>Ga0070698_100006850_pt1 | contig 12346 bp, 12 predicted proteins | sample KBSK1502metaG_FD_65477 | JGI IMG/M metagenome (GOLD analysis project Ga0070698, IMG submission 65477) | Corn, switchgrass and miscanthus rhizosphere microbial communities from Kellogg Biological Station, Michigan, USA - KBS K1-50-2 metaG | ecosystem: Host-associated > Plants > Roots >...
ACGCGCCCGAACGGCTTGCGCCCCTCGAGCGCCTGAATGAAGAGGTAGATGTGGCGGGCTGCCTGGGTATCGAGGCCGCCCAGCCAGATCGGGTGCATCTTGAGCTTGGCCGCTAGCAAATCCCGGATTTCGCGGGCCTCCTCATTGCGACGCTCGGTGAGGTCCTGCACCGACTTTTCCCCTTTGCGTGGCGTCCCCAGCCACACGCGCCACGTCTCCTTCTAAGGTGACGGTAAGCGCAAATTCAGCCGTTAATTATCAGGCCGAGTCGAACAAAAATCAATCGGCACACGGCTGCGTTGGCTGACAGGGAGTCGAGCGACTTCGACCAAACGTCCGTTAGCTGTACCTCCCATCTAGGTTGTTGATAACCGGATGACCTGGAAGAGCCTCCGTGATCGGTATGGGAGGAACCACCAACCCAGACCGACAGGAGGCTCTCATAGCACATCCTAAGGCGAAGTTGTTCGCCCTTTGTGCCCTCACTTGACCAATCGTCCCCGCTGCGAGAGTGGATCAGTGTCCGCGCGACTTCACGATCAGCTCGTCCATCCACGGCGGGACCATCACATGCACCGGGACACGGTTTGGCCCCGCTACCAGCAGAAAGTCGCCGCGCTCAGCCGTTTCGAGATAGTTGACCTGGCGCTCCGTAAGGTTGAATGCTTTCTGCAACTTGACCGCTTCGGAATGCTTTTGCGAGCCGAGCAAAAGAATGCTGGGATTGGTTGCCAGCACAGCTCCATCTTTGGTCTCGAAAAAGTCGCCTGGATTCTGGCTCACCAGGATCAAACTGCCGCCATACTTGCGAATCCGGCGAGCCAGGCGGATCAGGAATCGTCGGATGGGCTCATGTTCGAGGAGGAGACCGGCCTCGTCGATGAGCAGATGACGCGGTCGACGGTCTCGCCGAAGCGCCGTCCAGAGCCAGTTGGCTAGCAGCAAATATGAGGGGGGAATGAGTTCCTCGCTGAGATCACGCAGATTGAACCCAACGATGGCAGCGCCGAGGTCGACATTCGTTGGGGTGCTGAACAGCTGTCCGAGCTCGCCGGTGACCCACCGATGCAGGATGGTGCTGACGCGCGAGCCAGGCTGGGCGAGTTCGAGTTGGTGCCAGACGTCCCCAAGCACCGGGGTTTCCCGGCTACTCGTGATCACCGACCGGGTAATGGCCTCGATCTGAGCGCGCTCGACCTCGTCGAGCTTCCCACACATCAGGCCGATCAAGTCGAGCACATCACTGAGTTGGTCAGTCGGCTCGTCAGCATCGACGGTGAACAGGAGAGGGTCCAGAGCGTTGATGGCATGGCCGGCGCCGGCCGCCAGGTGGAGGTAGGTCCCGCCCAGCCCCCGGATCATTCCGCCGTACTCCGCTTCGGGATCGAGCACGATCGCACCGATGCCCCGGGTATATCCGCTGAGCACGACCGATGCCGCGGCGTAACTCTTGCCAGCGCCGGAGTGCGCCAGCACGGCGATGTTTGCGTTGTTGAATCGCTCCTGATCAAAGGGGTCGAAGACGCAGAGGCCGCCCGTTTCTTTGTTGTAGCCCCAGTAATGGCCGTCAGAATCGGCGAGATCCTCCTGGAGCCAGGGCATCATTGTGGTAAGCGCGCTCGTGTGCAGAATGTGCTCTCGGCCGAGCAGATCCATGCCGAGTGGCCATGATGAGACGAGCCCCTGGCGCATTTCGAAGAAGGGGTGCACCGTCTGCAGCATCATGCGGCGACAGCTTGCGCGCAACGCTTCAGCCTGGCTGCGGAGCTCAACCGGGCCGTCCGCACCAATGGTCAGATAAAAGCTCACCGCGAACGCCTTCTCCTCGTTTCGAGCCAGCGCCTGATGAACCGTCAGCGCATCGGGGAGAGTCCGCACGGTCGTCCGATCAACCTCGCCGGATTCGAAGCTCGCCATGTCGTCGGCCCGGAGGTCTCGAATCCGATGGTGCAATACAGTCAGCATGCGATCGGTGTCGAGGGGCAAGATGTGTATGCCGACGTGTAGCTCCCCCTGGAAACTCAGGAGTGGAAGGAGCCATCCGGGCTCCACCTCCTCCCCCGGATAGCGGTTGACAACAAACGACAAATACTGACGGTCGTTGATCTCCACGTTGTCGGCACGGTGGGCGAACGCCTGGCGCGTCGGTCCGGCAGCGCCGCCATCGTGGCGTTCAAGGCCATAGAGCTCGCCTAGCAACATCGACAACGCCTCGTCACCAAGCACTCGGCCTTTGATGCCGATGCGACGAAGCTGCTCGAGCAGCGCCTGAGCTCGGCGACGGAGCGGCGTCCCCAGATCGGTTGCCACGATCGCCGGCTGGTCGTGCGATCGATCGAAGCGAAACAACCAGGAGCGCAGCAGTTGGCGGCCCAGGTCGACCGGTCCAAGGATGATGAAGACCTCTCGCTGGTACACCGGCGTGTCTTGGAGGTGGGCATTGATAAAGCTTCGGGTCAATGCCGCGAAGTAGGCGGGCGGCTCCGCGAACGCCGCGCGGTCCGGTTCGCGTGCGTCACCAGCTGGAACCCGGCGGATTCGAAGGTACAACTCCAGTGGCCCACTCTGAGCATGCAGCAAGTCGCGGAACGCTTGCACCGCCCGCAGTTGTTGTTCTGGTGCGAGGCCCTGGAAGTTCAGGGAGCTGGTCACAATGACTGCCCGCGGCGCGCCGCCTCGGAGCTGAAGGAGTCCGCCGTGGACGCCCGAGACCTCATCGCCAAAAGCAGCCCGGTGGAAAAGTTTCACGACGTCTGATTCAGTCGGTGCTCAGTGCCAGTACGAAGGAGTCGGCCGCGATTGCAGCTGAATAGGTGCTTTCCTCAATCTCGGGGATCGCAAGCAGTACAGTGGCTGGTTTGCCGTTGCCCACGTTCACTCCATGGTCCAGCCCGTCGACGTCAGTGCCCTGGTCGGTCCTCAGTCCGATCACCAGTACGTCCTTACCGATCATGATCGGCGCCGGGGCCGACTCGTCGACCAGGCTGGCTAGCTTCGAGGGATTGGGTATCGCCATCACGTCCACTCGGTCGCCCGGCTTGAGCGCGCCGCCGACGGCGGCGGACGGCGCGATCGGTAGACCGATGATCCGATACCCGGTGGGAACGTCCAGGCCCGAGCCGAGGAGGCTGGCGTTCCTGGTCGGCGCCACCTCGCGGGCATCCAGAAATTGTCCCTCGAGAACCGGAAACGAGAGGATCTGGCCAATCGCCTGATCCGGTGACCTCAGGACGTTGCCAACGACCGACGCCGGGTTGACCTGTCGGACCGTGACATCGGAATCCTGGATGCGGGTTCCAACCGTAAGGTCGTGGCTGGCGACGAGTGCCGTGGCCTGACGGGTGTGCGAGTAATAGAAGAGCCCGGCAATTCCCGACAGGGTGATGAAAACTGCGAGATAGAGACTGCGCCGCATTGACCCCTCCTAGCCGCTCTCAGCGGCAAAGTTGACGGATACTGAGAAGCTCGAGGCGATCACATACGATGCGACGTGGCCGTCAGGAAAGCGAGTCTCGACGAACAGCGTGACCGGCACCAGGTAGTCCTGCGGCTGGCCGCCCACGATGCGGTCGGGACTGTTCCACTGCAACCGCATCAGGTCGCCAGCGCTGTGACTCACGCCGGGGGTCGTCCCACTCCCGGCCGGCGCGTCCGAGGGTGGGCCGTCGAGTCGCCAGGCGCTCAACCGCGAACGCCCAAAACCCTGAGGCACGCCGTCAATGGCCAGCTGAGCTTCGCGAACGATCAGCAGTTGAACCGAGAGGCTCGTGAGGGCGCCCCGGAGACCATCGATATGACGAAACGCCGTGGCTGGGGGTCCACCGATCGCCATTCCAAGGTAGGGCACGACGCCGACCGTCGCCCGCGGGGGCCAATAGCTTCGAGATGGCCGCGTCCTGGCCGTCGCGATGGCATGATTGCCGACTTCCACCGAAAAGGGACGGCGCACCAGATGAGCCGTGCCGTAGCGGTCGTATACCGCGGCCTGGGCGTGGCCGGAGATAAAGGCCACGACCCGGGCGTCGTAACCACCGGCTGCTTGATAGACATGGGGGACTTGGATTGAGGTCCCGACCCCGCCGTTCAAGGTCGTTACCTGGCCATCGCCGAAGTCGACCGACCAGCTTGTCACCGACCACTCCTCGACCGCCATGCTCAGATAGAGGTTGAGGTCCTCGGTTAGGGCGCTGCTGAGGACAGCCGAAACGACGCTGGGCGAGCCAGCCGCGGCCATGGTCGGAGACACTGTGACCTGCAGATCGAGATCGAGCCGGGCAGCGGCGTCCACCTGCGGAGGTTGGTCAACCGGGCTTGCCGAGGGACTCGCACAGCGAATCGTTGTCGTCCCAAAGTTTGGCGAGGGCGCATCGGGTGTCGGCGCATTGATCTGTTTGTTTGTCGCCCGATCGAAGACATACACCGCCCAGATGAATGGGCAGGAGGCACTCGCGATCGACTCAGCAACCCATTCAGAAAAGAAGGGGGACTGGTGACCGGTGCCGGTAGGGGCAGGATACGTGAAGGTCGAATCGCTCACCTGAGCATAGACAAAGGCGTGTCCGGCGAACCCTGACACGGCGGTGATCGACACCGTTGTCGCTGTACCGTTCAGGCCATCGCTGTTGGTTGCGGCGCTCGTCACCAGGGCAAGGCTGAGTCCGAGCGCGAGCACCGCTTTCATCGGAGTCGACCCGGGCTTCATGTCCGGATCTCGGCGTCTGCCGCAACGGTCAGGTCAACGGCCTTCAGTCCGATCCACCCGAGTAGCGCGAATCGGTAGGGCACCCGGATACGCGCGCAGACCGCCGGCCGATCGAGGCGCGCGTGGGTGTACGGATCAGCGGCAGGCGGGTTATTGACGACGCTGATGTCGGCGGCAGCTGCGATTTGGGCTGGCACAGGAATACCGGGCATGCCGTTCAGGTTGCGCATCAGAAACTCCCGGGTAATCGCCGTTGCGCTGAGCGGGTCTAGTTGAAGCCGGCCGGTTTGGCTGTAGTACCGTTCGTCCACTGCAGTCGCAGCCGTGACCGTTGCCAGATCGACGGCATATCGAAGGCGCAGCTTCTGCATCTGCAAGCTCGCCATGTCGACTGCGAGCGCGAACACCAGGATCAACGTCGGCATCAGCAAAACGGCATACAGGACGCTCTGGCCGCGGGAGCGGATCAGTGGTTGACCTCCCCGCGACCGACGTAACTTGATGCGAGGGTCAGGTCCCGAGTGAAAAGGAAGGGGATAGCGAGATGGCGATGGCTGATGACTTGTACCGTGATCGGCTGTCCCCAGCGAACGTACGCCGGCATGACGTTGACCTGGACGTGATTCGGGTCGAGGCCGGCCGCCAGCAGCTCGATGCGAATCCGGTCTCGAACCATCCCATCGTCTTCGCCACGCTCTCCGGCGACACGGGCTCCGATCGCGGCCGCTGCCTGCTCCCCGATCCACACATGAATCAAACCTCCGAGCTCGACGATGCCAAAGAGAACCGGTAGCAGCATGAACGCCACGGCCAGCACCGCCTGAAGCGTTTCCTGCCCGCGCTGACGGTGCCGGCGGGCGCCCCTCATGACGTCTGCGTCAGCCGCTGGACCATCTGGCCGATCTTGGCGACCAGACCGTTATTCCAGGCCATGATGCCGACGACGAGGGTTCCGAGGATGATCGCTGCCCCGATCACCCATTCAAGGGTCGACTGTCCGCGCTTCGAATTATTCACGTAGTCCCTCCAATTCCCCATCTCGTTCCGGCCGCCGATCACCCGCAGCCTCATCCAAACGCCCGCTGCATGATCCCCCAGAAAAGCGGAACCATGATCAAGATCACGAACTCCGGCAGGTAGATCCCTCCCAGGACCACGAGCAGCTTCGTGCCCACCGCCGCCGCCTGGGCAGTGCTTCGATTGCGCTGATTCATTCGAACCATCAACTCCTGGTCGCGAAGCGTCGCATCCAGGTCGCTGCCGATCCGCTTGGTCTGGGCCACCGCGCTCACGAACATCGCTATGTCGTCCACCCCTGTCCTGGGACCGATCTCCTGCAGCGCCTGCTCAATGCTTGACCCCAGCCCGTAGCGGCCCAACGCCAGTTGAATTTCGTGCCGCAGCACGCTATCCGGCTGCGTGTTGGCGGACAGAATGTGGAGAGTCCGCTCGAGTGGCATCCCGGCCAGCGTGAAAGCGCGCAGCATGCTGATCAGCTGCGGCAGCTCGCGCTGCAGTCCATCCTGCCGACGGCGCCGGCGACCGGCGAGGTAGCGAGCGGGCGTGACGTAGCCGGCCCAGGCAAAGAGGGGGACGAGCATGAAGGCGCCGGATGCCACGAGAGCCAGCAGAGCCGCAAGCAAGGCGCCAGCCGAGGCACTCATCAGCCGGATGACCCGGAGTTCAACCCCGTCGATCTGATTCGGATCGAGGCCCGCTTGAATCAAGTAGAGAGGATCAATGCGCGCTGGGCGGAGACGGAGCCGGCTTCCCCACAGCAGGGCGATCGGACGGAGCCAACGCTGATACCAGCCCTCGCGTCCCCGCTGATGTAGGCGCCACTCGACCGGCGACAGCGTCGTGGCTCGGATTAACTCACTGGCCGATGGTTGCATTGGTCGAATCCCACCATGGATGCACTGCAACCCAGCGAAGCAGGCCAGTGCGACGCAGAGAGCCCCGAGCATCATGCCTCGAACCGAGCGATCCGGAGACTCAAGGCGATGCCGGCGACCTCGAGCGCTGCCGCCAGCGGAAAGAGGACAAAACGGCCAATCATCGTTTCATCGAGGACGCTCAACAGCTGCGGGCTCATCAACCGGAGATACACGTACATGCCTGGGACGATCACCGCCAGCAGCCAGATCTGCGCCCGCTGGCCCGATGAGCGCGCCCGAACCTCATTGGCCAATTGAACGTTGAATTGGACGGCGGATGAGAGCTCAACCAGCAGGGTCCGGGCCGCTTGGGTCGGTAAGTGGTTGGCGTGGCCGATACTCAAGGTTTCCCAGACCAGGCCAAGGTTTCGAGTCGTGACACGAGCCCGGACCTCACGAAGGCTGTCGTGAAGGGGAACATTGAGTACGAAGCGCTGGATGACGAAATCGAGATCCTCGCTAATCCAGGGATCGGCACAGGTCCGCCGCGCGTGGCGAAGCGCATCGAGGTAAGTACTGCCTGCGGTCAACCCAGCGACTAGTGCCTGCAACAGCCTGGGTGCCTCGGCCTCGCTTCGACGGGCCTGCGCATACACCAGCCATCCGAGATACAGCCGGGGCAGAAGGAGGCCCGCCCCGCCGCCGAAGATGCCAAGGACCGGTGACTGCTGCCAGCCGACGACAAACAGGGCGACCGGCGTGATGATCGCCATCGCGACATAGGAACGCGGGTTGCCCGCGATGCGCGCCGCCGTCAGGCGCCGCTGATAATGCGAGAAGAGTCGGTCGAGCAGTTGGCCGGATATCCGAGGCCCTCCGGTGCCGCGCCGAATGGCTAATCCCAGGCTGAGGATTCCGATCGATACGCAGCCGGCGGCTACGAAATCCATCGCATCCCTTGCAGCTCGAGCTTGCGAAGCAACCTGGGCCCGGGCCGGTAATCCGCGACGCTCGTGAACTCGACCTCCAGACCGTGCGGCCCGTTGACGAGCTCGCTTTTGAACACCGGATGCAGTTCGTAGCGGCCGTTTGCATCGGCCTCATGCAACTCGGCGATTTCCAGGACGCAACGCCGTCCATCGCGTAGCCGGCTTACGAAGACGACGAGATCGAAGACGCGGCCGATGTACCGTCGAATCTCAACAGGGCTGAGCTGCGCAAAGTTACGACTGATGAGGAGTTCCAGGCGCGCCAGGGCGTCGACGCAACTGCTGGCGTGGATGGTAGTGGCGGAGCCATCATGTCCAGTGTTTAAGGCCTCGACGACGTAGTAGGCTTCTTTGCTTTGTCGGATTTCGCCGATGATCAGCCGATCCGGACGCATACGTAGCGCGTTCTGCACAAGGTCGGCCACATCGAGTCGGCGGTCCTGCGTCGTTTTGCCAGCGAGCTGTCGGGAATGGACACATTCCAATTTGACCCAGTGCGGATTGTCGAGTTCAAGTTCGGCGGTGTCCTCGATCGTGATTACGCGTTCCTCGGCGGGAAAGGCGCTGACGATCGAGCGGAGCAGTGTGCTCTTTCCTGAACCGGTGGCCCCAGCAATCAAGATGTTGGCCCGGGCGACGGCCATTGCCTCGAGGAACGCCCCCATCGGCGACGACATCCCGGCGGTGCTGACCCAGCTGGGCTCGCTCGGCATGTGCTCGTCGGGCAGGAGGGCAAGCCGGACCCGATTGAACTTTCGAATGCATAAAGTTGGCCCGCCAACCGGCGCAAATACCGCGTTGGCCCGACTGCCGTCGACCATCCGGGCATCCACCAGCGGCTTGTCGATGTTGATCTCTCGGCCAACCAGCGCGACGATCTTCTGGATCATCTGCTCCAGCTGTGCCCCATCACGAAAAGCGATAGGGACGAACTCGAGCCGGCCCCGGCGCTCGATGTAGATCTCGTCAAAGCGGTTGACGAGGATGTCGCTGATCTCTGGGTCGGCCATTAATGGCTGCAGGGGCCCAAGACCCACCAGCTCGTCAAAGAGGCTGTCAACCAGATCCGGGGTGGGGGTGAGATAACGTTGCGTTATCGCGTCACGAATTCGATCTCTGAGGATCGCTTCCCGCTTGGGGTTGGTGCAGAAGGGATCGAGAATCTCCGGGTCAACCTGGAGGGCAAGCTGCGCCCGCGTGAAGTGGCGAAGCTCGTCGGCCGTCGGTACCTGAGTGACCGGGCTGGTTTCAGCCAGCACGGCGGCGCTTCGAGAACCAGCCGAAAGAGGAGAGGCCTGATCGCGACCGCGCCGGCAGCTTGAGGGCCGGATAGATCGAGGCAGCCAGCAGGAATAGCCCTTCTACCGTCGCGCCATTGCTGCGCGCCACCAGCGGCTCGTGCCGGTTCTCAGCTGCGTCGAAGGCGGGGTCATAAGGAATGTGCGCCACCAACGAGCCATTCAAGTCGCCCATCGGCTCGGCCAGGCTGAAACCGTCACGCATCTTGTTGGCGACGTAGCGAAGCTTTGAGCCCAGGCCAATCCGCCGAAGCGCCTCGACCCCACGATATAGCGACTGAACTGATCCGGCCGTGGGAGTGACCACACAGTAGATTTGCGTCGCCGTCTCGAGCAGGTAGGTTTCGAGATCGCCGAGTGTCGCTGACATGTCGAGGATCAGGAATTGGTAACCCGCCGCCTTGAAGGTGGTGAGGATATGGGCTGCTTGGGGCACGCCGAAGAGGTCGGCCCGATCACCTGACAGGCACTTGGAAGGACCCAGCAAGATATCAAGGCTTGTGGCCGGATGTCGAACGACGAAGTCGCGTGGGTCAGGGTGAGGAAGGGTCAGATCGCAGAGATAATCCAGCATCGTCGGTTGAGCGATCCCAAGGCGAGCCGATACGTTGGCTGACGCCAGGTCGAAATCGATCAGGCCGACCCGCAAGGGCTGAGACGGGCCAGTCGGAGACTCCCGATAACGCCCCTTCATAGCGAGCAGTGCCGCCACCTCGGTGGCGAGCGTGGTCCGGCCCGTGCCACCTTTGGTCGAGAAGAAGGCGATGACCTGAGGCCCGCCCAGGTATACGGGTGCAGACTGCGCTGTCTCGCCATCGCCGTTGATTAGGACGCCGTCAGCCAGGCCGTCGCCAGATCCAGGGAGCTCAATGACCTCGCTGTCGACCGGCACAGTGAGGTTGACTGACGGAGATGGTTCGCCCGCCAGCGAACGCTCCCGACTGGCAACCAGACTCAGCCGGGGGCGCGGAGGCATGATCAACTGCGGCTCAGGTTGATGTCGTGTTTCGGCATTCGTCTTCCCACTCGGCGCAGGGTCATATCGGACGTGCGCACTGAACTTGAATTCGATGGCGGCCAGTGCCCAGTGAATGAGCGAGCGTCCTTCGGGCCTGATCCAGGCGATGGCCGCGCCCGACAGCGCTGCGACGGTGGCAGCCAGCAGCCGAAGTGGTGCAAGGAGCGAGAGATGGAGGATCGTATATGCCGCGAGTAACCCGAGCAGTAAAGCGGCTAAACGAGTGACCGAAAGTCCCAGTATGAACTGGTCTTCGCCGTTGAGATCGTGAGGAATCCGCACTCCGCGCATATGCCCCCTCCAAGGTGGCGTCGATAAATCAGCGCGGAAGGTCGCTAAGCGGAGACGTGTGCGGTGTTCAGTGTTAGGGCTGCGCTGTTTTGTTGCCTACGCGCAGCGACTCCCCTCTTGGTCTTGGGTGTTGGTGCCTGCACCAGGATTCGAACCCGGGACCAACTGATTAAGAGTCAAGTGATCAATTTTTGAATACGAATCGTCGCTCAGACCAACTGACGAATGATCAGCTCATCTATCACCTCCTTTTGGGTTGTGTAGCTGTGCAGGATACCATTCGCGAGATCGTGGGGTTGCAGTTCGACCACTCCAACCCGAGACAGACAGCGCAGCATTAAGCACCGGCGCACCGCCATTGCCCGTCCCGGGCGCTGACAGCGGTATCGTGGCCGCGATGTCCGAGATGCTATTTGAGCGCGAGAACATCCTTAGCGGGAATCAGTTTTTCGGATTTCTCGTCCCGGTACTGCGAACGAACCGTAGAAATGCGAAGCTTGCCGGCGCCGACGAGTTTGTCCAGCGCGCTACGACTCAAGCCGAGGTATCGTGCGGCATCGCTGACGTTAAGGACATAGGTTCGAGTGATTCCCTCCTTGCGATCCCTGCGTACCTGTTCGACGACGTCCCCGGGCCAACCGCGTTCCTTCAACTGGCCAAAGATTTGCTCCCATTCATCATCGCTGAGCTCCGGGCCAGTATCTGGGACGACCGGCTTCGGCATCAGATCGATCTCGGGTTGGATCTTAGGACGCCGTTGCTTTGGTGCCTTGGCGGCCAGCGACGGCGCCCGGCTAGAGGGACTAACTGAGGTCGGGCGAACAATGGGTTGGTTCGGCAGGCGGAGAGGCTCCGCCGGACTAGCGATGAACTTAGCCAAGGCAGCTGGCGATACCCGCCGCAGGCGACCGATTGACAGAGACTCTATTTGTCCCCTGTAAATGAGCTCATAGGCCTTGCTCCGGCTTATGCCAAGTTGGGCTGCGACATCCCTGACGCTCAGCAGCCGGCTGGGTGACATTGCTGCCTGCGGGGTACTCCGGGAGAGCAGCGGAACTAGCAGGCGCTGGAGTTCGTCGTCGTCGATCTCCAAGACGATTCTCATGGCCATCTCCTTTGACAAGTGGTCGCTAGGAAATTGTGACCAGTATCGGGGGGTGCGAACGTTGTTTGGGGAACCCTGCGATCGCGAGAAAACGGGAGCCTCGTACTTTTGATGAGCCTGAGCGCCAGTCCGCGACAACAGTTTGACAACAACGCCGGTGAGTCTCCCCGGGCGATGGTGGTATCTAATGGACAATTCGGCGATGGGACACGGCGGCGTCTGCCCAACTTGCGCGGTATAGCAGCTGACTCTTAAACATCGTCACGCGGCGGACTTCAGTGGACGCCCGCGGACAAACTCGCTACTGACTCTAATCAGCTGACGGAGCACTGCAGGAGGAATCCGAGGGCTGACCCGCTGTTTACAAATCAGGTGGCAATAGAATTCAGCTAGCGATTTTTGCTTCCGTGTATTCGCAACGCGTCCATTGAGTGCCGTCTAGTCCATCCGGTGTCAACGCCGACCAGACGTTCCACCTGGCTCGTTCGCGCCAGTCGGCGGGCGCCGGTTCCTTTTCGATCCGGTGGAAGCTATCGCTTTGAAGACCAGGCCTTGACTGACGACGACCATGGGAACGAAGATGGCCGCAATCCACCACGCCATGTGCCACAGGGCTGCCGTGATGCCGATCAACGTGAGCACGACCGCCAGCGCCAACAAACCGTACGAGTAACCCAAGACGATTCTTGTTCGTCGCTTCTCTATCGACTCGTGAGTGGTGGGGGCAGGGAGGACATCACCCTCCACGCCGAAGCCAACCTCCTGGAACGCCTGGGTCGCGACCTTCTCGAGGTCGACATTCTTCATATCCGCCAGCAGCCTCAGCAGGAAGAAGCCGGCCACGTCCGATGGTAGAGCGAGAGCAAAAGCCGCTGTAGAAACGATGACCGCGGCATCAACCGGTCCCACAGTTACGAGCGCTCCGAGAATCACCAGGTTGAAGGCGAGCAGAGCCCCAAAGACCCAACTCCCCAAATCCAGTAGCCAGGGGGTGATTCGTTCGATCAGGGTCCGGAAGGCTGCCATCGTCCGCCTGAACGTGTCGTCCACGACACCTGGTGACGTC
>Ga0070698_100006851_pt1 | contig 12344 bp, 13 predicted proteins | sample KBSK1502metaG_FD_65477 | JGI IMG/M metagenome (GOLD analysis project Ga0070698, IMG submission 65477) | Corn, switchgrass and miscanthus rhizosphere microbial communities from Kellogg Biological Station, Michigan, USA - KBS K1-50-2 metaG | ecosystem: Host-associated > Plants > Roots >...
TGCGATGGCCGTTCCGAGGCAAGGACGCAGGGAGTCCCTGTAGTGGATAACTACAGGGGCGACTGAGGACGCGGCCTCGGGGCGGACAGCGCGGCCCGACGGCACAGGCGTGGTTTCGTCAAGCCCTCCTAGTTCGTCTCTGCGCCCAGGCCGCGTCGTCGGCGTGGCTTGCTGGGACAGACCGCACAAAGCGATCGGGCGGGCCCGGCAACGCGATCGAGCTCCACCCGATCCTTGGCTTCTCCTGCCTTTCAGGCTGAGCCGCCTCGAGAAATCCGGCTCTGCTCCACCGTGCGAGCCGGAGGTGTCCGGCTGCGCGGCTCCTGGGCACTCTCCAGCGCAGACGGTGAGGCGACGCGGGCCGCGACGCCTGTGACGGCAACCGCCGTGGCCACGACGGCTGATGGTGCTGATTCTGTGAGGGCGGTCAGGCTGGCGGAGCAGAACGTTCGATGGGGTGAGCATTGGCTGGGCCATCGGGCGACGGCTCAGGTAGAGCCTGTTCTCCGGAAGCCTTTTGTGAGGTGCGCCCGCCTCGGTCAGGGCGATCGGCAAACGAACTCATGATCTTCTTCCGCGCCCCCATGTAGATGTGTTGCGCGACGTGCGGACTATCTTCGTCAGCCTTGCTCGACTCCGCGACGAGCTGATCAAGTTCACCACGGAGTTCGCTGTTAGAGACACCCGAGACACACCCGACATTCGCGAATACTCGGGCGCGGTTCGCGAGAGCTTGGAAGTGGCAGCTCGCGATTCGGTGTTCCCTCGCCATGCCGCCGGGATTCAGGAACACCCACAAGCTTGAGGTAACCGCCGCCGCGATTGCGAGGTACGCGGCAAGGGTCGTGTTGTTGGCCACCGCCGAGCCACCTGCGACGGCGGCGAGGGCTGTGGTTGGAGCTCCCACCAGGTAGAAGAGATAGCCCCACCAGTTCGCAGCCTTCCTCTGCGCAAGTGCCGAAATCGCCGTTCTGCGCTCGACCTCCTCGGCCTCACGCTCGATTGCCTGACGCTCTATTTGGTTGACAGCCATCAGCAGGCACGCTTGCGGCCAGGCGAAGTCCGTTCGAAATTAGCCTCGCAAGTACGCGAAGAGAGGTTCAACACACGCCGGTGAAGGCTGGAAACACGCGGCCGCCCGCCCATCGACTACGCCGGCCCAGGAGCGTCGAAGAACCGTGCGAGGTCGGCCGGCATCACTGAGGCCGGATCTTCCCATGAGTAGATGCCGCGAATGAGCATCTGCGCGACCAGGCCCGAGCAGATCTCCGTCCCCGAGAGTCTGAAGGTCAGACGTCCAGTCGAGAGGAGTCCGAAAGCAATCGAGACGAGGGTTAGAAAGCCGTACTTCTTCCCGTCCTCCCCCCAGGCGAAGGTCGCCATCTCGCCTCGATCCTCCTCGGAGGCTTGGATCCGGACATAGGAATAGTCCGTGTTCTTGTACTTGTCGATCGTGCCGCTCGTCACCCCTCTGCCGAGTGCCTCGATGATGTCGCCCGCGTCCGACACAACGGCGACTGCATGGGACCAGTGGGCGAATGGCCTGTTCGGGCCGCGATAGCGGAGCCGCTGTCCGAAACGGATTAGATTGCTCGTCCATGCGGTTCCGTGAGTCACGAGGAAGTCGCCGGGCTGAGGGTTTACCTCGCCCTCCCCGGGCTTGAAGTAAGCAACCGAGAGTTTCGGCTTTGGCTCAGCAGGCGGCAGGGCCATGTTCGACCTCCAGCTCAAGGGACCCTAAGCCCCCTCGTACCATTGTCAATAGGCGGACCCCTCGGGACCCTGGAAGTTCATCGACCCCGGCTAAACTCACCTTGCCGTCCGGCTTCAGGGAGGAGGATCGGATGGCTTTCCTGTTCAAGCTCGAGACGGCAGACGGTGCACCCGCCCACCGACAAAGCGGAAGATGCACCTCGATTAGTAGCTGCGGCTGCTCCGTTTGGAACCCTCGCTGCTCGACCCGCTCCGCGAGGCTCTGCGCGGACTCCTGAATTAGAGCATCGCTCGCGAGCAGGAACGGCTGGATGGAAAGACGTTGGAAAGTAGACGTGGCGACTCGTGGCCAGGCACAAACCTGCCGCGACGCCTGAAGACGGCTCTTCAGGCGCGACCGGTTGAGCCGTGGCGACGAGTGGCGAAGGGCAAAAGCTGCTTCACACGCGGGAGGTCGCTGGTTCGATCCCAGCCACGCCCATCGTTCTGCCAGAGCGGGTTTACGCTCCGTTCGGCGGCCAGGCCCGCTCGGCTTGGCTCTTGGCGAGGTGAGGTTGGTGACGAAGCCTCACCGACCGGCCACAGCAGATCTCAAGACCAGTGCGGTCGCGCAGCCCACGGCTCGGTCGGTTCGACTCTGGCGCCGCTTCGCTCTCGCGCGTCCGTCAGCCGGGACAGAGGTGCTCGGCCAGCGTGCCGACGTACGGGAACGGCTGGGCGGGCTTGATCGTGTCACCCGTCGCGGACAGCCCTGCCGCCCCTGGCTCGGCGGCTACCCCGAGAAGCTCGCCTGCCGCCGGCGACGGGACCCTGGATTGCGTCCAGGCAGAGCCGTCCCAGTGCAGAGCCAACGGAGTTGAGAACTGCGGATTGAGGAAGGCTCCCACGCCGCCGACAGCCCAGACGTCGTTCGATGCGACCGCGGCGACTCCCCAGAGATCGTCGTCCGGCGACGAGCCACCCGGGCTCGGGCTCGGGACGACGCTCCAGCGGGACCCGTTCCAGTGCTCGACCAGGGTCTGGTCGAGAGGGCCGAGGTCGTGGTTTCCGTAGCGGCCGACCGCCCAGACATCGTTGGGCGCCACCACGCTCACCGATGTGAGCCAGTCCTGGTCGGTGTCGTTCGTGTGAAGCGGGTTCGGGCTGGGGACCTGCGTCCAGCCGTTTCCGTTGAAGCGCGTCGTCAACGTGGTGTCGCCGAACGGGTTCGTCCTGCCGTAGCGCTGGCCGACGGCCCAGATTGTTCTCGGGCCAGCCGCGGCCACTCCCCGGAGCACCGCGCCGAAGCGCAGGTAGGTCGCGGTCCAGGTGGTGCCGTCCCAGTGTTCGATCAGCCCCCGTCCCGGATAGTTCTCGGTTCCGACCGCCCACACGTCGGTTGGGCCGCGCGCGACCACCGCGTAGAGCACGCCGGGGAACGAGGCGGGCGCAACGAGCGACCACGACGCACCGTCCCAGTGCTCGACGAGGCTCTGGTAGGGCGGGCCGGACTGGTCGGTGCCGCCGACCGCCCAGACGTCGTTCGCCGCGAGAGCCGAGACGCCGTAGAGGTAGCTGTTGAGCGGGAGCGTGGGGCTCGGGACGGCGCTCCACCCGCCCGACGTTCCGTCCCAGTGCTCGACGAGCGTGTGGAAGTGGTAGTCCTCCGGGTACTTCGTCCAGCTGCCGACCGCCCACTCGTCGCCGGAGGACAGCGCGGCCACGGCGTTCAGTGAATCGATCTCGCCGTAGAGCTGCGAGTGGTCGAAGCTCTGAACGGGCTGCCACTGGCCGTCGCACGCAGCGGCGCTTGCCGCCGGCACAGCCGTCGAGGCCAGCGCGGCTGCGACGCCAAGCAACCCCCCGACCAACGCGATCCTCCGCAACATCTCTCCCTCCCCCGGTCGAGTGTGGCACCAGTCCCCATATTTTGCAACGTCTGTAACCGGTTCGAAACCCGTTCGAGACAGTCGGCGGCGAGCGCTACAAGGTGGCCGCTTGTAGCGGGTCCGACTCGACCACGAGGACCGGTCAGGAGCGCGTGTTCCGCCGTCTCCCCGCATCTTCCTTCACAGGTGCAAGCCGAAGACGTCTTCCGCAGCGCCAACGATCGCATCGCCGAGAAGGGACGGCAGCTTGGCTGGACTTCCCGGGGGCGCTTCCTGTGCGAGTGCAGCGACGTGCGGTGCCTGGCGCGGCTCGAGCTGACCCTCGAGGCGTATGAAGAGCTGCGATCCCAAGCGCACCGCTATGTGACTGCGCCCGGGCACCAGGTCGCAGGGGCGATCGAGATCCGGCGGACGAGGGACTTCGCTCTCGTCGAGAAGCTCCCCCGCGCCGCACGCACCGCCTGACCCGGATCGTTCGCGCGGACGACGCTCGGTTCGTCCTCGCGGACGAGGCGCGCAGCCCACCCCTGGAGTACTTTCAAGGAGGTGAACAACCAGAAAGTCTGGACGCTTGCGCGCCGCTACTGGTTCGACGCGCTCGTTGTCGTTGGCGTCGGGTTCGGGCTCGCCGAGGTCACCGTCAACGTGCACACGAAGAACGGGCCGTCGGGCCCACTTTGGTTCGACGTCCTGGCGATGCTGGCGATCCTGCTGCCGCTGTTCGTGCGGCGGCGCTTCCCGTTCGGAGCCCCCGTCGCCGTCGGTGTCGCGATCGGCGGAAGCTCGTTCGTCGACGGTCATCTCATACCGAGAGGGCTGGTCACGACGCTGGCCGCGATCTCCGCCTTCGTTCTCATGGGGGCGCTCCGAGACCGCAGTCAGTCGGCCGCCGGCCTAGCCTTCGGGATCGGGGTCACGGCGATTGTCGCCCACAACGACCCGAACGGCGGCATCGGCAACTTCGTCTTCACGAGCCTCGTCTTCACGATCGCGTGGACGGTCGGGTTCATGGTCAGCCGCAAGTTCCACGAGGCTGAGATCGCGCGGGAGCGCGCACTCAAGGCCGAGCGGGAGCGAGAAGAACGGGCGCGGCTCGCGGTCTCTGACGAGCGAGCGAGGATCGCCCGCGAGTTGCACGACGTGGTCGGGCACAGCGTCAGCGTGATGACCGTCCAGGCATCGGCGGCGCGGCGGCTTCTGCGGCCGCATCAGGAGAAGGAGCGCGAGGCCCTCCTCGTCGTCGAGCAGACCGGCCGAGAGGCGCTCGCCGAGATGCGCCGGATGGTCGGCGTTCTGCGCAGGCCCGAGGAGGCGCCCGCGCTCGCGCCGCAGCCCAGCCTGGAGCAGATCGAGCGCCTCGTGGAGCAGACACGTGAGGCGGGCCTGCCGGTCGACCTGCGGATCGAGGGCGAGCCGGTCCCGCTCCCGGGCGGCCTCGACCTGACCGCCTACCGCCTCGTCCAGGAGGGCCTCACCAACACGCTCAAGCACGCCCAGGCCCAGCGGGCGGAGGTGATCGTGCGGTACGACGACAGGTTCGTCGAGCTGACCGTGAGCGACGACGGCCAAGGCGGGGGAAACAGCGGGGGGAGCGGCCACGGCCTCGTCGGCATGCGCGAGCGGGTCTCGGTCTACGGCGGCGAGCTCGAGGCAGGCCCGCGCGCTGGAGGCGGCTTCCGCCTCCGTGCCAGACTTCCGGTGTGATGGAACGGAGACGCGTCTGGGAGCTCGCGCGCGAATACTGGTTCGACCTGCTCGTGCTGGCAGGGCTGGCTGCATGGCTCGCGGATGCGGTGATCGATCAGAACCGAGCGGATGGCCCGAAAGGTCCGCTGTGGTTCGACGTTCTGGCCGTTCTGGCCTTCACGACGCCGCTTCTTGCGCGCCGGCGCTATCCGGTCGGGTCGCTGTTGGCGGTCGTTTCAGCGATTGCCGTGGCGTCGTTCGTCGACGCCGGGCTCGTCACGCATCCCTTCGTCGGGTTCCTCTTGGCGCTCGCCATCTGCTTCCGCTGGGGCATGCGTCCCGCGAGGGCCCAGTCCCTCGCCGGCCTTGCCCTGACGATCGGCGTCGCGGGGCTAGTGACTGTCAACGGCCCGAAAGCGAAGGTCGGCGACTTCATCTGGGACGTGATCACCTTCAGCATCGCGTGGGTGATCGGATTCGCGGTCGGCGAGAAGTACCGCGAGGTCGACGAGGCCAAGGGGCGGGCGGAGCTCGCCGAGCGCGAGCGGGAGGAGCGGGCGCGCCGGGCCGTCACCGACGAGCGCGCGCGGATCGCGCGCGAGCTCCACGACGTCGTGGGGCACAGCGTCAGCGTCATGACGGTGCAGGCGTCGGCGGTCCGGCGGGTGCTCGACCAAGACCAGGAGCGGGTGAGCGAGGCGCTGCTCGTCGTCGAGCAGACCGGGCGCGAGGCCTTGGCCGAGATGCGGCGGATGGTGGGCGTGCTCCGGCACGCGGAGGAGGCGCCGGCGCTTGCGCCGCAGCCCAGTCTCGGAGAGATCGAGAGGCTGGTCCAGCACGCGCGCGACCGGGGCCTACCGGTCGAGCTGTCCATCGAGGGCGATCCCGTCGACCTCCCAACGGGGATCGACCTCACCGCCTACCGGCTCGTGCAGGAGGGGCTGACCAACGCCATCAAGCACGCCCGCGCCCGGCAGGCCGAGGTGGTGATCCGTTACGAGGACGGCCATGTCGAGCTGACGGTGAGCGACGACGGCGCGGGCGGAGGCGACGGCGGCGGCAGCGGCCACGGCCTCGTCGGCATCCAGGAGCGCGTCACCGTCTACGGCGGCGAGCTGGAGGCGGGGCCGCGGCCGGAAGGTGGCTTTCGTCTTCGTGCCAGACTCCCAGTTGTGTGATGGAGACCTCGACCGTCACCTTCCTCTTCTCGGACGTCGAGGGCTCGACCGCGCTCCTGCGCAAACTTCGCGACGACTACCGCGCCGTGATGGGCCAGCACGAGGAGCTGATGCGCGCGGCCTGGGAGGGCTCGGGACGGGAGCTCGACGCCGACGGTGACTCGTTCTTCGTCGCCTTTGGGCGCCCCAAGCAGGCCGTGGACGCCGCCGTGGCCGCCCAGCGGGCGCTGGCCGAGCATCCCTGGCCGGACGACGTCGAGCTGCGGGTCCGCATCGGAATCCACACCGGCGAGGCGTCGCTGGTCGGGGATCAGTACGTCGGGCTCGCGGTCCACCGCGCCGCGCGGATCTGCGACGCGGGGCACGGCGGGCAGATCCTCGTCTCGGAGACGACGCGATCGCTGCTCGTCGACCACGACGAAGAGTTCGAGCACTTCGAACTGCACGACCTGGGGCCGCAGGTGCTGAAGGACTTCGACCGCCCGGTGCGGATCTACCAGCTGACCGTCGCGGGCCTCCCCGGCGAGTTTCCGGCCCTACGCACAAGCGGCAAGGTCGCGGCGACGCTCGCCGACCCCGAGCCGACGCAGGACGGGGGAGGCGTGCGCGTGATGATCGTCGACGACCAGGCTCTCGTCCGCGCGGGGTTCCGGATGATCCTCGAGGCGGAGCCCGACCTCGAGGTGGTGGGCGAGGCGTCGGACGGCGGCGAGGCGGTCGAGGCGTGGCGGGGCCTGAAGCCGGACGTCGTGCTGATGGACGTGCGCATGCCGGAGATGGACGGGATCGAGGCGACTCGGCGGCTACTCGCGGACGGAGCGGAGACGAAGGTCGTGATGCTGACGACCTTCGACATGGATGAGTACGTCTACGACGCGCTCCGCGCCGGCGCGAGCGGGTTCTTGCTCAAGGACGTGCCGCCGGAGCAGCTTGTCGAGGGAATCCGCGCGGTGGCGAGCGGCGACGCGCTGCTGGCGCCTTCCGTGACCCGCCGCGTGATCGAGGAGTTCGTTCGGCGGCCACCGAGCTCGGTGCGCGCGCTTCCTGCGAAGCTCGAGGACCTGACCGCCCGTGAGCTCGAGGTGCTGAAGCTGCTCGCGCGCGGCCTCTCGAATGCGGAGATCGCGAAGGAGCTCTTCGTCAGCGAGACGACCGTGAAGACGCACGTGGCACACGTCTTGATGAAGCTCGACCTGCGCGACCGCGTACAGGCCGTCGTACTCGCGTACGAGTCGGGCCTCATCCAGCCGGGCGAGGAGTAGTCCTCCGCGCGGGGAGCCGCGCCGCCTCGAAGATCCCCCGCCGCGACGAGCCGGAATCGCGCTTGGGGCCGACGATTTTCGGCCTCCTGAAGCGGAGCATTCGAGGTGTCAGCAACGGCACCGGAAGGAGGCCACAGATGATCCGCACAGGCGACACCATCCACAACCCGGTCACCGGCGAGCGCGTCACGTTCCTCGCCACCTCGGCCGACACGGACGGCGAGGCGGTCGTGATCGAGACCGTCGTCCAGCCCGACGGCTGCGTCGCGGCTGCGCACGTCCACCCGTCCCAGAGCGAGCGCTTCGCCGTCAAGTCCGGGAAGCTCGGCCTGAAGGTCGGCGGGGAGAAGCGCACCCTCGGCCCCGGCCAGTGGCTCACGGTCGAGCCGGGAATCTCCCACCGCTTCTGGAACGACGGCGACGAGCCCGTCACCTTCGTCTGCGAGATCCGGCCCGCGCTGCGGTTCGAGTCGCTGCTCGAGACGATGTTCGCCCTCGCCGCCGACGGCAAGACGAACCGGAAGGGCATGCCGAACCTCCTGCGGCTCGCGGTGATCGCGGACGCGCACTTCGACACCGTGCGGCTGCCGTTTCCGCCGGCGTGGGCGCAGAGGGCCGGGCTCGTCCTGGCCGCTCCGCTCGGACGGCTGCTCGGCTTCGAGCCGACCTACGCCGGGGAGGACGGCATTCCCGCCCCCGCGGTCTGACTCGTCCCGCTATCGAGTTGCTCCAGTGGCGCCCGCCCACCCGGCGGGCGCCGCCAGTATCTTGCACGCGGAGCATGAGGATCAGGCGCCTGGGCCGGAGGATCGCTCTCGTGCTCGCGGAGCTCTTCGTGGTCTTGACGGCTGCGTCGCTCGCGTACAACGCGGCCACCGTTCACCGGGATGTCTCGGCCTCGCGGCTGTACCCGGGGCCGTTCGTCGACGTCGACGGGACCACGCTCGCCTACCGAGCCTTCGGAGACCACGGAACGCCGATCATCCTGCTCGGCGGGTTCATCGAGCCTTCGTGGGTGTGGCATCGGGTCGGGCCGCTGCTCGGTCGCCGCCACCGGGTCTTCGCCGTCGACCTGCCGCCGTTCGGCTTCTCCCAGCGGCGGGGGCCGTACACGCTGGCCCGCTGGGCCGTGCTCGTGCGCGCGTTCGCGCAAAAGCTGGGCCTCGTTCGCCCGCTGCTCGTCGGCCATTCGCTCGGCGCTGCCGTCGCCGTCTCGATTGCGGCCGACGATCCCCGGGCGGTCTCCGGAACTGTCCTGCTGGACGGCGATGCGCGGCCCGGCGGTGGCGGCGCCGGCTGGCTCTCGCACCTGCTCGTTCCTCCCTGGTACACGACCGCGTACCGGCTGGCCACGGGCTCCGACTGGCTCTTCCGCCGCGGGCTCGCGAGCGCGTGGGGTGCGGGCAAGCCTCCGTTCACCGGGGCGTTCATCGACGAGTGGCAGCGGCCGTTTCGGGTGAGCGGCACCGCGGCCGCACTCAGCTCCTTGCTCTCGTACGGCATCCAGGGCGTCTCGGCCGCCGTCCTGCGGCGCGTGCGAGGGCCGAGGCTCGTCGTCTGGGGCGCGCGCGACACCGTGGACTCCGTTTCAGCCGGCAGGCAGACGGCCTCGCTCCTACACGCCCGCTTCGTAGCCGTTCCTGAGGCAGGACATCTCTCGATGCTGGCGGCGCCCGGCCCGGTCGCGCAGGTGATCGAGTCTTTCGCTAGTCGCCGTTAGGGGCTGACGCTCAGGTACTTGAAGCCGGTGTCGACCGCGAGGGTCACGATCACGGCCTCGGGGCCGAGGCGCTCCGCCAGCCGATGCGCGCCGACGACGTTCGCGCCGCTCGCGGTAGCCCTTCGCACGGCGCCGAAGCGGAATCTAATCGGTGGCGTTCTTTGCCTTGGCCTTCTTCGGGGCCGGCTCCTCCTCCAGCACGGCGGTTGCCTCTGCTTCTCCCTCCGGCTCCGGCTTGGGCCATTCGTCTTCGGAGCCCACGCGGGCGAGGCGGCCTGCCGCATCGCGGGCCGCTTCGTGCAGCTGGTCCGCCATGCGGTCGATGTCTCCGAGCAACTCGTGTCGGCGGTCCCAGAGCGTGGCGGTGTCCGCTTCGACCTCCTTCATTCTGGCGTCGGCCTCCGAGCGCAATTTGGCGAGCTCCTCCTCGACCTCACGTCGGTGCTGCTCCGCGTTGGCCTTCGCCTCGGCGACGATGCGCTCCGCCTGGGCCTTCGCCTGAGCTATGCGCTCGTCTGACTCCGCATTGATGCGGTCGGATTCCGTGCTTGCGCCGACGACGAGGTCGGCGGCCTTCGCCTTCGCCTGCGCGATGATCTCGTCCGCCTCCGACTGGGCGGTACCGGTGATCTTCTCTGCGGAGGCTCTCGCCTCCTCGAGGATCGACCTGGTCTGCTCCTCGACCCGCTCGACCGCGTGGCGGACTGCGGCCTGCGGCGATCGCGTGACCTCGAGCTCCGCGATCACGCGGTTCACCTTCCGCACGTAGGTCTCGACGGCCTTCTTCTCGTACCCGCGGACGCCGAGAGGGAACGTCACGTTACGGATCTCAGCCGGGACGTGAGCCCGGTATTTCGCCTCCCGCTCAGGTGGTTCGGGCGGTGCGTGTTTCTCTCCGTTCTGCGGCTTGCTATGTGTGTTGGCGGCCATGGACGGGATTATCCCTGACCGCGCCAGTCACTTGCCCAGATGGGCGGTGAATACGGCTCGCCCGGGCGGCCGCCGACGATCAGCAGCATCGTCGGGGAGTCCAGGGCGATCGCCTGGCGCTTGACGCCCGGCCGCGCGAAGAGAACGTCGCCGGCCCCGAGCTCTACCTCCTCGCCGTCACACGTGAACTGCGCGCGCCCCTCGACGACGAGGTAGAGCTCCTCCTGCCGCTCTCCTTCGCCGAGCTCGTCGTGCGGGACGATCAGCAGCTCCCCCTCGTGCGCCTGGAAGGCGTTGATGCCGAACGACTCTACGCCCAGGAAGCCGCGCACGTCGTGGGTCTTCCGGTGCTCGTGCGGGAAGTTCTCGCCGGCCTCGGCCCACCGCTGGAGGATGTGCGGCGCGCGCTCCTCCATCGCCTCGCGGTAGTTCTCGACCGAGAACGCCGGCACTTCGGAGCGAGGCGGAATCTCGCTCAGCCTCGCGACTTTCCAACCGGAGTCGCGCACGTAGGGAGCCTACGGGTTTCCACAGGCCCGAAGGGGTAGCGCGTGATCGACTTGCGCCTTCGGGGCTGGGTCCTAACAGAGGAGACGCGCATTGTTCGCGACGCTTCTCTGTCTCGTCGGCGGAGCCGGCGCCGCGACCGCCTTCGCCCAGCAGGGCGGCGGCACGCCGGCTGGAACGACGACGGCGACCGGCGATTGCCAGAACAACCAGCAGGGCGTCGACGAGCAGGGCACTGCGAACGACGTCAACGCCGCCGCGGACGACGTCCAGCAGGAAGCAGACAACGAGCAGGGCGACGACCAGCAGGGCGACCAGCAGGGCCCCAACGACGACCAGGAGCAAGGCGACGAGAACTGCGACGACGACGGTGGGGATAACGGGGGCGACAACAGCGGTGGCGATTAAGCGTCCGCCACTTCTTCTGGTCGGGCTCGCTCTCGTTGTGATCGCGCCCGGCACGGCCAACGCCACGAACGCATCGCTGAAGGCCTCGCTCGCCAGGTGGTCGCACACGATCGCGCTCGATGCCCGCCGCGTCGACCTCAGCGCGAAGCACCGGCACCCGCGTCGCATGACGACTCGGGCCAACAAGTTCCGGGCCGACGCGCTGCGCGCGCGGCGAGCACTCGCGGCGCAGCATCCCTCCAGCAGCAAAGGCGTTCGGGCTAGGAGCCTCGCGCTCGCCGCATTCCGCGCCTACACGGTCGTCGGGCAGCAGTGGGCGCTCACCGGGCGGGCTCGCGTGCAGCACCGGAAGGCGCTGGCGGCGAGGCATGCCGCCATTGCCAAGCGCTTCGCGCGGAAGGGCAACCGGTTGTTGATCGCCGCAGCGCGGCTCCTGCGCTGAGCCTCGGCTGAACTGGCGCTGAACCGCCCCGGCCTACGGTCGGGGCGTGCGCCTGTTCGTTGCGCTCTCGGTGCTCTGCGGGGCGGCCTTCGTCGTCGCCGGGAAGGTCGAGCCGAGCCGGACGCCAAGGCCGGTGCTGCTCCAGATGCCTCCCCGACCTTTGCCTCACAGGGCCTCGCCCCGGAGGCCGCCGCAGTTCGTCGTCGTCTCCTTCGACGGCTCCGGCGGCATCCGGCTCTGGCCGTACTGGCGCTCCGTGGCCAGGCGCGCCCAGGCGCATTTCACGTTCTTCGTGAGCGGCGTCTACCTGCTGCCGGAGGGACAGCGGCGGCGGTACCACGCGCCGCGGCATCCGGCCGGCGTTTCTGACATCTGGTTCGCGCGGCCGGAGCGCGGGCTCTCGGCCGGTCAGGTCGTCCAGCGGACGCTGCGGGAGATCGCGGGCGCCTACGGTGAGGGTCACGAGATCGGGACCCACTTCAACGGCCATTTCTGCGAGCCGTATCCGGGGAACGTCGGTCAGTGGACCGCGGCCGACTGGGAGCACGAGCTCGACCAGTTCTACGGGCTGTTGTTCCGCACGCCGGGTGCGTTGCCGTTCGGGCCGCAGGAGGTCGTGGGGGAGCGGAC
>Ga0070698_100006852_pt1 | contig 12344 bp, 10 predicted proteins | sample KBSK1502metaG_FD_65477 | JGI IMG/M metagenome (GOLD analysis project Ga0070698, IMG submission 65477) | Corn, switchgrass and miscanthus rhizosphere microbial communities from Kellogg Biological Station, Michigan, USA - KBS K1-50-2 metaG | ecosystem: Host-associated > Plants > Roots >...
GGCACCATGGAGCAGCTCCTCGTCAGCTCGCTCCGGCCCGTCGAGCTGATCGTGGGGAAGACCCTTCCCTACCTCGCGATCATGGTGCTGGCCACGGTCATGATCCTGGTGGCGTCGCGGGTGCTCTTCGACATCCGCGTGCGCGGGTCGTATCTCGACCTCTCCGCGGTGGTCCTCATCTACCTCGTGGGGGCCTTGTCCTTCGGCCTCGTCATCTCGAGCTTCTCGGACACGCAGGCGGTGGCCTTCCAGGCGGGCATCGTGATGTCCACGTTCCCGTCCATCTTCCTTTCCGGCTTCATCTTTCCCATACGGTCCATGCCCCCGGCGCTTCAGGCCGTCACCTACGCGATCCCGGCCCGATACTTCCTGGTCGTCGTGCGCGGGGTGATCCTCAAGGGCGCCGACCTCGGTCCCTACGTCCAGGACATGGCCTTCCTCGCCCTGTACGCCGCCGCCATGCTGGGCATCGCCTTCACCCGTCTGCGGAAGCGCGAGTTCTAGCGTGGGCGCGCTGCTCCACGTCGTGGTCAAGGAGTTCCTCCAGCTCCGGTACGACCGGAAGATGATCCCGGTCATGATCCTGGCCCCCCTCGTACAGATCGTCGGCCTGGGGTACGCCGCGAACCTGGACGTTCACGACGTCCCTCTCCTGCTCGTGGACCAGGACCGCACGGCCCAGAGCCGCGGGCTGGCCGACCGCTTCACCGGGTCCGGGTACTTCCAGCTCGCGGGCACCGCCTTCGACGCGGGCGAGATCGAGTACTGGCTCCGGCACGACCGCGCCAAGGTGGCCCTGGTCATCGCCGCCGGCTACGGCGAGGCCACCTTGAGGGGAGGGCGCCCGCGCGTCCAGGTCATCGCCGACGGCACCGATTCCAACTCCGCGGTCGTGGGTCTCGGCTACGCCTCGCGGATCGTGGCCGCGGCGGGGGTGGACATGGTCGCCGAGCGCGTGCAGCGCTCCGGGCGGCGGCTCGCGCAAGGGCGGATCGAGCTCGTGCCGCGCGTCTGGTACAACCCCGACCTGCGCAGCCGCTGGTTCTTCGTCCCCGCCGTCGTCGCCCTCGTGCTGATCCTGATAACGATGATGCTGCCCTCGATGGCCATCGTGCGCGAGAAGGAGATCGGCACGCTCGAGCAGATCAGCGTCACGCCCCTGCGGCCCTGGCAGCTCATGGTCGGCAAGCTGGTCCCGTTCGCGGTCATAGGTATCCTCAACACCTGGGTCCTCACCGCCATCTCGCGCCTGCTGTTCGGCGTCCCCATGCGCGGCTCCATCGTGCTGCTGACCGTCTTGACCCTCTTGTACCTCCTCAACACCCTGTCCCTGGGCCTCTTCGTCTCCACCGTGGTCAACACCCAGCAGCAGGCGATGATGTTCTCCGCCTTCGTGCTGATGGTCCCGATGATCTATCTCTCGGGCCTCATATTCCCCATCGAGAACATGCCCACGGGCCTGCAGTACGTCACCTACGTGATCCCCACCCGCTACTACGGCAACGTCGTGCGCGGGATCTTCCTGAAGGGCTCGGGGATCGAGGTCCTGTGGCGGGACGCGCTGGCCCTGGCCGCCATCGGCCTCGGCGTGCTCACGCTGGCCTCGCTGAGGTTCCGCAAGAGCCTGGACTAGGCATGCGCGTGGCCGTCATCGGCGGGGGGCTCGCCGGCCTCGTGACCGCTCGCGCGCTGGCTCGCCTCGGCCACTCCGTCGTCGTCTTCGAGCGCAGCGATCGCGTCGGAGGCAAGTGTCGGACCGTGGAGGTCGAGGGCAGGGGGTACGAGCTGGGCGGCACCATCCTCTTCTCGAGCTACCACCGCGTGAGCCGGCTGCTGCGCGAGGTCGGGACATCGCCGACACGGCTCCGCCTGGAGGGCGTGTACGTCGAGGCCGAGGGCCGGCGGGTCACCCACGCCGCTCCGGCCCGCCGTGACACCTCCTGGCCGGCGGTGATCGCGGCGGTGGGACGCCTCGGCGTCCAGATGCTCCGCCATCGCCGGCTGCTGCAGCCGGGGTTCGTCGGCCTCGACGCCGAGCTGGGCCTCCCGTTCTCGGAGTGGGCACGCCTGCGGCGGCTCGAAGCCTGCCCCCCGTACCTCGCCCCGTGGTTCACGGGCTTCGGCTACGGCTACCTGGGCGGCATGGCGGCCGCCTACGTCCTCAAATACGCGACCATACTCCGCCCGATCGTCTACGACCTCCTTGACGGCGGGTACGGAGGGCTGTGCCAGCGCGCGTCCCGCGGGCTGGACGTGCGGCTCCGCGCGGACGTGCGGTGGATCGACCGCACCGGAGGGGTCCGCGTCCACACCGGCGACGGAGCCGCGGAGTTCGACCGGCTCGTCCTCGCCTGTCCGCTCGACGGCGCGCTGGCGTTCCTGGACCGCGATGCCGAGGAGGCGGCGCTGTTCTCGAGGATCCGGTACCACGACTACGTGACGATGCTGGCCACCGTGGAAGGCGCCTTCCTCCCGCGATGGGGCTTCTTCATGGACAACCTGGTCCCGCAACGCCGCGGCCGGCCCATGTTCTGGTACCGCCGCTGGCCGGACCGTCCGGTCGTCGGCTTCTACGCCCTCACCGAAGAGGGCGGCACCGAGGAATCGCTCGCGGCCGCCATCGACGCGGCGCTGCGGCCGCTTGGGCGGCGCCTGGGCCGCGTGTGGGTCCACCATCCCTGGCGTTACAGCCCCCACGTCGTGCCGGCGGACTTCGCCTCGGGGTGGTTCGACCGCGTGGACGAGCTGCAGGGACGCCGGCGGACGTTCTATGTCGGCGAGACGCTCGCCCTGGGAACGGTCGAGCACGTGACCACACACGCCGAGCACCTGGTGGAGCGGTTCTTCGTCGGGACGGGAGCGGAGGACGCCTCGTCGGAGGTGGTGGCGTGACCGGCCTGGACTAGAATCCGACTCCATCGGCCGCGGGGGTCACGATGACGACGACGATCTGGACGTGGGGCCCCTCCATGCTCGCGTACACGGCGATCCTGGTCGCGGTGGTCGAGCTCGCACGCCGGCGATTGAGGACGCACATCGCCCTCCAGGCGCTCCTGTTGGCGCTGGCCCTCTTCGGCACCCCGGACACGCCGCGGTCCGGGTTCCAGACGGCGAAGCTCGTTTCGATCACTGTCCCCTGCTTCTTCTTCTCCGTCGTGAGGCTGGCCTTCCAGCGGGACGAGCGTTCGGTCCTCCGGCACCTGCGGCGCCCCTGGATCTACGTGCTGGCCTACGCGGCCATGCAGCTCAACATCCTGGAGGCCGTCATCGCCGACGCTCAGGGAGGTCGCTACTTCAACGCCCTGACCGGCCTCGTCCTGAGCGCGTCCGTGGTCACGCCTTTCGGCACCGCGGCCTGGAGGATCGAGACCGACACGCCGAAGCGCGACTTCCTGGTCGCTCTCCCGCGCGCCTGGATACTGCTCCTCACGACGTGGAACTTGGCCTTCGTGTACGCCGAGTATCCGAGATATCTGGCCCACGTGTCCTGCGTCCTCATGGCGCCCCTCGTCTACGCCCTGGCGCTCGGCCGCCCCGACCTGTGGGTGGAGGCCCGCGTCTACACGTTGGCGATGTCCGTCATCGTCCGGTGGGGCGGCCATGACTTCGTCACGCCGCTCATGAACAGCGAAGGCTTGTGGAACCCGGAGGCCGCGCGCGCCTGGGGTCTCCTCAACCTCCTCCTGGCGGTGTGCTACGTGGCCTATCGGACGGCGCGTCGTCGCCGCGGCGTCCCGCAGGCCGCCCCCGCCGCGACACCGGGCTCGTGAGGGACCGGTGATCACGGACCTCATGCGACGTCGCGTCCGTTCCTCTCCCCGGCTGGCCCGGGTCTTCCTGAACCTCTGGCCCCCGCTCCTCGGGGCGGGGATCCGGGTCGCCGAGATCAGCTCCGACTACCGCCACGTGCGAGTCGAGCTGCCGCTGCGCTGGTACAACGCAAACGCGGTGGGGACGCAGTTCGGCGGCTCCATCTACGCCATGAGCGACCCGTTCTACATGCTGATGTACATCCGGGCCCTGGGGCCTCAGTACGTCGTGTGGGACCAGGCGGCGCGCGTCGAGTTCCTCAAGCCGGGGCGCCGCCGGCTGGTGGCGGAGTTCGACCTGGGCGAGGAGGACACCGAGGAGGTGCGGCGGCGCACCGCGGACGGCTCGAAGCACGTCTTCGACAAGGAGGTCCTCGTCCATGACGACGAGGGGCTCCTCGTCGCGCGCGTCACCAAGACGCTCTACGTCCGGAGGAAGGAGAGCCCGGTCGTGCCGGCGACGGAAACCGCCTAGAATGACGCACCCTCCCCAACCCTGATGACCGATCACGACGTTCCTGCGCGCGAGGTGGCATGACCTCTGCCCTCCGTCAGCTCCCCGATCCGGCACCACCCGCTCCGGCGCCGGCCCGCGATGCGCGCCCGGCGCCCGGACGATGGCAGATCCCCCCGATCACCGACCCGCGCTGGCCCTTCGCGGGCCTCCTCGCCCTCTACTGCATCGTCGGGACCGTGTTCCTCCGCTTCAACCGGACGCCGGTCCAGATGCTGCTCACGGTCGCGGGCACGTGCGCGCTGGACATGGCGCTGCACCGCGTGGTCAAGGGAAGGTACCTGTTCCCCCTGAGCGCCTGCATCAGCGGCCTCTCCCTGGCCCTGCTGCTCAACTACTCGCACGACTCCCCGCTCATCATCCTGCCCGTCCTCCTCACCGTCGGGTCCAAGTACGTGCTCACCTACGAGGGCCGGCACGTCTTCAACCCGTCCATGTTCGGCGTCGCGGCCTCCCTGATCCTCGGAGGAGACCTCATCTCCGCGGCGCCGGCCTACCAGTGGGGCGGGACGTGGGCCATGTCCGCCTTCGTGGTCATGGCGGCGGTGGCCCTGTTCCTGGTGAAGATCGGCCGGAACGCCCTCATCCTCTCGTTCCTCGGCTTCTACTTCGTGCAGATCCTGCTGCGCGCGTGGTACCTGCGCTACTACCTGCCCTGGGAGACGCTGGTCCTGGGGACGCTCAGCTCCGCGCCGTTCCTCCTCTTCGTCTTCTACATGATCTCGGACCCCATGACGTCGCCGAAGGGGCGGCGGGCGCAGGTCCTCATGGGGCTGGCTCTGGTGGTGGTGGACCTCTTCTACCACACGATCCAGAGCCTCTATACGTTCTTCTTCGCCGCCTTCACCGTCGCCTCCGCGCGGTTCCTCTGGCTGCACGGCACGCGCCTCCTCCGCGAGGGCCCGGCCGGGCTCGCGAGGGCCTGGTCGCCTGCGTACCGGCGGGCCCTCCTCGCCGTGGCCGTGGTCGCGGCGCTGGCCTTCACCTCCTACCGCATGGTGATCCACCCGAGCCTGCCGCCCATCCCCCTCGCCTTCCGCCTCGAGCCCGTCCCCGCCCCCGAATCGGTGGTCGTCACCGAGCTGTCGGACCGGCTCGATCCCCGGGTGCGCCATCTCGCCAAGTGGCTGGGCAGCGTCGGCGACGCCGCGTCGGTGGCCGATTTCGACGGCGACGGGAAGCTGGACCTGTTCCTCACGAACCCGTGGAAGCGGCCCCAGGACCGCGCCGCCCTGTACCGGGGCCTCGGCAACCTCCAGTTCGAGCGCTTCGAGGTCCCCGCGCTGCGCGCGCTCGCGGAGAACATGTCCGACCGCGGGTTCGCGGCCATGGGCGTATTCGCCGACTACGACAACGACGGCGACCAGGACCTCCTGGTGTCGGTGGGCTACGGGAAGACCGTACTCCTCAAGAACCTCCTCCGGGAAACGGGCCGGCCGGGGTTCGAGGACGTGTCGGAGAGCGCCGGCATCGCCAGCCACTCGGTGAGCTCGGCGGCGACGTTCCTCGACTACGACAAGGACGGCCTCCTCGACATCTTCGTGGCCAACGCCTACATGACCCACCTCCGGGACTACGATCCCCCGCGACCCTTCAACCCGTTCCGCCTTCCCCCCGCGGAGTACCCCGGCGACCGGCGGATGCTGCACTTCATCCACAACTCCTGGGACAACGCGGACAACGGGGGCCTGAACGCGCTCTACCGTAACCTCGGGGACGGGCGCTTCCAGAAGATGGACGTGGCCGCCCTGGGCATGCCGGAGACGCACGTGAGCTTCGCCGTCGCCGCCGGCGATCTCGACCAGGACGGCTGGGACGACCTGTATGTGGCCAACGACTTCGGCCCCGACGACCTGTACCTGAACGACCATGGCCGGGGCTTCCGCCGCGTGGCCGGCCGCGTCACGGGCGAGATCGGCCGGGACTCCTACAAGGGCATGAACGTCGCCATGGGCGACGTGGACAACAACGGCTGGCTCGACATCTACGTGTCGAACGTCCACGCCAAGCTCGCCGCCGAGGGAAGCCTCCTCTGGATGTTCTACCCGCCCCGGGACGGCGGCCTGCCCCGGATCGAGGACGAGGCCACGCGACGCGGGGCCCTCAACGAGCACCGGTGGGGCTGGGGGGCCGCGCTGGGCGACCTCGACAACGACGGCTGGCTGGACCTCGTCCAGGCCAACGGCATGTTCGACGACGCGGTCGACCGCCGGTACGACGGGTGTCCGGACTACTGGTACGTCAACGAGAAGGTGGTGCGCTCCGGCCCCCAGATCATCTCGTACGCGGACATGTGGGCCGACCTCCGTGGGCGGTGCCTCAATCCGCGCGATCCCAACCGCGTCTACCTGAGCCGGGGCGACCGGGACGTCCTGCAGTTCGAGGACGTCGGCCCCCGCCTGGGCTGGGGCCCCGAGCCCCCGTCACGAGGAGTGCTCCTGGCCGACTTCGACAACGACGGCGACCTCGACGTCCTCATCACCCACCAGTTCGCGCCCAGCGTGCTGTTCCGCAACACGCTCGGCGAAGGCGGCGGGCCGCGACCCCACTGGATCGGCCTCGCCCTCGAGGGCGACGGCGTCTCCTGCAACCGCGACGCGGTGGGCACGAAGGTGGTCGTGACCTGGCCGGAGGGCGGCCGCGAGGTGCGGCGCTTCGCCGAGGTCCAGAGCGTGAACAGCTTCGCCGCGCAGGGAGACCGGCGCCTCCACTTCGGCCTCGCCTCCTACGCGGGCCCCGTGCGCGCCGCCGTGCAATGGTGCGGCGCCGGCGCTCCCGTCACCTACTCCCTGCCGCCGGACCGGTATCACTCGCTGGGGCAGGCGGCAGCACGATAGGCGCGGGAGCGATCTCCGCGGGGATGAAGCGGCGGTCCACGAGCGCGCGGACGTCGAGCGGCGCGTCCAGGATGCCGGCGGCGAGCGCCATGTCCGCGATCCGCTGCATCTCGTCGTCCGCGGGCGTGAGCATCCGGTAGCTCACGCGGTCCGGCGGCGAGAGGAGGACGTAGCGGACGAGCGCCTCGTCCTGGCGGAAGTAGGGCGAGACGAGCCGGGCCGCCTCCACGCGGTTGCGCTCCGCCCATTCGCCGCTCTCGGCGATCCCGCGCACGAGGTCCTTCACCACCGCCGGCCGCTGCTCGACCAGCGCCTCCGTCACCACCAGCACGCAGGAGATGAAGCGCGGCCAGATGTCCTTGGCGTGGTAGAGCACGCGCCCGGACCCGTCCAGCTCCGCGCGGGCCGCGTGCGGCTCCCCCACGAAGTAGGCGTCGATCGCGCGGGTGGCGAGGGCCACCGGCATCTCGGGCGGCGGCATCTCGACGAAGCGGATCCGCGCGGGGTCGACGCCCTCGTCCTGCATCAGCTTCCGGAGGACCAGGTTCTGGTTGCTGTACTTGGTGGGTATGGCCACCGTCCGCCCCTGGAGGTCGCGCAGGCTGCGCACGGGCAGGTCCCTGCGGACCATGACCGTCGACCCGTCCCGGTGTCCGAGGTACGCGATCTTGACCTTCACGCCCTGCTCGCGGAGCTTCATCGCGAGGGGCGCGACCATGAAGGTGGCCTGGAGGCGCCCGCTCTTGACCGCTTCCACGATGGTCGGGAAGTCCGTGTAGCGCTGCGACTCGAACCGAGTCGAGGTGCTGGTCCTGGACGCGTAGTCCGTGACCGGGCACGTGAGGTGTCAGGTGACGGGCAGGAACCCGACGTCGAGGCTCTCGCGGCGGGCGCCCTCCCCGGCCCCGGGCCGCGCGGCGGGGCGCGCCCGCCAGGGCTTCGTCCGCAGCAGCCCGAGCAGGGCCAGGGCGGCCAGGGCGGCCCATCCCCATCGCGCGAAGGGAGACGCCATGGCCCGGCTCCTCACGCCCTCCGCGGCGCGGGCAGGGAGCGGCCGCCGTCCTCGAGACCGAGGTCGGCGAGGATCCGCTGCACGGCGTTCACCACCACGGGGTCGGCCGCGGAGCGGAAGGGCTGCCTGGGGAGCGCGACCTCGTCCACGATCCGCGCCGGCCGCTCGCACAGCACGAGGACGCGGTCCGCGAGCTGCACGGCCTCCTCCACGTCGTGGGTGACGAGGACGACCGCGCGCGGGTACTCGCGGAGCAGGCGGGCCAGCTCGAAGCGCATCTCGCGGCGGGCAAGGGCGTCCAGGGACGAGAACGGCTCGTCCAGGAGCACGAGGTCCGTCTCCGCCCCCAGCGCCCGGACCAGCTCGACCCGCTGCCGCATTCCGGCCGAGAGCTGGTGCGGGAAGCGCCGCGCGCTCGGCGCCATGTCCACCAGCTCGAGGAGGGCGGCGGCGCGGCTCGCGCGCTCGCCCTCGTCGCGCAGGTGGCGCAGCCCGAGCTTCACGTTCTCCTCGACGGTGAGCCAGGGGAAGAGGCCGTCCTGCTGGAAGACCATGCGCAGGCGGGCCGGCCGTTGCACCGTCCCCCGGTGCGGCTCGACCGAGCCTGCGGCCATGTTCAGGAGCGTGCTCTTCCCGCAGCCGGACGGCCCGACGAGGGCGACGAACTCCTCCCGGCGGACCGCGAGGTCGATTCCCGCCAGCACCTCGAGGTTTCCGTAGGAAAACCACGCCCCCGCCACGTCGAGCACGGTCGGCCGCAGCGAGGCGTCCTTCATCGCTCGTAGGCCCAGCGCACGGAGGGGATCCGCGAGAGCTGGACGAGCAGCCGGTCGAGGCCCACGCCGATGAGGCCGATGAACACCATGGTCGCGGCGAGGAGGTCGATGCGCAGGCCGTTGCGGGCGTCCCAGACGGCGAAGCCGAGGCCGTCGCGGCCCGCGATCATCTCCGCCGCCACCACCACCAGCCAGCTCAGGCCCGCCGTCACCCGCAGCGTCGTGATGACCTGGGGGGCGATCGCCGGGAGCGTCACCTCGCGGAGGAGCTCCGCGCCGGAGAGGCCCAGGTCGCGCGCCACGCGGTAGTAGACGCTCGGCACGTTGGCCACGGCGGCGGAGGTGGAGAGGACGACGGGGAAGAACGCGGCCATGAAGATGAGGAAGATGGCGGGCGCGTCGCCGATCCCCAGCCAGAGGACGGCGAAGGGGATCCAGGCCAGGGGCGAGAGGTTCCGGAAGAAGTTGACCAGCGGCAGCAGGGCCGTGCGCGCCACCGGGGAACGCCCGAGGAGGACGCCCAGGGGGACTCCGAGGCCGACCGCGAGCAGGAACCCGGAGAGGACGCGGAACAGCGACGCGACGGTGTCGTCGACCAGGCGTCCCCCGCGCAGCTCGGCGAGCGCGCCGCGCGCCACCGCGAGCGGATGGGGGAACAGCGAGTCCGGGAAGAGGCCGAGGGAGGCCACCACCGTCCAGGCGGCGACGAGGAGCGCCGGACCGAGCAGGGCGAGCCAGGCCGGGCCGGGACGTCCGGTCTCGGGCATCGTGGGATCACGCCGAGGTTACGCCCGCCGCCCGTCCAGGGTCAACCGCGGACGGGCGCTTGACAGCCGCGTTGCCGGGACGTACGAAGGAGGCCGCGTGCACGTGTCCTTCCCCGTATAGACCGCCATGGCCTCGCCGGCGGAAGAATGCGTCGCCTTCCTCCAGGGCACCGACGTGTTCGGCGGCCTGCCCGCCGAAGACCTCTCTTTCCTCGCCCGCAGCCTCACCGAAGTCGCCCTCGAGGACGGGCAGGTCCTCTTCCGGCAGGGAGAGGCGGCGGACGCCATGTACGTCATCCGCGAGGGCCGCCTCATCGTCTTCGTCGAGGACAAGGGGCAGCCGCGCGCGCTCACGATGCTGCAGGCGGGCCGGTGCGTGGGAGAGGGCGCCCTCATCATGGCCGGCGGGCGATCGGCCAGCGTCCGTGCGGACGCGCCGAGCCGCCTGCTGCGCCTGCCCACCACCGCCTTCGAGGCCGCCGTGGCCGCCCATCCGAGCCTCCGCCGCGTGCTGAGCGCGCTGGTGGCCGAGCGCCTGCCCGGCCTCATCGACGCCTCCTTGCGCTCGGACGTCCGCACCGAGCTGTCCTGGAAGCGGCTGGCGCGCGGCGAGGCCCTGTTCCGGGCCGGGGACCCCGGCGATGCCGTGTACGTCCTGGCCCGCGGACGGCTGGGCGCGTACCGCGAGCGCCCGGGCGCGGAGGAGGAGCTGGTGGCGGAGATCGGCCACGGCGAGCCCGTGGGAGAGCTCGCCCTCCTCACCAAGGAACCCCGGGTCCTCACCGTCAAGGCGCTGCGCGACAGCGACCTCGTCCGGCTCTCCGCCGAAGGCTTCGAGACCGCGCTCGTCCGCAACCCGCAGGCCTTCGTGCCCCTGGTGCGCACCATGGCCCAGAGGCTGCGCGCCGCCACCGCGGCCTCGACGACCCACGGCGGGATCCACACCATCGCCGTGCTCCCGCTCGGCCCCGGAGTCGCCGTCGCTCCCCTGCTCCAGGCGCTCGACGCCGGGCTCAGGCAGGATGGCGCCACCGTGCTGCTGGGGGCCGAGGAGGTCGACGCCGTCCACGGCCCCGGCGCCTCCGCCGCCTCGGCCAACTCCGCCGCCGCGCTCCACCTGACCGAATGGCTCAACACGGTGGAGGGCGGCCACGATTACACCATCTATCGCTGCCACCCGGCGCCGACGGCCTGGACCCGGACGTGCGTCGGGCGTGCCGACCGCCTGCTGGTGGTAGCCAGCGGAGTCGAGCGACCCGACCTGGGCGCCCTGGAGGCGCTGTTGAGCGACGCGGGGTCGCCGCCACGCGAGCTGGTGCTCCTCCATCCCGACGGACGGCGGCGGCCCGCCGGCACTGCGGCCTGGCTCGCGGCGGTGCGTCCGGTGCGGCACCACCACGTGCGGCTCGACCATCCCGACGACGCCTTCCGCGTCGCGCGGTTCATGGCCCACCGCGCGGTCGGCGTGGTGATGAGCGGCGGAGGTGTGCGCGCCTTCGCTCACGCCTCCATCCTGCGCGCGCTCCGCGAGCGGGGCGTCGCCATCGACTTCCTGGGCGGCGTCAGCGTGGGGACGCTGGCCCCGGCGACCTTCGCCATGGGCTTCACGCACGAGGAAGTGGTCCGGGCGCTGCGCGCCATCATGGTCGCGCCGGGCCAGCCGGTGAAGCCCTACACGCTGCCTGTGGTCTCGGTGTTCAGCACGCGCCGGGGCGAGCGGGCGCTGCAGGGCGTCTTCGGCGACACGGGGATCGAGGACCTGTGGATCAACTACTTCTGCGTGGCCTCCGACATCACGCGCGGGGAGCTCAAGGTGCTGCGCGAGGGTCCCGTATGGCGGGCCATGCGGGCCAGCGGCGCCTTCCCGGGCCTCTTCCCGCCCGTCCCCGACGGCGGCAACGTTCTCGTGGACGGAGGCCTGTTCCGGAACCTGCCCGTGGACGTGATGCGCGACCTCTGCCCGGGCCCGGTGATCGCCAGCGACGTGTCGAAGGAGCGCGAGCTCGAGGTGGACCCGGCCCTCACCACCTCGCCGCACCCCCTGCGCCTCCTCTGGGACCGCGTCCGCGGCGCGCGCGGCGCGCCGTTCCCGACCTTGACCTCGATCCTGATGCGGTCCATCGAGGCGCGCGAAGCCAGCGATCGCGCGGAGCTGAGGAAGAGCGCGGCCTTCTGCTTCATGCCCCCGGTCGCGCAGTTCGCCATCGACGAGCTCGATTCCATGGAGGAGGTCGTCGCGATCGCCTACGAATACGCGACGCGCAAGGTCGAGGAGGTGCCGCCCTCGATCGCGCGCGCGGGCGGCGTCCGCCCGGCTTCGTCGCCGTCCTGACGGACGCGACCCTTCAGGCCACGGCGCGAACCACGGAACGGGACTGGCGGGCGAACGCGTGCGCCACCTCGCGCGCATGGCGGACCACGGAGCAGAGGCGCGAGAACGAGAAGGCCTCCCCGGCGAAGTGGATGCCGTTCCGGCCCTGGATCTCGGGAAGCATCGCGAACATCTCGGGAGCCGTGCTGGGCGGGAACCGCGGGAACATCCGCCAGCGCCGGACGGCGCGGATGCCCGTCGCGGGATCGAGGCGTCCGCCGAGGGCCTCGACGGCGGCGACCAGGTTCGCATCGACCA
>Ga0070698_100006853_pt1 | contig 12344 bp, 10 predicted proteins | sample KBSK1502metaG_FD_65477 | JGI IMG/M metagenome (GOLD analysis project Ga0070698, IMG submission 65477) | Corn, switchgrass and miscanthus rhizosphere microbial communities from Kellogg Biological Station, Michigan, USA - KBS K1-50-2 metaG | ecosystem: Host-associated > Plants > Roots >...
AATTCCAATCTTCGTGGGGACTACGCGACCTTCCGTTTGCCGTCCCTGATGAACGCGAGCAAGTCGCGGTTGATGAGATCGGGATGCGTGGCGATCAGGCCGTGTGACAGGCCGGGATAGTAGATTTCGCGAGCACCTTTGATGAGCCTGGCTGACTTCTTCGCAGAATCCTTGACGGGCACGATCTGATCGTCCTCGCCGTGCACGACCAGGGTCGGAACATCGAATGCCTTCAGGTCTTCAGTGAAATCGGTTTCCGAAAAGGCCTTGATGCTGTCGTACGAGTTCTTGAGGCCGGCCTGCATGCTCCAGAGCCAGAACTGGTCCAGCGTGCCCTGCGACACCTGCGCGCCAGGTCTGTTGGCGCCGAAGAACATGGGAGCGAAATCGATGTAGGCCTGCGAGCGGTCCTTCACCAGGCCGTCTCGCAGCTTGTCGAAGACCTCCAGCGGAAGTCCTTCGGGGTTGGCCGGTGTTTTCAACATGAGCGGCGGCACCGCGGCGATGAGGACCGCCCTGGCCACGCGCTTCGTGCCGTACCGGCCGATGTAGCGCGCGACTTCTCCGCCTCCTGTCGAGTGACCAACCATCGTGATGTCGTTGAGGTCCAGGGCTTCGACGACGGCGGCGAGATCGTCGGCGTACCCGTCCATGTCGTTCCCGTCCCAAGCCTGGCTGGAGCGGCCATGGCCGCGACGATCGTGGGCCACGGCTCGAAAGCCCTGGCGGGCGAGGAACAACATCTGGGCGTCCCACATGTCGGCGTTCAAGGGCCATCCATGCGAGAAGGTGACGACTGGGCCCTTTCCCCAGTCCTTGTAGTAGATCGTCGTGCCGTCTTTGGTCGTGATCGTGCTCATGTGTGATCTCCTCTTCAGTCTTCGAACCGGGTGCGTTTGTGAAGACCGGAGACCACGTGACGATGTGACACGTGCTTGGTCGGTTGTCACAGAATGGGCGGCGTTGCGGTCTGTGGTCGGGACGGCGAAGCGCGGTCGGCCGTCGCCTCTTAATTGATCAGAGGAGGATCACCATGAGGGTGTTGGTCCCATCGTTGGCGACGCAAGCCGTGTTCTCGGAGCGCCGCAAGGCCTTTCGTGCGCTTCATGAGCGAGGATGTTTCGTGATACCGAATCCGTGGGATGTGGGCTCCGCCCGATATCTTCAGCAACTCGGATTCTCCGCCCTGGCGACAACCAGCGCCGGGTTTGCCTTCTCTCAGGGGCTGCCCGACTCGAGCGACGGCGATGCCGCCGATCGCGATCGGAACCTTGCGTACATCGAAAGCATCACGGCTGCGGTCGATCTTCCGGTCAGCGCAGACTTCATGTCCGGCTACGGCATAGAGCCGGAGGACGTAGCCGAAAGCATCGCTCGATGCGTCGACACGGGTGTTGCGGGCCTGTCGATCGAGGACGCGACGGGTGATCGGGTGTCGCCGCTGTACGAGCTATCAGAGGCCGTCGATCGTGTGCAGGCAGCGCGAGAGGCCATCGATCAATCTGGTGCCGACGTCCTGCTGACGGCGAGAGCCGAGTGCTATCACGTCGGCTATCACGATCCCCTCAATGAGAGCATCCGACGCCTGCAGGCGTACGCGGCAGCCGGCGCAGACGTGCTCTTCGCGCCCGGGCCACAGACGCGTGCAGAAATCAAGGCGCTGGTCGAGGCGGTTGCGCCAAATCCGCTCAATCTGCTTGTGGTTCGTGACATCGGCATGAGTGTGGAAGAGATCGCAGCGCTCGGCGTGCGTCGCATCAGCGTCGGCGGCGCGCTGGCGTTGGCGGCGTGGACCGGGTTCATACGTGCTGCGAAGAGGTTGAAGCTAGAGGGCAGCTTCGCAGGGCTTGGGAGCTTGGTGGCTTACGCCGAGATCAACGGCCTTTTTGAAACGACTTTTCCGGCCGACGATGATTGCGGTCGATCGGAGAGTTTAGATCCGGAGAACGTCGGCGACATCGCCGACGAGGGTATGGGTCACCGCGGCTAGTTGATAATTGACTTCTCGTAGGAAAGGGGCAGCCGCGCGGCGATGGGCCCGAGGACCTGGCCGCTGACGAAACGCAACGCACCCGCCGGATGCGCAGGGCGATCAACCGGACAAGTTACCAGGAGTAGGTCAGATGTGCGAGCGCGCGGCGGCCGAGGAGGTCGCCGCCGAACGCTTCATAGTGTTCGTTGTCGAGCAGGTTCGCAACGTCGGTGCCCACAGTGATGCGCTTCGTGAGCTTATAGCTAGCGTTGAGATCCAGGACTGCGTAGCTCGGAACCGGACCGGCATACGTCCCCGCCAGCCACGGGAACCCATCTACCCAGCGGTATCGCATTGACCCGCTGATCCGACCCCGCTCGTACGCCGTGCCGACGCTGAACTGATGGCCCGGCGTGTTGGGTAACAGCGGGTTCTCAGGCACGTCGCTGACGCTCGAATGAAATCCCGTGTAGGAACCCTGCACTCTCCAGCCGGCTGGCAGCACGTAGGTCGCGCCGAACTCCACGCCCGCGGTTGTCGCTGAACCAAAGTTGACGAAGGACAGCAGCGCGACAATCGGCGCACCGCTGGCGTCGTTGGACAACGCCGCAAACACATCCGGCGGCAGCACAGCGCTGAGCGTCTGTGTAACGGTTGCCGCCGCAGCGGGCGAGAGGCTTGACGGAGGTCTATAGGGGCCGTAGGAAGGGTTCAGCCGGCCGAGCGATGTGCCTACCTGCGGCAAGACATTGCTGATGAAGTCGTTCAGTTGGCTCCGATAGACACTCACATTCACGAGCAGACGACCGCCAATGACGCCCTGATAGCCCATTTCTACGGTGTCGATCCGTTCAACACGCAGATTCTGATTTCCGACTGCCAGAATCGGAACCCGCCCGAGCCCGAGTGATGTATTTCCGATAACTGGTGCCAACGCCGCTTCGACGGGAGTCAGATCGATCGGTGGGGCCACGGGAATGTTCAGAAAAGAGTCGGTCACGCTCGGCACTTGAAACGCCCTGCCGTACGTCACACGGAGCGTCTGAGACGGCGTCAGCGCATACACCGCTGCTACGCGTGGCGACACTCTTCCATCGAACTGCGTGCTCCGATCCCATCGGGCGGAAGCGACGGTATTCAGTCTCGCGAAGAGCCGGTATTCGACCTGCCCAAACACCGACCCAGATTGGGTCGCACGTTTGCGATCGTAGACGGTTTGCACGCCGTTGGGATCGGCCGAATCCACAGCTTGGCGGCCGAATTCCACGCCCGCGATCGCGCGGCCGCGCGCTCCGGCGAACTGTCGATTGCCCTGCGCCTCCACGGCGATGTGAGACGCGCGAAGGTACAGGAGCGAGTTCGCCGTCAGGTTCTTGTTGCCGTTCAGACGATTACCGGTGTAATACGCGAGGACGTTCCACTGTGGTGACGCAACGTTGAATCGGAGCCACGGCTGGTCAACGTCAATGGCTTGTGACCGCGCCACCGGCGACAGCGTTACCGGACCGCGTTCGTGCGCGGTGCCGACCTCGAATGTGAGCTGGCGCTGCGCAGCCGTGTATTTATCAACTCGGACGGCACCGAATTCGAGCTGATCCTGATCACTGCCCAACCTCGGCGCAACCAGATCGCGCGGCATCGTCGCGGGGGCGTACTCCGCCGTGTCCACCCGCGACCGTGTGAAGTCGCTGCTGCGGTGGTACCCACCAATGCCTTTCAGGTACCAGTCACGCCCGAGCGCCAGTGCCTGACGAAACTCGACGCGGCGCGTGTCGAGCTCTCCTCCGCTAAAGCGCACCTTGCCCCCGAGGCTGTCACGCGGGCTGGTCGTCTTCACGTTGAGAACGCCGTTAAATGCGCCAGCGCCGTACAGCGCGGCAGCGGGCCCCCGCACGAACTCGAGCTGGTCGATGTCATCTAGCGGAAGCGACAACGCCGCCCAATCAACGTAGCCGAGTAAGTGCGGCAACGACGGATCGCGCCCATCGATCCGGCTCAGAACGTTCTGATTGTAGAAAGTATTGAAGCCGCGGCTATTGAGGTTGAAGTCGTACAGGCCACTTTGGACGAGCTCCACTCCCGGTGTCCCCGCCAGAACTCGCGGCAGCTCCCCGTGCGCTGCCTCCGCTGCGAGCTCTCCGCTCCCGAGCACCGTAACTGCAGCCGGCGCCTCAACGAGGCGTGCCGGCTGCCTGGTCGCGCCGTTCACGACGACCGATTCAAAGACGCTCGGCGGCCAGTCCACCTTGGTGCGCAATGTCGTCGTGTTGCGGGCGGTGATGACCACCCCAGGCTCACGCAGCGAGTGCGGCCCGAGAGTTGCCGACACCGTGTACGTGCCTGGCGCTACTCGGCCAAAAGCGTACTTGCCGGCGGCATCCGTCAGCTCGGTTTGGCGCAGTTCCTCGATGAGCACCACGACGCCACCCACACCGGAGCCGTCGTCGCGAACCACGACCCCCTCGAGCCGGCCGGAACCGGACGCGGGCTGCGCCGTAACGCTTCCGGCCCGCGCGACGGAACACACCGCGAGAGCGACGACGATCAGCCGATTCAGAATCTTCCGCTTGCCAACGTCCATAATCGACATCAGTCTGCGTCCGCACATCGCGAGCCTCATCAAACACACTACTTGCGCGGGAACTGCTCGCGAGGCAACGACGCCAGCGCGTCGCGGAGAGATGCACGGGTCGCGACACCGAGCTTGGGAAAGGCTCGGTGGAGGTGACCGCCGACGGTCCGGGGAGACAGAAACAGCCGCTCCGCGATCTGCTTGTTCGTCAGGCCTGACGCCGCGAGGCTGACAATCTCGAACTCCTGGGAGGTAAGCCGGTCAAGCACGTTGTCACCAGCCCGCGGCTTAGTTTGTCCCGTTGCCCGCAATTCTGCCGTTGTGCGGTCTATCCACGGTCGGGCACCTAGTCGCTCGAAGATTTCGCAGGCGGCATTGAGCTGGAGACGGGCCTCCTTAATCGCGCGGCGGCGGCGGAGGCATTCACCGTAAGCCAACCGCACCCGGGCCAAGTCGAACTGCCAGCGCTGGATCCCTGGGAGCTCAAGAGCCGCCTCGAACAATTGCAACGCGCTGTCGTCGGTTGCGACCATTGCGGCCGATCCGCCGACCACGAGCGCGAGCCGAGACGACAGAGCGGATAGGTTCGTGTCACGCATCGCCGTGACATGGGCAGCCGCTTCGGCCTCTCTGCCGGTGCGAAGCGCCGCCTCCACGAGATCCATGAGCACGTAGAGGGCACCAGGATGGTGCGGGGGAATGACGCCGGGCGGGCTGATCATGCTCGTCAGCCGATAGGCCTCCTCGAAATCGCCGCGACCTAGCGCGGCGAGCCCGAGCACCTGCCACGAAAGCCATTCACCGGCCCGCATTCCGCGCGGCGCGGTCCAGCGCATGACTTCGTCGGTCCATTCCCTGGCGCGTTCATTGTCACCGTGCGCAGCCGCGATCAAGGCCTGCTGAAACCGGGCGGACCAGATCAAAACCTCGTAGCCGTGGGCCTCGCAGAGCTGGATCGCTTCCGTGCCCAGCCGCTCAGACTCATCCCAATCGCCCGCCACGAAATCGTCTCTGCACAGCACGATCATCGCGGTGATTCCCGACGCGATTGCGCCACCGCGGCGCGCGTCGTGGACGAGGCGCCACAGCGCTGGTCGACACCCTTCGAGCCGATCGACGTAGGTGGCCGCCACCGCGACCCGGATGATGTGGGTGGGGTCAGCCTCGTCTCCCAGCGCGAAGATCGCGGCCTCGAGGGCCTCGAGATCCGCAGCCGTTGCGCGCGCGGGATCGGCGTAGATCCTGCTGCTCAGATGGAGGACGAGCGGGACCGAGACGCTTCGGGCCATCGCATCCTCGACCGACCGCCACAGGCGCTCGTCGTCGCCGTAACCGCACACGTTAATCAGCGAGTAGAGGGCCTCGGCAACGACGGGATCGCGCGCGTCCAGGACGCCCTGGCGGCCCTCGATCGCGCCGGCGAGCACACGATGGGCGGTTGCCACGTCCCCGTCGCCCATCAGCAGAAATGCAGACGCGGCGACGGCCGCTTGGAGGGATCCCTCGACTTCAGTGTCCCCCAGTCGCAACTCCCCGAGCACGTGTGCCGCGTGGCTCAAATCGCCGGCCACGTCGGCACCGATATAGGCGGCCGCGGCCAATCGACGGCGCCGCTCCGCGGTCCCCGGGCTGACCTCCGACGCACGAGTAAGCGCATTGACGCAACCGACCGCATCGCCGCGAGCGAGGATCCGGGCCGCCGCGGCTTCGAGCTCGCCGGCCACCGACTCGTCCGGCTCGACAGTCGCCTCGGCGAGATGCCACACTCGGCGATCCGGCTGGTCATTCCAAGCCTCGGCGAGGACTCGATGCGCGTCTCGACGGTCCGCCGCGGTCGATAACTCCACGACGGTCGACCGAATCAGAGGATGGTGGAAGGCGATTCGGTGCGTTTTCTCGTCCAGGTGTGCGAGGCCGGCCTGCTCTGCGGGAGCGAGATCGTGTAGGGCCGCGTGGGGCCTTGCACCCGCCCCGAGCACCCGTACGTCTCCGGTGCCATCGAGCGCCATCTGCAACAGGAGCTGGCGCGTTGGAGCCGGGAGCGCGGTGATCCGTGATCCAAAGAGCCCCAGAAGTCGACGACCGAGTGGAAGGGTTAATGGCAGAGTCGTGGCGGATCCGCGTATCCCGGCGCTGAGCGCATTCGGGAACTCCAACAACGCGAGCGGGTTTCCTTGCGCTTCGATAAGGATCCGTTCGCGAACGGCCGGCGCGATTTCGGGGAACCGACTGTCGAGCAGGCGTCCCGCCGCGGCATCATCGAGCCGCGAGACCTCCAGCTCGGGAAGTCCCGCGTGATCGAAGAAGTGCGCTTCCCCCGTCCGCGACGCACCGATCAATCCGACCTGGGTGCCCGCCAAGCGACGCGCGACGAAGCTCAACACCCCCGCGCTAGCACGGTCTAGCCAGGGTAGGTCGTCGAGGATGACGAGCACCGGTCGTGCCGTCGCTGTCTGGCGAAGCAGCATGAGAGCCGCATTCGACACGACGAGCCTCGTTGGGGGGGTGCCCTCGCCGAAGCCGAGCGCGACGTTGAGGGCATCTCGATGGACCGCCTGGAGTTGCGGCAACCCGTCCAAGTGCTGTACCAAAACCTGGTTCAGACCAGAGAAGCTCGTTCCGGCCTCGAACTCGACGCCTGCAGCGCGGAGGATGCGCATCCCCAAAGCCGACGCCGCTTGCGATGCAGCGTTCAGGAGGACGGTCTTGCCGACACCGGGCTCGCCAGTTACGAGTAGGGCTCCGCCGTCGGCCCGGGCCGTGGCGAGGAACGCGTGGATGCGCTCCATCTCCGACTCGCGCCCCACCAGTTGGCCGGAGTGGAGCCCCCGACTCAGCGGTTCGTGGTGTTCTGACACCTTGACGTCCATCATCAGCCCTGCGAGTGAAGCTGGACCGCGCGTGCACGGACAGTCTGCACCCTCGGTATGCGGCGCGGCAAGAGCGGAGTACCCCGCCCCAAAATAGAGTCATTTGGCGCATGACGACTCCCTCGCCTCGGATCCAGGATGGTGTCGCTCGCTTGATTCTGGAGGGACGATGCCTAGCCAACGTTCAGGGACGGGACACGGGCCAGACCGGCGCAGCGACTTTGGTGATGAGGCCGTTGTCACAAAGCCGAGCCCATGGTCGACGGCTGAGACGCTCGCCCGCCTATCGGCGGTGGTCGCGGCACGCGGGATGGAGGTGTTCGCGGTCATCGACCAAAGCGGCAAGGCTCGAGACGTCGGTCTCGACCTGCGAGACACGAAACTCGTGATCTTCGGGAGTCCATCGGCTGCGACACCGGTGATCGAAGCAGCCCCTCTTGCGGCGCTGGATCTGCCGTTGCGGGTTGTCGTATGGGAGGACGGGTTCCAGACACTTGTGAGCTATCCAGCGCCCGAAGCGGTTGCACGCCGCCATGGGCTCAGTGGAGCCCTGGCGGACGCATTTGCGAGCATCGAGGCGGTCATCAGCGCGGTCATCTACCGCTAGTCCGATTGACGCACTACATAGAGCGAAGAAATAGCGCCCCTAGAGGCTGGAGGGTGTCATGGAAGCCAGAGTCGACAACCGAGACATTCAGGCGACGATTGGACCCGTGCCGCAGGTGAGTGGAGTCTCTCGCGGACGCCAGGTGTCGGATGGCATCGTCGGTCACGCACCCTGCGTGAAAGAGGTTTTGGAGAGGATCAATCGTGTCAGTGCGACGAACGCCACGGTACTGATCACCGGCGAGACGGGAACAGGCAAAGAGCTCGTCGCACGCGCAATTCATCGACGGTCGCGACGCTCATCACATACGTTGGTCAACGCGAACCTTGCGGCCCTTCCTCATGAACTGGTCGCGTCCGAGTTGTTCGGCCACGAGGCGGGTGCATTTACCGGAGCGATTCAAAGGCGGATTGGGCGGTTCGAAGCTGCTAATTCAAGCACGCTGTTTCTCGACGAGATCGGCGAATTGTCACTTGGTGTCCAAGTCGCGTTGCTGCGCGCCCTGCAGGAGGGCGAGTTCGAGCGCATCGGCAGCAATCAGACCAGGACTGCAGACGTCCGACTCATCGCCGCAACGAATCGCAATCTCGAAAAGGCCATCGAAGATGGTCTCTTCCGGAGCGATCTCTTCTATCGCCTTTCCGTATTTCCAATCCACTTACCTCCATTGCGAGAGCGGCGGGAGGACATTCCAAGCCTCGCGGATCATTTTCTGGCAACCGTGGCGGGTCGTCTTGGACGAGAGTTTTCCGGCATCGACGCCGACTCGCTAACTCGCCTGGCCGAGTACAGCTGGCCCGGCAACATTCGGGAACTGCAGAATGTCATCGAGCACAGTGCCATTCTTTCTGATGGCCCTCTCTTGCAGGTTCCACCAGTGCTCCTGTCGACGCATGTCATTGCCCGACCTACGTCATCGACCCTGAGCCACGCGATCGAATCTAGTGAGCGGCGCCTGATCGAACAGGCACTCGAGGAGACCAACGGCCGCGTGTTCGGACCAACTGGTGCTGCGACTCGTCTCGGAATTCCGTCGTCAACGCTTGAGTCCAAGATCAAGCGCCACCGAATCAACAAGCATCAGTACCGCACGTCGGCGGCCTGAGCGACGCGACGAACCGCGGCGTTGTTCTACGTCGGGACTTGTTCATGGGCGTCAAGGTGTGACGCAGTAGTCCTCGAATCAACAGCCACAAACGCTCGCCTCGTTTCCCGCCGCGGTGTTCGGCCGGCGTTTTACCGCACCACATCAGATCGCAAATTTCTGAATCGCCGCAAATGCTCTCCCTGCTCACCCGTCAAAACACCCAGAAAAGTCACCAAATGCGCAGGTACATCTCTTGGTCTTGACTGTGACATGGAATCAAACAACACCAGCCGACCCGATGTGCAGGCACCTTACGACGACGGCCTCGAGGCGTTCATGAGCGTGCGTCCTCGTCTCTTCGGCATCGCGTACCGAATGCTGGGTAGCGCAGCGGAAGCTGAGGACGTTGTGCAGGACGTCTGGGTACGCTGGCAGACGGCAGATCGGAGCCTGGTTCGGGATGCTGCGGCATTCCTCGTCACGACGGCGACACGGTTGGCGATCAACGTCTTGCAGTCGGCCCGATCACGCCGCGAGACTTTTGTTGGGCCCTACCTGCCGGAACCAGTCGATACGTCCGCCGACCCTCGACTGAGAGCGGAAGAGCGGCAAGCATTGGCGTCTGCGGTTGGGTTGCTACTTGAAAGGCTGACGTTTACGGAACGAGCCGCGTACATCCTCCGGGAAGCGTTCGACTATCCGTATCGTGACATCGCGAATGTCCTTCGTCTTGGAGAGGCTAATGCGCGGCAAGTGGTGACTCGCGCGCGACACCACGTCGCTAATGGCTCAAGAAGGCGAGCGAATTCGCACGAGCACAGTCGACTTCTTGAGGCTTTCATCGCCGCAGCCCAAAGTGGAGACGTCGTCGGCCTCGAAGCTCTCTTTGCGGCGGATACCATCTCGACTTTGCGCGGCCTCGAATGGGTGCGCGCTGCTTGTGCCGACCGTAGAACAGATCCGATAGATGGTTCAGCGGCAATCCGCCGGTCCGTCGCTGCCTAACGTCGAGTCTCACCTTCTGCTTGTTGGCAATGGGTTCAGACTTCCATCGCGCCTGACGCACTTTTGACGAGCGATGCTGTCACAACACATCGCGATGGCCGGTCAAAGACGCTTAGAAGCGGTCGGCTGAAGACTGGGAACAACTTGGGCCGCGGTAGAAGGAACGGCTATGAAGACAGCAGCATTGATACTCTCGCTCTCGCTCGCGGGCGGCGCGCTTGTGGCTCAGGGCGGCGGTACCGTCCGGCCACTATTCTCCCAGGATCTCAACGGTGTTTCCGGGAGAGAACTGTCGATGCTCACAGTCGATTACGCGCCAGGAGGATCGACCCCGGAGCATACCCATCATGCGCAGGCGCTCGTCTACGTGCTGGAGGGCTCAATCGTGATGCAGGTCAAGGGTGGACCACTCGTCACATTGACGCCAGGCCAGACCTGGTATGAGGGACCGGACGATGTGCACATCGTGAGCCGAAACGCGAGCGAGACAGCGCCAGCCAAGTACCTGGTATTGATGGTGAAGGATAAAGGCGCTCCGATTCTGTCACCGGTCAAGACGAGGTCGCAGCCATGACGATCTCAGAGATCACAGCGATCCTTACCGGCGAACGAATGATGACCAAGGACACCCGCGGCCGCGAGCGACCGTCACAAAACGAAATCGCTCGACTCGCGTCTCACTTCTACGAGACGCGCGGGCGGCGAGATGGACACGATGTCGATGACTGGTTGTCCGCGGAACGTGAACTCGCACATCACTATCGCTAGCCGAGCGCTGGCGGCCGCCGACATTGACCGACTTGAGCGCTAGTCAGAATGACGTCGCGTTGTCACGTGTTGGCGCGTCGTTCGGTCATAGCAGGTGCACGCTCCCCAACATTGGATCGGATTGACACGGGAAAGGCATCGACCATGAAACTCGTCATCATCGGCGGCACTGGGCTCATCGGAGCGAAACTCGTGACCAAGCTGAGGGAACATGGCCATGAGGCCGTACCGGCTTCGCTAGACACCGGGGTCAACACTCTCACCGGCATCGGACTGGCTGACGTTCTTCAAAGCGCGTCGGTCGTCGTTGACGTCTCGAACTCTCCTTCATTCGAGGAGAAGGCCGTCATGGACTTCTTCACCACCTCCACGCGGAACATTCTGAAAGACGCGGCAGCTGCCGGTGTGCGACATTACGTCGCGCTGTCAGTTGTGGGCACCGAGCGGATATCCGACAGTCCGTACCTCCGCGCGAAGAACGCTCAAGAGAACTTGATCAAGAGTGGCGGGATCCCGTACTCCATCGTTCACGCAACGCAGTTCTTCGAGTTCGTCAAACGCATTGCCGATGAAGCCACCGTCGGAACGACAGTCCGGGTGCCGCCGGTGCTCTTTCAGCCGATGGCGGCTGACGACGTTGCGAAAGCGGTCGGCAGGGTCGCCGTGGGCGCGCCCGTGAACGGCACCGTTGAAGTGGCCGGTCCGCAACAATTCCGTTTCGACGAACTGATCCGTCAGGGCCTCGCCGCGTACCACGACCCCCGCGAGGTCGTCGCCGATCCGCACGCGCGGTACTTCGGAGCCGAACTCGGTGAACGCTCGTTGATTCCTTGGGGCGAGGCGCGACTCGGCGAAATCCGGTTCGAGACGTGGCTCGGCCAGCCGGCGGTCCAGCGGCGATAACGGTGCCGCAGCAGGTGGTTCCGGGAAGCCAGCGCCACTGCTATGCCGTTCACTAACCGCTATGCGCACTGAATCATCTGCCGTTCAGATAACCACGTCCCGTGAGGAACACCCGGCAACGGCGCCGCGAAACGGGGCCGGCGTTCCTCAAGGCATCTCGGCGCTTGCAATACGTGTGTACGGAGAATACAGGGAAATGCCGGGGCTACGTCTCACCGCGCGCCAGGCTGCCCGGTTGTTCAGCGTAGCCCTTGATCTCGCCGACGCCGTGCTCCACGAGTTGCGAGGCGCGTCAATCTTGGCACGCTCTAACGATGGTGCCTTTGGATTGGTCGGTGAGCCCTCTCGCGACCCAATAGCGCTCGAGGCGGTGCGCGCGGCGACGACGGAGACGGAGCATGTGGGCACACAGGCCGACACTGACGTGGCGGTCGATGGGTCACTGAGACAGGCGTCGCGAGATCGTCTCGCGTGCCTGTTGCGCCATTGGGCGTGGGCTGACGAAGCGAGGACCGCTTTCGATCGGGAACTGGCCAGCGGGTGGGACTACGACGACGATC
>Ga0070698_100006854_pt1 | contig 12342 bp, 9 predicted proteins | sample KBSK1502metaG_FD_65477 | JGI IMG/M metagenome (GOLD analysis project Ga0070698, IMG submission 65477) | Corn, switchgrass and miscanthus rhizosphere microbial communities from Kellogg Biological Station, Michigan, USA - KBS K1-50-2 metaG | ecosystem: Host-associated > Plants > Roots >...
GGCTCTCGAGCGCCTCCTCGTCCATCTGGCCGTGCGCCACGACGATCCGGGCTTCGGGGAGCTCGCGTTGGAGCCACGCGGCCTGCCGGTCGATCGTCGCGACGCGGTTGTGGACCCAGAACACCTGACCCTCCCGCAGCAGCTCCCGGCGGACCGCGCCGAGGGCGAGGCCCTCGTCGTAGCTCCCGACGTAGGTGAGCACCGGCTGCCGGTCCTCGGGCGGTGTGTCGACCGTCGACATCTGCCGGATACCGGTGAGCGCCATCTCGAGGGTCCGTGGGATCGGCGTGGCCGTCATCGTGAGGACGTCGACGTGCGCGCGGAACCGCTTCAACCGCTCCTTGTGCGCCACGCCGAACCGCTGCTCCTCATCGACGACCAGCAGGCCGAGGTCCCGGAACGAGACGTCGGCGCCGAGCAGCCGGTGCGTCCCGATCACCACGTCCACTCGACCGGCGGCGACGTCGGCGACGACCTCTTTCTGCTGCGCCGGTGACAGGAAGCGAGAGAGCATCGCCACCTTCACCGGATACGGCGCGAACCGCTCGCCGAACGTCACGAAGTGCTGTTCGGCGAGCAACGTCGTCGGGACCAGGACCGCGACCTGCTTGCCGTCCATCACCGCCTTGAAGGCGGCGCGGACGGCGATCTCGGTCTTGCCGAACCCGACGTCGCCGCAGATCAACCGGTCCATCGGCACCGCCCGCTGCATGTCGGCCTTGACCTCGTCGATCGCGGTCACCTGGTCGCGCGTCTCCTCGAACGGGAACGCATCCTCCAGCTCGAGCTGCCACGGCGTGTCTGGGCCGAACGCGTGTCCCGGGATCGCCATGCGGGCGCTGTAGAGGCGAACCAACTCCCCCGCCATGTCCTTGACGGCCCGCTTGACCCTCGCGGTCGCGCGGGCCCAGTCGGAGCTGCCGAGACGGTGAAGCCTCGGGGCGTCGCCGCCGAGATACTTCGCGACCATGCCGACCTGCTCAGACGGCACGTACAGCTTGTCGTTGCTCGCGTACTCGAGGATCAGATAGTCGCGCTCCGCGCCGGCGAGCTCGCGGTGCACCACGCCCCCGTAGCGACCGACGCCGTGGATCCGGTGGACCGCGAAGTCCCCGGGTTCGAGCTCCTCCGCGACGGACCTCGTGGCCCTGCTCGCGAACCTCGGCGCGCTCCGCGTGTGGCGCCGCGAGCCGAACAGGTCCTCCTCGGTGACGACGGCGAGACGGCCGGGCTCGAAGTGGAAGCCTGCCGCGAGGGGCGCCTCGATCCGCTCGACGGGAAGGTCACTGAGGACCTCGGCGGCTCGCTGCAGCGATCCGTGGCCGCGTCCGACGAGCACGATCCTCGTGCCGTCGGCCGCGGCCCGCTCGAGACGGTTGGCGAGCTCGACCTGATTGCCCTCGGCGGTCCCCCACCCCGAGATGCCGAGGTCGAGCCCCTCGGTGAACTCGGTCAGACGCAGCTGCACGTGACCCTCGATCGCTTCCTCGATGGGGGGAAGCACCTTCGGACCGGGCCATGCGATCGCCTCGGCGAGCGCCTCGGCCTCCGCATGCGTCTGCGCCGCCCGCTGGAACGTGCGTTGGGCGTGCGTCACCACGATCCAGGAGCCGGCGGGCAAGAGCTGCGTCGGCGTCGGCATGTGATCGAAGAGGAACGGCGCCAGCGTGTCGGAGCCCTCGAAACGGAGCCCGTCGGCCAGCCGCTGGAGCCCGTCGCGGAAGCGATCCGGCATGAGGGCGGCCCGGTCCGCCGCCGCCGACCTCATGGCGTCGTCGGGCAGGAGCTCTCGCACGGGCGAGACCTCGATCGCCCCCACCTGCTTGGTCGAGAGCTGCGTCGAGGGCGAGAACTCGCGGAGCCGCTCGATCTCGTCGCCCCAGTACTCGAGCCGGGCAGGGCGCCTGGCGATGCCGGGGAAGATGTCGACGACACCTCCCCGGACGGCGAACTCCCCGCGGTGCTCGACCACGTCGACGCGCACGTACCCCAGCTCCGAGAGCCGTTCCGCGAGCGTGTCCGGCGCGATCTCCACGCCCGCCGCGAGCTGCAGGGCCGGAACCGTCCCGAGGGTCGGCGGCACCACCTGCATGGCCGCGAGGTACGGGGCGACCACGACGAACGGTCCCTCGGCGAGGCGGAGGCGCCCGAGGGCGTCGGCCCTTCGGGCCGCGACCTCGGGCGCCGGGTCCATCCCCTCGTACGGCAGCGCGTCCCAGGCGGGGAGGAGAGCGACGGCCTCCGGCCCCAGGTAGGCGCCGATCTCGGAAGCGAGCTCCTCCGCCTCCCGGGGACCGGGACTCACGACCATCAAAGGGGCGTCCAGCGCGACCGCGAGGCCGGCGAGCAGGAAGTCCTGTCCCGCGTCGGCCCTCGCCACGATCGGCCGGGCGCGTTCCAGGAGGAGCCGTTCGAACGGCTCCGACGTGACGAGGGTGTCGAGCACCTCCCGGAGCGTCATCCCACCTCCCCCGAAACAGCGAACGCCAACGCGAACAGCCCCGGTCGCGGTCGCGACGGGGCATCGAAGGAGGGATTCTAAACGGCGTGGAGTTTGCCGCGAGGCCGATCCGACGGCGCCGGATCGGCCTCGAGATCGAACTCCGCCTCCCGAGCCGACAGCCAGGTCCAGAACGCCTCGGGTTCGAGCGGCTTCGCGATGTAGAAGCCCTGCGCTTCGTCACAGCCGAAGTCGCCGAGCCTGTCGAACGTCTCCCGGTCCTGCACACCTTCCGCGACGACCCGGAGGCCGAGATTGCGGCCTAGCTCGACCGTCGCTCGGACGATCGTGAAGTCCTCGACGCGATCGAGCATGTGCGAAACGAACGAACGGTCGATCTTGAGCTCCTCGATCGGGAGTCGCTTCAGGTAGGAGAGCGAGGAGAACCCGGTCCCGAAGTCGTCGATCGACAAGCCCACACCGAGCAGGGACAGGCGGTTCAAGACGGCGTCGGATCTGCCCGAATCGGCGACCAGGAAGCTCTCGGTCAGCTCGAGCCGGAGCAGCGAGGGAGAGACATCGAAGCGTTCGAGGAGGCCACTCACCAGGTCGGGCAGGTCGTGGTCGAGCAGGCTTCGCGGGGACAGGTTGACGGCCACCGGCAGACGAACGCCGTAGTCGCCCCACGACCTCAGGGTGCGTACGACGTCTTCGATCGCCCAATAGGTGAGTGGCTTCAAGAGCACGGTCTTCTCGACCATCGGGATGAAGTCGGCGGGAGACAGCCGACCGAGCGTCGGATGCTCCCAGCGGATCAGCGCCTCGGCGCCGGCCACCCGTCCGTCGGAGAGCCGGACCTTCGGCTGGAGGTACATCCGGAACTGTCCGTCCTCGATCGCGTGACGCACCTGCGTCACGAGGGTCAGGAGCTCCGGCTTGTACCGGTCGATCATCTCGTCGTAGATCTCGAAGCCGACCCCCGATTCCTTCGCCGCGTACATCGCGACGTCGGCGTGGCGGAGCAGCATGTCGGGATCCTCCGCGTGCGCCGGGTAGAGGGCGACGCCCACGCTCCCGGACACGTCGAGATCGAGCTCCTCGACACGGATCGGTCGCCGGAGACCTTCGACGACTCGCTCCGCGACGACCGAGGCGGTCTCGTCGTCCGGAAGGTCGGCCAACAGGACGCCGAACTCGTCGCCGCCGAGCCGTGCCATCAGGTCGCCGTCTCGCAGCGACTGAGCGATCCGCGGCCCGATCGCCGCAAGGAGCTTGTCGCCGAAGTGGTGACCGAGCGCGTCGTTGATCTCCTTGAAGTGATCGAGGTCCATCAGCATCACGCCGATCTTCCCGCCCGCCCGCTCGGCGTCCGTGATCGCCTTGGCGAGACTCCGCAAGAACAGCAAGCGATTCGGGAGATCGGTGAGGTGGTCGTGCAACGCCTGGTACTCGTTCTCCGCCTGCTTCCTGGCGAGCTGCTCAGTCGCGACCTCCAGGGAATGGGTCCGATGCAGCATCTGCCACGCGAACCCGAGCGGCGCGATGAGCCCGGCGATCGCCCAGAGTCCGACGTCGCGTGTCGTCGTCGCGATCAACAGGCTGAAGATCGCGAGGCCGAGGTAGGACAGCAAGAACTCCGCCATGACGCCCCCGTGCATCGCCCGGAGGACATGCTCCAGCCGATGGCGGTATCGCAGCGTCTGCCACTCCGCACTCACCATGGTGCTGATCGCGTACCCGATGAGTGCCGTCGCGAGGACGACGGAGCCGACCACGTACCAATGGTCCTGCAGTCCGGTGAACCGATGGAAGATCGTCCCCATCGCGAGGACGGACAGCGCGAGATGCGCGTGCCGGTACATGATCGTGAGCGGAGGGTGTTCGTTGCGGAGCTCCTCCTGATCGATCGAGGCGACGAGCACGATCACCGCGGCCACGGGCGGCGGATACAGGAGTGCGACCGAGAGATCCAGCGGGAAGCTGAGGCTGAACGGGAACGGCATCCTCCGCGGCAGAGGCATAAGGTGCACCAGCGCGATCGCCCCGCCCCACACCAAGATCTTCCAGTCGAGGAACCCGAGCGCTGACCGCCAGACCTCGTAGCCGAGATAGGTGAGGAGGGGTACCACCACGAGGAGCTCGAACGCTCGCACCGCGAAGCGTCGCCCCCCACGAGAGACGACTCCGACGGACGGCGCTCGATCCACGCTCGCCAATCGATCACCTCCGCTTCGTCGCATGGATGCCGTGTCAGGGCGCAGGCGCAGAGTCGGCCTCGAAGAAGGCCATAGCTCCCCCAAAGGGACATCGCGCCCGTGCACTCTGTATCGACCCAGGTCACGGGAGCCTGAAGAACGGCGTTCCCGTTCGCTCTAAGGGCCGGGCGTGGAGCGATTGAACCGATCCTGGGTGCGCTCGAGGCCTTGGGTGATCAGCGTCCGGACGGCATCGGCGGCGTGGCCGACGAGGATCGCGAGATCCGTGTCGTCGCGGATCCCCACGGGCTGCAGAACGAAGTCCGCGGGATCCTGCCGACCCGGAGGGCGGCCGATCCCGACCCGGACCCGCAGGTAGTCGGGGCTCCGGAGAGCCTGATCGAGGGAGCGCAACCCATTGTGGCCGCTGTTGCCGCCCCCGAGCTTCACACGGATCGTGCTTGCCGGGATGTCCAGCTCATCGTGCACGGCGATCAGCTGCGAGGGTTCGACCCCGTGCTCTTGGCGAGCGAGGCATAGGACGGGCCCGATTCGTTCATGAACCGGGTGGACCGGGCGAGGATGACTCGATCGTCACCGACGCGGATCTCCGCCGCCTCGACGGGGAGGAAGCGCACCTTCCGGAACCGCTCGCCGGCCTCGAGAGCGAGGTCCTCGACGACCATCCGGCCGACGTTGTGCCGGGTCCTGGCGTAGCGATCGCCGGGGTTGCCGAGGCCGGCGACCAGCCAGGCCATCGGCTAGCTCTCGCCGTCCCCCTCGGAGGCCTTGGCCTCGCCTTCGGCCCCCTCCTCGGATCCGGCGCCTTCGCCACCCTCGCCCTCTGCGGCTTCGCCTTCCTCGCCCTCCGGGACCTCGCCCTCGGCGGCTTCCTCGGGAGCGACCTCGGCCTCGGGAGCCTCCTCGCCCGCCACCGCCAGGTCCAGCTCGGTGTCCATCATCGCGGGCTCGACGACGGCGAGCACCATCGTGTCGGGGTCGGTCAGGAACTCGACGCCCTCCGGCGGAGTGAGATCGCCGACACGAAGGGAGTCACCGATCTTCAACGAGGTGATATCGAATTCGATGCGCTGGGGGACGTCGGCCGGAAGGCTCTCGACCTCGACCTCGCGCAGGTGGTGCTCGATCACGCCGCCGGCGTGCACGCCGACCGAATCGCCGATCTCATGGAGCTCGATGTTCACGGTGATCTTCTCGTCGCGGCGCACCGCCATGAAGTCGATGTGGATGAATCGGTTGTGGATCAGGTCGCGCTGGATCTCGCGAGCGATCGTCAGGTACTCCTGGCCGTCGAGCTTCAGATCGACCAGGACGCTCGCCTGACCCATCGCGTGGAAGACGTGCAGGAGATCGAGGGCGCTCACATGGATCGACGTGGGCTCGACGCCGGCTCCGTAGAGGGTCGCGGGCACGCGTCCGGTCGCGCGCAGACGACGCGCGGGTCCCTTGCCCTTCTCGTTGCGAGGTTCGGCTTTGAGGATGGCTTCCATGGCAGGTCAGAGGTCCTTTTTCGGAAAGGGTCGGTCCGGCCGGTCATCGTACCAGCGGCCGTGCACCGACCGGCACCTGTGGGGAACCCCACCGGCCCACCCCGATAGCATCTCGCTCCGATGCGACTCGCCCGCGCCGCTTCCGCGTTGCTGGCGGCGATCCTGCTCGTGGCGGCGTGTCAGGGCCCCCCGCGCGCCAGGGTCACCCCCGACCTGCTTCCTCCGGGCATGCCCGAGCGGGTGGACGCCTCCGCGTTCGGAACGCGATGGCCGATCAAGCACGTCGTCTTCATCATCAAAGAGAACCGGACGATGGATCACCTGTTCGGCCGCTTCCCGGGGGTGAACGGCGTCACCGAGGGTTACGACGGGGACCGGATGCGCCCACTCACGCTCCCGCCCGATCGACTCCCTCAGGACATCCCCCATTGCTACGACTGCGCGATCGAGTCCTGGAACGAGGGGCGGATGAACAACTTCGCGGCCGACGAACGAGGAGATCGCTTCGCGTACACGCAGATGCAGGGCCGATCGGACCTCCCCAACTACTGGCGATGGGCCGAGGAGTTCGCCCTGTCGGACAACTTCTTCGCGTCGGCACAGGGACCGTCGTTCCCCAATCACCTCTTCTCGATCGCGGCGCAATCCGGAGGTGCCCACGACAACCCGGAGCAGGATCAGGGGAGGGCGAACCAGTTCAGCGCCGAGACCGGGTTGTCGAAGTCATGGGGCTGCGACTCGTTGCAGGAAGGCTTCGTCGAGGTCGTGGACAGCGAGGGAGACGTGCAGCGGGTGCCTCCGTGCTTCGACTTCCAGACCGAGGCCGACCTCCTCGACGGCGCCGGGATCCCGTGGTCGTTCTACGCCCCCTGGAACGACCAACGCGGCTACTGGTTGACGACGTTCTCGGCGATCCGTCGCGTGCGGATGCACCCGAAGGTGTGGCAGAAGCACATCTTCCCGGTCGATCGGTTCGTCGCCGATGTCGAGGACGGACGGCTCGCGCCCGTCACGTGGATCACACCGCGCTTCGAGGTGAGCGAGCATCCCGAGGAGAGCTTCTGTCACGGAGAGAACTGGACCACCGAGATCGTCGACTCGATCATGCGGACCCCGATGTGGAAGGACACGGCGATCTTCATCACGTGGGACGACTACGGCGGCTTCTACGATCACGTGGCGCCGCCGCAGGTGGACCCGTTCGGCTTCGGCTTCCGTGTGCCCCTGCTGACGATCAGCCCGTACGCGAAGGCCGGATACATCGACTCGCAACTCGGAGAGTTCTCGAGCGTGCTCCGGTTCATCGAGGACAATTGGGGCCTCTCCCAGCTCACGCGCCGCGACCGCGACGCCTTCAACCTGAGCTACTTGTTCGATTTCGACCAGAAGCCGCGGGATCCCGTCGTGCTTCCGAAGCGAACGGATTGCGAAGGCCCGATCTTCCACTGACCGAACGCGCCGGGCCGAGTCGGACCGATCGTCGGCTCGGCGATACCTTCCGGGTGGCTCGTGCGTCTTCAAGGTATGGCGCGATCCCTCGTACGGGCCAAGATCCAGGAAAGGACGGCGGTGACGGAGCCCAGGGGCGAGCTGGCCGACCTGTACGTCCGGCACGTGCCGGCCGCCAACCGCCTGGGGTTCCTCCTCACGGGCGACCGATCGCAGGCCGAGGATCTCGTGCACGACGCGTTCGTGCGCTGCGTTGGCCGATTCGGGCACCTGCGCGCCCACGAGGCCTTCGACGCTTACCTGCGCCGTACCATCGTGAACCTCCACACGTCCCGGCTCCGGCGCCTCCGGGTCGAACGTGAATGGCTGTCGAAGGAGACGGCTCGACTGGGTCGTGGCGGGACGTCCGGCTTGCCGGACGTCCCGGCACGCGAGGACATGTGGCGACGGCTGCAGACACTGCCGCCGCGCCAGCGAGCGGTACTGGTCCTCCGCTACTACGAGGACCTCTCGGAACGAGAGACGGCGGACGCGCTCAGATGTTCGGTGGCCGCCGTGAAGTCATTGACCACGCGGGCGACTGCCGCGCTGCGCGAAGGGATCAGGGGTGAGGACGCATGACGACCGACATGGAACGCGAGCTCCGCGAGCTGTTCCGCGAGAAGGCCGGTGACGCGCCGCTCGCGACCTTCAACGCGCCGACGGCCGCGCCGCAGGAGGTCCTGCGTCGTGGCCGCCGCCGCCAGGTGGGAACCGTGATCGGGTCTGCCGCGATCGTCCTCGTGTTGATCGTCGGCTCGGTGGCCGGGCTCAACACGCTCCTGCGTGGCGACGGAGACCCGTTCACGACTGGGCAGTACGAGGTCTTCGAGCGGACCGCCACGATCGAGGCGTTCACGGTCACGAGTCCCTCGAACTGGTACCTCGTGAACGAGTGGCCGCTCTCGATGCAGATGGCGGTCGGGTCCGGGAGTTCATCGGGTGAATGCACTGCCGCTGCGCCAGGTGTCGGACAGCCGTCGCCGGTGTGCACGAGCAGCGAACCGTCGGTTCAGCTCGAACCACTTCCTCATGGCCTCCCGATGTTCCAACTCTCGAACGTGGACATTGGTCTCAACACCGTTTCGTGTGGTCAGAACCTGGCGACGGATTCAGCCGTCCTCTACGTGGGTCTCGATTACGAGCGAGCCATCTTCGGGGCGAAGGACCCGTCGATCGGCCCATGGCCTGTGGAACTCCAGGAGCCCGAAGCCTCCGGCGGCCCGTGCGGCGCGGGTCGATACGCAACCTTCTCCGTGAACGGACAGCCGTTCTTCGCGTGGGTCGGTTTCGGCGACGGCGTCACGGACGCGGATCGCGCCACGACGCTCACCGCGTACCAGTCGTTGACCGTCGACGACGGCTGGGAGCCGATCCCTCCGAACAACGTCACTCCCGCGTACGTGATCGCCGGAGGCGAATACGGACCCGGCGACGACTGGCGCTTGGAGCTGCGCCCGGAAGGGAACGCCCTGGAGCTCTCGCTGCAGGACGGGCCGGCGCCGGCGGTGTTGCTTACGGACGGATCGGTCGAACCGCTGGCGTGGACCGGCACCGACCCGATCTTCGGTGCCATCACGAGGGCGGCCACGGGAGTGGAGTTCCGGCCGGGCGCGGGAAACGTCGACTCCGACCCCGGCGAGTCTCCGGTGGCCGGCACGATCATGCCCCTCCCGCCAACGCTCGGCTCGTTCGACTTCGACGTCTTCTTCATCGACCCGCCTGAGGGCTACGAGGAGCTCGGGGGACGCGTGGTGGCGCTCGGCGTCGACGAGCCAACCGCGACTCCTTCACCTGGCTCCGAGCCGCGCGCAGATGTCGTGTCCCTTTCCGGGGGGAACGCCGAACACACCTGGATCGTGCGCTTCACAGGGTCCTTCGACGACGGAAGCGCGTGCATCAGGGTCCGCCTGGATGCCGAGCCTTTCGATCCGCTGTGTCCGGGGACCGCGGCCGTCCGCAACTCCTTCGCCGGGTCGCTCCCGTCGCTGCACGGCTGGCTCACGTCCTACTACCTGCTCGCCGGATCCGTGCCCCCGGACGTCGCCGACATCCGATTCGTCGACACCGATGGGCAGGCCTCCATCCGAGAGTTGCAGTGCACGGCGGGGCCGGCCGGATGGACGGAGAAGAAGGTCTGCGTGATCTCGCTTCCGGGCGAGGGCTCCGGAACCCTCGAGTACCTCGACGACGGAGGGAACGTGGTGTATCAGGACGGGCTCGGTTGGGGTTCTTCGTACCCGGCCGAGCTGGGAGGTCCTCCTCCCGTCGATCCGGTCCACGGCGGCACGTATTGGGCGGTGTATCCGTGGGTCGGGGCGGCGGGCGATCCGGCAGCGGATGCGATGGTCGGACACCTGTTCGACCAGTTCGGGATCCAGGCGGTGCAGGGTGAGGTCGGCTGCGACCAGGGTGCGGCCGAGGCGCTCGGGCCGGAGGCGAAGTGGCGCGTGGGCCTGTACTTCGACACCCGCGTCGATGCACGCGCCTTCGCGGCCCAGCTCGAGCTATCGGGCGGGGTCACGAACGCGCCGATCGCTCAGGTGACGACGTACTGCCTCGACTGACTGACCGCCATCCGCGGTGGCAGGATAAGGGCGATGGCGACTCGCCTCGAACGACAGAGTTGGTTCGGCTTCAAGCGCCCCCTCAAGCGATTCCTCAGTCTCTCCGCCCCGAACGCGCTCCTCCGACTCGTCGCGCGGGTCGTCCCGTCCCTCCGGTCGGGACGCCTGCCGGCCCCAGCTCAGCTCGACGAGGTGACCGGCCGCGCCGACGGCGCCACGTTCGTGATGCTCGACCCGGCTCGATGCGAGAACGCCAAGGAGCTCTTCTGGGGTCAGGGCCGACGTCCGAAGCCGAACGACCGGCTGGCCCTCGACCTGGTCGCCAGGCTCTCGCGCGAGGCCGACGAGTTCCTCGACCTCGGCGCGTACACGGGTCTGTTCACCCTCGCGACGACGGCCGTGACGCCCGGCCTGCACGCGCACGCGTTCGAGATCGTGCCCGCGGTCGCCGACGCGTTGCAGGCGAATCTCCTGCGCAACGGCGTCGCCGACCGCGTGATCGTGCACCGAGAGGGCATCGGTGAGGCGGGTTCCACGATGCGGGTGCCCTCGGGCAAGGGCGGCTCCGCGCTTCCCTCCTTCTACTCCAGCCGGATGCACTTCGAGAAGGGCGAGGTCGTCACGTTCCGCTCCCTCGATTCCATCGGAGCCCTCCTGCCCGCCGAGGCGCGGGTCGTCATGAAGGTGGACGTCGAGGGCACCGAGGACGCCGTCTTCGAAGGAGGGCAGATCTTCATCGAGACCTTCCGGCCCGACATCCTGTGCGAGGTCCTTCCGGAGGCGGATGGGGATCGGCTGGACAAGCTGCTGGCGCCCGCGGAGATGCGTCGGTACCTCGTCACGAACGGCCGGCTGGAAGAAACACCGCGGATCGCGCCCGACGCCGTGTTCCGTGATTGGCTCTTCTCGCCTCGAACGCCCGACGAGCTCCGGGCGCGAGGGCTCCCGGTCGCCTAGACCTGGTTGTCCCCGCCGAAGATCTCAGAGACCGAGGAGTCTTCGAAGACGGCGCGCAGGCCGTTCGCGATCAGCGGCGCGATCGACAGGACCTTCAGCTTGGCGAACGTCCGTTCCTCGGGGATCGGCACCGTGTTGGTGACGACGACCTGTTCGATCGGGGCTTCCTCCAGCAGCTGGCGGGCCTTGCCGCTGAACAGGCCGTGGGTCGCTCCGACGAAGGTGGGGCCCGCGCCCATCTCGGCGAGCACCTGGACACCCTTCGAGATCGTCGCGGCGGTGTCGATCATGTCGTCGACGATCACGCACGGCCGGCCCTGCACCTCACCGACGACCGCCATCTCTTCGATCTTGTGGGCTTCCTTCCGCGAGCGTCGCTTGTAGAGGAACGCCAGATCGGCGTGGAGCTGCTCGCGCAGCTTCTCCGACGTCTTGATGCGCCCGGCGTCGGGGGCGACCACGACCAGGTTGTCGCCGTACAGCCCAAGGTCCTCTTTGAAGTAGGCGGACAGGATCGGCAACGCGGTCAGGTGGTCGAACGGGAAGTCGAAGTACCCCTGGATCTGCCCCGAGTGCAGGTCGACGGAGATCACCCGGTCCGCGCCGGCCGTCGAGAGGAGGTCGGCGACGAGCTTTGCGCTGATCGGTTCGCGGGAAAGCGCCTTGTGGTCCTGCCGCGAGTACCCGTAGAACGGGATCACCGCGTTGATCCGCTTGGCGGACGCGCGCTTCATCGCGTCGATCATGATCAGCTGCTCCATCAGCGCCTCGTTGACGGGCTCGTAGTGCGACTGCACCACGAACACATCGGCACCGCGGACGCTCTCCTCCGCACGGAAGTAGATCTCACCCGACGCGAACCGCCGCAGCTCGCTGCGGCTCACCGGGATCCCGAGGTTCTCCGCGATCTCCGCCCCGAGGGCCGGATGGATCGTGCCGGAGAACAGCATCATCCGCTTCTTGGTGATGATCTCCACGGTCGCCCCCTAGGTCTTGCCCTTGGAAGCGTGCTTCGCGTCCGTCCGCTTCCGGTAGCCCTTGACGTTCTTCTGGTCCGTCCGCTCGACCCCCAGCGCGCCCGCCGGGACGTCCTTCGTGATCACCGAGCCCGCTCCCGTCACGGCGCCCTTGCCGACCTTCACCGGCGCCACCAGCATCGTATCCGACCCGATCCTCGCCCCGTC
>Ga0070698_100006857_pt1 | contig 12336 bp, 9 predicted proteins | sample KBSK1502metaG_FD_65477 | JGI IMG/M metagenome (GOLD analysis project Ga0070698, IMG submission 65477) | Corn, switchgrass and miscanthus rhizosphere microbial communities from Kellogg Biological Station, Michigan, USA - KBS K1-50-2 metaG | ecosystem: Host-associated > Plants > Roots >...
CCGGTCGTTGACGTGGACCAACGGTGCGTGGGATTAATCAGGCTTCACGATATCGTGCGAAGCGGTCTCTGAAGCCGTCTTATGCCTCTTGTGACTATGCTCGCATGTCGACGATGTCCCAAGCCGACCTCACGCGCAGCAGTTTCGACATCAGCCCTGCGTGCATGATGTGACCGCTGCGTTCCGCGACGACCTTTCCGAGTATCGGCATTCCCAACAGAGCCAGGTCCCCGATGATGTCGAGAATCTTGTGCCTCACAAACTCGTCACGAAAACGTAGTCCGGTCTCGTTCAACATGCCGTCACGCGTGAGCACGATCGCATTCTCCAGCGAGCCGCCGCGAATAAGGTTCGCGCGCCTCAATGCCTCGATCTCTTCAGTGAAGCCAAACGTACGCGCGGCTGCGATGTCACGGCTGAAAGCGCCGTCACTCAGTTCAACAAACAGACTCTGCACGCCGATCAATGGATGAGAGAAATCGATGAGACAGTCGATCTGATACGTGTCTGCGGGCTCAACACTGATCCGGCGATTGCCTTGTTCGTACGAGACTTTCTCGCGCACGAGCAACGCCCGTTTCGCGAGCGGCTGTTCGACGATTCCGGCGCGTTCGATGATCTCGGCAAAGTTCTCCGCCGAACCATCCATGATCGGAATCTCGAGGTTGTCGACTTCGATGAAAGCATTGTCAACATTTAGACCTCGCAACGCTGCCAGAAGGTGTTCAACCGTCGAAAGCATCACGCCCGTGCGCATGAGCGTCGTGGCGTAACCGCAGTTTGCCACCGATTCCACGGTTGCGGGAATCTCAAAACCACCCAGATCTGTGCGCCGAAATACGTAACCGGTATCAGGAGGAGCAGGCACCAACCGCACGTGGACGGGAACAGCGGTATGTAATCCTATTCCATGAGTTTCAACTGGAGAACGGAGCGTAGTCTGTTTGATCAAAGTGTCGGGCCCAATCAATTAGTGTTAAAGCGGGTGCGAGATTAGGAGCAACGAATGTGCCGTACGTCATTGCGTGAAAACAACTTCGCGAGTGTGGCGCCGACGCGACAATCCAAGCTTCGCCTGGAGAGTTTCCACCACAGTTTTTATGCAATAAAAGTTTGAATACACCAGTATTGCTGGAGTACACTCAGGGCCAAAGTAACCTCGGGACGCCGCTTTTCGGCGTAGTGTTTAAGAAAAAGCGCTTTCGCCCCACAATTGTGGTTGAAAGAAACGCCACGCCAGCGCTCCGAAGAGCAAAGAGAATGGATGTCCTCAGTCCGCTCTCGTGGAGAAACCGCGATGCCAGATCTAGAAATCACGTGTTCGGAGTGCAACTCTCCGTTCACGTTTAGCGAACGGGAACAGGAGTACTACCGCGAACGTAATCTGACTCATCCGAAACGTTGCAAGCCATGCCGCGACGCACGCCGGGCGAACTTCGGCAGCTCAAGGCCGTCAAGCGGGGAACGTCAACGGTTTGAAATCACTTGCGATCAGTGCGGGAAGACCGATTCAGTGCCATTTAAGCCGTCGTCCGGCAGACCGGTCCTGTGCAGCGATTGCTTTAGCGCAAGTCGAGCGCAACCGCGGATGTGAAAACGCCTGAGGCGTTGAACTAAAGGGGTTAATGAAATACGAAACGATCACATTGGAGATACAGGGCTCGATCTGTGTGTTGACCCTGAACCGGCCGGACCGTTTGAACGCGTTGACGGTTGACGTGGCCCAAGAATTCAAAGTAGCCGTGCATGAAGCACTCGAACGTGGTGCTCGCGTCATTATTCTTACAGGCGCCGGCCGTGCCTTTTCTGCCGGCGGCGACTTGCGCGAGATGCAGGAGATGGCAAGTAGAGAAGGACGCGTGGAAGCTTTCTTCGACGAACCGTTGCAAATACTGAATGAATCGATTCTGTTGATTCGACAAACGCCTGTGCCGTTTATCGCTGCCGTTAATGGAGTGGCGTCCGGAGGTGGTTGTAACCTCGCGCTCGCATGTGATCTGGTTATTGCTGCTGAAAGCGCGAAGTTCAACCAGGCGTTCATCAAGATTGGCCTCGTGCCGGACTGCGGTGGAACGTTCATCTTGCCGCGACTCGTAGGTTGGAAACGCGCGACCGAGATGATGTTCACCGGCGAACTGATCACGGCCCAGCGAGCGGCTGACATGGGAATGATTAATTCAGTCGCAGCCGACGGTGAACTGATGAGCCAGGTGATGGCGATGGCTGAGAAGCTCGCGCATGCACCGACCGCAGCCATAGGCCACATCAAGAATCTTCTCGAAGCGAGTGCAGCAAATGATTACGGCAGTCAACTTGATTTTGAGCGCAAAGCACAGATTGAAGCAGGTAAGACAAAGGATTTTGGAGAGGGTGTTTCAGCATTTTTAGAAAAGCGGCCGCCGCGATTTGTAGGTAGTTGACGTTCCTCGGAGAACGACGCAGATCGCGAGCCGCCTGAAAGTTTGGCGGCTTTTTTAATTGTCGATTGTCGATTGCCGATTGCCGATTTGCGCTCCGCGTTTGGCGGACTGAAAGAGCTAACCAGTAGAGGGACAGTTTAATAAAGCGGCCAATCGGCAATCGGCAATCGACAATCGACAATCGACAATCAAAACATGGACTCGTTAACGTACACACAACTACTCCGGCGCAATCGATCGTTCAGACGGTTGTGGATCGGACAGGTCATCTCCGAACTCGGCAACTGGTTCAACTTCATTGCCGTGCTCGGACTGGTCCGGGTTGTGTCGAACGCGGCTCCGGAAGTCACCACGATCGTTCTGATCGTTCGACTCGTGCCGTTCACATTGTTTGCTCCACTGGCGGGCGCGATCGTCGATCGCTGGTCGCGACGCAAAGTGATGATCGCCACGGACCTTTTGCGAGTGGCGATCGCACTTGGTCCTTTGCTCGTGCGCAGGCCACAGGATCTTTGGCTGGCGTACGTTTGCACGGCCCTGCTTTCGTTCGTCGGTACGTTTTTCGAAGCGGCGAAGAACGCCGCCGTGCCGAACATCACCGGCGAACGAGATCTGCTCGCCGGCAACGCGTTGATGTTTTCATCGCGATTCTTGTTGATGTCACTCGGCGCGGCGCTTGGTGGTTGGACCGCGGCGTATGTAGGTTACGCCGCCGCATTCATCATCAACTCGCTTTCGTTCGTCGCGTCGGCGTATTCCGTCTGGCTCGTGCCGGAGGAAGAGACGCGCCAAAAGCCGGTCGAGGATGCGGCCGTGGCAGCGAAGAACCGTTATCGCGGCTACTGGTCAGACATGCGCGAGGGCTGGTCGTACATCGTCACGCATGCGCCGGTCGCGACGATTCTGGGTATCAACATCATCTGGGCCATCGGCGGCGGCGCGAGCAATCTCATCGCAGACCGTCTCGGTGCGTTGGTGTTTGCCGGCGAGAACGGCATACGTCCTGATTCAGCGGTCGCGGCGTTGTACTTCGGGTCCGGCATGGGACTCTTTCTCGGCATGATGATCGCGCGCCGCGTCGGTAGTTACTTTGAGCTGAAGAAACAGACCATTGGATTCATCGGTTGGAGTCTGTTGGTTCAGGGAATCATTTTTGGCCTGTCGGGACTGATGCCGACGCTGTGGTTGTCGTGTCTGCTGTTGCTTATTTCGCGAGTCTTGCTCGGCGCGGAGTTCGCAGTGCAGGAAACGCTCTTGATGCGTTTGGTTCCGGACAATCTACGCGGCAGAGTATCAACCTCGGATCGCGCGGGGGAAATGTTGATCTGGGCATTTTCAACCGCGGCTGCGGGCTGGTCGTTGCATTACGTCACGCCGCGAGGGCTGACCTTTGCGTCCGGTCTGCTGTCGGGTCTGTCCGGTGTCGTATGGCTGGTGCTGTTTGCGTTGCAAGCGGTGCGACTGCCGCGCCGGCTGGTCCACAGACTAGACTGATGTTGTTACAATTCTGCTCGTGCGCGTCAGACCACGTCGTCGAAAATCAGTAGCGTTCTTCATTACGTTGGGCGCGTGTCTCATCGTGCTCGCCATAGGGTTGAGTGTCGGCTGGATCATTCTCAACTGGACCGAGGTGGCGCTGCTCGTGTTGGGAATCGTCTTTTTTAACCTGCTCATCTTCGGCCTGGTGGTCAACACGACCTTTCTGATCCGCGAGATCCGCCGCAACGAGCAGCACGATGCATTCATCAATGCCGTAACTCACGAGCTAAAAACTCCGGTCGCATCGATCAAGCTCTACCTCGAAACGCTGAAAGCGAGGGACGTCGACGAACAACAGCGACGGGAGTTTTACGACATCATGCTGGCCGACAGCGATCGTCTGCTGAAGACTGTCGAACAGGTCTTGCGCGCAGGACGAGCTCGTGACCGGCGCCGCCGGATTGCGAAGTCGGTGATCAATCTGGGTGAAGTAGTGCGCGAGTGTTTGGAACTTGCGCGTCTTCGTTATGGATTGAACGAGACGCACCTGACGTACACCGAATCGCCTGAGGCGAGTAATGCACGAGTCTCCGGCGACATTGACGAATTGCGCGCGGCGTTCGCCAATTTACTCGACAATGCGGTGAAGTATTCAGATGAAGAAGTGCGGGTTGTCGTGTCAGTTTCTGCAACCGACGAGAATCGTGTGACTGTTCGCGTTGCCGATCAGGGCATCGGAATTCCGCAAACGCAACTGAAGCGAATCTTCAAAAGATTCTATCGTGTACCCGGCCGCTTCATGGCGCGAGTGAAAGGAACCGGACTCGGACTATTCATCGTGAAGTCGGTTGTGAATAAACATGGCGGAAGTGTTTACGCAGAAAGCGACGGCGTGGGCCATGGCAGCACTTTTACGGTTCAACTCCCGCGAGTGCGATCCGGCCACTAGTTGACTGCGATCCGCTAGCGGCTTTGCCGCCGCAACATCCGGTGGCAGAGCCGAAGCGGAACACGCGATGCATCAGCCGGGGGCATCAGACCTTGCGACGCTTGGTAATGATGTCCTGCACTACGGGCGTCGCACGATGCGGAATCTTGTTTGGACTCTCTTTTTCGTATCCTTCAAAAACTGATTTTGACTTTGACGAATCGATTGCGAGCAGCGCCTTCAATCCTTCCGCGACGATCAATGGATTCGCGCCAGGCTTGTTCAGCATCTGCCCGATCTTATCGACAACGTTGCCATTCTTCTGCTGTCCTGCGGCTCGGAGCGCTCGGATGGCAATATCCGAGTTAGTGTCGTTGACCAGTAGTGCTGTGGTCTCGATCGCCTGCGCATGTGTCATCCAGCCGAGCAATGCGACGGCATTAGTGCGCACCTTCTGGCGCAAACCTGGATAAGAACCCAACGCGACTTCGCAGACCACAGTCACTGCGTCGTTGCCCATTTCTTCAACCACTTGTGCAGCCGAAGGAGGTATCTCAATAGCGCTGAGTATCTTCATAACTCTTACGACGGTCTCATCAGGCATGGTAGTTACCTCCTAGTCTGTAAGGTCTGCGGCCAGACACTGTGCAAGTGTTGGCGGAAGAGCTGTTCGAAAGATGGAACCGACAGGAAGAGGATTGATCTTTCCATCCTCAACGTTTGTTGCACCGATACGGGCCGGATCGATCTGGCCCGCGGATAGGGCCATTCCGTCTGAGGTATCCCAGAATGGATACATCAGGAATGCTTCGTCACCATCTTCACAGTCTCGATCGAAAAAGGTTCCCGGTGGCTCCCCGCCGGATCCGTCACATTGATGCCGCAAACAAAGCGCGTGTCCAATCTCATGCGCCACCACCTGCTGGAAGTCAACGAGACCGAGCGGGCTGCCTTCGTCGCCGACGAATATCGGACCGCCGCCAAAGTAAGCATAGGCAGTGGCGATATTCACATCCCGCACGAAGAAGAAATTGAGCGCGCCCAAAACTCCCGGAGCGTTATTGAAAGTAGTCGTATCTGTAGGCGTGTCGATGATTGGCCAAAGATTGGCAATGTCATCGGCAACATTGATCGTCGCAACTGGTTGGACCAACCGAAAGACAATGCGTGCCGGCGCCCACGGAATGCTCAGAGAGTTTACAGCGCCTTCGATAAACAGGTTCGTGATATCGGCAGCGCTGCGTGTAGTGCCGATTCCCGGCGTAGTACCTGTCACGCGAAACGCTGCGCAGCGAACCACAATCGTATCGCTGATTCGTGCTACGCGTTGAGCGCGGCTCGTACCACCCTCGGGATTTCTGACTACCAATCGGCGTACTCCCCGCAGACTTCCGAGGAAGCCGCCGGGAATCTGAGCGTTGATGGCAGTGCGAGTCACACCAATCACCGGCAACGCAAAACTCGCTGCCGGCGATACTGACCTGTCTTCAGCGAGGAGTTGCAAGCCAGTCTTAAACGCCAGACCGGTGAGTGTGATGTTCTGGTTCTCCACGAAACGGGTCCCGGCAGGAATCGCATCCAAGACGGGAACTACGAGCAGCATCACACGATTGCTTCGTTGAGCTGCATCGCTCGGGTTTCGAATTACAACCGGATGGTAACCACCTTCCGACGTGGTCGGGACAACGAAACTAGCTTGAGTCGTGCTTGTAACGGGGCCGACATTGAACCCGTCGAAGTAAACACGATGCGTTCCAGGGATGAAGTTCTGTCCGCGGATTTGGACCGTTTGACCGGGCTCAACTTCATCGGGGTCAACGTCGAGTATGTGTGGCCGATTGAACTCTTCCTGCCACTGCTCGTCTGTAATTGGCAGGATCTGAATTGCGTCTTCAACGACACCTGGTCCCGCGTCTCCGGTGAAACCATTTGATCCGTCTGCACCACGCGCGCCATCGCTTCCGCGTCGCTCGGGATGTTCGTCGCACCACGGTTCGCAGTCTGCCGTTCCCGCAGGTCCGCCAGTGCCGCCGTTGCCCGGATTTCCCGGGTCTCCGCCTGATCCTCCATTTCCGCCGTTAACATCGATCGACGGTGGAGAAGATTGAAGAACGGCCAGGCCGGGCGCGGTTGTGAGAATGGTAATGCGACCACCGCCGCCACCGCTTCCACCTTTGCCGCCGCGGCCTCCGTCGCCGCCTTGACCACCATTTCCACCATGGCCGACACCGCGGCAGCATCCTCCGAAGACAGTTCCGTCGGCACGAAGGCCGCAGTCGCCGTCTCCTCCTCGTCCGCCATCCTGACCGCGTCCACCACGGCCACCGTTCTGACCGCGAAGGTCGATCGGTGGAATGTTGCTCGTGCTGTCGCGTATGTACATCGTTATGGTTGGACCAGGAACAGGAGGGTTGGCGCCGCCGTTCTTCGACGGATGAGGATTCTGATCGCCGTCTTCTCCGTCTTGTCCACCTGCACCAGGGCCTATTCCATTGGCTCCTCGGTTGGCCGGGTTGGGCCAATACGAGTTTGCAGTGGGCAGGCTTGGTGTTTCCCAGGTTATGCGGCTGGCGCCATTATGTCTGATAGAGCCCACCACTACCACCAGTTCGCGGACCTCGCGAGCGAGAATGATTGTCTGTCCTCGCAGATCCCATTCGCCTGCGAGAATCACTGCGGTATCGTGCAGGATATCGTTGGGAACGTAATAGAGAATTGAATTTGCAAGAACGTGTGAGAACACGTAATTGCCGAGTGCAGTGACCACCCCCGAAGGTGGCTGAACGACTGGCGCAACGTAAGCGCCGGGAGTCAGCACTGTACTCGAATTGAAACGGCAACGACCGAGGTCGTTCATACTGCATACACCCGCTGCCGACATGAATGTTCGCGCGCGATCCATCCACATCTCGATGTTTTCCGGGGCCATCACTGCTTCGGGAAGTGAGGTTCCGAGGCCGGGATTCTGGACCGCGAGCGCCTCGAGAATATTCTCGATCATTTCCTGCGCAGATGGTGGACTAAAGAAGAAGCCCGGCGAGACCGCATCAGTTGCCAACTTCGCCACCAGGTTGCCCGTGATAGCTGCGCCCGAAGTGTTCTTCAACGAAAGATCGACAGTCTTGCCGGCGGCGATCTCTTTTTCGCTGACAGTAAACTTCACAATGGTCGACCCTGTGAATGAACGTTTATCCGTACCGGATGGTCCATCAACACTTAATTCGCCGCTCTTCCCGGGCCCAAGATTGATTTCGATCTCGCTATCTCCAGCGTTTCTCGGCAGGAACGATCTTGTAAACGTTCGCCCGTCGCCGAGCCGGAGTTGCGAGCTCTGTTCGCCTACGGCCTTTCTCATGCCGAGACTGTAACGGGCCTGATCTATTGCTTTAGCGAAGAGGCGAGCATGAACAGGTGTTATGTCTTCCGTGCCTTTTTCGAGCGCGCGATGCATGAGCGCTTCAGGTTCTGCGTTTGCCAGATCTTCAATGGAGTTGATGTCTAATGCGGGCAGCACGGCTGCTACTCCGGCAAGCTCCCAACCAAGACCATCGAAACGCCACTCCGGCGGATCCGGACCTATTGGAATCGTGGGATTAAATTCGACTTCCAGCGGAGGCAATTCAAATATGTTGTCGTTTACCTCGGCGTCGTAGCAACTCTTGGCGTTTTCATCATCCATATCAAAATGGATTTTGCCGAAGGGTACGCGGTCGAGTTGAAAGACTCCGTTCTGTGCCTCGACAACTCCTTCAAACACTCGTTTGCCGGTAGCGGAGTCTTTCGCGCGGATGTTCATCTTCGAGGATTCGCTGCCTCGCAGCGCGAAGCGCACTGAGGTTGTACCCTTGAGAGTTGAACCGTCGAGCGAAAGCGCCGAACGTGTCACGTCGTCGGAGCGAACTTTGACGCGGAGGAATCCACGTCCAGCACTTGCCGACGCGGCCTCCACGGTGTATTCGCCTGGAGCGAGATCGTTCATGCGGAAACGGCGCGACGTGGGATCCAAAGGAACGGAGACCTTTCCTTGTGGTCCATCGAGAGTAACTGTTCCGCTCTTGACGTGAGCGCCGTCACGGTTCTCGAGTTTGATGTCGATCGCGCCACGTCCTTCTTTTACCGGCGGCGCGGAGATTTCGCGCACGCTCTTTTTCAGTTCCTCTACCAGTTCCGGAACTGCTTCGCGTGTCGGCACCACGGCCCGAACAGGAATCGTGCCTGGCGATTGCAGGACGATCTCGCTCAGGGCTTCAGGCTGCTTGAAGATGCGTGTTCGCGGTGTGACCGAAGGTGTTTCCACTGCTCGAGCATATTTCTTACCGAGCAATGGAGCTTCAGTGGCGTCTTTTTCATATGCGGGCTGTTCCAATGCGGGCGTCTTTTCATCACTCGATGAACCTGAACAACCGCATCCCTTTTTGTGTTTCTTGGGTGCTTTCATAGGCTTCTCCCAATCGTGATTTTTCGAGTGCTAGCTGAGAATTAACGGAAGAGCTTGCAAAGCTTGCACTGGGCGCGAGGAACTTGGTGGTCCAGGAAAGAGCAACCCGCATACCACGTCAATACTACGCGGGAAGTTGCCGGGTAATTCGTACCTGGGCTGTGGGAACGTGTTGAGGATGTCTACAGGAGGAGACAGATCGGAACTAAGGTGTGTACTATTGAACTCATCCTGGTGGTCCATATTGCTAAATGAGTGCAGTCCTTATTGTTGAAGACGAAAAGCATCTGGCAGACGGCTTGCGCTACAACCTGAAAGCCGAAGGCTATGAGGTTGATGTTGCGAGCACTGGCGAGCAAGCGTACGACCTGCTGATCGACCAGCGGCAGGGTTATGACGTTGTTGTGCTCGACGTGATGTTGCCCGGCATTGACGGCTTTTCACTCGCTTCACGCCTGCGTTCGCAGGGACACTTCGTTCCGATCTTGATGTTGACGGCGCGCGGTCAGGCAGAAGACGTGTTGCGTGGTTTCGAGGCCGGCGCGGACGATTATCTGCCAAAGCCGTTCGAATTGTCGGTGCTGCTGGCGCGCATCAATGCCTTGCTGCGACGGCGCGAGTGGTTTCGCAAGGACTTGAGTGCCTCGCAAAGTGGCAGCGAGCGCGTGGTCCACATCGGCGACAAGACGATTGATTTTGAGACTTTGGAATTGCGTTCAGGCGATCAAACAGTCCAACTCACTTTGATGGAAGCGGAACTGTTGCGATACCTAATCGACCACGAGGGCAAAATCGTCTCGCGCAGCGCGATCCTCGAAGACGTTTGGGGATTACGCGAAGATACTGACACGCGCGCAATCGACAATTTCATTGTTCGCCTGCGCAAGTACCTCGAGGAAGAACCGTCACGACCGACTCATTTGTTGACTGTGAGAGGTATTGGTTACCGGTTTATCTCACGAGGCTGAGACAAACAAACGACAGAAACTACGCGTTCGCCACGATCACGGACGCCCGCACGCCGAGCATGTCTGAAAAGTCTTTGGAATAGATCGAGGCGACCTTCCGCACGCGCGCGATCTTCTCGACGAGTTCGTCATTCGAGATAAATCCATTTTCAGTGTGAGCAATGGCCCAGGCGGGAATGTGCGACGCCGTGCGCAACAGATCCTCGACAAACCCGAGGTACTGCTGTTTGCTTTGCACGGGCGAACCAAGCCGCGCCTGTCGCCCACGTTCAAAGTCCACCCAGAAATCGTCGCCGCCACGCAACCACTCCTCGCGCCAGCTAGTGAACGGGTCTCTTCCCACAGACGTTTGCGTGATCGGCACCGGCAGTCGCAGGAACAAAAGATCAGTGTGATGACGCTCGGCGACAAAATTGCGCACGTCCTGGTTTGTGCTTTGGTTGCGCATGCTGTTGTCCAACGGCTCAGGCAGACAGTCGAGCATGCGCCGGAACGTGTCCGGCAATGAAAGCGGCGTGCGCAGCGCGCGAGTCTCTTCGTTGAACGACAAAACGTAGTCGCCTGTCATCATTCCGGCGGTCAAGGCCAGCGCGCGTTTGTATGGATTGAGTTGTTGCGCGTTGAAGTGAAGATTATCGAACCACCAGGCATCGATCTCGTTGAACCATTTCGGTAGCGCGGGATTGTTTAGCTTCTCAGCGGGAACATAAGAGTCCTCGAGCAGCGCTTCGAGATCGGCTTCGTCGAGCGTTTCCGTGTTGTTCTCAACAGTCGCGAGTGCTTTCGTGTGGGACCAGATCATCGGATCGTTCGCCGCGACGCGCACCTTCCAGCGTTTCAGACGCACGGCGAGTTCCGGCTCACCGGTAAACGGGAGTGCCACTGAAGCGAACTTCAAACGGCCCAAAACGCCGAGTTCAAAAGCCAGCCATCCATTAGAGAATTGGAGCATCGAGTTATAGCGCGTCTAAAGAAAGAAACATGCTAACTACGCTCGGATCGAATTCAATGCCTGCGCGTGCGACAAGTTCGCCACGCGCCTCTGCGTTGGTGAGCGCCGCGCGAAACGGACGCGTTTCCGTCAAAGCCGCATACGAGTCGGCAACTCGCAGGATTCGCGCGGCGAGCGGAATTTCTTCGCGTCTCAATGCGTCCGGATACCCGGCGCCGTTCCACCATTCGTGATGCCAGCGTACGAGAAGTTGCGCCGCGCGATCCGCGCCCGCGCGAGACGCCTCACGTTCGCCGAGCACAGGATGGCGTGAAAGGTCCAATCGTTCTTCTGCGGTTAATTGACGTGATTCCTGAATGTAGTCGCGTTCCATCGCGACTTCACCGAGGTCGTGAAGCAGTGCCGCGGCCTGGAGCGATCCGCGATCGTGACGAGCGAGATGAAAGAGGATCGCGATCTCGTCGGCGATATTCGCGATTCGCAGAGCGTGTGCGTTTTCGTACCGCTCGAATCGATCGACAGTCCTCGCGAGCTCGGCAAAAGCCTCGGCTGTCGGTTTATCTATCAGATCCACTCGTTCCAGTGCCACCATGCGTGCTCAATTTCATCACACTAATTTCAACGTGCGCAACAGGTCCCTCGCTTTGCGGTTGTTGGGATCGGAGGCGATGGCGCGTTCCGCTTCGCCACGCGCGCGTAACATCAGTCCAAGGTCTCGATACAATTCGGCCAGCATCACACGGTATTCGCCGTTCTGCGGATCGAGTTTGATAGCCGCTTGCAATTCCGTCTCAGCAGCGCGCCGCGTGTTTGGTTGCTGCGCCAGCAGCTTCCCATAGAACGCACGGTAACGTGGTTCCTTCGGGACAGCATTGGCCGCGGCGGCCAAAAGTCCAATTGCCACTTTACGCTCGCCCAACTCTAGTGCAGCGAATCCTTCTTTGAACTGGAGTTCTGCTCGTTCTGCGATGGAAACTCCTGCTTCTGAATCAGTGTCCGTGCCCGTCGCAACCGGGTCCGTGGGCGTGGCCGGTTTCGGCGCTGCGTTGGCGAGTTGCTGTGCTTTCCGGCGAGTCTCTAACTTTGTGTTGTAAGCGGCTCGCAGGCGATCGTCGCGCAACGTGTCGTACGCCTGGGTGACGCGAGCGAAA
>Ga0070698_100006859_pt1 | contig 12334 bp, 9 predicted proteins | sample KBSK1502metaG_FD_65477 | JGI IMG/M metagenome (GOLD analysis project Ga0070698, IMG submission 65477) | Corn, switchgrass and miscanthus rhizosphere microbial communities from Kellogg Biological Station, Michigan, USA - KBS K1-50-2 metaG | ecosystem: Host-associated > Plants > Roots >...
GCCCTCGATCATGGCCAGGGCCATGCGGTCCTTGTAGGAGCCGGTGGGGTTGAAGAACTCGAGCTTGACCAGGACGTCGGCGCTGCCCGGAGGAACGACCTTGCGCAGCCGAACGGTCGGGGTGTCGCCGATGGCGTCGAGGATGGAAGCGCGGACTCGGGTACGGCTGGTCATCTTGTCCTCACGATCGTGCGCGCGGCCAGGGCACCAGCTCCGTCGTGGTGGCTCGCGACTTCGGACGCCCGAGGTCCCGGGCGAACTTGAGGGCGCCGGGCGTGTCGTACTTCTCGAGGTACGCGCGGTCCACGGCGTCCTTGACCCGCTCGCTGCGCGTACGCACCGCGCGCACGCGGATCCGGCGCGCGCCCACCTGAATCACACCCGTCGGATCCTCCAGGAACGTGTGGTACCAGCTCCGCGGCTTGAGGCTCCAGGAGCGCACGAACAGCCGGCCCTGGACGACCACCATCCACAGGCCGATGAATCGGTGAGGAGCGGTCCCCGCGCGCAGGCCGAGGATCTGGCCGGAGCGCAGGGCCTCGAGCACCGCGGGAGAGAAGCGGCGTGGCGACGCCGCGCGGCGCGCGGTCAAGACGACGGGGACGGGGACGGCGACGGCCCCCGCCGCCGCTCGCGCTCGCGCGCCCTTTCGCGGTCGCGCTGGGCCTGGTCGCGGTCGCGCTGGGCCTGCGCGCGCGCGGCCGCATCCTGCTCCAGCCGTTCGCGCAGCGCCTGCTCGCGCAGCGCGCGCTCCTTCTCCAGGCGCTGCTGGAGCTGCTCGCGGTCCACCTTGCCCCTCGCGCCCATGGCCTTGCCCGCGTCGCGCATCCCGTCGCGCGCCTCCTTGTTCGTCGGGTCCATGACCAGCACGCTGCCGAAGATGGCGAGCGCCTCCTCGGGCGCGCCGCGGTCCATCGCGCGATGCCCCTCGCGCAGCATCTCCTGCACGTGCTCGGCGGTCACGCCGGGGATGATGGGATGGATCGAGGCCGACGGCGGCCGCGGCACGCCCGGCGGCACGGGGAAGCCCTCGGCGGAGGCGCCGGGGTGCGGCATCGCCTGCGCGTCCTCCGCCTCGATGGTGTTCGCGACCTCGCGCACGCCCGCTACCCCGCGCGCCATCTGCTCGGCCTCGCGCGCGACGGCCGCGCTGGAGGCGTGCCCCGTCAGCGTCACCACGCCCTCGTCGACGTCCACGTCGATGTCCTCGCGCCGCAAGCGCGGGTTGCCGCGCAGGGCGCGCTTGACGTCGTCGTGGATCTGCGGGTCGGACCGGCCGCTCTCCGCCGCGCCCGCCTCCGCCGAGGGCGAGGGCTGCGCGTCGTGCCGGTCAGGCGCGCGCGAGCGGCCCTTCATGAACATGAAGAAGACGCCCGCGGCCGCGACCCAGAGCCACCAGCGGCGCCGGCGCGCGCCCGGGGGCGCGAACACGCCGGTGGGCGCGGACAGCGGAGGAGCGCCGGCGGGCGGCGGCAGGGGCGGCGGCGTCGCCATGCGCCCTCCGCCGCCGCTCACCACCGTGGGAGAAGGCACGGGCGTCCAGCTCGCGGGGGGGCGGGACGCCGACGCGGGTGTGGGCCGCGGAGCGGGCGTCGAAGGCACGGGCGGCGGCGTGCGCGGCGCCGTCGCCACGGCGGGGACGGCCGCCGTCCCTCCGGCGGGAGGCGTGCGCGGCATGACGCGCGTCTCCTGGCGGTCGATGTCGGCCGGGATCGGTACGGGCGTGGCCGGACGCGGCGGTCCGGAGGCCGCCGCCGCCGGCTGCGGCCGCTCCGGCAGCGGCAGGGCCAGCACGGCGTCGAGGGCGGCCCCCATGTCGTTCGCCGACGCGAACCGCTTGTCGCGGTCCTTCTCCAGCGCGCGCATGAGCACGTCGGACAGCGGCGCGGGGATGCCGAGGTCGGGCCGGATCTCGTGCGGCGGCGTGGGGAGGGTCTGGAGGTGGTGGAGGATGATCCCCATCGCCGTGTCCGACTCGAAGGGCAGCCGGCCCGTCACCATCTCGTACAGGGCGACGCCCAGCGAGTAGAGGTCGGCCCGGCCGTCCAGGTCGCTGCCCCTCCGGCCCATGGCCTGCTCGGGCGAGATGTACTGCGGCGTGCCCACCACCATCCCGGTGCGCGTGGCGGGGTGGCTGTCGCCGAGCGCGCCCTCGATCACGCGGGCGATCCCGAAGTCGAGGACCTTCGCCGTCTCCGTCTCGCCCGCGCCCGTGAGCAGGATGTTGTCGGGCTTGATGTCGCGGTGCACGATGCCGAGCTCGTGGGCGGCGGCCAGCGCGGAGGCGACCTGGCGCGCGATGCGCACGGCGCGGCGCAGCGAGAGGGCCCCGTCGCGCCGGATGACCTCGCGGAGGTTGAGGCCCTCCACGTACTCCATGACGATGAAGGGCCGGCCCTCCTCGGTCGTGTCCAGGTCGTCGACGCGCACCGCGTTGGGGTGGTGCAGGCGCCGCGTGACCACCGCCTCGTTGCGGAACCGGCGCAGGAAGTCCTCGTCGTCGGCCAGCCGGCTGTTCACGACCTTGATCGCGCGGACCTCGCCGAAGGCCAGGTGGCGCGCGCGGTACACGGTCGCCATCCCGCCCGCGCCGAGCTTGGCGAGGATCTCGTACTTGCCGCGCAGGACCATGCCCGGCTGCAGCTCGGAGGCGGTCAGCAGCTCCGTCTGGTCCTTGGGGCAGGTGCGGAAGTCGCTCGGGTAGACGGAATGGCACGACGGGCAATAACGCACGAGAGGAGGATCTCGTCCGGCACTTTAGCACGGGCCGCGGGCGTGCCCGCCCGCGCCGATCTTGTCTCGTGGCCGGAAATCCCGTACGCTCTTCCATAGAGCGCGTGAAGACGCCGATGCTGCGCAAGATCGACCGGGACGTCAAGAGGTTCCGTCAGATCGTGCGCGGCGTCATCAAGAAGGAATTCCGGAAGTACCTGACCCAGGGCGAGCTGATCGGCCGCCAGGGCAAGCACATCGTCTCCATCCCGCTCCCCCAGATCGAGATCCCCCGCTTCCGCTTCGGCTCCAAGGAAGCGGGCGGCGTGGGCCAGGGCGACGGCGAAGCCGGCGAGGGCGTGGACGGCGCCCCCGGCACCGAGCCCGGCGACCACATCCTGGAGGCGGAGGTCAGCCTGGACGAGCTGGCCGCCATCCTGGGCGAGGAGCTGGAGCTGCCGCGCATCCAGCCTCGCGGGCGGCGCTCGGTGCCGGTGGAGAAGGTCAAGTACTCGAACATCCGGCGCGTGGGCCCGGAGAGCCTTCGCCACTTCAAGCGCACGTTCCGCGAGGCCTTGAAGCGCCAGGTCGCGCTCGGCCTCTACAACCCGAACAACCCGCTCATCGTGCCCATCCGCGAGGACCGGCGCTACCGCTCCTGGCACGTGCGCGAGGTGCCGGAGAGCAACGCCGTCATCATCCTCTGCATGGATGTCTCCGGGAGCATGGGCGACCAGCAGAAGGAGATCGTGCGCGTGGCCTCGTTCTGGATCGACACCTGGCTGCGCAGCCAGTACAAGAACCTCGACAACGTCTACGTGGTCCACGAGGCCTTCTCGAAGGAGGTGGACCAGCACACCTTCTACCACCTGCGCGAGAGCGGCGGCACGAAGATCTCCACCGCCTACGAGCTGATCAACTCCGTCATCGACGCGCGCTTCTCGCCCGACTCGTGGAACATCTATCTCTTCCACTTCTCCGACGGCGAGAACGGCGACAGCCGCGACACCGACCAGTGCATGGAGCTGCTCCGCAAGGATCTGCTGCCGAAGCTGAACCTGTTCTGCTTCGGACAGGTGCGCTCGTCCTACGGCGGAGGGCGCTTCAAGAACGACATCGAGGACGCCTTCCCGGGCGAGACCAAGGTGGTCACGAGCGAGATCCGGGACAAGGACGAGATCTACGACGCCATAAAGAGGTTCCTGGGCAAGGGCCTGTAGCCAGATCTACTATCCTCGCGGCGGTGCCACCACCACGCGATCCCGGCCCGCCTCCTTGGCCGCGTAGAGCGCGCGGTCGGCGGCCTGCACCCAGGACGACAGGTCCTCGCCCTCGTCGAGGGTGGCCAGCCCGGCGCTGAGCGTGACGTGGAAGACCTCCCCGCCCTCGCGCGGTCGGTGCTCGATGGTTGCGAAGTCCGCGCGCAGCCGCTCGAGCAGGCGCGCCGCCTCCGCCCCGCTGAGGTCCTCCAGCACCACCGCGAACTCCTCCCCACCGTAGCGCCCGACCACGTCCGCCTGCCGCAGGCGCGCGCGCAGCAGGCCGGCCAGCCGTCCCAGCACCTGGTCGCCGGTGGGGTGACCGTAGCGGTCGTTGACGGCCTTGAAGCGATCGAGGTCGATCATGATCCACGTCCACTGCCGCCGCGGGTCGCGTCGCTTCTTCGAGACCGAGACGCGGGCGCGCTCCAGCAGCGCGGTGTGCGTGAGCAGGCCGGTGAGGCCGTCCCGCTCGACCAGCGTGCGCAGGAAACGGCCCCGCTCCACGCGCGCCGCCACCGTGGAGAGCAGGAGGGCGGGCGAGACCGGCTTGACCAGGTGCTCGTCCCCTCCCGCCTGGGTGGCCTCGATGCGCGCCTCCATCTCCCCCCGCGTGGTGAGGACGATGACGGGCACGGTCGCGTAGCGCTCGTCCTGGCGCAGCGAGCGCACGAGGTCGTAGCCGCTGACGCCCGGCAGCATCACATCCATGAGCACGAGGTCGGGGCGGAAGGAGGCCAGCTCGGCCTCCAGCCGCGCCGGCTCCGCCACGGCGCGGAACTCGTAGCCGGCGGAGGAGAGCACCGTACGCAGGAAAGCCTCCTGGTGGCTGTCGTCCTCCACGGAGAGGATGCGCGGCACCTCCCCGCGCTCGCGGTCGAGCAGGAAGCGCATCCGCCGCACCACGGCCGGCACGTCGACCGGGCGCGTGAAGTGCCCGTCCGCGCCGCAATGGATGGCCTCCACGCGGTCCAGCACGCCGCCGTGCGGGCTCACCACGAACACCACCGGCCGGTCGCCGCCGGGCTTCGCGCGCAGCGACTCGATGAGCGCGAAGCCCGAGGCCTCGTCCGGGCCGACGTCGACGATGACCGCGTCCGGCAGGCGGCCGGCGAGGGCGGAGCGGGCCTGGGCCAGCGTGGCCGCGGCGGTGACGGTGAAGCCGTCCAGCTCGAGGCCGCGCACGAGGGCCGGGCGGTCCTTCGAATCGCTCTCCACCACGAGCACGGAGGACGCCATCGGGGGCGGCGCGGCCGCGGATGGCGCCGTGGAGGCCGCGGGAGACGAGGCCGTGGGCGCGGCCGATTCGATCTCGCGCCGGAGTCCCGCCACCGTCTCGCGCCACGCGCGCACGTCGGCGGCCACGGCGGGCCCCACGCCCACCGACGTGCATCGGCGCTCGGCGTCCAGGCCCAGCGACGACACCACGGGCAGGCCGTAGGTGGCCCCGGATCCCGCGAAGGAGTGGAAGGCGCGCCTCACCTCGGCCAGCGCGCGCGCGTCGGCGCCGTCGCGCTCCAGGGCGTCGAGCCAGCGCTCCAGCTCGCCCAGCCGGGCGCCCGCCTCGCGCAGGTAGAGCACGCGCAGCTCGGCCAGCTCGTCGTCCCAGCCTCCGCTCACGCCAGGCCCAGCGCGGCGCGCAGCTCGCGCGCCAGCGTCATGGGGTCGAAGGGCTTGGTGAGCACGCCCGCGGCGCCGAGCGAGCGCAGGCGGTCCACCTCCGCCGCGATGGCCTTGGCCGTGAGGAACACCACTGGCACCGCCGCCGTGTCCGGATCCTCGCGCAGGCGGGCCAGGGTCGAGGGGCCGTCGAGCCCCGGCATCATCACGTCGAGGAGGATCGCGTCCGGACGCTCGGCTTTCGCGCGGGCGAGCCCCTCCGCCCCGTTCGCGGCCTCCACCACGTCCATCTTCCCGACCTTGGTCAGGCCGAGGCGGGCGATGCGGCGGATGTCCGGCTCGTCGTCGATCACCAGGACCTTCACGAGTGGGCCTCCCGCGCCTCGCTCTCGAGCATGGCGTTCACCACCCTCCTCACCTCGGCGTCGCTGGCGCGCGACTTGGTGAGGAAGCGCGTGGGCCCCAGGGCCAGCTCGTGCTGGAGGCGCTCGTCGATGTCCTGCTCGGTGTAGACCAGCAGCGGGGTGAGGGACAGGCGCTCCTCGGCCCGCAGGTGGCTGAGCAGCCGGCGGCCGTCGCCGCCGGGCAGGCCGAGGTCCACCACCAGCAGCCGCGGCGCCGCCTCGCGCACCGCGCGCTCCGCCTCCTCGCCGTCCATGGCCACGCGCACGCGCACGCCGTCGTTGACGAGCTGGCGCGCCAGCACGCCCAGCAGGGCGGCGTCGTGGTCGGCCAGGAGCACGTCGGGACGGCCGTCGGCCACGCGGAAGGCCTCCAGCAGCAGGTCGGGCGCGGGCGCGCCCGGCAACTCGAACCAGAACGTGCTGCCCTTGCCCTCCTCGCTCTCCACCCCGATCTGACCGCCGTGCTGCTCGACGATGGCCTTGCAGATGGCCAGGCCGAGCCCGGTGCCCCCCTTGTCGCGGGCGTCGGAGGACTCCACCTGGCGGAAGCGCTCGAAGATCGCGGATCGGTGCGCGGCGGGCACGCCGCGGCCGTGGTCGATCACCTCGATGCGCGTCCTCCCGTCGTGCTCGCTGACGGCCACGCGCACGGTGGAGCCGGGCGGCGAGAACTTGACCGCGTTCGAAATCAGGTTCACCAGCACCTGCACCAGGCGGCCGGCGTCGGCCTCGACCTCCAGCGCGGTGGCGTCCATCTCCAGGCCCACCTCGCGCTCGAGGGCGAACTGGAAGACGGCCTCCCGCGCGCGCCCCAGCACCCCGGCCAGGCGCACCTTCGCGAAGTCCATCTGCAGGCGGCCCTGCTCCAGGCGCTCCAGGTCGAGGATGTCGTTCACGAGCGAGATGAGGCGGGCGCAGTTGCGCTCCGCGATGGCCACCATCTCGCGCGCTTCGTCCGAGAGGTCGCCCAGCACGCCGCCCGAGAGCAGGCTCAGCGAGCCGCGGATGGAGGCCAGCGGCGTGCGCAGCTCGTGGCTCACGGTGGACACGAACTCCTGCTTGAGCTTCTCCACCGCGTGGCGCTCGGAGACGTCGCGCACGCTGCCCGCGAAGTGGCGGCCGGCGGCCGCGGACTCGAACTGGAACATGGAGAGCTCGAAGGGGAATTCCTCGCCGCTCTTGCGCCGGCCGCGCCACTGCGTGATCTTGCCGATGGCGCGCGGGAAGGACTCGCGCAGGTACGCGCGGCGGTCGCCCACGCTCTCCGGGACCAGCGCGGAGAGATGCCGGCCGACCAGCTCCGAGGCCTCGTAGCCGAAGATCCTGGCCGCGGCCGGGTTGACGGATTCGATCGTCCCGGGCTCGTCGATGGTGATGAGCCCGCCCAGCATGTTGTCCAGGATGGAGCGCGTGCGCTGCTCGCTCTCGCGCAGCGCCCGCTCGGTCGCCCGCCGCTCGGAGACGTCGCGCACCAGGGCCACGAAGCTCTCCGCGCCCGCGGTGGGGGTGACGGCGACGTCCACGGGCACGGCGTCGCCGTCCGTGCGTCGGGCCTGCGCCTCGACGTGGCCGGTGGGGGCGGCGGACACGCCCGGGATCAGCTCGCCGATGTCGCGGCCGATCAGGTCGGCCAGGCGCCGGCCGAACAGCCACTGAGCCGCCGGGTTCGCGGAGCGGACCTTCCCGCTCGGGTCGAAGGTCACGATGGCGTCGGCCACGGTGTCCATCACCGAGCGCACGCGCTGCTCGCTGGCGCGCAGGGCGCTGGTCATGCGCTCCGCCCGGTCGATGGCGCGGCGGCGCGTGGCGGCCAGCGACCAGACCAGGCCGAACAGGGCCAGGCTGGCGGCCAGGCCGCCGCCCAGGACCAGCGCGCGCTGCCAGCGGCCCTCGCCGCCCTCGAAGCCGGGCAGCGCGGTCAGGTACAGCATCCACGGCCGGCCGGCCGCGATGACCGTGCTCCGGTGGGCCAGCAGCCCGCGCGGCGGATCCAGCGCGCGCACGGGCGGAACGCTGTCGTAGACGAGCGAGTCCCCGCTCGGCGCCGTCCCGTCGTAGACCTCCAGGTCGAGGTCGGTGAGCAGCCCTGCGGGCAGCGCGCGCAGGAGGTCGCGCGCGCGCGCGGCGGCGAAAACCCAGCCGCGCAGGCTGCGCCGGCGCTCCTCCACCGTGGCCGGAGCGGGCGTCTCGGCGTAATCGGGCGCGAAGAGCAGGAACCCCGGCGCGTGCTCGGGGTCCTCGACCAGCTCCAGCTTCGCCGTCATCTCCACCCCGCCGCCGTCGCGCGCCGCCTCGGCGGCCGCGCGCCGCCGCGGCTCCGCGGCCATGTCCACGCCGAGCGCCGCGGCATGGGTGGCCATCGGCTCGACGTAGGTCACCGCGAAGTGCTCGGGCCGGGTCCCCGCGGGCCGGACCGGGGCGTCGATGCCTTCCGCGCGCAGCCGGGCCTCGAAGGCCGGCACCTCGGCGTGCGGCACGCGCGTGATGTAGCCGAAGGCGCGGATGCCGGGATAGCGCTCATTGACGCCGAGCGAATCGACGTAGCTCCGCCAGTCGTTGCGGTCGACGTGGGTGCTGGCGGCGAAGAGCGCGGACCCGCCGTGCAGGACCTGCTCGTAGGCGGTGAGCCGCTCGCGGAGGATGGCCGCGATCTGGTCCGCGACGCGCGAGAAGCGCTGCTCCCGCTGCCGCTCGAGGCCGTCCTGCGAGAGGTGCGCGCCCCACAGCGTGAGCGCGAGCGGCGCCACCAGGGCGGCGAGCGCGAGGCCGCCGGGGCGCGTCCTGCCCGGGGCGGGGCGCGGCTCCGGCGGCCTCTGCGCCGCCGAATCCAGGGCCGCGCGCAGGGCGGCCTCCGCGCGCTCCCGCTCGCCGATCACGCGCCGCAGGTCGGCCACGGTGCGCCGCAGCTCGATCTGCGCCGTGGCCTGCTGTCCCAGGTCGCGCAGGGCCGAGCGCTGCTCGGGGGTGAGCTGGCGCGGCGCGTGGTCGATCACGCACAGCGTGCCGATGGCATGGCCGTCCGCGGTGCGCAGCGGCGTGCCCGCGTAGAAGCGGATGTGCGGGTCGCGGAGCACCAGCGGGTTGTCGGCGAAGCGCGGGTCCGCGCGGGCGTCGGGCACGACCAGCACGTCCGGCTCCAGGATGGTGTGCGCGCACAGCGCGGCGTCACGCGGCAGCTCGGAGGCCTCCAGTCCGACCTTCGACTTGAACCATTGCCGGTGCTCGTCGAGGAGGCTGACCAGCGCGATGGGCGTCCCGCAGACCGCCGCCGCGATCCGGGTCAGGGCGTCGAAGTCCGCTTCCGGGGGCGTGTCCAGGATGTCCGTGGCTCGGACCGCCTCCAGCCGCTGCTTCTCGTCCCCGGGCCGCGGTGCGGGCCGCATGCGACCTCAGCCGAGATACTTCGTGAGCAGCTTGCGCAGGTCGTCGAACGTGATCGGCTTGGCCAGGTAGTCGTCCACCTTGTAGGCCTTGAGGCCCTCGTTCTTGTACCTGACGTTCGTGTAGAGGGCGGTCATGACGACCACCTTGGCCCCCTTCGTCTCGGGGTCGTCCTTGATGCGGCGACCCATCTCCCGCCCGTCCAGGCGGGGCATGAGCGCGTCGGTGATGACCAGGTCGGGCTTGTAGCGCTTCGCCAGCTCGAGTCCCTGCTCGCCGTCACGTGCGAGCACCAGGCCGTAGCCGAGGCTCTCGATCACGCGCGAGGCCACGCGCTGGATGTCGGGCTCGTCGTCGACGACGAGCACCAGCGGGCGCGCGACGTCCGCGGGCTCGGGGTTGAGCTGCGGCGTGAACTGCTCGTGGTGCTCCGCGAATTTCCGGTCCCAGAGCTCCTTGGGCGCGCCGGACCAGAAGCGGCTCTTGTAGGCCACGGGCGCCTTGCAGAAGCACTGCAGGCAGCTCGGGCACACCAGCGAGCGCTCGCTGACCAGGCAGGAGCACCACCCTGACTCCATGGCGTCGAAGCTCATCTTGCAGTTGTAGCAGGCGGCGGAATACGTGCTGGGGGTTGCCACGTGCGCGAGACCCTTTCTCGTGGGCGAGAGGCCCTCGCCGACCACCATGGCCGGAGAAGCGGCGATTTTAGCACCGGTTCCCTCCACGGTTCGCCGAGGCCTGCGCCGCCGATCCCGTTGTCACCGCGCGCGCGATCCCGTAACCTACGGCCAGTGAACCTCTCCCCCGACCTCGAGCGCTGGCGGCACGAGATCGAGGGTTACGCCCGCGCCTACGGCCTCGACTTCTACGACGTCGTCTTCGAGGTCCTCGACTACGACCAGCTCAACGAGGTGGCCGCCTACGGCGGATTCCCCACCCGCTATCCCCACTGGCGCTTCGGGATGGACTACGAGGAGCTGGCCAAGACCTACACCTACGGCCTGTCGAAGATCTACGAGCTGGTCATCAACAACAACCCCGTCTACGCCTACCTCATGAAGGCCAACGCGGCCGTCGAACAGAAGGTCGTCATGGCGCACGTGTTCGGCCACGCCGACTTCTTCAAGAACAACCTGTGGTTCAGCAAGACCAACCGCCGGATGATCGACGCCATGGCCAACCACGCCACGCGCGTGCGCTCCTACATCGACCGCCACGGCGTGGAGACGGTGGAGAACTTCATCGACGCCTGCCTGAGCCTGGAGAACCTGATCGACTACCACGCGGCGTTCATCGAGCGGCAGGAGCGCCGGGAGAGCATCGCCGCGCCCCCGGTGGAGGACGAGGACGAAGCGCCGAGCAAGATCCCGCGCCTGCCGAGCAAGCACTACATGGAGCCGTACATCAACCCGCCCGCGTTCCTGGAGGAGCAGAAGGCGAAGCTGGCGGAGCGCGCGAAGCGGAAGAGGCGCGTGCCGGAGGACCCGCAGCGCGACGTGCTGCAGTTCCTGATCGAGCACGCGCCGCTGGAGAACTGGGAGCGCGACATCCTCGGCATCGTGCGGCGCGAGGCGTACTACTTCGCGCCGCAGGCCATGACCAAGATCGCGAACGAAGGGTGGGCCGCGTACTGGCACGCCACGATCATGACCCAGCGCGCGCTGACCGACTCCGAGGTCATCGACTTCGCCGACCAGCATTCGGGGACGCTGGCCATGAGCCCGGGCCGGCTCAACCCCTACAAGATCGGCATCGAGCTGTTCCGGGAGATCGAGGACCGCTGGAACAAGGGCAAGTTCGGCAAGGACTACGACGAGTGCGACGACCTGGAGGTCAAGCGCCGCTGGGACCGCAAGCTCGGCCTGGGCCGCCAGAAGATCTTCGAGGTGCGGAAGATCTACAACGACGTGATGTTCATCGACGCCTTCATGAACGAGGAGTTCTGCGAGCGCCTCCAGCTCTTCGTCTACGGCTACGACGTGCGCACCGGGCGCCACGTCGTCGTGAGCCGCGACTGGCGGAAGGTGAAGGAGCGGCTGCTGTTCCAGCTCACCAACCTGGGCCAGCCCATCATCCACGTCACGGACGCCAACTACGCCAACCGGGGCGAGCTGTACCTCCAGCATCGCTTCGAGGGCATCCCCCTCGACCTGGAGAAGGCGCGCGACACGCTCAAGAACCTCCACCGCGTGTGGCGCCGGCCCGTCCACGTGGAGACGGTGGACGACGACCGCGGGCGCCTGCTCTCCTACGACGGGGTCGAGCACAAGTCCACGCGGCTCTGACCTGCCCCGGCCGCCCTCCCGCGTAGGATGGCCGCCATGTCCACGCGCGCGCGATGGGGGTCGGCGGTCGGCCTGGCCATGGCGGCGATGGCGCTCTTTCCCATGGCCCTGCGGCCCCCTCGCCTGACACTGCTCAACGCCGCCTTGCGCGTCGATTACGGGTGGGCCGTCGTCGCCGCCGCCGTCTCGTCGGCGGTGCTGCTGGCCGCCGCCGGTTTCGCCGCGCCCCCGGTCTGGGTTCGCCGGATGGGCGTGCTGGCGGCCCTGTTGGCCGCTGGGTTCGGGGCCTCCCGCCTCCGCTATCGCGTCGAGACCCGGCCGGACGTCGTCTACGCGCGCGCGCTGACCGGCTCGACCTCGGTCCCGTGGGCGGAGGTCACGCGCGTGGACCGAGGCCCCGAGCTGCTGGTGGTGTGGGGCCGCGGAGACGCCCAGGTGCGCCTGGACACCTCGGGTTTCGCCGGCGACCAGCGCGCCGCCCTGGAGCGCGCGCTGGCGCGCCGCATCGTGGAGTCCACGCTGCCCTCCGCGGCCGCGCGCCCGTAATCCTGGCTTTTTTCGGACCGCTGTCGATTCCGCGCCTTCTCGTTCGACTAGGGACGAAGAGGCGCATGGGGCGCCTCCGGAACAAAGGAGCCCGACAATGTTCGTGAACCCAAGGCGGATCGGTGGC
>Ga0070698_100006862_pt1 | contig 12330 bp, 10 predicted proteins | sample KBSK1502metaG_FD_65477 | JGI IMG/M metagenome (GOLD analysis project Ga0070698, IMG submission 65477) | Corn, switchgrass and miscanthus rhizosphere microbial communities from Kellogg Biological Station, Michigan, USA - KBS K1-50-2 metaG | ecosystem: Host-associated > Plants > Roots >...
CAATCTCATCACCACTGCCCCCAGCGTGCGCTATCGCATCACGCGTGTCGGCGGCGTTGCCATCGAGGTTGACAGCCCCGCAAAATTTCCCAATCCCAGCGATATCGAAAAAATCGAAGAGCCCATCATCAAGGCCATGATCATCACCAGCGACGACTCCGTGGGCGGGATTTTGCAGCTTTGTCAGGACAAGCGCGGCACTCAGAGAAATTTTGAATATCTCTCGCCGACCCGCGTAATGCTCACCTACGAGCTGCCGCTGAACGAAATCGTTCTGGATTTCTACGATCGCCTCAAATCCGTTTCACGCGGCTATGCTTCGCTCGACTATCATCTCGAGGGCTATAAGGAATCCGACCTTGTAAAGCTGGATGTGCTGGTCGGCGGCGAGCCCGTCGATGCGCTCGCAATGATCACTCATCGCGACACGGCCTACGAGCGCGGCCGCGAGCTGGTTACGCGGTTGCGAAAGCTCATCCCGCGCCAGATGTTTGAAGTCCCGATCCAGGCGGCCATTGGCAGCCGCGTCATCGCGCGCGAAACCGTCGCCGCCATGCGCAAAAACGTTCTTGCCAAATGCTACGGCGGCGACATTTCTCGTAAACGCAAACTCCTCGAAAAACAAAAAGAAGGCAAGCGCCGCATGAAGCGCGTCGGCCAGGTGGACATCCCCCAGGAAGCCTTCCTCGCCGTCTTAAAAGTGTCGTCGAGCGATGAAGAGGACTGACCTTTGTCTCTAATCCAGCTTTTCTTGAACCTTGGAAATCAACTTCCCGCGCTGCAGTTGAATTGAAACCGCGTCGCCGATCGTCACCTGTGCTGAGGAACGCAGGATATTTCCGGCTGCGTCGCTGGCGATTGCGTATCCACGCTCCAGCGCCACCAGCGGCCCACGTTCCTGCAGCTGCAAGCCAAGTCGCTCCAGTCGCTCCCGCTTCTTCTGCAGAAGCCGCTCTGCGCGCGTGCCAAGCTCGACGCTCCGTCTATCAAGCCGCAGCCGCAGCGCAGCAATCTTCATGCGAAAATCGAATCTGGTAATCCACAAATGCGCCGCAATAAACCGTTTGCGCGATTGCTCCAGCCGGGCCTTCAGTCCCAACGCCACGCGCGACGTCAATTCATCCGCGCGTTGCCGCTGTTGCCGCAGCAGATCGAGCGGCCGCCGGAATCCGCGCCGTGCGGATAGCTCATGCACCCGCCGGCTCAACACAAGGATCCGATAGCGCATCTGCTCGCCTAACGCCTCCTGCAAGCTCGCCACGTGCTTATCGAATTCGCGCCGCGTCTGCACCACAATTTCCGCCGCTGCGGACGGCGTCGAAGCTCTTACATCCGCCACAAAGTCCGCAATCGTAAAATCCGTTTCGTGGCCGACGCCCGAAATCACCGGTATCTGCGATTCAAAAATCGCTCGCGCAACGATTTCTTCGTTGAACGCCCAGAGATCTTCCATGGAGCCGCCGCCGCGCCCCACAATCAGCACATCCGCTGTTCCTTTGAGATTGAAGAACCTGATGGCCTTCGCAATCTCTTCGGCGGCGCCTTCGCCCTGCACACGCACCGGAAAAAGAGCGAGACACACATTTGGAAAGCGGCGCCTTAGAATTCGCACGACGTCGCGGACAGCCGCGCCCTTCGGGGACGTGATCAACCCGATCCGGCTCGGCAGCATCGGCAGCGGCTTCTTGCGCTTCGCATCGAACAGCCCTTCGGCCTCCAGCCGCTTCTTCAGCTGCTCAAACGCCAGCTGCAGCGCGCCGCGTCCTACCGGCTCCATCGACTCGACATAGATCTGATACTCGCCACGCGCCTCGTACACGCTGACCGACCCACGCACGCTGACTTTCAGGCCGTCTTCGGGACGAATCTTCACACCGCGCATCTGCTGCCGGAACCACACGCAGCGAACCTGCGATTTTTCGTCTTTCAGCGTGAAATAAAAATGCCCGGACTGCGCTTCGCGGCAATTTGATATCTCACCTTCCACCAGGATGTCCGTGAAATTCTTGGAAAGCAGGTCGCGAATCCGCGACGTCAGTTCGGTCACCGTCAACGATCGCCGGTCAGGCTGCAAATTAAAGGACAGTTGGCTCATTCTCACCAGGCGGATTTGCCCGCCAAGAAAGCATACCTCAGAACTCAGAATCATTCGCGAGTCGCCGCCCGGTGTTGAAATTGGCATGTGCCACAGGCACTCTTGTTTATCCTGAGCAGGGAAAGGGTTTACTCTCGAGTTGCAAAGGAAGGGTGCGCTTTTCATCAGCGTTCATGGGCCGCGCACGAAAGTGGTGGGTCGATTGAGTCTCCGAATCCAGTTGGCGTGCCTCAGTGCGTTGCTCATCGGCACCCTGCCGGCCGCTGCGCAGCTATCCGTCGGCGGCAGAGTCGAAACAAGAAAAGTTCTGCCGCGCACAAAACAGGTCATCGAAGAAGTCCGCTCTTACCGGCTGGCGAACGAAGACCGCATCATGCGCGAATTGCGCGAGTTCCTTTCTATACCCAATATCGCGAGCGACCCTGCGAATATCGAAAGAAATGCAACCCGTCTGAAGCAGATGCTCGAAGCACGTGGCGTCGAAACGCATCTCTTGTCGATTGAGGGGCGTGGACCGGTTGTCTTTGGAAAGCTCGACACGAATGGAGCGACACGAACGGTAGTTCTCTATGCTCACTATGACGGGCAGCCCGTCAATCCCGCCGAGTGGACCGACAAGGCTCCTTTCGAGCCGGTGCTGCGCGACAAGCCAATCGAGGCCAATGGTCAGCGAATTCCCTTCCCGGACGCGGCGGGCGCGGCCAACTCCTATCAGGACGACTGGCGCATCTATGCCCGCTCCGCTTCCGATGATAAGTCGCCAATCGTCGCAATCCTTGCCGCACTCGATGCGCTGAAGGACAAGAATATTCCTCTCGCAGTAAATCTGAAATTCATTCTGGAAGGTGAAGAAGAAGCGGGTTCGACGCATCTTCAGAAAACTCTGCAACTTCACAAGAATCTGCTCGGTGCTGATCTCCTGATCACGGCCGACGGACCCATCCATCCCTCCGGTCGGCCGCTCGTGTTCTTCGGCAATCGCGGCGATATCGGGCTGGATATCACGGTGTATGGCCCCCTGCGTTCGCTCCACAGCGGCCATTACGGGAACTGGGCGCCGAATCCCGCGATGGAACTCTCCCGCTTGCTCGCCGCGATGAAGGACGATCAGGGGCGCGTTCTCATTCCCGGTTATTACAGTGACATCGAGCCTCTCAGCCCTTTGGAGGAGAGTGCTCTCAACGCAATGCCGGTGAACGACGCGGAACTTCAGCGTGAACTGGGGATCGCGAAGCCTGATGGTGGCGGCAAAAAATTGATGGAGTTGTTGCAAGAGTCTTCGCTGAACATTCGCGGAATTCGCAGCGGCAATGTCGGCGAACAAGCCACCAACATTGTTCCGGACCGAGCCGAAGCTTCTCTCGACGCCCGGCTCGTCAAAGGAGAAGACCCACGGAAGAAGTTTTCACAGATCGCGTCCTTCATCCGCAATCAGGGATTCTTCATCGTTGACCGCGAGCCCACACTCGACGAACGCCGCGAGCACCCTCTCATCGCCAAAGTTATCGACCAAGGAGGCTATCGCGCCTCGCGGACGCGCATGGACTTGCCCGTTTCAAAAGCGCTGGTGCGCGTCACCCAGGAGGCAACCAATGGCCGCACAGTCGTCGCTCCCATGCTCGGCGGCAGCGTTCCCATGTACATCTTCGAAGACCTCGGCCTCCCCTGGATCGGCGTCCCTATGGTCAATTACGACAATCACCAGCACAGCGCCGACGAAAATCTCCGCCTCGGCAATCTCTGGCAAGGCATCGAAACCTACGCGGTCCTGCTTGCCGATCTCGACTGGTAACGCTCGAGGAGTCCTTGGGCTTGTTCTTTGTTCTTCGTTCCAACCCTGGATTTCGGCAGTCAGGGGCAGGGCGTGGGGAGCAAACGCTAGCGCCGCAGTATCGTGAGCTGTCTTACGCCGCGGAACGGGCTACAAAGAAAGAAAATTCTGCAGGAGCTGCTTTCCGTACTCCGTGAGCACAGATTCCGGGTGGAACTGCACTCCTTCGAGTTTGTGCCGCCGGTGCCGCATGCCCATGATGATTCCGTCCGAAGTCTCCGCGGTGATCGTCAGCTCGCGCGGCAGCGATTTCCTCTCCACAATCAGCGAATGGTAACGCGTCGCCCTGAAAGGTTCCGGCAGCTTACGGAAGACGCCTTTGCTGTCATGATGAATTTCGCTGGTCTTCCCGTGAAATAATTTCGGGGCCCGAATGATTCTTCCTCCAAACGCGGCACCCAGTGCCTGATGCCCCAAACAGACTCCAAGGATCGGAACTTTTCCCGCCAGCCGCTGAATCAATTCGATCGAGATACCCGCCTCCTGCGGCGTACAGGGCCCCGGAGAAATCACGATCCGCTCCGGTCTGCGGCGTGCGATTTCCTCGACGGAAATCTTGTCGTTGCGATCCACTTCCACGTCGCAACCGAGCTCCCCGAGATACTGCGCCAGGTTGTAGGTAAACGAGTCGTAGTTGTCGAGCAGAAGAATCATTCGGTTCACTTTTGATTGTGCGCGGCTTCCAGTGCGCGGAGCAAGGCCTTCGATTTGTTCACTGACTCGTCGTATTCGCCGATAGGAGTCGAGTCCGCAACAATCCCGCCGCCTGCCTGGATATGCGCCACGCCGTTCTTGATCACCATGGTGCGCAGAGCGATGCACGAATCGAGGTTCCCCGCGAAATCGAGATACAGAATTCCGCCCGCGTAGATTCCGCGACGCGCTTTTTCCAGTTCTTCGATAATTTCCATTGCACGTACTTTCGGTGCTCCGGAGACCGTGCCTGCAGGAAAGCAAGCCATTAACGCATCGAAGCAATCCACGTCCGGACGAAGCTTGCCGCGCAGGCTGGATACGAGATGCATGACGTGGGAATAGCGTTCGACGGTCATCAAGCGTTCCACGCGCACGGTTCCGTAGTCGCAAACCCGTCCGAGATCGTTGCGGCCCAGATCCACCAGCATGATGTGTTCGGCACGTTCTTTCTCATCCGCGAGCATTTCGCGTTCGAGCCGCACGTCTTCCGCTTCATCCTTCCCGCGCCAGCGCGTTCCCGCAATGGGACGATAAGAGACATCGCGGCCCTGCACCTTCACAAGCATTTCCGGCGAGCTGCCGACCACCGCGACATCGTTCAACTGCAGAAAGAAAAGATAGGGTGAAGGATTCAGGGCGCGCAGTTCGCGATAAATCTGGAAGGGCTCTGCTTGGGTCTTGGCCGAGAATCGCTGACTGATCACCACCTGAAAAATGTCGCCCGCGCGAATGTATTCCTTCGCCTTGCGCACTGCCGAGAGATACGCAGGTTTCTTGAAGTTAGACGTGATGCGCAGCGGCTGCGTTTCCTTCGCGGTGCGCCCCTGCGCGCGCTCTTCGGAGGCCACCGGTTTTTCCAGCAGTTTTCGCGTTCGCTGAATTTCGTGAACCGCGGAATCATACTTCTGCTGCAACGATTCCTTTCCTTCCGTAAAGACGTTGCGGACGATCCACAATCGGTGCTGCACATGATCGAACGCAATCAGGCCGTGATAAAACATCAGCACGGCGTCGAACAGGCCAATCTCGTCGCACAATTGTTTCGGCAACCTCTCAATCAGCCGAACCATGTCGTAGCTGAAGTATCCAATCGCGCCGGCGATCAGTGGAGGCAATCCTGGAAGACGTACCGGCCGGAACCGTTGTATCCGCGCACGCAGAAAAGAAACAGGATCGCTCTCCTCCCAGATCACGCGGTCATGGCTTTCGAGAACGCATGCGCCGTTCGCATAGCGAAAGACTTCTTCAGGATGAGCACCCGCAAAGGTGTAGCGAGCGATCTTTTCCCCGCCTTCGACCGACTCCAGCAGAAAGGAATACCGAGCGCCCTGCGCGATGCGGAGGTAGGCGCTCACCGGAGTCAGCAGGTCAGCGGAAAAAACATCGTAAACAGGAATGAGGTTTCCTTGTTTGGCGAGTTTTGAAAATTCAGCGAAGGTTGGCTGGATCATGAAGGAAGGTTCAGTAGTCCGTGATCAGTTTTTCAGTAAAATCCAAATGGCCGATTGAGCTGCAAGCTTGGCCGAGTCATTATCCACTAAAATCAGGGAACGCGCTCGCGGCTAGCGCGATTGGCGGTTCGACGTTTCCTCTGAGCGCAGCTTTGCCATTACCGCACGGCGCATCTCCGATTCCGGAGCCGATTTTCCCGTCCACCGTTCCCATTGAGCGCATCCCTGCGCCAGGAACATCTCCACGCCTGAAACCACCTGAATTCCTTTTCCAGCAGCAAAGCGAAGGAGCCGAGTTTCTAACGGGCGATAAATCAGATCCATCAGCAAGTCACAATTCAGCTCGCGCCGCGAAAGCGGCGATGTCCCTTCGTGAGGGTACATTCCGACCGGCGTGGCATTCACGATCAGATCAAAACGGGCGGACGCGAGATGCTTCCGCCGAATCGCCTGCGCGGCGCACGCTCGTGCAAGCTCGCGCGCGGCCGAATCGCGCCGAGCACAAATCAGCACTTCCGCTCCCGCATTCGCCAGCGCAAACGCCGCGGCACGCGCCGAGCCTCCTGCGCCAAAAATCAGAACGCGGCCGTCACGCAAGCGAAGTCTACCTTCAAGAGCGCGCAGCACACCCAGGTAGTCCGTATTCGATCCGCTGAGCCTGCCATTTCTGCCGACGACGACCGTATTCACCGCACCGATTCGCTCCGCCATCGGTTCGCAGTCGGCAAGATACCTCATGATGGTCTGCTTGTGCGGCAAGGTAAGGCTAAAGCCTCGCAGACCAAATTTCGGTATTGCGTCCAGAAACTCTTTCAGATTTTCGACCAGAAAGGGCAGGTACACGGCGTTGCGTTTCACAGCGATGAAGCCGGTGTTGTGCATCAACGGCGAAAGGGTGTGACTGACGGGATTTCCAACCACTCCATAAATCTCCGTCCTCTCTGTAATAGAGTCCGCACGATAGAGCCGTTTGAAGTCGCGCAAGCTGACCTGGCCCGGGGCGGTCGCTTCGGCGACCGGCGCATAGGCGAGTGCGCTGCCGTCCCGCAGCGCCAGGAGGCGCGCCGGCAGCCCGATCTCTCCCATGGGCACCGAAACGATGTCCCTCGATCCGCGCGCGATTTGAAGAAGCCGCAAGCTGTCCGAAATCGTCCGCGCGCGCGCGGATATTTTGATGGCGTCGGCTTCTCCGCGGCGAGCCTGCACCAGTTGACGCGGCAGAGCCGGTGTGCGCTCGAAATCGTGAAACGACACCAGAATTTTTTGCGGAACGGGAAAGGAACGGGCTGATTGCCCGGGAAGCTCGCGCAGAGTTTCGATTTCGATATCGCACCACGCGCACCCGGCCTCGCGCGATTGACTGAGCCAGTAGAGTTCGGCCTGTGCGCCTCCAGGAAGTCTGCCTCCGCCGAGAATCCGTCGGCAGGTAGCGATCAGAAGCGCTTTAGGGGGAGATCGGCGAAGCGCTCGAAGCAAGCGGTCCCGCTCGCGATCTGACCGCAACCAATCAAAGCGTAGCTCGATCGTCTTGGTGTAGCGACAGGCTTCGCGAAGCTGCCGCATCGCTTGGGCCGCCGTGCCGGCGGCAACCACGGCGCATACGCGATCAGGGAAGGGCGGATTAGACCTACGGCGACTTGGCATATTATTGAAAACAAAAGATGTAGCATGCCGGTATCAAGTGTGTAAAGCACCCCGAGCCAATTTCTTGACGGTACTGGAACGCGTTGCTATTTTCGGGTTAGTCCCCGCACGGCCCTCAGGGCGTGTATTTTAAGGAGTCTCGTGATGCGCGCAAATGTCGCAGGTTTGTGCCTTTTCCTGGTATTCAGTGCCACTGCAACTCTGGGGCAGGAAGCTCCGGCAGATTCCACCCCGCGCCCGGCCCAGGCGGCCAACCACGCCTGGCAATCGACTGTCTACTGCTCGGGCTTTTACACCAACGAGAAAGTTTCAGACGACCTTCGTCTCATCTCCGGCGAGCAATCGGAATATAAGATTACCTTCGCAGCCGGAGACATCGTGTTCCTAAGTAAGGGAGCGAGCCAGGGTGTACGGGAGGGCGATCGCTTTTCGGTTGTACGCCAGGACAGGGATCCTTTGCGAGTGCCGTGGTTTAAGTGGCAGGAGAAGCTGGTCAGCGCCATGGGCACACACTATACGGATCTGGGCGAACTCGAAGTGATTAAAGCGCAGCCGAACGTTGCGATTGCCAAGGTGTCGAGCAGTTGCGAAATGATGCAGCGCGGAGATATTGTCCGGCCGTTTGTGGAACGTCCTGCGGGGCCGTACAAGGACGCCACAGCTCTTGATATCCTCGCACCGGTCAGTGGAAAACCCGTGGCGATGGTCGTGAGAGGAAGAGACACCTCGCAAATGACGGGACGCTGGGACAGCGTTTACGTAAACCTCGGGACCAAACAGGGAGTAAAGGTCGGCGATTATTTCCGAATCTTCAGGTATCAGGGCACGCGAGCGGAAACAATTCCGGTTGAGCGGGATTACCAGGACCGGCTGTACGGATACGGAAGCAATCCAAAACATTATTCGTGGAACGACCTGCCTCGCGAGATCCTTGGCGAAGGAATCGTTCTGAACGCCAGCCAGAATGCCGCGACGGTGCTTATCACAGTGTCAAGAACGGAAATTTATTCCGGGGACTACGTGGAACTCGAGTAGCCCGATTAAACCTCCGTAATTTGTGCCCGCGAAGCAGTTGCTTCCCGGGCATTCTTTTTTCCAGCTGCTTCGCTAAGCAGAGGCAGCATCCGCTTTTTCCCGGAACACTTCGCAGGTAAAAGCGAAAACCTTGGTGTGCGGTTCCCGCCATGCGCCACGCGGCAGTCCGGCCTTGCGGCAGGTTTCCTCCAGAAATTCTTCCGGTGAAAGATGATTTTCAGTCGCCACTTGCGGAAGCAATAGCCCTCGCCTGTCTGCTGTCGAAACGACCAATCCGTGCTTACCGATTTCGACGTCGAGGGGCTCGATCGGAGAAAGGCCGGACAACACCGAGATCTCAATCTGCAAACCGCGAAGTTCCGCCAGCTGCAGGGGCGGAAAGCGCGGATCGCGAAAGGCCGCGCTCTGTGCACAGCGAACGATGCTTTCACCAAGCGCGTCGTGCGCTTCAATCACGCCGATACAACCGCGGAGTTTTCCGTGGCCCTCCAGAGTGACAAAAACACCGCGTCGCAGCGAAAAGCAGGCGCGTTCCGGGCCCGAATGGCTGAAGGGCTTTTTCTCGAGTGCCGTTACGATCGCCTCCCGAGCCAATGCGAGCATGGCACGGCGATCTTCGGGGGAAAATTCGCTCTCAGGAAGGGACGACATCCTCGGACTTCGCGCGGGCTTCCATCATGCGCAATTTTCTGCGCTGCGTGATACGGCCATCGAGTTGGTTCCAGAAACGGAAAAAATACTGCGCAGCGGAAATCAGCGCGCTGGCGACCACAAGCCACAAAAGTACGAGCGCCAGGGGCTTCAGGACAGCGTGGCTGGCGCCCGCAATCAGCACCGCGACCGCGCAGACCTGCAATACCATTTTTGTCTTGCCCAACGCCGAAGCGGCGATGGTGAAGCCTTCGGCAGAAGCGATGTTGCGCAAGCCAAGCACCGTGAATTCGCGGCCGATGATGATAACCACCATCCATGCAGGAACCAGGTGCATATCCACCAACGCGATGAAGGCCGCGGAAATCAGAAGCTTGTCGGCAATGGGATCGAGCAGAATTCCGAGCGTGGTCACTTGCCGGCGCCGGCGGGCAAAATAGCCGTCCGCCCAATCCGTAGCCGCGGCGGCAAGCAGGATCAGCACCCCCCAGAATTCGAAGCGCATGTGAAATCCCCACAATTCGACATTGGGACTGCGCGTCAGGAGCACCACGATAAGCAGGGGCACGAAAAAAATGCGCAGCAGCGTGAGTGAATTAGGAAGGTTCATAAGCGCAGCGCCCGCGACGAAATGGCAATTCGGAAAACGGTGCCAAAACGACTATAAGCTTCGCCTCGGTGGCCGTCAACGGCGGTGGGGGCGGTCTTTCCCTGTGGGGGAGTACTCGGACGTTAACAGTGGAACGCTCGCGCGAAGTCGCTGCCGGCACGTATACCTTTTCGTAACGGCAATGCCCCATAGCTGTGCAAATTCGCTGCGCGACAGCAGCCCGATTTTCGCGCAAAAGCGCGCGTTTATCGCCTTGTAATGCAAAGTAACTAACTTAGTTTCAATAAGATATGGTGTCAGTAAGAACTGGCTGTAACATGGGAGCGCAGGGAGTATAACTTTTCGTGAAACTGGGCGCTACGATTTCCACAAGGATTTCCACCGCTCGCAGGGCGAACCGACAAGGCCCTTAGGAGACTCAAGATGTGCCCAAAAACCCGTGATTTACGGCGGATTCAGCTTGTTTACTCGGACGGCACCTGCCGCTCGGCGGATCCGCTCGCCGGCATTTCAGAGCGCTCGCGGGCCGCGCAACAAGCGCACCGGCAAGAGAAAAATCGCGCGCAGCAGAGCGAACACTCCGTCGAGGGTGATACCGACGATCCGGAATGGCAGACTCAGCAGCCACACAAAGGGGTAGGCAATGAGCGCCAGCACGGCCAGGGGCCAGCAAAGCACAAAAAGAATGCACCACAACAAAAATCCGGCCACGAAACACCTCTTGATCAAGAAACGACCGCATCGGTCAAAAAGTTCCGTTCACGGCAAAGTCTTGCAGCTTCAAACGACGGACCATGGAAACCGGGACTTCGGCGTCGAGCAAAATGTGCGCGTCGTCCAGTTGCGAACGAAGAACGTGACCGAGAGCGTGAACAAGGGCGAGCGTGCGACCTTCTGCCAGCGGAAGACGGAGTGAAAGTTTTACCACCGGATCGGACGGCATCGCTTGATCCATGCGCTGCAAAAGCTCGTCGAGCCCTTCTCCCGTCAAAGCCGAAACCAGAACCGGCGGCTCAGCGCCATCCGCAGCGTGCATGGATTTTTGCCATTGCGTCTTTTCGTCCGTAGAAATCAGATCGATTTTGTTGCAAACGTGGAGCGTGGGGCGACCGGCAACACCGAGTTCGGCGAGAATTTTATCAACCGCTTCGTCCAATTCCTGATGATGAGTGCTCGCAATATCGCTGACGTGAACGATCAGAGCGGCCTCTTGAACCTCTTCGAGCGTTGCGCGGAATGCCGTCATCAGGCCCTTCGGCAAAGCTCGGATGAATCCGACGGTGTCCGAGATCAATACTCGCCGGCCCGAAGGAAGACGAAGCGCGCGCACCGTCGGGTCGAGTGTAGCGAACATACGCGAAGACACCAGAACTTCCGCGCGGCTGAGAGCGTTAAAGAGCGTGGATTTCCCGGCGTTGGTATAGCCAACCAACGCGATGGTGCCGAGAGGTACGGAATTGCGAGCCTGACGGCGCAGCGCACGCTGTTTGCGAACGTCGTCAATACTGGTCTCGATCTTCCGCACGCGGTCACGAATCCGGCGGCGATCCGTTTCCAGTTTCTTTTCACCGGGCCCGCGAACACCGATGCGGCCGGTTCCTCCCCCTGCACCGCCAGAGCCGCCTCCGCCGCTCTTGCCGCCAAGGCGGGACATTGCCGCACCTTTGCCGGTAAGCCGCGGAAGCATGTAGTTCAATTGCGCCAATTCAACCTGCAGCTGGCCTTCGCGGCTGCGTGCGTGCCTGGCAAATATGTCCAGGATGAGTTGGGTGCGATCGATCACGCGGCGTTCGGTGTGCTCTTCGATGTTGCGCTGCTGTACGGGCGAAAGATCGCTGTCGAAAATGATCAGCGGTGCGTCTTTCACGATCGCTTCCGCGCGGATTTCGTCGAGCTTGCCGCGGCCGACGAGCGTAGCCGGGTCGGCTTTATCACGTAATTGAAAGACCGTGCCGGCAATGGCTGCGCCCGCGCTGCGGGCGAGCTCCACCAGCTCGGCCAGGGATTCGCGTTCGGGCGCGCCGGCCTGCATTCCGGGAATGCGGGAGGCCCGTTTCCAGGCAACGCCAACGAGAAGTGCGCGTTCGGTAGAGGAAATAGCTTGGGTGGTCTTCATCGTTCTCGAAAACAGGAGGCCCGCGCCAAAGCACGAATAGCGAAGGGGGCTACTGCCATATTCTCAAGTATACGCCGGACCAGGGTGTGGCGAAATTTCGGACAGCGTCTCTAGCGCTGTTCTTCGGCCGGCACCATGCGGTCGTCCAGCCAATCTTTCGCCTTTTGCTGGACCGCTCGATCGTCGCCAAAACCGGCGAGC
>Ga0070698_100006863_pt1 | contig 12330 bp, 11 predicted proteins | sample KBSK1502metaG_FD_65477 | JGI IMG/M metagenome (GOLD analysis project Ga0070698, IMG submission 65477) | Corn, switchgrass and miscanthus rhizosphere microbial communities from Kellogg Biological Station, Michigan, USA - KBS K1-50-2 metaG | ecosystem: Host-associated > Plants > Roots >...
GTCGCCCGTTGGAGATCCCTCCTCGTGTTTCGAAGAAGACCTCGCGGCCATCACTGAGCAGGCGTCCGGAGCGCAGTCCACGACGCAGCACCTCGTGAGATGTACCGCCAGGTCCGGGCGAAAGATCGACCCTGACCAGCTGGAAGGTGTCCTTCAGCTCGTGGTGGAAGACGCTGAGGAAGAGGGCGTTGCCGACCAGCGCGCCGGAGTAGACGTCGCCGAAGTCGCCAGCGATCTGACGCAGCCGGCCGTGGTCGAGCTCGACGACCTCACGGCCCTCACCGGGCCGCGGGTTCGTGGCGGCTCGGACGAAGAAGGTCCGGCTCCCGTCAGTCGCCAGAGGGAGCAGGTCGACACCCGGCGGGGTCCTGGCCAGCTCCGTGAAGTTGTCATCGGTGCGCTCGACGACGACGAAGCCGCCCTGATAGCTGTCACCTGCGGTGTAGATCGGGTGCAGTGAGGTGAACTCGTATCCGAAGTAGTTGGGATCCCTGGTTCGTCGAGTGCCTGGCTGCCCGGTCCTCAGGTCATAGGTCAGGAACACGTTGTCCTGCCGGGCGAAGAGCGCGATCTCGCCCGGCCGGGCTCGGGGAATCTGGACCAGACCCGGCGTCGGGACCGACGTGGACTTCGCGTCATGGGCCGAGCAGGAGCTCAGTGTTGTGGCGAGGATGATGGCGAGGATCCAACGCCGCATCTCAGACGCCTATTGGGCGGGCGCAAAGGCGAACGAGCATCTCGATTCCTCCGAGTTCCACGAGACGGATGGCCAAGGGCCTGCGTCGTGCCCTCATGGAATGCCGGACAACTTGTCAAGTATTGCGTGACGCTCGCGATGCCTTCTGCACCAGGCCCGCTCGCGAGGACGGAGGGCAAGGAGCCATGCCCTAGCCTTGCCGCCATGCGCGTGGGACTGACCGGTGGAGTGGCGTCGGGCAAGAGCACGGTCTCCTTGCTGCTGGCCGAGCTCGGCGCGATCGTGATCGACGCCGACCTGCTCGCTCGCGAGGTGGTGCAGCCGGGCACCGACGGCCTGGCCGAGATCGTCGAGACGTTCGGCCGCGACGTGCTCACTGACGAAGGAGAGCTCGACCGGCCGGCTGTCGGCGCGATCGTGTTCGCCGACGAGACGAAGCGGCGTGCGCTCGAGGCGATCATCCATCCGCGCGTGCGCGAGCGTGGACGCGAGCTCGAGGCCTCGGCGCCCGAGGGATCAGTCGTCGTGCATGACATCCCGTTGCTGGTCGAGACCGGCCAGCCCGCCCACTTCGACGCGGTCCTGGTCGTCGACGTCCCCGTCGAGACTCAGGTGCAGCGGATGATCGACCTCCGGGGTCTGACCCGTGACGAGGCCGAGGCACGGATCGCCGCGCAGGCGTCCCGCGAGCAACGCCTGGCCGCGGCCACCCACGTGATCGACAACACCGGCACGCTCGCAGACCTCGCCGCTCGGGTCGCCGAGGTGTACGACGAGCTGGTCAGCCGAGCAGGTCGCTGAGGGGCACTCCCGGATCGGCCAGCCGACTCAGGTCGACGGGCGCTCCGGCACGGATGAGTGCCTGCACGTCGTCGATGGTGTCCCAGACGTTGACATGCATCCCGGCGAGCACGACCCCACCGGTGTGCCAGAACGCCAGGAACTCCTTGCCGGCGTGATCGCCGCGGAACACCAGCGAGGTGTCGGTGTCGCGCGGGACATGGCCGGCGTACTCGAGGCCGACGTCGTACTGGTCGGAGAAGAAGAAGGGCACGGGGCCGTAGGAGACCTCGACCCCCGCCATCGACTGGCCGGCGGCGAAGCCACCGTCGTTGGCATTGGCCCAGTGGTCGACGCGGATCCGTCGACCCAGGGTGGGGTTGAACCAGTTGGCCACATCGCCGGCGGCGAAGACGTCGGGGTGTGAGGTGCGCAGGGCTGCGTCGCAGAGGATCCCGTTGTCGACCTCGAGACCGGCCGCCTCAGCCAGGCCGACGTTGGGGGCGATGCCGACACCGACCACGACCGTGTCGGCCTCGATCCGCTCGCCCGAGGTCGTGACGACCGCAGACACCTCGGCGTCGCCAAGCAGCTCCGCGACGCCGTCGTCGAAGTGGAAGGTCACGCCGTTGGACTCGTGGAGGCCGGTGAACCAGTGCCCCAGCTCGGGCCCGAGCACGCCGTACAGCGGCGTCGGCTGCGGCTCCACCACGGTCACCTCGCAGCCGTGGGTGCGAGCCGCGGCTGCGACTTCGAGCCCGATCCAGCCCGCTCCCACCAGCACCACCCGACCGCCCGTGACCAGGCGTTCGCGCAGCGCAGCGGATTCGTCCATGCTGCGCAGGCTCACCACGTTGCCCAGGTCGGCGCCGGGTACGTCGAGCCGCCGCGGCGACGAGCCGGTGGCGAGGAGGAGCTGCCTGAACGCCAGATCGTCTCCGCGATCGTGGGTCACCGTGTGCCGATCCGGATCGATCGACGTCGCCGTCGTACCGAGCAGGAGCCTCACGTCGCGCTCGGCGTACCACTCGGACGGGTGCAGGATCGCCGACTCGAGCGGATCGTCGCCGGCGAGCGTGCCCTTGGACAAAGGCGGCTTCTCGTAGGGCAGGTGCTCCTCAGCGGCCACGAGGACGATGGGCGCGTCGGAGCCGGCCTCCCGGATCCCCTCGATGGCACGGGCGGCGGCCACGCCGCCACCCACGATCACGATCGATTCATTCATGGTCAGCTCCCCAGGGCCAGGGTGAAGAACTCCTGCCTCGACGCTAGGTCATCGCGCAAGCGCCCGCGCAGGGCCGAGGTACGGGTGACCGAGCCGGTGGCCTGGACGCCGCGCATCGTCATGCACAGGTGCTCCGCCTCGATGACCACGCCCACACCGCGCGGGGTGAGGTGATCGTCGAGCCACGTGGCCACCTGCTGGGTCAGACGTTCCTGGACCTGGAGATCGCACGCGAACAGGTCGACCACCCGGGCCAGCTTGGAGAGGCCCAGGATGCGGTCGCCGGGGAGGTAGGCCACGTGCGCGACCCCTGAGAAGGGCAGCAGGTGGTGCTCACACAGCGACCGAACCGGGAGGTTCCGGGCGACCACCAGCTCGTCGTACTCCTCGTCGTTGGGAAAGGTGGTGAGGTTGAAGTCAGTGGGGGTGAGCAGCTCTGCGTAAGCGCTGGTCACCCGCCTCGGAGTGTCGGCCAGGTGGGGTGAATCCGGGTCGCGGCCCAGGGCCACGAGCAGGTCGGCGATCGCCCGTTCGGCGGCCGGGACGTCGATCCGCCCCTGCGGCTCGGCGACCCGCAACCGGGTCGCGGGGGCGGCGCTCACGAGCGCGTCTCGGCCAGGCGGGCCAGAGCGACGGCCGCCACGAGGAGGCCGAAGTCGCGCAGCGCGACGTCGTAGTAGCCCGAGAGCGTGAGCAGGTTGACGATGATTCCGAGCAGCCACGCGGCCACCAGCCAGCCACCCCAGCGCGGGCGCCAGGCAACCACCAGGCCTGCGACGATCTCGATGGCTCCCACGGCGTACATGGCCTGGCTGGCGTTGCCGGGCACCAGGTCGTTGATCCAGGGTGCGAGGTACTGGTTCCAGTCGGTGAGGACGCTGAAGAACTTGTCCAGGCCGAAGGCGATCGGCGCGACGGTAAAGACGGTGCGCAGCAGCACAAAGGCCTGGTACGACGGGTCGCTGAGCCGGCGCTCGGCGGGGACGGTGGCTGCAGTGGCGGTGTGATCGGTGGAGGTGGTCATTGGTCTCTCTTTCTAAAACTATGTTTCTTCGAAATTAGAACGAGAAGGCCCTACTGTCAACCGATGTTGTCGTTAGAATCCGACTCATGAGTCCCGACCCGATCTCCGGCGTTGCCGCGCTCGACGAGCCGACGAGACGCCGGCTCTATGACCACGTCGTCGCGCAGCGCCGGCCGGTCGGACGCGACGAGGCCTCCACAGTCCTCGGGCTGAGCCGGGCCACCGCCGCCTTCCACCTCGACAAACTCGTGGAAGAGGGGTTGCTCGACGTGGTTCACGAGCGCCTGACCGGACGTACTGGTCCCGGGGCTGGTCGCCCGGCGAAGCTCTACCTGCGCTCGGACCGGCAGGTCGAGGTGTCGCTGCCGGGTCGCCGCTATGCACTCGCCGGTCGGCTGCTGGCCGATGCGGTGGCGGAGGCGGAGGAGAGTGGTGTCAGCGTCCGCGAGACCCTGGGGCGGCTGGCGCGAGCTGAAGGACATGGGATCGGCGCGGCCGCCGAGGCGATGGACCTGCCGGAGGTGCTCGCCCAGCACGGTTTCGAGCCGCTGGAGGAGGCCGGTGAGATCCGGTTGGGCAACTGCCCCTTCCACGAGCTCGCACAGCGACAGACAGAGCTGGTCTGTGGCATGAACCTCGAGCTGGTGTGCGGAGTGCTGGACGGGATGGGCGACACCACTCACACGGCCCGGCTGGACCCCGAGCCGTCGTACTGCTGCGTGGTGCTCGAGCCGCGCTGAGACGGCCGAGGACCCCCGGCCGGAGGGATAGGGCCAGGGGTCCTCGTGGTGTCGCCGGGGGTGGACGCCCGGCGAGGTCGGGTCAGGCAGCCAGGTCCGGGTCGGCGAACTTGCGGAGCTTCTGCAGCGCCTCCCGCTCGAGCTGCCGCACTCGCTCGGCCGAGATCCCGTGGCGGGCGCCGATGTCGGCCAGCTTGTGCTGGCGTCCGTCGGTGAGGCCGTAGCGCGAGCGGATGATGTCGGCGGCGCGGTCGTCGAGCAACCCGACCAGGCTGTTGAGCCGGTCTCGCGACTCGGTGTCGAGAACGGTGAGGTCGGGGCCGGGAGAGGTCTCCTGGGCCATCAGGTCACCGAGCGAGGTGTCGCCGTCCTCGTCGACCGGGGTGTCGAGAGAGACGTGCTCGCGGCCCCAGCTCATCAGGTCGAGCACTCGGTCGAGGTCCATGTCGAGCTCGGCGGCGATCTCGGCCGGCGAGGGGTCCCGACCCAGCTGGCGCTCGAGGGTACGGCGGGCTCCGCCGACCTGGTTGAGCTCTTCGACCACGTGCACGGGCAGGCGTACGACGCGAGCCTGCTGCGCGATGCCGCGAGTGATGGCCTGGCGTACCCACCAGGTGGCGTAGGTGGAGAACTTGTAGCCCTTGGCGTAGTCGAACTTCTCGACCGCCCGGATCAGGCCGGTGTTGCCCTCCTGGATCAGGTCGAGCATCGGCATCTGGGAGCGGCCGTACTTGCGGGCGATCGACACGACGAGGCGCAGGTTGGCCTGGATGAAGGTCTGCACGGCGCGCTGACCTTCCTCGGCGAGCCAGATGAGCTCCTCCTCGGTGGCGCTCAGCGGGGCGCCGCCCTTCTTGCGTCCGATCCGGCCCTCGGCGAGCAGGTGCTCAGCCATCAGACCGGCCTCGATCGTCTTGGACAGCTCTACTTCGGTGACCGCGTCGAGCAGCGGGTTGCGCGCAATCTCGTCGAGGTACAGGCCGACGCTGTCGCGGCCCTCGATCTCACGGGTCCGAGCCGGACGACTTGCGGTGCGGGTGACCATTCTGTCGCCTCCTCCCATCACGTCTGTGTGCAACAAGGGGGAGTGCGTGTGGCATTCCCCGCTGAGTGCATTTCCTATCTACATCGACGCCCGGGGCGAGTCAGGAGTTGCACGCGGGAGGAACTATCAGCCAGTTCTCAGGTAAGGCCCATCCGGTCCAGGATCCAGGCCATCGAGAAGGCCCGGTCGTGCCATGCCTGGTAGCGGCCCGAGACCCCGCCGTGACCGGCCGCCATCTCGGTCTTGAGCAGGAAATCGCGCCTTCCGACCGCGGTCGCTCGAAGTTTGGCCACCCACTTGGCCGGCTCGACATAGAGCACGCGCGTGTCGTTCAGCGAGGTCTCGGCGAGGATCGGCGGATAGTCGATCGCGGTCACGTTGTCGTACGGCGCGTAGGCACGGATCGTGTCGTACGCCGCGGGGTCGCCCTCGGGGTTGCCCCACTCTTCGTACTCGTTGACCGTGAGCGGAAGCGTCGAGTCGAGCATGGTCGTGAGGTTGTCGACGAACGGCACCTGCGCCACGACGCCCGCCCAGAGCTCCGGTGCCTGGGTGGCCACGGCACCGATCAGCAGCCCGCCAGCGCTGCCGCCCTCGCCGACCAGTCGATCGGCGGTCGTCCAGCCCGTGTCGATCAGGTGGCGCGCACAGGCGATGAAGTCGGTGAAGGTGTTCTGCTTGCGGTCGAGCTTGCCGTCGTCGTACCAGTGCCTGCCCATCTCGCCGCCGCCCCTGACGTGGGCGATCGCGAACGCACCGCCGCGGTCCAGCAGCGAGAGCCGCGCGATCGAGAAGTAGGGGTCGATCGACAGCTCGTAGGCGCCGTAGCCGTAGAGCAGCAGCGGGACCGGGCCGTCCGCGCGGGCGCCGCGGCGGCAGACCACCGAGATCGGGACCCGCACGCCGTCAGGAGCCGTGGCCCAGACCCGGTGCTCCTCGTAGTCGGAGGAGTTGAAGCCACCGAGCACCGGGGTCTGCTTCAGCAGAGTCAGGCTGCCGTCGCGCATGTCGTAGTTGTAGACCGACGCCGGCTTGGCCATCGTCGTGTAGCCGAGCCGGACGACGGGCTGGCCCACCTCCGGGTTGCCGCCGGACCCGATCGTGTAGACCTCGTCCTCGAACTCCACGAGGTGGTCGCTCGCGATGCCGGTCTCGTCGAGGTCGAGCAGGCGGAGCTGGGTCAGGCCCTCGCTGCGCTGGTGGACCACGATGTGGGAGGTGAACGCGTCGACGTCCTCGAGGCGTACGCCGAGCACGTGCGGGATCACCGGGGTCCAGCCCTCCGGTCCGGTGGGCGCGAGCGCGCAGCTGCCCAGCTCGAAGTCCGGGCCGGTGGCGTTGTGCAGCACCAGGAGTCGATCCTCGCCGCCGATCACGGCGTGTTCGACGGCGTACTCGAGGCCCTCGCTGCGGGGATGGAAGACCACGAACCCGGCGTCGGGGTGATCGGCGTCGAGGAGGCGGTACTCACTGGTGGTCTTGGAGCCGCTGGCGATCACCATCAGGCGATCGGAGCGCGAGCGCCCGACACCGACCCAGAACTTCTGGTCGGTCTCGTGGAAGAGCAGGCTGTCCTGGCCCTGCTCCTCTCCGAGCGTGTGCCGCCAGACCTTGTCGGCGCGCCACGCCTCGTCCACGGTCGTGTAGTAGAGGTGGGCACCCTCGCGGTCCCACGTGGCGCCGCCCAGCACTCCGGTGATCTCGTCAGTCGTGTGCTCACGGGTGGTCAGGTCGAGGACCCGCACGGTGTAGCGCTCGTCGCCCACGACATCGGTGGAGTAGGCCAGCAGCCGCCCGTCCGGGCTGATGGTGGAGCCACCCAGGGAGAAGAAGTCATGACCCGCCGCGAGCTCGTTGAGGTCCAGGAGCACCTCCTCGCCGGGCAGGGCCGGCTGGTCGGGGGTCGCGTGCTCGGCCGGCACCGGGGGAGTCCAGTCGTCAGGGTCGGTCACCGGCACGCGGCAGCTGGCGCCGTACTCCTTGCCCTCGAAGGAGCGCGAGTAGTACCAGTGCCCGCGGATCCTGGTCGGCACCGACAGGTCGGTCTCTCGGGTGCGCGCCTTGATCTCGTTGAAGAGCTGCTGGCGGAGGTCGGCGAGGTGCGCGGTGCGGGCCCGGGTGAAGGCGTTCTCGGCCTCGAGGTGTGAGATCACCTCGGGGGAGTCCTTGTCGCGGAGCCACTCGTAGTCGTCGACGCGCTCGTGACCGTGGTGGACCTTGGTCACCGGGCGGCGTGCGGCGACAGGCGGTTCGAGGGTGGAGGGCTCCATGAGGCGTGACGATAGCGTCGGGGTCGTGAGCGAGCGGGTGGTGGACCTGAACGCCGACGTCGGCGAGGAGCTCGACGCTGACGGCACGCTGGACGCCGCTCTGCTCGGGGTGGTCACCAGCGCCAACGTGGCCTGCGGTTTCCACGCCGGTACGCCGGAGACGATGCGGGCCGTCTGCGGGCTCGCGGCCGCGAGCGGGGTCTCGATCGGCGCGCAGGTGTCCTACGACGACCGTGCCGGCTTCGGCCGTCGGGCGCTGGAGGTCGCGCCGCCGGTGCTGGCCCAGCAGGTCGCCGACCAGGTGGGCGCCCTGATGACGATCGCGGAGGCGGAAGGAGCGTCCGTGCGCTACCTGCGACCGCACGGGGCGCTCTACAACCGGATCGCCGACGATGCCGAACAGGCAGCCGCCGTGCTCGCAGGGTCGGGAGAGCTGCCCGTGCTGGGGCTGCCGGGATCGGTGATCCTCGAGCTCGCGTCGGCCGCCGGGCGCGTCGTACTCACCGAGGCGTTCCCCGACCGCGCGTACGGTCGCGATGGCCGGCTTCGGCCACGGTCGGAGGCCGGAGCGGTGCTCACCTCCTCGAGTGCCATCGCGGCCCGGGCGGTCGAGCTCGCGGGCGGCGTCGACTCGCTGTGCCTGCACGGCGACACTCCCGGCGCGGTTGCGCATGCGCGCGAGGTTCGGCAGGCCCTGGAGCGTGACGGATGGGTCCTGCAAGGGCTCTGAACTTCTCCACAGGAAGCGCCTCCGGCTGTGGAGGACCTGTGGACTGGAGCCCGGAACCTGTGGAGGGACGGAGACGATCTGTGGACGACACGCCGTACCGTGAAAAAAACTCAAGAAAACCACCAAAGTCCCTTGTGCGACGTGGCGCAGGTCACGTAGAACTACTCCCACGCCAACCGCTTGCGGGAGGCGGGATCGGATGAAGGAGAAGGTCCTTCTCGGAATCCTCGAAGGCTTCGGCTGACAAGGAAACCGGCGGTTGTCAGTGATGAGACAACTGGGGCTGGAGAATTCGACCGGTCGACCTGAGGAATCACCTGACGGTCAAACGAGAGGCTCTGTGGAACTCATACTTTCGCAGGGCCTCTCACCTTTTCTCGCTCAGCTTGAGCTGAGTCGTGCGCCGGGCATCAGGCTCGACGCAGCCGAGGGGCCCTGGGGAACTCATACTTCACCAGGGCCCCTCTCCCTATTTCGCTGCGAGCGCGTGGCCGCGTTCCGAGCATTCCAAGAAATGCGGCGATCGCGCAATCCACAGGCATGGGAAAATCCTGTGGAGAATCGGTGTCTTTCTGTGGACACGCAAATGACATCTGTGGATCCGGAAGTTATTTCCAGGAATTTCGCCGAAAACCCTTGCGCGGACAATCTCGCATCGAATAGAACTTCCCCACGCCACTTCGCAAGAGGGGGCGGCACCGGCAGGAAGCCGGGTCCGGATCACGGGGCAACCCGAGATCCCCAGGCGAGGAGACTCGCGGTGGATGCCAGTGACGAGGCAGCCGGGGCCAGGAGATTCGGCAGGCGGACCGGAAGCGTCACCCGAAGGTCACCAAGAAGGGCCCTGTGGAACTCATACTTTCGCAGGGCCCTTCGTCCATTTGCCGCTCCTGAGCGGCCGGCCCTGACACGCTGGACCCATGCGCTTGATCCCCATCGGCCCGGCGGCCGTCCTGGTCGGGCTGGCGCCGGAGGACGGGTCTCCGGTTCTGCTGGCGCAGTGGGTGCGCGATCACCTGGAGGTCGACGAGGTGGTGCCGGCGGCCACGACCGTGCTCCTCGACGGCCTTCGTTCGGGCCCTGTCGATGCGCCTGGTCTTGAGGCCGTGCTGTCCGGCTGGACGCCGGAGCAGGCGCACCTCGGGTCCCTGGTCCAGGTGGAGGCCGCCTTCGACGGCCCCGACCTCGCGGAGGTGGCCTCCTACGCCGGGCTCAGCACGAACGACGTCGTCGACCTGATCGCCGCCACCGAGCTCACCGCGGCCTTCTGTGGCTTCGCGCCGGGATTCTCCTACCTCACCGGCCTGCCCGAGCGACTGCGGGTCCCGCGGCGGGCGACGCCGCGGACGCGGGTCGCAGCGGGCTCGGTGGCGATCGCGGGGGAGTACGCCGGCATCTATCCGACTGCCTCACCCGGCGGCTGGCAGCTGCTGGGCCACACCGACGCGGTGCTGTTCGACGTGGATCGGCCCGAACCTGCCCTGCTCCCGCCGGGCACCCGCGTCAGGTTCGTGCCGCGATGAGCCTCGTGGTGGTCGACGTCGCCGGCCTGGTCACGGTGCAGGACCGCGGCCGGATCGGTTGGGCGCACCTGGGCGTGCCCCGCGCGGGAGCGCTGGACAGCGAGGCCGCGGCGCTCGCCAACCGGCTCGTCGGCAACACGCCTGACGACGCAGTCCTCGAGGTGACCCTGGGCCGGCTGTCCTTCCGACTGGGGTCGGGGCGTTGGCTGGCGGTCACCGGCGCCCGGTCCGTCGTACTCCTGGACGGCCTGCCGCAAGCCTTCGCGACCGCTGTGTACGCCGCGCCGGGTGCCCTGGTCGAGATCGAGCGACCCGACGAGGGAGCCCGCGCCTACCTGGCGGTCGCCGGCGGAATCGCGGTGGAGCCGGTGCTGGGCTCTCGATCGACCGACACGCTCGCCGGCCTGGGACCTGCGGCCGTGACCAGCGGGGCTGTCCTCCCGCTCGGCACGGCTACGGCGACGCCGCGCTCCTACGACACTCCTCGGGTGCGCTCGGGTGGGATGGTGCGGCTCTGGCCGGGTCCGCGCGTCGACTGGTTCGTCGACGATGCGCTGGGGCGCCTGTGCCAGCACCCGTACGTCGTGTCGTCCGACTCCAACCGGATCGGCGTACGACTGAACGGCGCCGCGCTGGAGCGATCGCGCACCGGCGAGCTGCCGAGCGAGGGGATGGTGCTCGGGGCGATCCAGGTGCCGCCCGACGGCCAGCCCGTCGTGCTCCTGCACGACCACCCGGTGACCGGCGGGTACCCGGTGGCCGCGGTCGTCGACCAGCAGGACCTCGGCGTACTGGCGCAGGCCCGGCCGGGGGATCCGATCAGGTTCGCTCGGGCTCGATGAGCCGACGCAGCCGGGGGTCGTCGACCGGGTAGCTGCGCACGGGTCCGGGACCGGTCTCGGCGGTCTCGAAGCGCACCGTGACCACGCCCTTGCCCGAGCCCCACACCCAGCCCTGGCCGAGCTCGTCGTGGACGACGTCCATGCCGGGCGCCCAGGTGCGCTGGCGAGCCGTGGGCACCGTGACCTCCTCGGGCAGGTCGTCGGGCTCGGTGTCGGTCTCTCCGAAGAGGTCCTCCTGGACCCAGTCGGCCAGGCCGGACACCCCGACGCCGAGCAGCCGCACCCCACCCGAGGTGTCGAGGTCGGCCAGCAGTCCACGCGCGAGCCGGGCGATGACCGCCCCTTTGTCGGTGGGTGAGCCGAGCGTGGTCGAGCGACTGAGCGTCGTGAAGTCGTGCAGGCGCACCTTGATCGTCACCGTGCGGCCCGACAGGCCGTGCTTGCGGAGGCGCTCGGCCACGCCCATGGCCTGTCGGGCCAAGAGCCCCTCCATCAGCTTGCGGTCGGTCAGGTCGGTCTCGTAGGTGCCCTCGACGCTGATCGACTTTGTCTCGCGCTCGGAGACCACGGCCCGGTCGTCCTCGGCCCGGGCGAGGTGGAAGAGCGACTCCCCGTGCGCCCTGCCGACCTGCCGGACCAGCTCGTCGAGGCTCAGCTGCTCGAGGTCGGCGACGGTGAGGACTCCGGCCCGCCGGAGCCGCTCGGCCGTCGCCGGCCCCACACCGGGGATGACGGTGACACTCATCGGTCGGAGCAGGTCGGTCTCCGTGCCCGGGGGTACGACCACCAGGCCGTTCGGCTTGTCGAGGTCACTGGCGATCTTGGCCACGAACTTGGACGTCCCGAGCCCTACGCTGGCCGTGAGGCCGCCGGTGGCCTCGTGGACCTCCTCGCGCAGCCGCTCCGCGAAGGCGGTCACCGAGTCGATGTCGAGGGCGTCCAGGCCCGCCGCCGCGAGGTCGACGAAGGCCTCGTCGAAGGACAGCGGCTCGACCAGGGGAGAGTGGCTGCGGAGCAGGTCCATGACGATGGTGCTGGTTGCCTGATACGCGTGGAAGCGGCCGCTCAGGAAGGCCGCATGTGGACACCGGGACCGGGCCTCGCGGGTCGACATCGCCGAGCGCACGCCGTACTCCCTGGCCTCGTAGGACGCCGTCGCGACGACGCCGCGCATCCCGACGCCTCCGACGATCACGGGCTTTCCGCGCAGGCTGGGCTTGTCGCGCTGCTCGACCGAGGCGAAGAACGCGTCCAGGTCGAGGTGCAGGATCGAGGCCTCGTGTCTCATCCGGCCCGCATCCCTCCCGTCATGAAGCGGAGGCTAGCCCAGCCACTTGTCGCGCACAGGGACGGCGGGGCGTGGGTTCCTGCACAAGGCGCCGCCGACCCGGCGACCGAGGTCGGCGCCGGGCCGCACGGTCGACCCATGACTCCAGAGACTCCCGTCCCCCGCC
>Ga0070698_100006866_pt1 | contig 12328 bp, 7 predicted proteins | sample KBSK1502metaG_FD_65477 | JGI IMG/M metagenome (GOLD analysis project Ga0070698, IMG submission 65477) | Corn, switchgrass and miscanthus rhizosphere microbial communities from Kellogg Biological Station, Michigan, USA - KBS K1-50-2 metaG | ecosystem: Host-associated > Plants > Roots >...
GGAGGGGAAATCCGCGCTGGTTGTGGACGGCCAACGCACGGTTTCAGTTCGGGAGATCTAGCCGATCGATGAGGTTTGCTAAGGGTTCAACGCGGAAAGCTAGCCGCGCGTAAACGGTATACTTCTTCCCCAAATGGCCGAGACCGGCCCCTCGTGATTCAGGAGAACCCGTTCATGCAGTATTTCCCGGGCCGGGGAGTGGTTTTTTGCGTCTTCGCCCTCCTGAGTTTGGCCACAAATGCCCGAGCTCTGACCCTGGAGGAGGCCCTTGCGACCGCGCGGTCTCAAAATGAACGAGGGAGATCCGCCACCGAAACCGCCAAGGCGGCGGGGGCGGTAGTTGGCCAAGCCCGTTCCTTCCTCTTCCCCTCCCTCACCCTTCTGGGGGACTACACACGGCGTTCTCACGAGACCACCCGCACCATCAATGGATCTACTTCCGTGCTGCAAAGTCGTGATGCCACCGAGCTTAGGCTCAACCTCGATCAAATCATCTTCGACGCACAAGCGTGGCCCCTCTACAAGGAGGCGCGGCGCTCCCGGGATGCCGCGGAGCTTGATGCGGTGGAAGCCAAGCGGCAGCTCGCCTTCGATACGGCACGAAGTTTTTTTGCCGTGCTCACCAGCGAGCAGGTGGTGCGGGCCGCGCGCGAGCGACTATCTCTGGCCGATCGCAATTTGGCGGATGCACGCGTGCGCTTCGACGCCCAGCTCGTGGGTTCCAACGACGTGACGCGGGCCGAGCTCGAGAAGACGACCGCCGACCGCGAGCTGGTCGATGCTCAGGGCGTGGCGCGCGTGGCGCGGCTCTCGCTGAGCAACTTGTTGGGAGAGGCGGTGGAGGATTCGCTCGTTGTTCCGGAAGCCCTCTTGGCCGAGGCGACCCGGCCCGTTTCTCCGGCCGATGTTTCGTCGCAAACGGCGGTGACATCGCGCCCGGACGTGCGGGCCGGCAAGGCCCGGGTAGCCGCGCTCCGTGCGGCGGCGCAAGAGCCGCTCATGCGCTATTTGCCCGATCTTTCGTTTCATGGCACTGCCTGGTCAACCAACGAAGCCGGGTTCAGCAATCAGGCTCAGGATTGGAGCTTGGGTCTGGGCTTGAGCTGGGACATTTTCGACGGCACGGAACGTCACGCCGCTCGTTCGGAAGCCGTAGCGCGCGCCAACGCCGCCGAGCTCGACCAGGCCAACCTGGAACGCAGCGTGGCCACCGATCTGGAATCCGCCCGGGTGGGTCTCGAAACGGCTCAGGCTTCGCTCATGCAAGTCAACGAATCGGTCACGATGGCGGAACGCAACGCCGCGGAAGCGGCCGAGCTCTACCGGCGAGGGCTCGTGCGAGCCTTTGAAGTGGTAGATGCCAACGTGCAGACCTTCACTACTCAAGTGGAACGCGCGCGTTCGCAGTTCGCGCTCGCTCTCACGTTCTTGAACCTTCGAGCGGCCCTGGGTCTCGACCCCTTGGGTGAGGTGCCGGCGCCGTGAGACATCGACGCTCCATCCTTCTTCCTCTTCTTGGACTCCTGCTCGTGCTGGCGATCGGAGGGCTATGGCGCGGATCCTCCAAGACGCCTTCAAGCGCGCCGTCCACTGCGGCGCGTGGGTCTGGCGGTGGAGGCAACATGGCGTTTCCGGTGCAAGTTCAGCCGGTATCCACGCGCACGGTCGAATACGCGATTTCCGCTGTAGGCTCGGTGGAAGCATTCGAAATCGTTCAGGTCACCGCGCGCGTTCCGGGAGCGGTCGAGAAGATCGATTTCCGCGAAGGTGACAACGTGAAGAAGGGCCAGACCCTCGTCGAGATCGAACCCGAGCGTTACCGGCTGGCCACCGAAGAAGCGAAGGCCAATCTGGAGAAAGCCAAGGCATCGCTGGCCGAAGCCGAAGCGGGACGGGATCGCCGGCAGGGAGCCAACGACAAGACGCCTGGACTCATTCCCGGCGAAGAGATTTCGGCCTGGACCACGCGGGTGGCCACTGCAGAAGCGGAGGTCGGAGCCGCTCAGGCCGGCCTGGAGCTCGCCCAGCGCAACGCCCGAGACGCCCGGGCCCAAGCGCCGTTCGCGGGAACGATTCAAACGCGGAACGTGCAGACCGGCCAGTATGTCGAACCCGGAGCGTTGCTCACCACGCTCGTGCGTCGGGATCCGTTGTTACTCCGCGCTCAGATTCCCGAAGGAGATGCATCCCATCTCGCGCCGGGCATGATCGCCCGCTTCAAGGTGCGAAACGAAGCCACCGAGCACAAGGCGCGCATCGTGGCCGTGGCCGGATCGGCAGATCTGACCTCGCGCATGGTGGCGTTAACCGCGGAAGTGATGGATGGCGGCCCCGAGCTTCGCCCCGGCGCGTTCGCTGAAGTGACGATCCCGGTGGGCTCCAAGGCCGAGGCCATCGTCGCTCCCGAAACCGCCATTCGTCCCAGCGAGCGCGGGTTCCTCGCTTATGTCGTACACAACGGCGTAGCCGAAGAACGTGTGCTCACGCTCGGTCTTCGCACCGCCGACGGCATGGTGGAAGTGCGAAGCGGTCTCTCCCTTACCGACAGCCTCGTCGTGCGCGGCGCGGAAGCACTTCGAAACGGAGCCGCCGTGCGCGTGGTCACCGCAGACGAATCCACGCCACGCGTCAACGCCCCCGCCGGAAACGGCCCGTGAACCTCACCGAAGTCTGCATACGCCGGCCCGTTTTGGCTTGGATGCTGATTGCCGCCACCGTGGTGTTCGGGTTGGTGGCCGGCTCGCGCATCGGTATCAGCCAATTCCCGGATGTCGACTTCCCCACCATCACCGTCAACGTAAATTGGGAAGGCGCGGCTCCGGAGGTCGTTGAAAACGAGATCGTCGAGGTGCTGGAGGATGCCCTCACCCAGGTGGAAGGGATTCGCTCGATCACATCGTCATCGCGACAAGGCGGCGCGACCATTTCCGTGGAGCTCGATCTCTCCCGCAATGTCGATCTCGCGCTCCAGGACGTGCAAACCAAGATCGCTCAGGCGCAGCGCCAGCTTCCCCGCGACATCGACCCTCCGATCGTTTCCAAGACCAACCCCGAAGATCAACCGATCATGTGGGTGGGACTCTCCGGTCCTTTTCCGCCCCAGGTGCTCGCAGATTATGTGCGCTACCGGGTCAAGGACCGGCTCCAGACCATCCCCGGGATCGGCGAGATCACGCTCGGTGGTTACTTGGAGCGCAACGTGCGGATCTGGCTCGATGCGACGCAGCTGGATGAACGCGGTCTCACCGTCTCCGATGTGACCAGCGCCCTCCAACGCCAGCACGTGGAGTTGCCGGCAGGGCGTCTCGAAACCGAAGGCCGCGAAGTCAACGTGCGCGTGCTCGGGGAGGCGGTGGATCTGGATGCGTTCCGGAACATCGTCGTGGGTACCAACCAAGGCGCCCCGGTTTATCTCAAAGATGTCTCGCTGGTTGAAGATGGGTTCGAGGATATCCGGCGCGTCTCTCGAGTGAACGGGCAGCCCGCCCAGGGCCTCGGCATCCGCAAGCAGCGCGGCGCCAACGCGGTGGCCGTCGCCACCCAGGTGCGCGCCGCCATGGCCGACATCCAGAAGACCCTCCCCCCCGGGATGGAGCTCGGCATCAATTTCGACACCACGAAGTTCATCTCGGAGTCGGTCCACGAGATCCAGTTCGAGCTCATTCTGGCGGTGATCCTGACCGGCCTCGTGTGCTGGATGTTCTTGGGCTCGTGGTCGAGCACCCTCAATGTCGTGCTGGCCATTCCCATGTCGCTCTTCGGCACCATTGCCATCATTTACTTCCTGGGCTTCACCTTCAACACGTTCACGCTGCTCGGTATGGCACTCGCGGTGGGTATCGTGGTCGACGACGCGATCATGGTGCTCGAGAACATCGTGCGCCACGGGGAGATGGGGAAAGATAAAGTGCGGGCCGCTCGCGAAGGCACGGCGGAGATCACCTTTGCCGCCCTGGCCGCTACCCTGGCCGTAGTAGCGATCTTCATTCCCGTCGTGTTCATGAAGGGGATCGTTGGGAAATTCTTCCTCCAGTTCGGGGTGACCCTTTGCACCGCGGTGCTCTTGTCCTACCTCGAAGCGATCACCCTTGCTCCCGCGCGCTGCGCGCAACTCCTCACCACATCCCGGGAAGGCCGGGGACGAATCGGGCGCAACGTGGATCGCGCGTTCACCTGGTTGGAAGACAAATACCGCGTGACGCTCGGCCGCGCCTTAGAAAAACGCCGGATCGTTTTGGGCGGCGCCGCGCTCCTTTTCATCGGGGCGATCCTCGTCTTGCGCGCGCTTCCGGCGGAGTTCGTGCCGTCCCAAGATCAAAGCCGGCTCATGGTTCGCCTGCAAACCGCGGTGGGCTCGGATCTGACCGAGACCGATCACATCTTCCAAGAAGCCGAAGCCGTAACGATGAAACAGCCGGAAATCCGCCGGACGTTCGCGGTCGTGGGAGGTGGCGGAGGAAGCGGGGTGAACTCCGGAATCATGTTTTTGACCCTCGCTCCTCCGCACGACCGGAAGAAGACGCAACAAGAATTCGGGGCCGCCATTCGCAAGCAACTGAATTCCATTCCCGGCTTGCGCGCGGTGGTGCAGGACCCATCTCAACAAGGCTTCACGGCCCGGCGTGGATTTCCGGTCGAGTTCTCGGTGCGTGGCTCGGACTGGGACCGCCTGGTGGGTATTTCCGGCGATGTCATGCGGGATCTGCAAACCACGGGCACGGTGGTGGACCTCGACACCGATTATCAGGTGGGTATGCCGGAGCTCCGCATCTTCCCCGATCGGGCGCGTTGCGCGGATTTGGGAATTGCCGTGGAAGACGTGGCGAGCGCCATCAACGCCATGGTTGGCGGCGTGAATGTCGGCAAATACACCGGCGAAGGCGGGCGGCGCATGGATGTGCGCCTGCGGCTTTTGGCGAACCAGCGCTCGCGCCCGGAAGACATCCAACGCCTTCACGTGCGAACGGCTTCCGGAGAGTTGGTTCCCCTATCTTCGGTGGTGACGACCGAAGAGCGGCCGGCGCTCCAGGCGATTACGCGCCTCGACCGGGAGCGAGCCATCACGATTACCGCCAACGTTGCCCCCGGCCACTCGCAAGAGGAAGCGCTGGCCAAGGTAACCACGCTGAGCCGGGATCTTCCGGTGGGCTATCGCCTCGTGCTCGGCGGCGCGAGCGTGGCCTTCAAAGAATCGATGGGTAGTCTGCTCTTCGCCCTCTTCTTGGGCCTCGCCGTGGCTTACATGGTTCTCGCCTCCCAATTCAATTCGTTCTTGAACCCGTTGACCGTGCTCACCATTCTGCCTCTGTCGGTGGCGGGCGCGGCGGCCGGACTGGCTTTGGCCGGTAAGAGCTTGAACATCTTCAGCATGATCGGGCTCCTCTTGCTTCTCGGCATTTCCAAGAAGAACTCGATCATTCTGGTCGACTACGGCCGTCAGATGCAGGAGACGGGAAAGGACGCGCGCGAGGCCATGCTCATCGCCGGGCCTCGCCGGTTGCGCCCCATTCTCATGACGTCGGTGGCCACGCTCATGGCCGCCGTTCCGCCCGCCCTGGGACTCGGCCCCGGTTCTGAAATCCGGACGCCAATGGCCATTGCCGTCATCGGCGGGTTGGTCGTATCGACCGCGCTCAGCTTGATCGTGGTACCGACCTTTTTCGTGACCGCGGACGGCATGGCCGCACGTGTACGCGATAGGCTTCGTATCCGTCGAGAGCAAAGGATTCTGAGACGTGCAGACTCCGCCTCCGCCCGGTGACCCAACTGGCTTTGAAACCAGTGCTACCGCCGCGGATCCGAGAAGTGACACCGTGAGCACATGAGCAGGCTCTTGTCCCCCATCCGGTCGGCGTCGAAATCGTCCCCGTGCGGATTGATGCGCCATCCGGTCTTGGCGGAGTGACAGCGCAAGCAATCCGTCTCCTGGTGGCAGCTCGCGCACGCCTCCATCCCCTGACGCGCTGCTTCTCCGTGCTGTAGCAACCACATGGGCGAGGCATCGTGATACGCGCTCGTCTTGGCGTTCTGCGGCGATATCCCCACCCCCCTATGGCAATCGCGGCAAAACGTTTCCGTGGAATGGCAGCTCGCGCAATCGGAATCTCGAGCGTACGCATCCGCGGCATGGCGGGCGAAGAAGTTCTTGGGATGAAAGCTCGGTGCCGAGGGCGCGGCATGACAGTCCTCGCAGAAGTTCTTGGCATGACAGCTTTCGCAATGGAGCGTCTGCGATGCCGCGGCGGCGCCATGATCGATCCGAAATGCCGGGTCATGATCGGGCGGCCGCGCCTCGGCCAGCCTCACGCCGGCGGCCCGCCCGGGACTCGGCTCGAAGAGCTGCTTGGCCACGGTGAGCTGGCCGCCGTGACAACGCTCGCAGCTCGATCGTGTGTGGCAGGTCGCGCACTCCGACGCGTTCGCGACCGCCGTTTGCCCGTGATGACGCACCCAGTCGGGATCGCGGTGGCTTTCCGGTAGGGGCCACTTCCCCGATCGGCCGGCCGCGAGGGTGGCCACGCGAGGATCCCGGCCCAGTGCTTTTATCGTTGCCACCGAGTCGGCGTTGAGGTGGCAGGTCTCGCAAAATTCCCGCGCGTGACACGTCGCGCAGGCTTCGAGGTGAGCCTCGGCGAGCTTACCGTGGGTGGTCGCAAACTCGGGGGCCGCATGAGTCGGGGGTTGGGGAAACGCCGCCACGCGCTCCTGGGATAGCGAAGGCGCTTCGACCAGACGCGGATGGCAGGTGCGGCACTCGTTCGCGATGTTCAGATGCTCTCCGCTCCCGTGACACTCGATGCAGGTTTCCGGTCGCGGTTTCGAGACATCCCAAGCACCCTTGGCATCGGGCGCGTTGTGACAGGTCGCGCATTCGATCCCCTGCCCCTTCACATGACGGGCGTGATCGAAATGCAAAAATGGATTGGGGGCCATCGCCGCCGGAAACTCCACGCGATCGAGCAGATCCCCATTATGACAACCCGCACAATCCTTGGCGCTCGCAGCAATCATCGGACCTTTCGCGGGATCGAATGCCCCGGCATGACAGACCTTGCAGGAGGGAAAGAGATTCTCATGCAACGCGTGCGGAAACCCGCGCTCTTCCGCTCGGGGACTCAAGCCCCACCATGCGCCAAGAATGATCGGCACGGCCAGAACGAGTAGGGCGACCCGCATCATGGAGCCGGTCTCCCCAAGCGATCCGCGCCGGTGCCAAAGGTCCAGGTGAGCCCAACCCGGCCGCGAAACTGTGTCTCGTCTTCAAAGCCGGGGCGATTCTCGTAGGTGTGCCTGTACCAGCCGACGTCGCCATCCAGTGACATCGGCGCTCGGCCTAGTCGTCCCAGGAGCCCGGCTCCGTAGGTGCGACCATCGCCGAAGCGAAACTCGCTGAATTGCTGGTTAGCGGTAACGTGAGCGCCCAGATACGCATCGCGTCCGAAGCGCCGCCCTCCCGATACATCGAGACTGGAGCGAAACGCGCCGAACCCGATATGTGCCGTGTAGGCCGCCATTGCGTCCCAGATGCCGTGTGACCAGGTCACCGACGCAGCGGGGCGCCAGCCGTCGTTTTCTACCGGCAGAAACGACGCGCCGGCATCGGTGGCTTCGTAGCGGCGATAGGCAGCGCTTGCTTCCAACGAGAATCCCGGCCGCGGCGTCCAGTTCAAAAGGACTCGGCCTTCGTTGTAACCGACCGGGGAAAACGCGCCCCAGATCGTCCAGAGCTCGAAGAATGGGTGATAGTGCCGGACTTCGGCGAGTGCAAACCACTGGCCGGACAACGCGTGCCGCAACCGAAGTCTCGCTTCGTTCCACTCGAGGGTCGCGAGGTCGAAGTCGGCGGACGTCTCGACCACCACCGGCTTGCCGTCCCAGCGAGCGTCCGCGGACATGCGTTCGCTGTAGAGTCCCGCCCGATCGGTTCGAATCTCGCGTTGATACTGAATCCCCCCGCTCAAGGCCGACACGTGACCCCATCCTTCGAATCCCCACAGAACTGCTCCCTTATCGGGCGGCAGCGGGTCGGATTCGGCGAGCAACGATCCCGTATAGGGTTCCAGCACCGTTCGGGCCAGGCTGCGTCCGGCGAATGCTTCCAATCGCACACTCGAAAATCCACGCCAAAGGAAGGCGCCGCCATCGAACGGATACTGACCCAATCCGCCATGCCGCATCTGGCGCCCGGCCCGCACGCGAAAATCGGCGCGCTCGAAATCCGCGTAAAGCGCCCGAACTTCGAACTCTTTGCTCGTCCGCGGCCAGAAATCGTCGCTCCCGAATCGGCCCCGGGCCTCCACGCGGGACGAAACCCCGGTGAGGCCGGGCCACGCGGTGAGGCGCAAATCCTGCAGCAACGTCGTCGCCGATTCCTTGCTTCCCGCGCGATACCAGTAGCAGCCACCGCCGGGAATGCAGGTAACCACGGTACCGTCCGGAAGCTCGCGGGTGATCCCGCTCCCGGGAACCTCACTCTCGGACAAGCTGTCGCGCACTACGGAAACGAAATCGAGGTAGGTGGCGGTGAGGCGAACTTCTCCCCGCACGCCCTGGGCCTGCGCGGAGGCACTGAGCGCGGAAATGAGAAGAAGGGTTCCCCAGAATGCTCGCATGACACAAGGTGAGCTCCCGGGAGAGGGCGCATTCTCCCGGGAGCTCGAGGGTCTAACTACTGCCTCGCGAGTGGAGCTTGGGCGCCGCATCGTACCCGGCCGGCGCGCTCACACCGTACGCGTCTGTGAGGGCTTGAATGGAGGCGCGCAATAGCTGCTCGACCAGGAACGGATTGTGGATCGCCGATCCGGGCAGGTCGCCGAGTCGCGCGTTGAACCATGCACCGTCGGCAACGGTGAACTTGCCATCGTTGGAATCCCGTTCCCCGGCGGGGACGCGGGTGAGCATATCGTCTACTTGAGCGACCAGGTCACCGATCGTCGACTTTGCAAACGTGTACAGACTACGGGCCTGACTATCGGTCGAGTGGCAACCTGAACTGGCGCACGCGGCAAACGAACGCTGTGAGACGTCGCAGCTATCGCCGACCACCGGCTTCCCCGTCGCGTCCAGGCAAGGAATGGCCTGGAAGAGGTGTCCAGTGGCCTGGAACGAGAACTGCCCCGTCACCTGATCGGTCACCGTGAAGGTCGATACGTGACAGGTGGCGCACAGCTTGCGATTGCCGGCCGGACCGTGGGAGGTTTCGATCTGAGTGATGTTCGTGTTGGGAGGCAACCACCCTGCATCTCCCAAAAGCAGTGGGCCCTCGGGCGAGTGCGGACCCTTGAGGCTGGTTGCGTTGACCTCGGGCACCGCGCGCCGGTGATGGCACTTCATACAGAGCTGCTCGTTTTCCGAAGGCACGTCGATCGGAAAGCGAAGCTGACCTTCGTTATCCGCCGAATGTGGATCGTGACACACGGCGCAGACGATGGCGAGATGCCCCGAAGCGGACGGATTTTGTTCGATGTAACGAGTGTCCACGCCCCAAGCCTTGAGTGCCCCCTGTCCGGTATGACAATCGACACAGGCTGCATACTGCGACGGATTGGTCTGGAGCCCGGACAGTACGTGCGGTTCGACTTCCCCGTGCTTGGATTGCGACCACTCCTCCACGAACGGATGATGCACGCCGTTGTGGCACTCCGCGCAACCCGTCGGAGGGTTTTCGGAAACGGCGATCGAGGCAATGGGCTGTGTGTTGTCCGGCGCGTTCACGTGATCGAGTCCGGGGCCGTGGCACGATTCGCACTGCACGTCCTGATAGCGCGCATCGTGGGTGCTGTTGTAACCCGCACTATCGGTCACCGCGTTGCCGAGCTCGTTCACGCTGTGACACTTCTGGCAGACGCCCTGCATATGGCCGCTCTGCACGAGCGTGTTCCACGCATGGGCGTGCGCGGTGCCCTGCCAACGCGTTTGCTGACCCACGTGGCAGTTGCCGCACACGGTGAGCTTGGTGCTCGCATTGTCATAACCCAGGAAATTCCGGGCCCCCGCCGGGGGATCTTTGAACAGAACGCGCTCGACGTATACGGTGTTCTCATCGGTGCAGCCGAGAATTCCGGCGAGGAGGCAAAAGAAGGAACCAATCAGGAGCGCGGCGAGTCGATGCCTCATGATGCTCTCCACCCTTCCCGAACAGAGACCGTTCTGCCGGCCAAGCAGTGTCCGTCTCATTTCACATCCTCCCTACGGTCGATCGACAACAACCGAATGCACTCGACCCACGGCATTCATCGGCATCCTATCCCTCTGCTGGCACTAAGGCGATGATGAAATACAGATATGCCTAATTATTCACCGGGGTAGAAGACGCTATGGTTCTGCACCAGACAAAACCGATAAGTTTGGTGGGGTTTTCGACTCGCTAGCGGACAATTTCTGTCGGCTTTGGCACTCAATTTTGAGAATCCTGACACGTGAACTCAGGAATAGTTTTGGGGTCTGGAAACGAGTCAGGAACCCGAGGTTACTTTGTGGCAGTCCGCACAGACTTTTCCGGGGTTGTGCTCGGTTTGAGCCCGGTGGCAGGTGAGGCAAAAGGCGCGCGTATCGGGCCGGGCCCGTTGCGGCCCCTTGGCGTGGCAGTCCGTGCATTCCGCCTCGTGCACGTCGGCATCGTGGGCGTCGGCAGGAGGGGCGGCGTGACACGTTGTGCACGTTGCTAGGGCGGAATGATGCGCTTCATGGCACGTCGCGCAATCCGCCTGCGCGCGTTCCCCGCCCTCGGCGTGGCATGTATTGCAGGGCAGGCCGGTGTGGCGGCCGTGCGGGAACGGCAGATCGCGGGAACGTGGCGTATCCCATACCGAGAGCGCCAACGGCACGGCTTCGGTGCGAGAAAATGCCAGATCGCGCTTGGCATGACAGGTCATGCAGGGCGTGCTGCTCCGCCCCTGATGATGGCAGGCAGCGCAATCGGCAGAGGATTGGAGGACCATTTCGGCATGGCGGCGATCGGAGCGATGGCAACGCGCGCATTCGAGACTGCGATGCGGCGCATGATTGAAGGTCGTTACTCCGGCCACTTGACTCACCTTGATGGCACGGCTCGAATCCACGAACGCTCCGTGGCAATCCAGACAGTTCGAACCCTTCAGTGTCCATGTGTGAACGCCGTGACAGTTCGTGCACTTCACGAAGACGTTTGCATCGACCCGGTGAAAGACGGTGTAGGTCCACGCCCTCGGGTGGCACGATGACGTGGTACAGGTGGCGCGCCATTCCTCGACGGTTTTCTGGGTATGCGGATGATGGCAGACCCGGCAGGCAAAGGAATGGGCATCGTGGCTGAATTCCGTTGCCGGAAGCGTCTCCGCCATTTTGCGACAGATCTCGCAACCCTCCGTACGGGCGGCCACGGCGGCCGGCAGGGGCGTTTCGGCCCCGGGGGCGACTAAGAAGAACGCTCCCAACTCCACCGCCAGAACCAGACCTGCCAACAAAGCAGTGCGTTTCAACGGGGCGACCGTTCCACCCGCGCGCTATCGGGCAGATAGATCGATGCGTCGCCCAGGTGGCACTCGAAACAACGCATGACCCGTTCTCCGCCTTCGATGTTGATGGGGTGACGGAAGGCGAGACCCACGCTGGAAAGGGTATCTTGCGGTGAACTCGCCGGCCCCTGGGCCACGATGGTGTGGCAGAGGTTGCAGTCGCCGCTGATCTTCTGGCCGGTCGCGGTGGCGAGATCGGAACCGTGGCAGCGGAAGCAGCCGCGGAAAAGGAAGTGACTGCGATTGTCGGGATATCGGTCCCACTTCGCTCGCATCTCGGGAAAAATGTTCTGGCGATAGGCGTCCTGAACGGCCTCCAGGGCGGCCGGCTGGAGCGCGATGCCCTCCCGCTCGTAAAACGTCCGCAGGGCCAGAGCAATGGAGTCTTGAGCGCCCTGATTGGTCCCGTACTCGCGCGACATGGCCGCCACCGCTTCTCGCTTGATCCAGGGGATGGTGGGATCCAGGCGCCCCGACAACATCGCCGCATTGACTGCTTTCATGGGGGATTCGTAACGGTGCGACGGGCGGTTGTGGCAATCGATGCAATCGAGGGTGCGCAAGAAGCCTTTTGCCTGAGACTGAGCGACAAGTGAATCCGGGAAGGGCCGCCCACCTTTCGTGTACACCACCGTCTGATCGCCCCGCGACAAGCGCACCATGTCAAAATCCTGGCGCGAGGAATCAGCGGACACGTATTCAATCCGATTCTGCTGCGACACGTGCCAGTGAATGCCGGTGGGGTGCCCGTCCGGCGACGATATTTCGGTGCCGCCGATCTTCATGAGGAGCTTGATGCGCCAGTGCGTGTTGTCCCGATCCCCCAGGAAGTA
>Ga0070698_100006867_pt1 | contig 12328 bp, 10 predicted proteins | sample KBSK1502metaG_FD_65477 | JGI IMG/M metagenome (GOLD analysis project Ga0070698, IMG submission 65477) | Corn, switchgrass and miscanthus rhizosphere microbial communities from Kellogg Biological Station, Michigan, USA - KBS K1-50-2 metaG | ecosystem: Host-associated > Plants > Roots >...
GGAGCAGGCCTGTGGCGGACAGCAGCCGGTACGACATCGTCATCCTCGGCGGCGGCAGCGGTGGCTACGCCTGTGCGCTCAGGGCGGCCGAGCTCGGTAACCGGGTGGCGCTCGTCGAACGGGACAAGGTCGGCGGCACCTGCCTGCACCGGGGCTGCATCCCCACCAAGGCGCTGCTGCACGCGGCGGAGATCGCCGACCACGCCAACGAGGCCGAGGCGTTCGGCGTGCGGGCCCGGTTCGAGGGCATCGACATGAGCGGGGTCAACGCCTACAAGGACAAGGTGGTGGACCGCCTCTTCAAGGGCCTGACGAGCACGATCCTCAGCCGCAAGATCGACATCATCGAGGGCGATGGCCGGCTGGCATCCCCGAACGCGGTCCGGGTCGGCGACGCGATCCTCGAGGGCGGCCACGTCGTCCTGGCCACCGGGTCCGAGCCGCGCAGCCTGCCCGGCCTGGCCATCGACGGCCAGCGGGTAATCACCAGCGACGACGCGCTCCGGCTGGACCACGTGCCCGGCTCGGTCGTGATCCTCGGCGGCGGGGTCATCGGGGTGGAGTTCGCCAGTGTGTGGCGGTCGTTCGGCGCCGAGGTGACGATCGTCGAGATGCTCCCGCACCTGCTGCCCGCCGAGGACGAGTCAAGCTCCAAGCTGCTTGAGCGGGCATTCCGCAGGCGCGGGATCTCCTACCAGCTTGGCGCCAGGTTCGACGGGGTCAAGGAGGCGGCGGACGGGATCACTGTCACGCTGGAGGGCGGCAAGACTCTCGAGGCGGAGCTGATGCTCGTGGCGGTCGGCCGCGGCCCGGTGTCGGCCGGGCTCGGCTACGAGGAGGCCGGCGTCGCCATGGACCGTGGCTTCGTCATCGCGGACTCGTACTGCCGCACCAGCGTGCCCACCATCTCGGCTGTGGGGGACCTGACCCCCGGGCTGCAGCTCGCGCACGTCGGCTTCGCCGAGGGAATCCTGGTCGCCGAGCGGGTGAGCGGGCTCGACGTGACCCCGATTGACTACGACGGTGTCCCGCGAATCACCTACAGCGACCCGGAGGTGGCGTCGGTCGGAATCACCGCGGCCACCGCCGCCGCCCGCGGCATCGAGACCTCGGAGTACACCTACAATCTCGGCGGCAACGGCAAGAGCGTCATCCTGCAGACGCAGGGGGCGGCGAAGGTCATCGCGGCCGCCGGTGACACCCCCGGCAAACCGGGACCCGTGCTCGGCGTGCACCTCGTCGGCGCAAGGGTCGGCGAACTGATCGCCGAAGGCCAGCTCATCTACAACTGGGAGGCGCTGCCGGCGGAGGTCGCCCAGCTCATTCACCCACACCCCACCCAATCGGAGGCGATCGGCGAGGCGCATCTCGCACTCGCCGGAAAGCCCCTTCATGTGCACGCCTGACCGGGAACGCGCGCTGAGCACGCCGCCCCCGACCGGCAGCCATAAGAGCTGAGCAGCGAAGGAGACAGACAGCCATGTCGGTCACGGTATCCATGCCACAGCTCGGTGAGAGCGTCACCGAGGGCACGGTCACGCGCTGGCTCAAGAAGGAAGGCGACCGCGTCGAGGCGGACGAGCCGCTGCTCGAGGTCTCCACCGACAAGGTAGACACCGAGATACCCTCCCCTGTGTCCGGCATCTTGCGCGGGATCACGGTCGCGGAAGACGAGACCGTGGCCGTCGGCGCCCAGCTGGCGATCATCGACGAGACCGGTGACGGCGCAGCGGCACCACCGGCCGCGACCGCCGCGGCCGCGCCCGCAGCCCCGGCCGCCCCTCCGGTGCCGCCGCCCAGCAGCCCTCCGCCGGCCAGCTACCCCTACCCGACGGCCGAGCCCGTGCAGGCGGGCCCGGAATACAGTCAGCCGGCTCCCCCGGCCTACCCGCCCGAGCCTGAATACGTACCCCCGCCAGCGGCGAGCGTCTCCGGCTACCCGCCGCCGTACAGCCAGCCCGCCGAGCCCGGGTACCCCCCGCCCCCCGTCCCGGAGGCGGCCCCCGCACCAGCTCCGGTCACGCCGGCGCCCGCCGCCCCGGCACCCGCTCCGCCGTCCCCCACACAGGCTCCGCCGTCCCCGGCGCCCGCTTCGTCGTTCCCCACGCCCACTCCGCCGTTCCCCGCGCCCACCCAAGTGCCACCGGCGGTACCGGCTTCCGCCGAGGGCCCGTACATCACCCCGCTGGTGCGCAAGCTGGCCGCTGAGCACGGCGTGAACCTGGCCACGGTGACCGGTACCGGCGTTGGCGGGCGGATCCGCAAGCAGGACGTGCTCGAAGCCGCCCGGTCGCTCCGTGAGCAGCAGCCCGCAGCCGTGGCGCCGGCGCCCTCCGCCCCGGACGGGCGCGCCGCGGCCCCCGCGGTGGTGGCGGCCCCGGCGCCGGCGCCGGTCGCCGCGGCACCACCCCGGGCCATCGTTCCCTCGACGCTGCGCGGCACCACCGAGCGGCTGTCCCGGGCGCGGCAGCTCATCGCCCGGCGCATGGTCGAGTCGCTGCAAATCTCGGCGCAGCTCACGACCGTCGTCGAGGCGGATGTCACGGCGATCACCAGGCTGCGCGAGCGGGCGAAGGCCGACTTCGAGGCCCGCGAGGGCGTCCGGCTGTCGTACCTGCCGTTCTTCGCCCTGGCCACGCTCGAGGCGCTCAAGGTCCACCCGAAGCTCAACGCGGCGCTCAACACCGAGGCCGGGCAGATCATCTACCACGACGCCGAGCACCTGGGCATCGCCGTGGACACCGAGCGCGGCCTCATGGTGCCGGTCATCCGCAACGCCGGTGACCTCAACATCGGCGGGCTGGCCCGCAAGATCGCCGACCTGGCGACGCGGACCCGGTCGGGCCAGGTCAGCCCGGACGAGCTGACCGGCGGCACGTTCACGCTGACGAACACGGGCAGCCGGGGCGCGCTGTTCGACACCCCGATCATCAACCAGCCGCAGGTGGCGATCCTGGGCACCGGGATCGTGGTGAAGCGCCCGGTGGTCATGGACGACCCGGCGCTCGGCGAGGTGATCACGGTGCGGTCCATGGTCTACCTGGCGCTCACCTATGACCACCGGCTCATCGACGGCGCCGACGCGGCCCGCTTCCTCACCACCATCAAGGACCGGCTGGAGGAAGGCGCGTTCGAGGCGGAACTCGGGCTCTGACGGCAGTGCTGCCTCCGACCCCGCCACCCCGCCCTCTGCAGCCTCCGACCCCGCCACCCCGCCCCATTATGCGGGTCGCTGTCACCGGGTCCTCCGGGCTGATCGGCACCGCCCTGGTCCCCGCGCTGCGGACGGACGGCCACCAGGTGATCCGCCTCGTTCGGGGCGTGCCGGCCGGCGCCGACACGATCGCCTGGGATCCGCGCGCTGACGGCGGCGGGCTGGACCCGCGGTCGCTCGACGGCGTGGCCGCCGTGGTGCACCTGGCCGGGGCGGGAGTCGCCGGCCGACGCTGGACGGAAAGCTATAAAGCCGAGATCAGGGGTAGCCGTGTTCAGGGCACCACGGCGCTGGTCAGCGCGCTGACGGGGATGACCACCCCTCCGGGCGTTCTGCTATCTGCATCGGCCATCGGCTGGTACGGGGACGCTGGCGGCCGGGAGGTGGACGAGTCGGCCCCGTCGGGAACGGGGTTCCTGGCCGGGGTGGTCCGGGACTGGGAGGCGGCCGCCGAGGCGGCCGGGCGGGCCGGCATCCGGGTTGTCACCATGCGCAACGGGCTCGTGCTATCGCCCAGGGGCGGGATGCTGGCCCGGCTGCTGCCGCTGTTCCGGCTCGGGCTGGGGGGGCGGCTGGGACCGGGCACCCAGGTCATGAGCTGGATCGCGCTGTCGGAGCTCGTGGGGGTCATCCGGTTCCTGCTCGGCCGGAACGACATCTCCGGGCCGGTGAACGCGACCACCCCGAACCCGGTCACCAACCGGGAGTTCACCGCGGCCCTGGCCGCCGCCGTGCACCGGCCCGCCGTCCTGGCCGTGCCCGTCCTCGCCCTGCGGGCCGTGATCGGCGGTGCCAGCGGCGACCTGCTGTCCAGCGCGCGGGTGCTGCCCGCCAAGCTGCTGGCGGCGGGGTACCAGTACCAGCACCCGGATATCGCCGGGGCGCTGGCCGCCGAGCTGGTAGCTGACTGACAACGCACCCAGAGCCAGTGTCGTACCAGGCAACCCCGGTACCGGCCCCAGACTTTTCCTCTGGAAAGTCAGGAAGTGGTCCCGGAGTCCGTCCGGCCGCAGCTGACTGCTCTCGGCGGACGGCGTAGCGTACGGCGCAAAGGGTGAGGTTCTGGTGCCGGGTGCTTATCGCGTACTGGTTGCCGTCGTGGTAGGCGGGCGCCGCACCCGGACGGTCCGCCTGGCGGGCGCGGTCCTGGTGCTGTCCGCCGTCTGCCTGGGCTCTTCGTCCTGCACGGAAGCCGCCCGGCTGCCACGGCGGCCTAACCCCCCTCACCTGGTGGCGCGTGCTGAGCCGCTGGCGTCGGGGGTGTCGGTGCTGGCCGGCCCGGCTGATGCCCTCGCCGCGGGCGTGGCGCACACCCTGTTCTCCTCCGCGCCGGCCGTGGTGATCGCCGATGGGCGCCGTCCCGCCGACGTGTCAGCCGCTGCCGGCCAGGCAGAGCGGGCGCACGCGCCGCTGCTGCTGACCACGGGAGCCACGGTGAGCGCCGCGGCGCGAGCGGAGATCGGCTCGCTGCGTCCCCGCGCCGTTCTCGCGGTGGGCGTGGGCCGCGCGGCGCTCACGGCGCAGCTACGCGGGACCCGGGTGGTCACCAGTCCGGCCGCGCTGCCGGCGACGAGTGCCCTCCCGCCGCTCGGTCACGTGGTGGTTCTGGTGCACCGCGGCGCCGCCGCGGCCAAGGCGGCGGCGGCGGTCACCACCGCGCAGGTGGCGGGCGCGCAGGTGATCACCGTCCACGGCGACGACCCGAGGGCCGACCCGGCCGCGATCATCGCCTTGTCCAGGGCCCGGCCCCGGCGGGTAATCGCCCTGGGAGCGGGCTTCAGGCCGGCGGGCCAGCTGCGGGCCCGGCTGGCCGCGGCCGAGACCGGGGTGCAACTGCCGGGCGGCGGCCAGGTCCTGTTTCCCATGCGCCGGCTGGTGGCGCTCTACGGCCATCCCGGCACTCCCGCACTGGGAGCTCTCGGGGAGCAGGGCCTGCCCGCGAGCATCACGCGGGCCGTGAAGCTTGCCGCCCGGTACCGGCGATTCAGCACCGTCCCGGTCATCCCGGCCCTTGAAATCATCGCCACCGTCGCCGAGGGGTCCCCCGGCAGCGACGGCAGCTACTCCTACCAGACCCCGCTGGCCCTGCTTCGCCCTTGGGTGATGCGCGCCTCAAGGGCCGGGATGTACGTTGTGCTGGACTTGCAAGCTGGCAGAGCCAGCTTGCTCACGCAGGCCAAGAGTTACGCGCCGCTCCTGAAGCTGCCCGACGTCGGGCTGGCCCTGGATCCCGAGTGGAAGCTGCGGCCAAGGCAGCGGCCGCTCCGGCAGATCGGCAGCGTGACCGCAAGCGAGGTCAACAGCGTCAGCAACTGGCTGGCCGGCCTCACCGCCCAGTACCACCTGCCCCAGAAACTTCTCGTACTGCACCAGTTCCGGCTGTCGATGCTCGGCAACGAAAGCAGCATCGACACCCGTCACGACGACCTGGCGATCGTCATTCACATGGACGGCCAGGGCACGCCGGCCGAGAAGCAGAAGACCTGGCAGGCTGTCACCGGGGCGGCCCCGCGCCACGTCTTTTTCGGATGGAAGAACTTCTACACCAAAGACCACCCGATGGCCAGTCCACACCAGACCATGGCCAGGACCCCGCAGCCAGTGATGATCTCCTATCAGTGATCACCTGGTGCGAGGCCGGCCGGGCTCCGGAGCAGGGTGCGGTAGGAACCTGGGATGTCGCCGAAGAGGGGCACCTGCCAGAACGCGGGCACCGGGCCAGGGACCCCTTCCAGCACCTCGAGCCGGCCGATGGTCAGCCGCAGCAGCCGCCGGGCGCCGATCAGCGCCACCGCGGCGAGCGGCAACTCGACCAGGAGGGCCGAGACCAGGCTGAGCATGAAGCCCCCGGTGCCCCAGTCCAGCGTCGTGTCGAACCACGCGTCGCAGCAGAGCAGTGTCGCCAGGACGATGAGGCACACGATCAGGATCTGCCGCCGCCGCCAGGCGGCCCACGCGGTGGCCGCGAACACCAGCAGCAGTCCCACGTCGAACCCGACCCAGGCCGCCCGCCAGCCTCCGGCCCGGTAGTGACGAGGCAGGGTGACCTCCAGCACGCCGATCCAGACGGCCAGGACCAGCACGCCGGCGAGGCACGCCGCGATGAGCAACCGGCGCCTGCGCTGGCTCATGGGGGTCGGGGCGAGACTCCTGGCGTTCAGCGTGGCCAGCGCACGGGCGAGGCTGGCGCGCTCCTCGGGGGTCATCTGCCGCAGGTCCGCCTCGTCAATCACCGCAATACCTCCTCTCGTCACATAAGGTCGCATAGCCCGCTGCGATTCCGCCTCTCCGGGGTGAGATGGACACGTGTGCGGGCGACAGCGGCACCGGCCCGCGCGAGGGGCTTGGTGCGGCAGGACCCACTGGAGCGGCGGATAGGCTGGCGGGGTGAGCGGTGAGCTGGTGTTTGCCCATGCCGGCTTCGGCGCGGCTGCGGTCCCCTACCCCGACGGATGGGATCTTCAGCGACTGCTGCACGAGCGGCGGGTGGCCGGCGAGATCCCCGACACCTGTCTGCTGCTGGAGCACGAGCCCGTCTACACGGCGGGCAAGCGGACCAGCCCGCTGGACCGGCCGCTCACCGACCCCGGCATCCCGGTGATCGACGTGGACCGGGGCGGCAAGATCACCTGGCATGGGCCCGGGCAGCTGGTCGGCTACCCGATCGTCGGGTTGGCCGAGCCGATGGACGTGATCGCCTACGTGCGCGCCCTTGAGGAGGCGCTGATCCGGTCCTGCGCGGACGCGGGCGTGGCCGGCACCCGGGTGGACGGCCGCAGCGGCGTGTGGGTCACCGGGGGCGGCCCGGACCGGAAGGTGGCGGCGATCGGCATCCGGGTGGCCCGCGGGGTCACCATGCACGGTTTCGCGCTCAACTGCGACTGCGACCTCGGCTGGTTCGCCCGGATCGTGCCCTGCGGCATCCGCGACGCCGGGGTCACGTCCCTGTCCGCCGAGGCCGGCCGCAGGGTGACCGTCGCCGGCATGACGGGCGTGGTGGAGCGCCACCTCGCGGACGTGCTCGGCGCCACGGGCTGGCGCCGGGTGGACGGCGTGGCGGACCTGCTCCCGGACACGGCAGGGATTCCGGCCCGCCGCTAGCTGCCCAGGTTCGCCAGGTACCCGGGCAGGTCCTTCAGCGGGACGCTTGCCTGCTCGCCGCTGGTCATGTCCCGGACGGTGACCGCGGACGCCTCGTCCTCGGCGCTGCCGTAGATCAGCGCCCAGCGCGCGCCCTGGTCGCTGGCCCACTTGAGCTGGCGGCCCAGCTTGCCCGACGAGCCCAGGTAGACGCTCGCCCGCAGACCCGCGCTCCGGGCCGCGGCGGCGAACGAGAAGCTGCGCGGGGCGTACCGCTCGTCCATCACGGTGACGGCCACGTCGAGCCGGGGGTAGGCGATGCCGGCATCCGGCAGCAGCATCAGAATGCGCTCGATGCCGAGCGACCCGCCGGTCGCCGGCACATCGGGCCCGCCGAGCTGCGCGATCAGGTGGTCATAACGCCCGCCCCCGGCGAGCGATCCCGCCCCGCCCTCGGCCATGACCTCCCAGATCGGCCCGGTGTAGTAGCTCAAGCCGCGCACCAGGCGCGGGGTGAACGCCACCCGGTCGCCGGGAATCTGATCCTTCAGCAGCGACAGGAGCGCGTCGAGCTCCTCGATCCCGGCCGCCCCTTCCTCGGTACTCTTGACCGCGTCCCTGACCTGCTCATCCGCATTGTGGGCGGTCAGCGCCCCGACCAGGGACGCCGCCCTGTCCGCCGGCAGGCCCCGGCCGGTGAGTTCGGCGCTGACCTCGGCCGGCGTGAGCTTGTCGAGCTTGTCGAGGGTGATCAGAACGGCGGGCCCGAGGCCGGCGGGCACGCTGAACCCGGCGAGCATCCCGGCGAGCACCCGCCGCGAGTTGAGCAGGAACCGGAAGCCCGCGAGGCCGAGTTCGGCCAGCACGTCGTGCACCGCGCAGATGATCTCCGCGTCGGCCATCGCCGACGAGGTGCCCAGCGTGTCCACGTCGCACTGGGTGAACTCGCGGTACCGGCCCCGGCCGGGGCGGTCCGCGCGCCAGACCAGCCCCATCGCGTAACGCTTGTACGGGGTCGGCAGCTGGCTGCCGTAGGCGGCGGCCACCCGGGCCAGCGGCACGGTGTGGTCGTAGCGCAGCGCGAGGTCGGCCTCGCCCGTCCCCTCGTGCTCGCCGCGGCGCAGGATCTTGAAGATCAGCTTGTCGCCGTCGTCGCCGTACTTCCCCAGCAGCACGTCGAGGCGCTCGAAGGACGGCGTGACCAGCGGCTCGAAGCCGTACCGCGCGAACACAGACCTGATCGCATCGAAGGTGCGTTCCCGGAACTCCCAGTCGCGGGCGAGAAAGTCACGGGTCCCCGACGGCGGGTCGAACTGCGTTGGCATGCGCCTATGCTCCCCGACTCCGGGGCCCCGCGTCACCTGGGCGGGGTGGCGGGGTCGGGGCTAGCACTGAATATCGCGCTACCGCGCCAGCGGGCGGACCTTGACGGCCGTGCCGTAGGCGCACATCTCCTGGCCCGCCTGGAACTCGCTGGTGTCGAACCGCATGGCGAGTATCGCGTCAGCGCCCCTCGCCTGCGCCGCCTCGGCCAGCCGGTCCTGCGCCTCGGTCCGGGTCTGGGCCAGCATCTTGGTCATCCCGCGCAACTCGCCCCCGACGAGCGACTTCAACCCAGCGCCAAACTGCGCGCCCACGTTCCGCGCTCGCACGGTGAGGCCGAACACCTCGCCGAGAACCTCGGTGACCTCGTAGCCCGGCAGGTCGTTCATGGTGGACAGGATCATGGTCTTCCCCTTTTCTGGCGGCCGTCACGGCCGCGCCTCAGACCCCCGGATCACAGACGTACCCTGGAGGCGTGGTACTCGCACCCGAGGGGCGCAGGTTGCTCCGCATCGAAGCCCGCAACAGCCAGGTCCCGATCGAGCGCAAGCCCGAGTGGATCAAGACCCGGTTGCGGACTGGCCCGGAATATACCGCGATGAAGGAGCGGGTGCGCGCGCAGGGGCTCCACACGGTCTGCGAGGAGGCCGGCTGCCCCAACATCTTCGAATGCTGGGAGGACCGCGAGGCCACGTTCCTGATCGGCGGCGACGCCTGCACCAGGCGGTGCGACTTCTGCCAGATCGCCACCGGCAAGCCCGAACCGCTGGACACCGGCGAGCCGCGCCGGGTGGCCGAGTCGGTCGCGGCGATGGGCCTGCGGTACGCCACTGTGACCGGCGTGGCCCGGGACGACCTGCCCGACGGCGGCGCCTGGCTGTACGCCCAGACCTGCGCCGAGATCCATGCGGCGGTGCCCGGCTGCGGCGTCGAGCTGCTTATCCCCGACTTCAACGCCGTCGCGGAACGGCTGGCGGTGGTCTTCCGCTCCCGGCCCGAGGTGCTTGCCCACAACATCGAGACCGTGCCAAGGATCTTCCGCCAGATCAGGCCGGGGTTCAGGTATGACCGGTCGCTCCAGGTGCTGCGCATGGCCGGGGACGCGGGGCTCGTCACCAAGTCCAACCTGATCCTCGGCCTTGGCGAGGAGGATCGTGAGGTCAGGCAGACCATGGCCGACCTGCGTGGGGTGGGTTGTGAGCTGCTCACGATCACCCAGTACCTGCGCCCGTCGCCCCGGCACCACCCCGTCGCCCGGTGGGTCCGGCCCGGGGAGTTCGACGGGTGGCGCCAGGAGGCGGTCAGCCTGGGGTTCGCCGGCGTGATGTCCGGCCCGCTCGTCCGCTCGTCCTACCGCGCGGGCCGCCTCTACACCGAAGCCACGCAAGCCCGGCAAACTGCTTCCGTGGCGCCGGTTTCTCCCTGACGCCCGGCTCTCGTATCCTGCCGTCCATGGTGAACAAGCCCCCGGACCCGGCCAGCATGGGCCGCATCCAGCAGCTCCGCATGGCGGCTGGACTTATCCGCGAGTCGAATCGCTGGGCGCTGCCGATCGTCGCGCTGGCTGGCGTGGGCGTGCTGGCTGTGCTCGTCATCATCGGGCTGGTCACTGGCCTGATCGCCTTCCTGGCGCCCCTCGGCGTGCTGGCCGGTCTCATGGTGGCGATAATCATGTTCGGCCGGTTCGCGCAGACAGCCCAGTACGCGGCGATCGAGGGCCAGCCGGGCGCCGCGGCGGCGATCCTGCAGACCATGCGCGGCGGATGGACGGTCACGCCGGCGGTGGCGGCCAACAGGAACCTGGACGTCGTGCACCGCGCCGTCGGCAAGCCCGGTGTCGTGCTCGTCGGCGAGGGCTCCCCCTCCAGGCTGCCCAGCCTGCTGGCCGCCGAGAAGAAGCGCATCTCCCGCGTGGCCTACGACGTGCCCATCTACGACTTTCAGGTGGGCAGCGAGGAAGGCCAGGTCCCGGTCCGGCGCCTCCAACGCAAGCTCATGCGGCTACCCCGCAACCTGAAGGGCCAGGCCGTGGCCGAGCTGAACTTCCGGCTGAAGGCGCTGCCCGCGTCGCTGCAGGCGCCCAAGGGGCCCATGCCGAAGACCGGCCGGATGCCCAAACCCCCGCGCCCAAGATTTCGTTAAAGGGCAGCTGTTAAAGCCTTATCACGATCGTGTTGGCCGCCCGGTCGTGCAGCCCGCGCATGTCAAGGTCGGTGACCAGGGGCGGGACGACCAGCAGCAGCAGGAGCGTGCGAACTAGCGTCCGGCCGAACGCGAACGTCTTGCCGTCCAGGCGCGCGACCCGGATTCCGGCCAGCCGCTTGCCCAGGGTTAGCCCGGTGAGCGCGGTGAGCAGGTAGTCCTGGACCGCGAAGATCGCCAGGGTCCAGTACTGCCAGTACTGGGACCGGAAGGCCGCTCGCGCGATCAGCAGGCACACCAGCCAGTCGATCAGCAGCGCCACCAGTCGCCGCCCTATGCTGGCGACCGACCGCGGCCCATGCTCGGGCAACCCGAACCTCTCGCCGGCGTAGTCATAGTCACTGTGACCGTCGGGGGCCTTCGCGCCGCCTACCTGGGAAGCTGACACGCCATCCACGGTATCCCGCCCACGACACGCGCGTGTCGCGGGCCCGTTCCGCGCCTGTGACCTGGGCATCTGCCAGGCGTAACACGCGTGAAACACTCGGGATACCGCTCGGAAATGGCAGGCACCTAGTCTCGTGGCCGGGTCCGGCAGGCGCAGCCCGCGCACCCAGGACACGGTCGCGGCCTCCAGGGAGGGTTGATGTTCACGAACGCCGACGAGGTACTGAGGTTCATCGGCGACAACAAGGTCGAGTTCGTCGATGTCAGGTTCTGTGACCTCCCGGGAACGGTGCAGCACTTCACCGTGCCTGTCGAGTCCTTCGACGAGAAGGTCTTCACCGAGGGGCTGATGTTCGACGGCTCATCGATCCGCGGCTTCCAGCAGATCCACGAGTCCGACATGCTGCTCCTGCCAGACGCCACCACGGCCGTGCTCGACCCGTTCCGCCAGCACGCGACGCTGAACCTCACGTTTTTCGTGCACGACCCGCTGACCGGCGAGCCCTACACCCGCGACCCGCGCAACGTCGCCCGCAAGGCCGAGGACTTCCTGCGCGGCTCCGGCATCGCGGACATCGTGTACTTCGGCCCGGAGGCAGAGTTCTACATCTTCGACTCGGCACGCTTCGCGACCGGGCCGAACGCCGGCTACTACTACCTCGACTCCGTCGAGGGAGCGTGGAACACCGGCCGGGAGGAGAACGGCGGCAACCTTGGCTACAAGCCGAGGTACAAGGGCGGCTACTTCCCCGTCCCGCCGATGGACCATTACACCGACCTCCGGTCGGAGATGGTGCGCATGCTGATCCGGTGCGGCGTCGATGTGGAGATGCAGCACCACGAGGTCGGCACGGCCGGCCAGGCGGAGATCGACATCCGCTTCGCCCCGCTGCTGCGGATGGCCGACAACCTCATGCTCTACAAGTACGTGGTGAAGAGCGTCGCCAGGGCCGCCGGGAAGACCGTGACGTTCATGCCCAAGCCGCTGTTCGGCGACAACGGCTCCGGCATGCACTGCCACCAGAGCCTGTGGAAGGACGGCGCGCCGCTGTTCTACGACGAGGTCGGGTACGCCGGGCTGTCCGACACCGGCCGCTACTACGTGGGCGGGCTGCTCAAGCA
>Ga0070698_100006868_pt1 | contig 12328 bp, 8 predicted proteins | sample KBSK1502metaG_FD_65477 | JGI IMG/M metagenome (GOLD analysis project Ga0070698, IMG submission 65477) | Corn, switchgrass and miscanthus rhizosphere microbial communities from Kellogg Biological Station, Michigan, USA - KBS K1-50-2 metaG | ecosystem: Host-associated > Plants > Roots >...
CGCAACGGCGCGAAGATCGCGGGCACCAACCCGCAGACGGGCGAGCGCGAGTACCCGCTGGGCGACGCCATGGGCACCCTGATCGGCCCGCCGGAGGCGATCGTGCTGCGTCCGGAGTGGATGCTGGAGCGCCAGCTCGACGGCAAGCTCCGCGGCTATCCGGACCTCCCGGACGGTCCCGCCGTCTGGCTCGCCGACAAGCCGGACGGCGGCGAGAAGTTCCTGTTCGTGGTCAAGCAGCGCGAGGAGAAGCCCGAGGACCGCGCGCGCGCCGAGAAGGAAGCGGACGGGCAGCCGGTGCGGCTCCTCGCCCTGGCCTCCCCGGACTTCCGGCCGCTGCTGCCGCTCATGCGCGCCAGCGACGACCAGATCCAGAAGGTCGCCGACGACATCCCTTCGCGCACGGCGACCATCACCATCGACGCGAAGCTCCAGCAGCAGGTCTCGGGGATCCTCAAGGAGGCATCCAGGCACGGCAAGGCGGCGGCGGCCGTGGTGATGGACGTCGACACCGGGCAGGTCCTCGCGCGCGCGCAGTGGCCGGACTTCAACCCGGGCAGCGAGAAGATCCTGCGACGGCTGACCGACCCGGACTTCCCCGTCAAGGACAAGAAGTTCATCGGCGCCTACGGCCCCTGGCCGGACAAGACGGGCATGAAGGGGATCTTCCAGGCCGGCTCCGTGGCCAAGGTGATCACGTCGCTGGTGGCGGCGCGCGCCGGCGTGCTGGGCAAGTCCACGGGGTGCGTGGCCAGGACGGGACCCGTCTTCGGCTGCCTGCATCGCGACGGCCAGGGCCCGTTCTTCACCAAGCCGGGCTGGTACAAGCCCATCCACGACCATCCCCAGGATCCCGTCCACGGCAACATCGACTACGTCAAGGCGCTGGCCGTGAGCTGCAACGTCTACTTCGGCCAGTTCGGGCTCATGCTGGGGCCCGAGGGCTACTCGAAGCTCGTCGAGGACGGCGTCGAGATCGGCTGGCACACCAAGACGTTCAATCCGGGCAAGCCGGGCAGCCGCGAGCTGGCGGAGACGGCCTTCGGACAGAACCAGGCCCTGCTCAGCGTCTCGCAGCTCGCGCGCATCGGAGGCGCCATCGCGGGGGGCGGCGTCTATCGGAAGTGCGGGCCGGGGATGGAAAAGGACGCGTCCTGCGAAGAGCGCCACCTCGTGAACGACCCCGCCCTCATGGTCCCGATCCTCTCGGGCATGCAGCAGGTCGTGCTGGCCGGGACCGCGCGCGGCCTGCAGATCCCTCCGGGCGTGCGCGTCTACGGCAAGACGGGCACCGCGGACCAGATCGGCACCCGCGACGAGATTCCCTACGGCGTCGCCTACAACGAGTGGGGGGAGCCGAACTCGTGGTTCCTCGGCATCGCGGAGCCCGAGCAGGGTGACTCGTGCCGGGCGCTGACGCCTCATCGCATCGCGGCCGCGGTGGTGGTCCCACGCGGCGGGCTGGGGGCGCGCGTGTCCGGCCCAGCGGCGATGGAGGTCCTCGCCGCGGCGCACTCGCTCGGCTACGTCACGGTGAAGCCCGCGCCGGGGCAGCCGGGCACGCCGGCGGCGGCCGGCGCGCCGCCCGGCTCACCCGCGCCCGGCGGCGCGAAGGGCAAGGCCGGCGCCCCGGTGACCATCCTCTCGCCGGTGCCCGCCCCGCCCTCGCCTCCTCCGGCGGCGGCCTCTCCCTCCGCGGGAGCGCCATCGCCCCGCGCGCGGCCCGCTTCGCCGCCGCCCTCGGGCGCGCCCGTCGCCGGCGCGCGGCCGCCCGCCAGCGGCACGCCGCCGTCGGCGTCGGCCCGGCCGTCCGCGGCGGTGCCGGCCTCGCCGCGTCCCAGCGCGACTGCGCGTCCGAGCGCGACACCGCGCGCATCTCCCGTCCCCCCGAGCGCGGCGCCGCCGACGGCCGCTCCGGTGACGCGGCCCGCCGCCCCGTCACCTCCGCCCGCGGCCTCACCGTCGCCGTCTCCGCCGTCGCAGTCGCCGTGACCGCATCCGTGCGCCTGGCCGCCGTCGACGCGCCGCCCGCGGGGGCTCGCCCACGTCCGTGCTGAGCCCCGGCGACCGCGTCGGCGACTGGGTGGTCGACGACCGCCTCGGCGAGGGCGGCATGGGCGCCGTCTACCGCGTCCACTCCGTGCTCAGCGACCGCGTGGTGGCCGCGCTCAAGACGCTCAAGTCCAACGCCGACGCGGAGGCGCGCGCGCGGTTCGTGCGCGAGGCGGAGGCGCTGAGCACGCTCAGCCATCCCGCCATCGTGCGCGTGATGGCCGTCGGCGAGGACCCCGTGCGGGGCCTGCCCTACCTGGCCATGGAGCTGGCGCACGGCGAGACGCTCAAGGCGCGCCTGCAGCGGGGCCCGCTGACGCTGGCGGAAGCGCTGTCCGCCTTCGCGCCGCTGGCCTCCGCCCTCGAGCACGCCCATGCCGCGGGGATCTTCCACCGCGACGTCAAGCCGGCCAACATCATCCTGCGCCGCGGCGGCGGCGTGAAGCTCGTCGACTTCGGCATCGCGATGGGACAGTCCTGGGGCGCGCTCACCGCCAGTGGTCACGTGGGGACCTTCTCGTACCTGCCACCGGAGATCTTCCGCGGCGAGCGCCCCGACCCGCGCGCGATCGACGTCTACTCGTTCGGGCAGTGCCTCCACGAGGCCCTCACCGCCCAGCGCCCGTTCGCGGTGGAGTCCGGGCTCACGGCGGCGGCGGTGGCGGCGGCGGTGGGCGCCAAGAAGCTCCAGCACGGGCGCCTCGACATCGGCGAGGGCTTCCCGCAGGCGCTGCGCGAGGAGATCTGGCGCGCCACCGACCCCGACCCGATGATGCGCACCAGCATGCGCTCGCTGCGCGAGGTGCTCGAGCCGCTGCGCGACCTCGTGGCGGGTCCGCCCTCGGACGCGGCCGGCGGCGGGCGTGGAGACGGCGACGTCGCGGACGACCACACCACGCGCGTCCCCGACCCCCCCGGCCGCGCGTACTCCGAGCGGCCGCGGCGGGACTGGGTGCGGCGCAAGACCTTCCGCGGCCGGCGCCGCGGCGAGCGCGCCCTGCTGGCCGCCGGCGGCCTGATCGCGCTGGGCGTGCTCATGGCCCTCGTGCTGCCGCACGGACGGGGATCCTCCGGCGCGGCCGGCGCCGCGCACCCCGCGGAAGGACGCCGCGGACAGACGTGGACCAACCCCGTCGACGGTCTCGAGTACGCATGGGTGCCGGCGGGCAAGTACCGGATGGGGTGCACGCCGGGCGACACCCACTGCGATCCCGCTACGCTGCCGTACCAGGACGTCACGATCCCGCGCGGCTTCTGGCTCGGCCGCACCGAGGTCACGGTGGGCGCGTACAAGCGCTTCGCGGAGGCGACCGGCCGCACGCTGCCGCGGGCGCCGTCGTTCGACCGCGACTGGCAGCGCGACGACTTCCCCGTGGTGAACGTCCCCTGGGAGACCGCCGGCGCCTACTGCGCCTGGGCGGGCGGGCGCCTGCCCAACGAGCGTGAGTGGGAGTGGGCGGACCGGGGCGGGCACGAGGACTGGTGGTATCCGTGGGGCAAGGAGGAGCCGGTCTGCCAGCCGGGCGCGCGGAACGGAGCGCGGTTCGACGACGGCGGCGCCTGCCACGATCAGGGTACGGAGCGCGTCGCCGCTTATGCGCCGAACGATTTCGGCCTGTACGACATGGCCGGCAACGTCTGGGAGTGGAACCAGGACGTCTGGCGCGACCCGTCGGAGGCCGGAGAGACCCGCCGGCGGCGCGTGCTGCGCGGCGGCTCCTGGATGAACGACGCCTCGTTCCTGCGCGCCTCGATCCGCAGCCGGTGGTTCGAAGGCGGCGAGAGCCGCGACTTCATCGGCCTGCGCTGCGTGCGCGAGCCGTGAGCGCCGCGTCGCGCTAGGCGGCCACGGACGGGCTCATGGGCGAGGCCGAGCGGCTCCGGCGCGCGCCCAGCCGCAGCGAGAGCGCGCAGCCGCGTTCCTGCGGGTACCGCGAGAGCAGGTCATCGCGCCGCCGCCGGGCTTCGACGACGTCCGCGGTTCCGAGCGAGAGCCGCACGCGCTCCTTCTGCCAGCCGGGGAGGTGGACGGTGAAAGCGATCCACCACAGACGGCCGTTGCGCCAGAGATGATGATCGGGGTCGTGAGCGGGCATGCCGAAAACCTCTCGAACACACCCGGAGAGCGCGGGGCCGCCGCGCCGGACACTTGGTTGCCCCTTCACGTGGGGCCGCATCTCCTTTCCCGTTCCGCCGGGAAGGACCGGCACCTTGGGATGTCCCCCCAGGTTGCCGGGCCCGCTTCCGCGGGCCGCTCCGGATGTCGATCTTGAATATGCCTCAGGGCCGGCGGTCGTGCAAGGGGATCCGTGTGTCATATCTAGTAGGGGGGGAACTCACGCCATCCGCGGTGGGCGTGAGCTCCCCCCCTAAGACCCCCCTCGCGACAGCGCCGCCGCTGCGCGGCGCCGCTGCGCTCTGCGCTCGGCTGGCCCTGAGTGACCCTGCGGTGGGCAGCGTGCGTCCCGCGGTCCACGCCGCTGGCCGTCCCGCAACCGTGCTCGTGCTGGTCCGAAGGGATGCGTGCCTAGTGTGGCCCTTTCCCTGCGCCCTTCGCCAGCAGCAGCCGGAGGCAGAGGTTGGCCCGAGCGGCGGGGCCGATGACGGGATCACGATGGCTGAGGCTTGCCAGCCGTTGCTCGATGTCCCCGCACACACAACCGACGACGTCGTTCCTGCAGCGCACGCACCACATGTTGTTCCTCCCGCTTCGCCGACGGCTGCCGTCCGGAGGGACGCCGAACTCGACCGGACCCGGCCCTGGTCGATGCAATTCCCCTGCCGCGCCGGTATCGCGACCGCCGCGACCGCGCGGATAATCGGCGAGGTGAGTCAGGGGCTCGCGCGCGGCGTTCCCGCCCGGGAGAGAATCTGATCCTCGGCGAGACGGCGTCCCACTATCGCGTCCTGCAGCGCCTCGGCGGCGGAGGCATGGGCGAGGTCTATCTGGCCGAGGACCTGCGGCTGCACCGGCAGGTCGCCCTCAAGATGCTGCGCGTCGCCGGCGACCAGGACGCGCGGGATCGGCTGCTGCGCGAGGCCCGCGTGGCCTCCGCCCTGAACCATCCCAACATCGCCGTGATCTACGAGATCGACGAGATCGAGCGCGACGACGGGTGGCGCAGCTTCATCGCGATGGAGTACGTGCCCGGCCACACCCTCTCCCAGTTCGCGCGCGCGCACCCGCTCGACGTGCCGGAAGCGGTCGCGCTCGTGCGCCAGGTGGCGGAAGCGCTGGCGGAGGCGCACGACCGCGGGGTCGTACACCGCGACGTCAAGTCCTCGAACGTGATGGTGACGGAGAGCCGGCGGGTGAAGGTGCTGGACTTCGGCCTGGCGCAGTACTCGCCGCGCACGGACGAGACCACCAGCACGTGGAGCCGCGCGCCGCAGGACGCCGGCCATGCCCTGGTGGGCACCGTGGCCTACATGTCACCGGAGCAGGCCATGGGCCGCGACCTCGACGCGCGCACCGACATCTTCTCCCTGGGCGTGGTGTTCCACGAGCTGCTCACCGGCGAGCTGCCGTTCCCGGGAAAGAACGCGGTGCAGGTCATCGACGCCATCCTCAACCGCGACCCGCCAGAGGCGGTGCCCCGCGGCGCCGGCGGCTCCCCCGAGCTGCAGCGGATCCTGCGCCGCATGCTGGCCAAGGACCGCGAGCGGCGCTACCAGTCGCTGCGCGAGCTGTGCCGCGACCTGGACGCCCTGGTGGGAGAGGCTCCGCGCGCGCAGGCGGCGCTCGCGCTGCCCGTGGTGGCGGTCATGAGCCTCACCAACATCACGGGCAGCCCGGAGGACGACTGGCTCGGCACCGGCATCGCGGAGACGGTGACCGCGGACCTCAAGTGCGTGGACGGCCTGACCGTCGTCGGCCGCGAGCGGATCTGGGAGGCCCTGCGCAAGCTGGGCGCGGTGGGCGCGCCGGACGAGACGCAGGCCACGCGCGCGGGCCGCGAGCTGGGCGCGCGCTGGGTGGTCACGGGCGGCTACCAGCGGCTGGGCGACACCGTGCGCGTCACCGCGCGCGTCACGGAGGTGGACACGGGCGCGGTCGTGCACACCGTGAAGATCGACGGCGGCATGGGCGAGATCTTCGAGCTGCAGGACCGCATCGTGGACGAGCTCTCCTCCGGCCTGCGCCTGAGCCTCGACACACGCGGCCGCGGCGGCGAGGAGACGCACGTCGTGGAGGCCTACGAGGCCTTCGCCAAGGGGATGCTGAACCTGCGCCTGGAGAGCTACGAGGCCCTCGACCGCGCCATGCTGTTCTTCGAGCGCGCGGTCGCCCTCGACCCCAGCTACGCGCGCGCGCACCTGCAGCTCGGCTCGACCCACGACGTCAAGGCCGCGTACCTCGTGCTGCCCGAGATGCACGAGCGCGCCATCGTGTCCTTCCGGCGCGCCATCGAGCTCGCCCCCGACCTCGCGATGGCCTGGAAGGAGCTGGGCTCGGCGCTGACCTCGCTCGGACGCGAGGAGGAGGGCATCGAGGCCGTGCAGCGCGCGCTGGCCCTCGACCCTGCGGACGCGGCCGCGCATGCCACGCTGGCCCGCGCCTTCTTCATCGGGCGCGCCGACTTCGCCCGCGCGGCGGCGGAGTACGAGACCGCGCTGCGCCTCAATCCCCAGGCCGGCTGGTCCGCGCTGCAGCTCGCACACTGCGCCGCCCTGCGCCGCGACTTCGCCCGCGGCGAGGCGGCCGCGCGGCAGGCGGCCGCGCTGCAGGAGCAGATGCAGTCGGGTCGGGACGGTGTGGTCATCGTGGGCTCGTACATGCGCCTGGGCCACCTGGCCGCCCTGCAGGGCCGCCCTTCGGAGGCCCTCGACCACCTCGAGCGCGAGCGCCGCTTCCTGCAGCAGGTGGACCACGCGCTCCGCAACCGGACCATGGTCGAGCTGCACCAGCGCATCGGCGCCTCCCACCTCCATCTCGGCCATGCCGAGGAGGCGCGGGCCGCGTTCGAGGTGGCCCTCGCGCTGTTCGAGGAGCGCTTGCGTCTGGGCGCCGACGACCCCTACACGCGGTTCTACGTGGCGGGCATCCACGCCCTGCGCGGGGAGACGGAGCAGGCGCTGAGCGCGCTGAGCCGCGCGGTGAAGATGCGCCGGCGGTTCACCGTGGCCCGCGCGCGCCTGGAGCCGGAGTTCGACGCGATGCGCGGCGAGCCGCGCTTCGAGGAGCTGGTCGCGCCCGCGTGATCGATCCCGCGTCCGCGGCGACGATCGGCGACAGGCGGCTGGCCCGCGCCGCCCGCCTCCTCGCCGTCCTGGCCAGTCTCGCGCTCGCAGGCACAGCGCTCTTCGCGCGCCCGGTTTCGGACGGCGATGCCGGCGAGTACATGGCCATGGCGGAATCGCTGTGGCGCCACGGGACTCCGGAGCTGCGCCCCGGCGACGTCTACGGCCTGGCCTCCGCCGCCCAGGACCTGGTCGGCCTCAACTTCGCGGACGTCATGCGCGGATACTTCGAGGACCGCGCGGGCGCGCGGCTGAGCTACCACTTCTGGGGCTATTCGGCCCTGGCCGTGCCGCTCCGCGCGCTCCTGCGCCTCTTCGGCGCGAGCGTGCTGCGCGCGCTGCCCCTGGCCAACGCGCTGCTGTTCTCCGCCGCGCTGTGGGCCGTCGCCTCGACGCCGCGTCTCTTCCCTGCCGAGCGGCTCGCCCTCACGTGTCTCCTCCTCTTCTCGCCCGCGCTGTGGTTCGTGCTGTGGCCGCATCCCGAGGTCTACACCTTCTCGCTGGTCACGCTCGCGCTGGTGGGTCTCCTGGCCCGCCGGCTCGACGGCGCGCTGCTGGCCGCCGCCCTCGCCGCCGCGCAGAACCCGCCCCTGCTCGTGCTCGTGGCCGCGATCTGGATCCTGGTGCTCGGGGACCGCGTCTTCGCGCCGGTGCCCAGCGCCGCACGCGTGCGCGCTCTCGCGCGCGCCGTTCTGGCCACCTTGCCCGCGCTCGTCCCCATGGCCTTCTTCTACCGCCATTTCGGCACGCCCAGCGTGACCGCGCAGCAGGGCGCCTCGCTGCACGACGTGTCGGTGCGCAAGGCGCTCGAGCTCTTCTTCGACCTCGACATCGGCCTGCTCCCGTACATGCCGGTCGCCGTCGTGGCGCTCCTGGCCGCGGTGGCGGTGAGCCTGGTCCGCCGCTCGGTCGACCTCGCATTCGCGGCGGCCGCGCTGCTCGCGCCGATTGCTGTCCTGTGCACCGCGACCACCAACTGGAACCACGGCACCACCGGCCCCAGCCGGTACGCGGTGTGGATGGTCCCCTTCGTGTATGCCGGCCTGCTGGCGTGGCGCCGCCGGCTCGGCGCGGCGGAGGCGACGCTCCCCCGTCCCTACCTCGTGCTGCTGGCGGCGGTGGTGGCCACGCAGGCGGCGATCGTGCTCGGGCGCGGCGGCCCGCTGGCGCGCCCCGACTACTTCGAGCACTCGGCGGCCGCGCGCTTCGTCCTGCGCCACGCGCCGGCCCTGTACAACCCGAGCCACGAGATCTTCGTGGCGCGCACGCTGCACACGCCGGCCCACGCGCGCACCGAGCTGGACGGCCCCGTGGTGTACCGCGACGACGGGGGGTGCCGTAAGGCGTGGGCGCGGCCGGAGGACCTCGGCGCGCTGGCCGCGCAGTGCGGCCGGACTCCTCGGCCCGGCGCCGGCGAGGCGGCCGGCTGGACCTATTTCGACTTCTGAGCCGCCGGGAGCGCGGCGGCCGGCGCCGCGCGGATCGGCTTGAGCGCCGGCGCGAGGACCGGCTCGACCTCGCGGGCGGGGCCGACGAAGACGTGGTGGACCCAGAGGCCCAGCTCCCGCTGGTCCGCGTTCATGCCCAGCAGGCTGGGGACGAAGGAGCCGTTCATGGCCAGCTTCAGCTCCGCCCATCGCTCCTTGCCCAGCGCGGCGGCCGGAAAGCGCACCGCCGTCTCGAACGGCGCGGAGCTGGCGATGGGCACGCTGGCCGCGGCGGGGCCGACGGCGAGGGTCAGGACCGGCGGCCGGGCGAAGGCCTTGTAGTTGGTCTCGGCGCGCACGACCGCGATCACGTCCTCTTCGCGATTGCGGAAGGCGAGCCACGCCTCCGGCCGGATCCAGCGCCGGTCGCCGAAGGGATCGCCCGGCGGCGCGTCGGGCGGGTACCATCCCGCGCCGTAGCGGAGCCGGCGCCGGTCGTCGCCGGGAGCGACTTCGACCTCTCCGGCCACGTATTCCTGCAGGCCCGCGTCCGTGCCCGTCAGCCCCAGCCGGCCGCGCTGCGGGTGGAACAGCCCGACGCGCACCTGGAGCTTCCCGGGAAAGGCGCCTGCAGGCGCGAACAGTGTGTGCGTGTAGCCGTAGGTCTGCCCCGGCCGCCAGGACGGCGGCGGCGGATCCGGCACGTGGTCGTCGGTGAAGGCGATCGCGCCGTCGGGATGCACGAAGTGGACGAAGGCTTCGTACCCTTCGGCGGGCGCGGTCGCGTCGCCACCCATCGTCCAGGAATAGTCGACGGCGAAAGGGCTCCCCGCGGCCACCGTGGCCGGGCGGACGCCGGCGCGCGCGGAGATGCCGCTCCCGCCGACCGCCTGCCGCCGCCGGCAGGAACCGCCGCCCAGCGCCAAGAGGCTCACGACCAAGAGGATGGAGGCGCGGCAGGGCCCGGCCAGGCGTCGTTCCATGGGAAGGTGTGATTCTGACACGGCCCCGGAAAAAGGGGGCTTGCGCGAGCCGCCCCCTTGCGCGCTAAAATGAATGGGCGTTCAGTCACGGAGGTTGAGGATGCCGACCGACAAGGCCCCGGAGGTCAGCGAGCGGGAATCCCTGAAGGTCGCGGAGGCGTCGCGCCAGGCCGAGTGGGCGAAGCCCAGCTTCATGCGCGAGCTGTTCCTGGGCAGCTTCCGCCTCGACCTGATCCATCCGTATCCCCTGCCCGGCGCGGAGCGCCCGGAGTTCACCGCCTTCTACGAGGAGATGAAGCGCTTCCTGCGCGAGGACGTGGACTCGCCGGAGATCGACGCCACCGGCGAGTACCCGCCGCACGTCATCGACACGCTGCGGCGGATGGGCGCCTTCGGCATGAAGATCCCGAAGGAGTACGGCGGGCTCGGGTTCACCAACGCCGAGTACCAGAAGGTCATGCAGCTGCTCGGCTCCGCGGACGGCAACATCGTGGCCCTGCTCTCCGCCCATCAGTCGATCGGCGTGCCCCAGCCGCTCAAGCTCTTCGGCAGCGACCACCTGAAGAAGAAGTACCTGCCGCGCTGCGCGCGGGGCGAGATCTCCGCCTTCGCGCTGACCGAGCCCGGCGTGGGCTCCGATCCCGCGCGTCTGTCCACCACCGCCGAGAAGACGCCGGAGGGCGACGCCTACGTCCTCAACGGCACCAAGCTGTGGTGCACGAACGGCACCATCGCCAAGCTCCTGGTGGTGATGGCCGTCGACCCGAAGACGCGGAAGATCTCCGCGTTCGTCGTGGAGACGGCCTGGAAGGGCGTGAAGGTCGAGCATCGCTCGCACTTCATGGGGCTGCGCGCCCTGGCCAACGGCGTCATCAGCTTCAAGGACGTGCGCGTGCCGGTCGAGAACCTGATCGGGCAGGAGGGCAAGGGACTCAAGATCGCGCTCACCACCCTCAACGACGGGCGCCTCTCCATCCCGAATGGATCGGTGGGCACGGCCAAGCTCTGCCTCGAGATCTGCCGCAAGTGGGGCAACGAGCGTGTCCAGTGGGGCAAGCCCATCGGCAAGCACGAGGCCATCACGCACAAGATCTCGTCCATGGCCGCGCACACCTTCGCCATGGAGGCCATCGCGGCGCTCGCGACCGAGATGGCCGACCGCGGCGGTTACGACATCCGCCTGGAGGCGGCGGCGGCCAAGGAGTGGAACACCGACCGCTGCTGGGACATCGTGGACGACACGATGCAGATCCGCGGCGGCCGCGGCTACGAGACGGAGAAGAGCCTGGCCGCGCGCGGCGAGGAGCCCATCGGGGTCGAGCGCATGATGCGCGACTACCGTATCAACAAGATCTTCGAGGGCTCCAGCGAGATCATGCACCTGTTCATGGCCCGCGAGATGGTGGACAAGCACCTGCAGGTCGCGGGGGCCATGATCGATCCCGACAAGCCGATGTCGGCCAAGCTGGCCGCGCTGCCTGGCATGGGCGCGTTCTACGCGGGCTGGTACCCGACGCGGTGGCTGGGTTGGGGGCGCTGGCCGCGCTACTCCGATTTCGGGTCCCTGGCCACGCACATGCGCTTCGTCGAGCGCAACGCGCGCAAGCTCGCGCGGGCGAGCTTCCACGGCATGCTGCGCTACCAGGCGCGCCTGCAGAACAAGCAGGCCTTCCTCTTCCGGCTGGTGGACGTGGCCAACGAGCTGTTCGCGATGGCGGCCGCCGTCTCGCGCGCGCGCGCCCTGTCCGACCAGGGGCGGCCGGAGGCGGCGGAAGCGCGCCGTCTGGCCGACCTGTTCTGCCGCATCGCGCGCCGCCGCGTGCGCCGGCTCTTCGGCGAGCTATGGGACAACGACGACGTGATCCGCTACCGCGCGGGCGTGGACGTGCTCGACGGCCGGCACACCTGGCTCGAGCGCGGCATCATCGACATGGGCGCGGTCCACGCGCCCGAAGCCGAGGCGCGCGCGGAAGCGGAGCCCAGGAAGGTCGCGGCCGGCGTATCCTGACGGGCGCGGCTCCAGGGTCGTACCGATGATGGCGATCGAGAACCAGGCGCGGCGGGACGATGATCACCTGACGTTGGTGTCGGTCTCCTACTACGTCGCCGCCGCGTTGCTGCTGGTGTGGACCGTGTTCCCCCTGCTCCACCTCGGCTTCGGGACGTGGCTGGCGCTCCACCCCGAGACCTTCGGCGTGGAGGAGGCGCGGCAGACGCGGATCGTCGGCGGGATCTTCATGGCCTTTGCGTCCGCGTGGCTGCTTTTCGCCCTCGTCATGGCCGCGATGCTGTTCCTGGTCGGACGCTCGCTGGCCCGGCGGCGGCGCTACGTCTTCTGCCTGGTGGCGGCGGGAGTGCTGGCCGCGCTGTGCGTGCCGCTGGGGACCATCCTCGGCATCTTGACCATCGTGGTGCTGTTGCGGCCGTCGGTGAAGGAGGCCTTCGGCCGCGGGGTGGGGCCGCGGGGGCTGGCCGTCAGCCCCTGAAGGCCTCGCGCCGGGCCAGCGAGCGGCGCAGCGCCGGCGCGTAGCCGAGGTTCTCGAACCCCATCTCCACGAGGTCGGCGCCCGCCTGGCCGCAGTCCGCGCAACGGAAACCGCCCACGACGGGCTGGCGGACCGGATC
>Ga0070698_100006869_pt1 | contig 12328 bp, 15 predicted proteins | sample KBSK1502metaG_FD_65477 | JGI IMG/M metagenome (GOLD analysis project Ga0070698, IMG submission 65477) | Corn, switchgrass and miscanthus rhizosphere microbial communities from Kellogg Biological Station, Michigan, USA - KBS K1-50-2 metaG | ecosystem: Host-associated > Plants > Roots >...
CCGGATCAACTTCGTTTTTCACGGCGTCGGGTTGGCTGCTAAGCTCGGAGCGCATGTACGTAACCTTGACCGGCTTGCCGTCCTTATCCTTCCCCTCGTAGGAAACCTTGTTGGTCTTGGGCTCCCACTCCCACGCGTGAGCAAGTTTGAGTACTCCGGGGATTTCCAAGTTCCAGGTGTAGCGGATCGCCTGAATTTGATCCCATGAATCGAGACCATAGGTCTTAGCGATCTTCTCGAGAATTGGCGCGCGCTTTTGCGCCCCTAAAGTCGCAGGGAGAATCAAGAGCATGCTGAAGGCTAAGACGCGGATCACATTGAGTCGGCTCAAATTTGTCATGAACGTTCCTCCTCGGTGAATTGAACGGATGTCGTTTTGGATGAAACCCCCGGATTTTCGGATACAGACTTCGCCTGGCGGCCCAATGGACTTGACTGAACTATTCCGTTTGAGTATCGAGGTGCCGCCGGCCGCATGAGCCGGCGCAATGCAATCATCGCACCGGCCGTTGCCACGCATCCGTATTCCAGCAGCATTACCCAACCAGGAAGCGACCCCCACGGACGCCCAAGCGTGCGCAAGTGCCACATAACGTAAGTGGGGATAATGCTCACAGTCCAGAGGATGATCAGCAGCGTCGAGGCCGACGTCAGAAATGGCAGCAGCCAGAGAAGATACCATGGGAATACGACGGGCGCGCACAAAAGAGATGCTGCCATTGGCCAGGCAAATAAGTCCGGAGACCACTCAGGCGCTGCGCTTCTTAGCCAGGTCGCCGTCACTAATCCGACGAGCACTGCCAGCCCGGCTAGCAACTGCGGAGGCGCCACTCGATGGAGTGCCGCAAACACGGGACCATTAAAGCGGAAACTCTGAACATAGGTACCAAGCGAGCCGATCGGAATGCGGCCGTGATTAAGAAATGGGACGTACAGGAGTCCGACCACGGCTGCCGCCAGCGCCGCATCGCGAATGCGAACCCGCTTCCAGTAGAGGGGCACGAGTACGACCGGCAGCAATTTTACTGCGATAGCCAGCCCAAGTCCGACGGCCGCAGTCGCCCGCCATCGGCGCACCAGCGCAACGGCGGACACCAGCAACAACAGCGCGCCAACAATGTCAATGTGACCGCTTCCCGCCACCTCAACGGCCAACAGTGGATTCCAGGCGAACGCGAGAACCAGGTGCGCTGCCTGCTTACGACGCAGAAGATCGAGCAACACCAAAATAATCGCAAGCTCGCAAACCACAAATGCTATTTTCAGTGCAAAGGTGGATTCCTGAATCGCGGTTACTGCGCGAAAAAAAAGCTGCGCCCCTGCCGGATATGGGCTCGGTAGATCTGGGTTGTTCAAGTTGCGGGTTTCCGGGGTATGCAGCCCCTTCACGGCAGGATCGCTGGGAACGACAAGATAGGGGTTGTAGCCCAGCCTCTGCAGGCGGCCGTCCCAAACATATCGATGGATATCATCATCGGCGCCCGAGGGCACCCGAAGAAATTCAATGTGCCACCCAGCAGCCAGGACGAGCCCAATCACGACAACGCGTCGGGAAAATCTGGGCGTAGCGAAAAACTCACGAATCGCTAAGAGGTACGAGATTCCCGCAAGCGTCAAAGAGGCCATGAAGTACGGTCCACCCCTATCGCCGAAGTTGCGCGAGCAGATCGTTAGCGCCACGCACAACGTGGCGCCGAGTATGTACACTCTCCACGCGGGGGTGATCTTCACTATTCTCCTGTGCCCGTCCGCAACTGTGCTACCGCATGTCCCCACTCCTTTAGCCACACCGCCGTTCGTGGGGCCTTCGCCGGAGCCAGCCGCAACTCCTCTGCCAACCGAGTCAGGTCGTCAACTACATCAATATCGTAAAAAGGATCTGCGAAACCTACGGATAGCTCAAGAGCTCGAGCGCGCGATAGGAGCCTCTCCAGTGCGCTACCGGTGCCCATTCCGTCGCGTGCGAAAAGCGTAGGATGAAAAGCCTTTGCCCCGACGAGGTAGTAGCCTCCATCGTGTGTCGGCCCGACGACCACGTCACGTACCGTGAGCGTTTCGAACGCGTCCTCCAGAACCGAACGTGGCAGATGTGGGCTGTCGCTGTTGAAGGCAATGGTGCGTCGTTGGTGGCCCTCTGCGAAGTGCGCAAATACCGACGTAAGGCCTGCAGCAAGGCCTTCACCCTTCTGTGCAACTACGCGCGCTCCTTGACCTGCCAAGCTAGCCAGTTCGTTGACGTCGGAATCCGGGCACATGATGGCAACCTCGACGCGGCCCAATGACCGCGCCAGCGCCAGCGTGTCTTCCAAGAGACAGCGATAGAACGCGGCGACGGCCTGAAGAGGAAGGCTCGGGGTCAAGCGGGTCTTCACCGCACCCGGCCTCGGTGCTTTCGCCATGATTACAAGCACACGCTCACTGCCTGACGAAGGCACTACCGTCTCGCTTGAAGAGTTCATGAAATTTTGACGCGGACCTACGCTGGCCGTGGCGTCCCGGCTCTTCGGTGCCGGAAATAATAGCGCACTATCAAGCTGAGAATGAACCAAGCGGCGCCGACCGTGCCCTTCAGCGTACCGCTGATCTTCGATTTTCCGATACGCGGGTAGTAGCTCACCGGGACTTCAACCACGCGGAATCCAGCCAGGGCGCCTTTGAGGATCATCTCAACCGCCCAGCCATAGGTGGTCTCTTCGAGGGCGAGCGCGCGTAGTACATCGGCGCGGCCAGCGCGAAAGGGGCCGAGATCGCTGATTTCTAGTCCATAGAGAAGTCTGATCAGGCTGGCGGCGAGACGATTACCAAACACCTGATGCCAAGGCAAAGCCCCAGCAGAACGCTGCTTCTGCAGGCGGGAACCGAGTGTGATGTCCGCACGCCCCTCAGTGATTGGCGCTAAAAGAATCGGCAGTTCGGAGGGCCGATCGCTGTAGTCGCCATCAAGGAACACAACCACGTCAGGGGAGTTTGCCGTGGCCAGACCCGTGAGGCACGCTCGCCCATAGCCGCGTTGCGGTTCCCGAATGACGCGGGCTCCCATTCTTGCGGCGATCTCGGGCGTCCCGTCATTCGAGTTGCTGTCAACAACGATGACCTCCGTCGTGAGATCGGACGGGAGATCCGCTAAAACGCGCTCAATCGCCTGCGCTTCATTATGGGTAGGGATGATGACGGACACTCGCACGTGAACTTGCCCAATCACCACCACGGAGAAGATGGCCACCGTTGCGACAGCCACGCATCAACGCCCCATCTCCGGCCGGCGCGTCCGATAGCGAGCCCAAGCGATGCGAGCACCGGAACCAGCAGTTCCCAGATCCACGCGGTGCCCCACTCCGAAATCCAAAGGCTGCCGAGAAACAGAAAAGCCACAAATGCGGCCGGTCGGGTAAGAAGACCGATGACGAGCAAGATACCGAGTGAGATCTCGGTCATGCCCTGCATGGGAGCAGCTATCGCGGCGTGGTTTGCCGCCAGGCCCATCACCGCCTTCCAGGCAGCCGGCGAGTGACTCGCCTCGATATAGTGCCTGATCAGGCCCGCGTAACCCGCCGGTGTGTAGAGGCCTTTCCCCAGATTCTCAAAAAACACCCACACGAACATTGCCCCAATCGTCACGCGTACAAGGGCCAGCCCGTTTGCGGCGGACGGTTGCATGGGTGCCTGACTTGGTGTCGGGCTTGCGTTCGGCCCCATCAGGGAACCTCGTTACCAGTGAATGCAGTACTCTTTTGCGACGAGCAGCCTGATTCGGAAAAACGATCAAACATCCTATGCCGTTCTTCGCAGTATTGCTAGTGAATGTGCAAAGAACATTCAGATTGTTGAGCAAATCGATTCAGCTAGATCGCACGAACCAATTGTCGGGTTGGATGGTCTTCTCGCTGGCGACGCATGCATTCTGATACCGTATTTTCAATAAGAGGTTGGTTGCGGGGGGTGGATTTGAACCACCGACCTTTGGGTTATGAGGCCAACCCAAAAAACGATAGCATTATATTTCAACGACTTGACGGCGCCGGGAACGACAGAAAGTCATTGAAAAGACCCCAAAGCAGAGTTATCGGACCACAGTCGGACCACAATTTTTCTTCTGGATTGCCGTTCTGCGGCGGGTCGTATTCTGCAAGTCTCGGCTGCTACGTGCGGTTTCCCTGTGCCTTAAGTGCTCGACGTTTAAGCGATCTCCATATGAATCGGACGGCCAAGAGCAGCGCGAATCATCTCCTTCGCACAGCCCGCCCAACATTTATAAAAGCGAGGGTCCCGAATCAAGATTGCCAAATTGTCCCCGCTCCGATCATGGCCCAATTCCGCGCACGATGGACAACGCGTGACATAGTTGCGGCCAACCTTCCGCCGCGGTGCAACGTACTCCAGTATCCGGAATTCTAAGCGCGCAGTTCTGGCTCGGCGCCCGGATGCCGTGCTCCTCTCCTGCGGAGAATTGTCTGGCTTCGGCTTTTCCTTCCCGGCAATGAACATTTCGAGCTCATGCTCGGTGAGCTTCCGAAAACCATTCAGGTATGCGATCTGCGCCTCGACGGTGTAGTCCGCGCCATGAAACCAGAACCGACGATTGGCGGCGCGGTGAATACCGAGCGGGCCGCGAAGGGCACTCCCAAACGCGCTAGGCTCGATGGAGTCGTGCTTGGGAAACACCTCGATGCCCTCTCTTAGACCCGAGCCCTTCACCGGTACTCCCAAACGCAACGCAATGTCGTGAATGTAGACACGGCAATCTTTCGCCAACAGCGGCCTCGCAAGAAAAATCCAGAGATGCCCACCTCGCCTGCTCAACTCGAGCGCCGGTTCGACTCCGTCCTGGATTAACCGGTACTGTAGCTTCAGCAGATCCTCCATCGCATTCTGGTAATCGGCATCAATGGCTAGCCATTTGCAGCGCTGGTTGTCGGGATTAATCGCGTACAGGCCAATCGTGATTTCTCCGTCTAGGTGACGGCGGATTGTGGATTCCGTCAGTTCCACGGGTGCCCCTGTCCCCACCTTCTTAGGCGTGAAATAGTAGTGGCGCCCGGTCTCGGGGTGAGGCCGAGCGGATTGCAATGTGTATGCTGGGCGGTTAACGAACAACCGCCGATAGTCTTGAATGATTTGCGGTGATATCACTTCTTTTGTCTCCTTCCCGCGGGCGTATCGCGCGCCTCACCTTTTGTTTGCCTTTTAAGGATCTGAACCGCTTCTCGAAATTCCATTTTGTGTGTAGTCAATGTCCATTTTCAGTACACACAAAAATATTCTCGCTGTCAACACAAAATGGAATATACTGTCCATAAACGGAGGCTAAGGCCGCTAATGACTTCTCCCCTCATCGAACGCGTCGGCCAGCGGATCAAGGAGTTCAGGACCGCTTATGGAGAGCGCGGAATCTCTCAAGAGGCGCTAGCCACCAAGATGGGCGTCGCAACCAACACCATTTCTCGTTGGGAGACCGCAACTGTCAGGCCGACCATAGAAGACTTGGAGAAGCTTGCGCGTTTCTTTGGGAAATCGATTGAGGAATTCTTTCCCCGGAGCGAAGTTGGCACCCGGCAGGGCCAGAGGATGGAAGCCCTACTCAGAGCGGCGGGAAACCTCGACGACAAGGAACTAGATGAAGTCCGGAAATTTGCCGAATACCGCCGCGCGCGGATGATTTACCAGGCAAAATCCCCTGGTCGCAGGAGATCATGAAAAAATGAACCGCAAGGCCTATTACCGTGACATGCAGGCGCTTGCTCTTGAAATGCGCAAACGGCATGGCCTCACACGCGCGGACATCAGCATCAAGCAAATGTGGAAGGTGTACCGGGCCGAGGGAATCGAGCGTATCGACTTCTGGCCAAATCTCAAACACATTCGGGCAGCATATTTCAATGATGAATGTGGCGTCTCAGTGATGCTTGCCAGGGGGCTGCCAGACGAACCCACCATCTTCAGCATGGCCCACGAGCTCAAGCATCATCTCGTTGATAAGGATCTGATGGTTACGCTCTGCGGACCGGCCGATACCCCACCCATCACCGACGATCGAAGCGCAATAGAGATTGGGGCTGAGGTCTTCGCTGCCGAGTTCATTTATCCAGAAGCGGATTTCGTGTGGGACTTCGAGAAGATCGGTGGCCCATGCAATCCAAGAGCGCTCGTCAGACTGAAAGAGGCCACTTCGACCACTCTCAGTTATCAGGCCATGGTGAAACGGTCGCTCAGGCTTGGTTTACTCCACTACACCGATGAGTTCCGCTTCGAAGTCGTGCATTGGGGATTGCTCGAAAAAAGGCTTTTCGGTCGCAGATTGAGTGATGCCCGAAGACAACAGCGTCTAGCCAAATGAGTCATTGGTGGGGCATGATTCCGACTCGCAATAGGATAGAGTAGCCGCCTTTTCAGCGAGAGCTCCATCCCTACAGTCCATCGTATCCTTCCCAGCGCCAAGAATTTGCACAAGGTTACCCTTGGCGTGTATCGCATGACGACCGTGCTGTCGGTGCCACTGGGGAAGGGTTGCGGTCCGGTGGAGTTGCTCCACAAGCTGGCGCCATCCGACCGAGTTGTAGGCTGAGAACGGGATTTCGCCTTCCTGCGTAGCGACCGGGGTCATACTCGTCTCAATCGCCGCCAAATTCTGGACAACCAGATCCTGGAACCATTGACCGTAGACGATAGTTATTACCCATTCGCCGGCCCCTCGCTCGTCTCTCTCCCAGTTCGGACTTGCGATCCTGGTCCGGGCAGAGCATTGCCGGAACAAGTCCACAAAATCAATCACCGAAAACCCAGATGGCGCTAGATCCGGGCTGTAGTTCCGGAGTATCGCTAGGGCGAGGCGCACATAGGTCAGTGTCTTGCCGCGGCCTGAGTTCGCGATAAGCTGGAGATCCCGATTGAAGCGCTCAAGATTGAAGAATCGCGCAATTGGAACCCAGAACCCGGTTCTTCGGTTGACGATCAGCGGGCTCATGACACCCCAATCCGGATGCTCATTTGGCGCAACCGACCCCTCCGCGGAATCGGATGGCTGCAGCAGGTCCAAGACATCGCTGAATTGGCTGATGGCAGCGGTTGGAAACCAATCGCGCAGCGGTTCCCACTCTGTTGACATCTGCGAGCCCAGGTCTGTAGCGAGTTGCGAAAGAGTGTATCGCTGCTCATAACGCCGTTCGTCCGTCACGTCCTCGTCTCGGCCTGTGAACATGATCGGCTGAAAAACGACGCTGAAGACCTTATCGACGTTCCGGAGCGCGAACTCCACAATCGGACCGACGTGGTCATTGTTGACTCCGTTTGCGACTGTGACTTGCAGGGTTATGCGGAGACCGGCATTCGCCAGATTCTCCATCGCCTGTTGTTTCACCCGGAACAGATTCGAGACTCCCCGGTGGCTGTTGCTTTCGTCGGACACTCCATCTAACTGCAAGAACACACTGTGGAGACCGGCTTCACGGGCTTGTTGTGCAAAGTCGGCGTCCTGAGCGAAACGGATTCCGTTGGTGGCGACGTGTAGCCGTTTGAAACCCATCTCTCTGGCCGACCTGATCGCATCGAGAAAAAATGGCGAGATCGTTGGCTCGCCGCCAGAGAACAAAATGTTTATTTCCCGCCGAGGCTTGAATGAGCGGGCGCGCTCCAAGATGAGCTTGATATCGTCAAGGTCTAGCTCGTGGACGTGACCGACGGCATTGGCGTCCATAAAGCACGGCCAGCACTTCATGTTGCAGCGATTCGTCAGATCGAATACCAGGAAAGCACCGCGGCCACATCGGACACTCGAAATTCCGTGGTTGTGAACCAGCTCGTCTTCGGTGCAGGCGAAATCCGGGCCGGGATAGAGACGTTCCATGCGCCGGAAGAACGCCGCGTCCGTCGCTAGCACATCTTCGAACGGTCCGTGGATCTGGCAGATTTTACGCATGAGGACGCGGCCGGCTTCTTCGATAATCTCCGCGTTGATGACGCCGGGATCCCGTTTGAGAACATTGATGTCTGCCCGACCATCCAGCACCGCATTGCGCGTTTCGATCACGCAGTCTGGACAAACGGAACGGGTAGTACGCGGAACTCCGAGAGGGATCGCAGAGCGCGATGGGCGGTCCGATGGTTTGCCGGGCGCCCATGATGACGCCCGCTGACCTTTCCGCGCGGTGCCCAGCGGAACGCGCCAAGCAATTTCTGAAATTGTGCAGAGCGCTCTTTCCATTAGTCTTTGCGGTAGGGCATTGGAAATACGGGACATGACATTCTCCTCAGGCTGGACAGAATTTTTGTTTGGGAGTTATTGCGGAAGGTAGGATGGAGGATTCCAGAAACTGCATCGGCCCGAACCCAGGCGACTAAGAATTTCCAGTCAGATTAAGGTTGCCGCTGCACACTTGTCAAACGGAAAGCTCTGCCGTGTCATACCACGAAATGTCACCCTGCAATTTGAATTACCATGCCGCTGAAAACAGTGGCGTCTTCAGGTGCTGATAACCGAGTCGCGGGAAATAATCACAGTGCGGCGTGTACGGGTGCCATCGCGAGGGCTCGGGGATGGAGGTGCGGAGGAAGAGGCCTCCTCCGCGTTTCTCTGTAGAAGCCGCCAGTTCGCGGAAGGTAGGCTTAGGTGGTGACGGGACAAGCTCTACAATCGGTCGCTATGCAGCTCGCGGGTTCTCGGTACGGGCGAGGTCTTCCTGGCTCCTTTGTCTTTCGTTCCCTGCACATTTCGCCCTGAGAAATAGCAACTTCTTCCTCTGCCTCAGGAAATTCGATTTCTAGAGTTCTCTACGTTGGGGGACATCAAGAAGACTTTGGTACCTGCGGCAGCGATTCGCCGGCCAGTCCTTTCTTAACCAGCCCGGCTAGCAAATCTGCAAAGGGAACAATGTCCTCGCCGACACTCGCTTTTTCGAGGGCGTTCACATAGGCGTTGCGGTCGCTGACGGGTGTGATGGTCCACGGGTATCCGCCCGACGCCATCATCGTGTTCATCAGGAAACGCCCGACCCTACCGTTGCCGTCCATATAAGGATGGATGTAGACGAACAAGAAATGCCCGAGCACAACGCGCACTGCTGGGTGGGTCTCTTCGCGCAGCAGATCGAAGAACGCCGGCATGGCGTCCCTCACCGCCTCGTGGTTCGGCGGCACATGCATGGACTTCCGGATATAAACCTGGCCGTTGCGATAGCCGGCAAGGTCGGCGCGTTCCAGCAGGCCGACGGCGACGCTCGGCGCGAACAGTTCGCGGTACCAAGTCCCGTGATCCTCGTCCGCAACCTGGCCAGCATTCTCGGCATGCAGAACCCTGCCGACGCTTTTCTGTACGGCCTGGTAGGCCTGCCAGTAGCCGCGCGCCGCCATGGCGTTCCGCTGCTCGCGGTCGCCTTTATTGGCGTCCGCATTCCAGGTACTGTTGCGGACGCGTTCAATCAGCTCGGGAGTGACCCCATAGCCCTCGATCGACAATGAATGATAGGCGTCCGTGACGTAGGCGTCGTTGACGCGCTTCATGTACGTTTCGATGTTGCGCGGCATGCCGGGCTCTTTAGGAAAACGATCAATCACCGGTTCCCGCATCTTCTGCCACAGCAACCGTATTCGGTTCACATAGGGGGACGTCTCGCGGGTACGGAAGACCAAGGACGGCTTGTCCGTAAAGGGATCGGTTTCACGCAGGTCGTAGTCGGCAGCTGACATGGTCTTTACAAAATCGTCTGCGATGCGGTCGCGTCCGATGTTGCGGAAGGCGCCGGCCAATCGTCCGGCGATGACCGTGTGGCCGCCCTCAAGAAGGCGGGCGAGAAGGCCGGAGGCATCACGGATCATCGGCAGCACCGCGCGGACGTCCGTTGAATTATTGGAAAAATAATTAGGGGAACACGCGATCAGGGCCGATTCCGCCGTGAACAGGCGCAGGCCATCTTTTTCCTCCTGGTCCGGAGCAGCCGGCAATGCGATGCGAAGCTCCAGCAGGGAGGTGTCATACGGAAGTTTGGTGACTTTGTTGCCGGCTCCCGGAGACCTCGCCACGAGTTGCCGGGGCACTGTCCAGTTGCCGGCATGCAGCGACAGCGACTGTTCGGGCGAAAGACACCACCTCGTGGCAAACCGCTCTTTCAGATAGGCGGCGCAGAAACGCCAGAACGAGGCATACCAGGCAGTGCTCTCGCCCTTAACCTCGTCCGGGCGGCTAGGAATGTACCAGCCTTTTATGACTTCCTGCAAAAAGCCATTCGCAACAGGGCGCTCACGGTGCGTGCGCGAGAGGTCCTTGGCGCGAATGGCACCTGCTCGTCGGATTTGCAGCTCTCTGACTCATCCTTGCAATTAGGCACGTCATGGCATGATTGCAGCGTTGAAAGTTGAGACCAACCAGCGATTACCTTCGGTGTAGCTGACTTGCCAACCATCACAATGATATCATGATATCATGTACATTAACGGAGGTGGATTGTGGGGCAACTCGTGGTTCGGAACATTGAAAATACGGTAAAGACGCGTTTACAACGTCGCGCCAAGCGCCATGGCCGCAGCATGGAGGAAGAGGTGCGAGACATTCTTCGTAGTGCCGTGCGCGCGGAGGAAACCCCCAGTGGTGGACTTGGGACAGACATCTCCAATTTATTTGTGGGAACCGGTCTCCGGTCGGATGTGACCGAACTCCGCGGACACACAATCACGCCGGCGAAGTTTGAGTCATGATCGTTTTGGATACGAACGTACTTTCGGCACTAATGCGACAACCAGCCGATGCGAAGGTGATTACCTGGCTAGACAACCAGTCTCGCACATCCGTTTGGACGACGTCGGTAACAATCCTTGAGATCCGGTTTGGGCTTCAAATCATGGCCGCTGGCAAACGAAGGTCTCTGTTGTTAGCGGCGTTTGACATCCTTCTCGACAAAATGGGTCACCGAATCGCCCCCTTCGACGATGATGCTGCCACGCTGGCCGCGGACTTGATGGCCTCCCGGCAGCGCAAGGGCCGGCCAGGTGAGCTGCGCGACACTATGCTCGCTGGCATCGTGGTTGCGCGCCATGCGACTCTGGCAACTCGCAATGTCCATTTTGAAGACCTCTCCGTACCAGTCGTTAACCCTTGGCTTGCCTGATCGCCCTCAGCGGCGCGTATGATGAACGCGAACCGCCGGGAGCTGCTGGCTGATGGTGTTGGCAGCCAGACCCCGTCCTTCCAGATCCATGCGATATCGGACCACGACAATGCGATTGAAAGCCAGGTGGGGTTCCGAGCAGTACCATGCGACGACCTGTCCGATGGCGTACTTAGCAGCCCGGCGTCCGCAGACACGGCGTGAAGCGGGCGATGTGAGACTGTTAAGTACCGCCGACTTGGAATGGTCCAGGTCTGGCAACCGAAGTACACTGCAACGATAGTTCGCCTTGGCTTTCTTCTTACCGTCTCGGCGGAACTGTCGGCGGCTGTCGAAGAACACATTTCCGGCGACAGGGGATAAAATGCAGCTAAGGAGGATCTGAACATGGCCAGCTCACCCCGTCGCGCAGACCAAGGCGGCTACACCACGACGCGCGACCTGAAGTGGTCACACGCGGAAAAGACGATCGCTCGCAGAGCTTTCACCCGAGCTCTCGAGCGAGAATTCGAGGTGGTCATCCGGGAGGCAAAGGAGATGGCGGGCAAGATCGAACAGCCGTCAGACCTCTGGGACCTGGAAAGCTTTTTGACCCAAAGCCGCAAGGAGATCGACCGCAAATACGATTACCGGTACTCGGTTCTCACGCTCGTCTTCGGGAAGCTTATCCGAGAAGGCCGCCTCCGAGAGGAAGAGTTGCATGGCCTGGCAGACGACAAGATCGCATCCATCCGCTCTTACGTCAATCTTTGGGCTCACTGGGACACTGCGGCCTGAAGCAAGACAGAGTTGCCTAAACTAGGCGGCGATGTGTGCCGGATTACTTCACACATCGCGATCACACCGGCAATTCTCAGCTGGTGAAATCACGGCGGCCGATTTACGCTGACGGCCGCGCTGTTTGCGAGTCCGCACGAGGGGTTCGTGCATGGCTGCGAGCACCGTCTCCATGTCACGAGCGTTGAAGCGGTCGTAAACACGTTTAAGGAGGTCAACTTCGTCCGACATTCAAATCTCGCTTTGTCATGGCGCACGCTAGCACAAACTCCATTTTCCTACACCTTCCTCTCCCCTTTAAAGATCTCCGATCTGTGTTTCACTCGTCTGGAGCCACAACGTTTAGTTGGGCTACTGAGCGTATGGTCGGCAACCCTTACCTAATCGGATAAGGTAAGGTTTGCCCGTCATCCGCCCACAAGCGAATTTCGGTGGCAAGGGTTAGCCGACTTGCCGTT
>Ga0070698_100006870_pt1 | contig 12328 bp, 10 predicted proteins | sample KBSK1502metaG_FD_65477 | JGI IMG/M metagenome (GOLD analysis project Ga0070698, IMG submission 65477) | Corn, switchgrass and miscanthus rhizosphere microbial communities from Kellogg Biological Station, Michigan, USA - KBS K1-50-2 metaG | ecosystem: Host-associated > Plants > Roots >...
CGGATGCGATGGCAGAGGTACCAAGCCGTCTTGTACGAAATGCCGAGCATCCGCTCGATCTGCTTGGCCGAAATGCCCTTCTTGCTCTCGGCCATCATGAACACCGCAACGAACCACTTCCACAGCGGCAGCTTGGAATCCTCGAAGATCGTCCCGACGCGCGTGGAGAACTGGTAGCCACAATCGACGCACTCGAAGAGCCGCCGCCCGGCCAGCCGCGAGATCTTCGTGGAGCCGCACGCCGTGCGCGTCTTGTCGGGCTGCAAGCGCCCGGGGCAAGCGACGCCTTCGGGCCAGCGCAGCGCTTCGAGGAAGGCATGGCATTTGGTCTCGTCCGAGAACTGCTCGACGAGTGCCGGGAGAGTCATTCGCTTCCGAGGTTTGGCCTTGGGCATGGGGGTTCCTAGATGCCGCGTCCGAAAAAGAAGCACCCGCGGGACATGACCACCGACGAGGCGATCAAGGCGCTGTTTCCGCGGAAGGTCGTGGAGCGGATTCGGAAGTCACTCTTGGACGAATTCGACGACGACGGCAGGCCCAAGAAGAAGCCGAAAAAGCCTGCCAAGTCCAAGAAGTAACCGACCATGGAGCGGATCATACCGGTATGATTGACCGGAGTCAAGTACATAATCGCGGTATTTATAGACCCCGGCTGACGTAAAGCTCCCGATCCTGACAGCCGATCCATCTCATTGACGATCGTCAGCGAGTGGCGCATGCTGGTTTCACGCGCCCGGCAGAGGAGTCTCGATGGCTGCGCTTCCCGGTTTTGCTCCCGAGACGGCCGAGTTCTATCAGGGCGACGCCGACGCGCTGTTCCGCCAGCTGCGCGCCGAAGATCCGCTCCACTGGTACGAGACGTTCCAGTTCTGGGCCGTGACGAAGTACGTCGACGTGCAGTCGATCTCGCAGCGGCCGCGGCTGTTCACCTCCGAGCAGGGCACGCAGCTGTTCGAAGCGGTGCGGCGCGCGCGCGGCGAGCCGCTGTTCGGCGCGCCGGGTTCGGTGATGGGCGCGATGGCCGCGAGCGCGCCTTCGATCATCCGCATGGATCCGCCGCATCACAACCGCCACCGCAAGCTGGTGATGAACGCGTTCACGCCGCGGCGGATCGCGGCGCTCGAGCCGCGGATCCGCGAGATCGCCAAACGCAGCCTCGACGCGATCGACCCGCGCGGGCCGGTCGACTTCGTGGAGCAGATCGCGATCCCGATGCCGATGTACGTGATCGCCGAGATGCTCGGTGTCTCGTCCGACGACTACGGCGACTTCCGCCGCTGGTCGGACGCGATGATCGAGGCAGGCGGCGGCGACATCACGATCGAGACCGCCCAGGTCGTCGGCGAGCTGGTCCGCTACGTGCTGGGTGTCGCGGAACGGCGACGCGGCGATCCGCAAGACGATCTGATCTCGGTCCTGACCCTCGCCGAGGTCGACGGCGAGCGCCTCTCCGACGCCGAGATCGGGATGTTCTGCCTGACGCTGCTCGTCGCGGGCAACGAGACCACGCGCAACCTGATCTCGGGCGGCGGGCGCCTGTTGATGCGCCATCCCGAGCAGCGCGAGAAGGTGCTCGCGGATCCGGGGCTGCTCGCGAACGCGATCGAGGAGATGTTGCGCCTCGTCTCGCCGGTGCGGAACTTCGCGCGCGTGGCCACCGAGGACGTCGTGATGCGCGGCAAGCGGGTCCGCAAGGGCGACATGCTGGTCCTGTTCTACGGCTCCGCGAACCGCGACGAGGAGGTGTTTGGCGCCGACTCCGATGCGTTCGACGTCACGCGCGCGAGCGCACGCCGCCACATCGCGTTCGGCTTCGGCGAGCACCTGTGCCTCGGCGCCTCGCTGGCGCGGCTCGAGGCGCGCGTGATGTTCGAGGAGCTGTTCGCGCGCTGGCCGCGCTTCGCGCCCGCGGGCGCGCCCGCGCCGTTGGCGTCGAGCCTGATGAACGGGCTCGTACGCATGCCGGTGGTGCTCGAGCGATGAGCGCCGCGCCGTCTGCCTCGCCGTTCGAGCGCCCGAGTGCGCGCGAGATCCAGCGCCAGCGCACGCGCGCGCGGCTGTTCGAGGCCGCGCTCGCCGAGTTCGCGCGCGCGGGCTTCGACCACGCGAGCGTCGCCGAGATCGCGCGCGCGGCGGACGTGTCGCGGCCGAGCTTCTACTTCCACTTCCCCACCAAGGAGCACGTGCTGCTCGAGCTGCAGTGGCGCAAGGAGCTCGATCTGGTCGAGCGGCTCTCCGGCTGCGAGACGCTGCGCGAGCTGCTCGGCAAGCTGCCCGATGCGATCGCCGACGTGTACGCGAGCATCGAGGGGCCCCACGTCGCGCGCGACATGGTGATGATCTACGCGCGCCTGCCCGAGTACCTGCCGCTCGAGGAGCAGCCGTTCCCGCTCGTGCGCCTGCTCGAGCGCCGCTTCGCTGAGGGCGCGCGGCGCGGCGAGCTGCGCGCGGGGATCGACCCGAGCCAGGCGACCTTCCTGTGCCTGACGAGCGTGTTCGGGTATCTGATCGGCGCGCCGCCCACCGCCGACCACCGCGCCAACCTGCGCGCGGTGGTGGGGCTGTACCTCGCCTGACCTCGGCCGCGCGCGCGCGGCGCTGCGGCAGGCTTTCCTGAAGCGGCTGAGGTAGGCATTCGACTCCCCGCGGATCGGTGGAGGTGTCGGGTGGTGGGGCCTGGGGATCTGGCGGATCGCGACGTGAGCGGCGCGCCCGCGCGCGCCGACCGATCGGCCGCGCCCGAGTCGTCCTCGCGCGTCCTCTCCTGGTCGAGCATCGCCGCTCTCGCCGTGCTCGGGGTGGCTGTCGCCGCCGTCCACTGGCCAGCGCTGGACGCCGATGCGTTGTCGTTCGACGACGAGGAATATGCCGGAACTAACGCATTGGTGACGAATCCCAGCTGGAATTCCGCGGATCGTTTCCTCATCGAGCTCTTGCATCCATCCAGCATCCCCGCCTACTACCACCCCCTGCCGATGATCTCGTTGATGCTCGATCGCCTGGCCGGCGGGCGCATGGATCACGTGATGCCGTTTCGCGTCACGAGCCTCCTGTTCCACACCGCGACAGCGGTGCTCGTGGGCTGGCTGTTGTATCTGCTCTTCGGCCGGATCGCTCCGGCGGTACTCGCCGGACTGCTGTTCGGAGTTCACCCGCTCACGGTCGAAGAAGTGGTTTGGCTCGCGCAGCGCAAAGCGGTGATGGCCGCATTCTTCTCCGTGGCGGCGATGGTGCTCTACGTCCTCTTCGTGCTGCGGCAGCGGCGCGGTTATTACGCCGGATCGCTGGCCGCCTTCGTGTTGGCATTGATGTCGAAGCCATCGAGCACGCCGCTGCCGCTGCTGCTCGTGCTGCTCGACTTCTGGCCACTGCGGCGGTTGAGCCTGCAGACCTGCCGGGAGAAGATCCCATTCTTCGTGGTAGGCGGCCTCGGCGCGGCGATTCTCGCATTCTCGCATCGCGCGACCAACTTCCTCGAGGCACCCGACCTCTCCGCGACGCCGGAGCTGCTCGCTCTCGTGTTCTACAAGCTCGCGTTCTACGCCGAGAAGATCGCCTGGCCGCGCGAGCTGTCGGGCTTCTATCCCGCGCCGAAGCACCTTTCGTTTTCCGATCCCAGGGCGCTCGCGGGCGCATTCGGCGCGATCGGAGCGGGGGCGATCTGCGCTGCCACGATCGCGAAGTCTCGCGCCTTGCCGACCGGGGTGGCGTTCTTCCTGGTCTGCCTCTTCCCCGCGCTCGGCGTGTTCCAGTTCAGCTGGATCTTCGCCCAGGACAACTACGTCTATCTTCCGATGGTCGGCCTGTTCTTGCCGCTCGCCGCGCTGCTCACGCACCTCTGGTCGCGAGTGGCTGCCGGGCAACGCGTGCTCCTCGCCGCGCTGGTCCTGTCGGCGGCGAGTGCGGAAGCCAAGATCACGCGCGACTACCTGGCGCAGTGGAGCGACACCGTGACGCTGCACCGGTACATGATCGCACTGGCGCCGGATGCGCCGCAGCTGCGATACAACTACGGATACGTTCTGAACGATCTCGGTCGAGCGCGAGATGCCGAGCAGGAGTTCCGCAAGGCGATCGCGTCGGATCCGGACTACGCGCGTCCCCGCCACGCGCTCGCGATCCTGCTGTTCGATTCGGGGCGCTTCGAAGAGGCCGCAGAGCACCTCGAGGTTTCTGTGCGCTTGACTCCCGACAACGTCGACGTCCATCGACTGCTCGGCCACGCGCTGCTGAGTCTCGATCGGCCGGACGATGCTGTCCGCGCGTACCGGCGCGCCCTTGCGCTCGCTCCCGATGACGTCGAGTCCCGTGCCAATCTCGCTAGCGCGCTCGCCAGGCTCGGCCGGCCGCTCGAGGCCGCGGAGGAGATGAAGCGCGCGCTGCAGTCGAACGTTGGTGATGCGAACCTGTACTACTTGCTGGGCGACTACTGGGAGCGCGCGGGCCGTCGCGACGAAGCCGTTGCTGCCTATCGGCGAGCGATTGCGATCGATCCCGCGCATCGCGGAGCGAACGACCATCTGGCGGCTCTGCTCCAGGCACCGCCGACGAACCGATGAGCAGGATCAAGGGCCTGCTGCAGAACGCGCTGCTGTTGGTGCTGTCGGTCTTGCTGGGCATCGTTCTGGTCGAGAGCGCGTGGAGGTTCGTTCCGAAGAGAAGCGACGTCTACCAGTGGTCCAATCGATACATGCTGTTCAGCGATGATGCCGGCGACACCGTCTTCCGGAACATCGGTGCGTTCTTCGTGTACCAGCCACATCGACTCGTTCATTCGACGGCCTATTACTACGCCGGGTCGCGCTGGGTCAAGGAATACGACTATTCATTCCATACCAACAACTTTGGCCTGGTCCAGCTGGCGGACGTCGATCCATCCAGGGACGCGCTGCTGGTGCTGGGTGACTCATTCACGGAGGGGCAGGGGGCAGCACCGTGGTTCGAAGACATCCGTGCTGGCAGCGAGTATCAGTTGGTCAACGGCGGATTGTTCGGAACGGGATTTGCCCAGTGGGCTCTGCTGCACGACTACCTGGTCAAGCACAACACGAGAATCAAGAAGCTGCTCGTCATCTTCATCAGTGACGACTTCGACCGCTTCGTCTCGAATGTTCCGGCCGACGTGCTCAGCTGCATCGCCAACTGGAAGACTTGCGATGGAAGCGAGGGCCTGTACGGCGAGCCACCCAGAGCGGAGGAGCGCCCGGCCTTCCTGGACAAGCTGAAATCGCTGCGCGAACAGCGGTTGCGGGCGAACGACGATCTCTCGAAGCGGATGCTGCCGGCCACCAGCCTTGCCATCGAGTATCTGCTCGCCGTCATCAAGGAACGAGGCCCGGCCAACCGGGGATACACCCCGTCCAACCTGGAGAACTACAAAGTCATCGGTCGGTTCCTGACTTCGTACGGGCGCGACGTGGTCTTTGTGCACCTGCCGCAGAAGGATGAGCTGAAGTTCGGCATCTCTGCAAGCGGCGCTGCCGCTCGCCAAGCCATTTCGGCGCAGGGTGGCCTGGTCTTCGACGGGTTCGAGCGTTGCGGATTGACGCAAGCCGACTATCACCCGCACGATGGTCATCCGAATCGGGCCGGCTACGCCAAGATCGCCCAGTGCGTGTCGGACGCGCTGCGGCCGGGTCCGAGTTAGCTTCCGAAGTGCCGCCCGACCTGTGCGCTATTTGGCTCTCGCGTAATCGCGCAGCACGCCGACCTCGAGCTCGGCCTCTACGAGGCGATACTTCACGAGGTCGCCGATGCTCACGATCCCGCACGGCCCGAGCGGGCCCATCACGAGCACGTGGCGCACGCGGCGCGCCGTCATCAGCCCCATCACGTCGCGCACGCTCTGGTCGAGCGAGCATGTGACTGGGTCGCGCCGCATCACCTCCACGACCGCTAGGTCGAGCACCGCGCGCCCGTGCTTGGCGAGCCCGTAGACGATGTCGCGCTCGTCGACGATGCCCGCGACCACCGCGCCATCGCGCACGATGAGCGACCCGATGCCGAGATCGGCGATTCTGCGCGCTGCTTCCAAGACCCGCACGTCCGAGTCGATCGCCTCGACCCGGCTGCCCTTCGTATCCAAGATCGACTGGATCCGCATGGCGGTCACCTCCGCCAGCGATTATACGCCCCGTCTCAGTCGTCGCTGAGCTTGCCCTTCGCGTAGTCGTCGAGATACGCCTGGACGAAGAACGCGTAGCCGGGCTCGAGCGGCTGGAGCAGCTCGTCCGAATCCTCGAACACGGTGCGGCCGTTGGCGAGGATGCGGAACTTGAGCCGATCGCCGGCCTTCGGCGTCACCGCGTTCAGCTCGACGTATCCGCCGGTGCCGCTCGGGACGTCGATCGTCCAGCGGTAGGTGCCGGCGGGCACGTCCTCGTAGGTCTCGAGGTTGTCCTCGTCATCCTTCTTGTCGCGGCTGAATCCCATCATCATCCGCGCCGCGGTGGTGGTCTCCGCCTCGATCACGACCTTGCCCGCGCCGCCGCCCCACACGCTCGCGGGAATCTTGTCCTGTGCCTTCTGGGTGGAGATCGAGTTGCCGGTGAACGTCCACCAGCCGAGCACCAGCACGAGACCGAGCACCGACCGGATCAACGTCTTCACGACCCACCTCCGCACACCACAGCTCCCGCCTCATCGGCGGGCCGGGCAGCGAAGCTGAGCGGACCGATCAGCCGTCGAGCGCGGCGCGCAGGCGCGCGATCACCTCGCGCGACGCGCGCACGACCAGGCGCGTGCCGTCGGCGCCGTGGCTCTGCGCGAGCACGTGACCGCGCTCGTGCGCCTCGGCGACCACGCGGGCGAGCGCGTACGGGACGACGAGCTCCTGCTCTTCGAGGTCGCGCTCGAACCAATCGATCAGCGCGGAGCGCAGCGCCTCCACGTCCTCGGGGCGCTTCGCGGAGAGCACGTGCGCGTCGGGGTGCGCGGCCGCGACGTGCGCGCGCGCCGCGTCGTCGAGGCGGTCGGCCTTGTTCATCACGACCCAGCGCGGGATCTCCTCCGCCCCGATCTGCGCGAGCACCTCGCGGGTCACTGCGATCTGCGCGTCGTGCGCCGGATCCGACGCGTCGACAACGTGCACGAGCAGATCGCTCTCGCGCGCTTCCTCGAGCGTGGAGCGGAAGCTCGCCACCAGGTCGTGCGGCAGATGCTTGATGAACCCGACTGTGTCCGAGACGAGCACGCGCACAGCGCCGGGTGGATGGAGCGCCCGCACCGTGGTGCCGAGCGTCGCGAACAGCTTGTCCTGCACGAGCACGTCGCTGCCGGTGAGCGCGCGCATCCACGACGATTTGCCGGCATTCGTGTAGCCGACCAACGCGACCGTGCTCTGTTCGGCGCGTCGCTTGCGCCGTGTGCCGGCCTCGCGCTCGATCGAGTCGAGCTCGGCGCGCAGCTCGGCGATCCGATCGCGCACCTTGCGCCGGTCGAGCTCGGACGCGCTCTCGCCCGCGCCGCGTCCGCCGATCCCGCCGCCTTCCCGGTCGCGCCCGCCGCCGGTCTCGCGCAGGCGCGGCGCGACGTAGTTGAGCCGCGCGATCTCCACCTGGAGTCGCGCCTCGCGGCTCCGCGCGTGGCGTTGGAAGATCGCGAGGATCACCGCGGTGCGGTCGAGCACCTCGGCACCGGTCGCGCGCTCGAGGTTGCGCGCCTGCGACGGCGTGAGCTCGTGATCGACGAGTACGAGTCTCGCGCGATCCGCTTCGGGCCGCGCGGTATCCGCCGCCGTCTCCTCCTCCGCTTCATCGGGCGGCTCGTCGTCGGCAGACCGGGTTTTTTTCGGCGGCCCGACCGGCACCACGCCACTGCCCCCCGTCCACTCCGCGAGCTCCTTCAGCTTCCCCGCGCCCACCACCGCGCCCGCGTCGAGCTTGGCGCGCCGCTGCGTGACGCGCCCGACCACCGCGAACCCGAGCGTCTTCGCGAGCCGCGCGAGCTCGTCGAGCGACGAGGTGAGCTCCGCCTCGTCCACGCCAGGCAGCGCAACGCCGAGCAGCACCGCGCGCGGGCGCGGCGGGGTGGTGGCAGTCGTCATGTGGCGCTCCGCATGCCGGGCGCTTCGTGCCCGCTCGCCGCCACGTACTCCGCGTAGCCGCCCGGGTAGATGTGCGGACCGCTCGCGTCGAGCTCGAGCACGCGGTTGGTGAGCGCGGAGAGGAAGCGGCGGTCGTGCGAGACGAGCAGGAGCGTCCCCTCGTAGCCGGCGAGCGCGCCGATCAGCATCTCCTTGGTCGCGAGATCGAGGTGGTTGGTGGGCTCGTCGAGCACGAGGAAGTTGGGAGGGTCGTAGAGCATCCGCGCCATCACGAGCCGCACCTTCTCTCCGCCGGAGAGCAGGCGGCAGCGCTTGGCGGTGTCGTCGCCGGGAAAGCCGAACGCCGCGGCCAGCGTGCGCAGCGAGCCGACCGTCGCGTGCGGGAACGCCTGCTCGAGCGTATCCCAGACCGTCTCGTCGCCGTCGAGCAGCTCCATCGAGTGCTGCGCGAAGTAACCCATCACCACGGCGCTGCCCACCGTCACGGATCCGGCGTCCGGCGCGGCGACACCCGCGGCGAGCTTCAGCAACGTGGACTTGCCCGCGCCGTTCGCGCCCATCACGCACCAGCGCTCGCGGCGTCGGATCAAGAGGTCGAGCCCGGAGAACACCGTGCGGTCGCCCCACGCCTTGTCGACGCTCGCCAGGCGCAGCACGTCTTCGCCCGAGCGCGGCGCGGGGCGGAACTCGAACGCGAGCGTCTCGCGCCGCTTGGGCGCGGCGATCTTCTCGATCTTCTCGATCTTCTTCACGCGCGACTGCACCTGCGCGGCGTGGCTCGCGCGCGCCTTGAAGCGCGCGATGAACGCCTCCTCCTTGGCGAGCATCGCCTGCTGGCGCGCGTACTGCGCTTCCTGGGCCTGTTCGGACAGCGCGCGCTGGCGCTCGTAGAAGTCGTAGTTGCCGGAGTAGGTGATCAGGTCGCCGCCGTCGATCTCGAGGATCTTGCCGACCATGCGGTTCAGGAACTCGCGGTCGTGCGAGGTCATCACCAGCGCGCCCTCGAACGCGCGCAGCCACCCCTCGAGCCACAGGATCGACTCGAGGTCGAGGTGGTTGGTCGGCTCGTCGAGCAGCAGCGCGTCGGGCGACATGATCAGGATCCGCGCGAGGCCCACGCGCATCTTCCAGCCGCCCGACAACGCGCCGACGTCGCCGTCGACCTGCTCGGGCGCGAAGCCGAGGCCCGCGAGCACGGTGCGCGCGCGCGCCTCGAGTCCATAGCCGCCGAGCGACTCGAAGCGCGACTGCGCCTCGCCGTAGCGCTCGACCAGCGCGTCGAGCTCGTCGGCGCGCTCCGGGTCGGCGAGCGCGTGCTCGAGCTCGTGCAGTTCGCGCGCCGCCGCCGACACCGCGCCGGCACCGTCGAGTGCGGCCTCGAGCACGGTCTGGTCCTTGAGCTCGCCGATGTCCTGGCTGAAGTACCCGATCGCCGTGCCGCGATCGATCGCGATCTGCCCCGCGTCGGGCTCCTCCTCACGCGTGATCAGGCGGAAGATCGTGGTCTTGCCGGCGCCGTTGGGGCCGACCAGGCCGATCTTCTCGCCGCGGTTCACCGCGGCCGACGCCTCGAGGAACAGGATCTGCGCGCCGTGGCGCTTGGAGACGGCGTCGATCCGGATCACGGCGGCGGTCCTCCGGAGGGGTAGAGGTTCGGGTCGAGCGCGCGGTCGCCGCCAGATCGGCGAGGCGCGCGGGGCCTTTAGCGCAGCCGTTCGAGGGCGTCGAGCGCTCCGGGCCAGGCGGGGGGAGGGTCGACGGCGCGCTGCAAAGCCCCAACTAATTAGATAACCAAACGATCAGGTCGGACTTTAATTTTTCTTGATTTGCAGCATTCGGATGCCTCATCATCCGCTCGACGAGGGCCGCATCTGGGAAGGGCGGCTTCGAGGCTGTCTTGGCGAACGTGCCCTCGTCCCGAAATCCGGCTGTTCATCCTTCGCCCTTCCCGCGCCGCCGCTCTCATCCTGGCTCGCGCCAGCTCCAGGGAAGGGATCTCATGCGCTCCGCTCCGCGCTCCATCCTGTTTCTGATGCTCGGCTTGTTAGTTTCGGCCCCGGCACTCGCGGTCGTCACCACCGGCCTGACGATCACCGATCTGCCCACCTGCGACGTGCTCTCCGCTCCGACCACGATGGACGAGCTCGGCCTCGGGCCCACGTTCCCGGTCGGCGAGCAGATCACCACGGCCGGCGTCGCGAGCACCACGACGGCGTGCGCGAGCGTGACCGACAGCGCGCTGATCTCGAACATCCGGCTCAGCATCACCAACATCAACACGATCGCATTCAGCGCCGTCTACTACGTCGCCAACGCCGGCACCGTGTTCACGAACATCGATGGCACGATCAACGGGCTGTCGGCGATGCGGATCGATGCGACCGGCACCAACGTGCCGCTGGTCGCCGGCGACACCGGGAGCGACGGCATCTTCTCGCCCGGCGAGACGTGGCAGTTCATCCTCCAGGACTACACCAACGCCCTGCTGTCTGCGGGCGCGATAGGCGCGATCGGGGTCCCGGACGTCAACGTTCCGCCCACCGCGTCGGGCAGCATCCTCGCCGTTCCGGTGCCCGAGCCCGGCACCGCCGCGCTGCTCGGCATCGGCCTCGTCGCGCTCGCCGCGCGCCGCCGCAGCTGACGCCGCACCGCTAGGCGGAAACCCTTCGCAGCGGACGGGTCCGCGCTCAACGCGCGGACCCGTCCGGACGATCTTCCCCTCCGATGCGGAGCCGGAGCTCGCCTCGGGCCGGTGGTTGGCGCGCGCTCGCCGCGCTCGCGCTCGCGGTGGGCCTCGCCTGCCAGCTCCTCTCGCCCGATCGCCCCGATGCGCAGGGTTACACGCCGCTGATGCGCGCGGCCGAGGCCGGAGACGTCGCGCAGATCCAGCAGCTGCTCGAGCGCGGCGCCCATCCCGACTACCAGGGTCGGCTGGTGCGTCGGTTCTCGATCCTCTTTCCCTTCACCGACACCTCGATCGAGGACGCCCCGCACCGCGGCTGGACGCCGCTGATGGTCGCGGCGCGCGCGGGCCAGGCCGCGGCGATCGAAGCGCTGCTCGCGTCGGGTGCGGCTCTGAGCCTGCGGGGTTCGGATGGCACCGCGCTGTTGATGGCGGCGGAGGCGGGACAGGCGCCCGCGGTGACGGCGCTGCTCGCGGGCGGCGCCAATCCGCTCGAGCGCGATGCGCAGGGTCGCCGCCCGATCCTCGTGGCGCTGAGCAACGGCCATGCCGATGCGGTGCGCGCATTCCTGGCCGCCGGAACCGATCTCGGCCGCGGCGAGGATTCGTTCCACACCGAGAACGCGATGATCGAGGCCGTGGTGCGCGGCCACGCCGCGCTCGTGCGCGAGCTGTTCGAAGCCGGCATCGTGCAGCTGCTGCCGATCGCCGGCCACGAGCACGAGCGCGTGTTCCTCTCGGCGATCGGGCACGGCCACTTCGACGTGGCGCGGATCCCGGTCGCGGCGATCGTCGATCTCCCGCGCCTGGTGGGAGCGCAGCGCGGCGAGGAGCTGCTCGACGCGCTCGGTCGCGGCGATCGAGACCTTGCGTCGGCGCTGACACGGGCCGGCGTCGATCTGCGCTCGCCGGCCGGGCCCGAGCTGCTCGCCGCCGCCGCGGGCGCCGGCCAGCCGGAGTCGCTCCGCTCGCTGCTCGACGCAGGCGTTCCGATCGACGCGCCGGTCGGGCACAAGCAGCGCACCGCACTGATGCACGCCGCCGAGGCGGGCCAGGTCGCGGCGATTTCGCTCCTGCTCGAGCGCGGCGCGCAGCTCGACGCGCGCGACGCGGCGGGCTGGACGGCGTGGATGGTTGCCGAGCGCGGCGCGCGCACCGATGCGGCGCGCCGGCTCGCCGCGGCCGGCGCCGACACTACGGGCGGTGCGGCGAACCTCGCGCTGCACGATGCGATCGCGCGGGGTGATCTGCGGGCAGTGGAGGCGAGCCTGCGCGCCGGCGCCGACCCGGATGCCGGCAACGCCTCGGGCGAGCGACCGCTGCTGGTCGCGGTCCACGACAAGCGCGCCGATCTCGCGGCGGCGCTGATCGCCGGCGGCGCCGACGTGAACTTCGGCCGCGGCGTCCGCATGTACACGCCGCTCTTGCTCGCGATCACGACTGCGCAGATCGAGATGGTGCGCGCGCTGCTCGCGGCGGGTGCGGACCCGAGTGCGCCGTCCGACCAGGGCGAGACGCCGCTGCACCTGGTGGTCACCGGCCCCGAGGAGATGCTGCGTGCGCTCGTGCTCGCCGGCGCCGACCTGTGTGCGGCCACGAAG
>Ga0070698_100006871_pt1 | contig 12327 bp, 4 predicted proteins | sample KBSK1502metaG_FD_65477 | JGI IMG/M metagenome (GOLD analysis project Ga0070698, IMG submission 65477) | Corn, switchgrass and miscanthus rhizosphere microbial communities from Kellogg Biological Station, Michigan, USA - KBS K1-50-2 metaG | ecosystem: Host-associated > Plants > Roots >...
GTGTTACCGAAGAAAGTCAGCGAGCGCCGCTTTGAAGGACGCATCTGGGTAGATCAGGACGACCTGCAAATTGTGAAGGTGCGCGGAAAGGCTGTGCCTCAGGGCAATCAACGCTTTCCTATTTTCGAGACTTATCGAGAGCAAATAGACGGGCGCTATTGGTTTCCGACATATACCTCCGCCGACGATGAATTAGTCTTTCCCAAAGGCCAGGTTGTGCACATACGCATGCTTGTTCGCTACACGGACTACAAGCGTTTCGGCAGCAAGGTGAAGGTGACGGAGATTGGTGACGCGCCTTGATACAGTCGCAGTAAAACTCACGCCTTGGTGACTGGCAGTCGGAGAAATTGAACCCTCTGTAGAAGGGCGACGAGACTTCTGCTCCGCAAAAGTGGGCATGACGCGCGCACGGTAAGATAAAACCCGAACGACTGCTCTTCCTCTGGAACCAGCGTGACAAGATCTATGATCCTCAAGCGAGCGATTGCCTCCCAATACTTAGCATCCTCGGGAATTTCACACTCATAGTAGCTTTCCGACACTTCCCGAAATTTCTCAGGCATGAGGTCGATGATTGTCCTGAAAGCCTCATCCAACGCTCCGAGCGCGCTCCGAACTTCTTTCCACATTTGCAAATTGAAGTAGGAACTGACGCGGTTGGTGGAACAGAACATTACCAGCCAAGAAAAGGATTTGACTCGCGGGCTGGAATTGTCATAACGTGTCGCAAACGATCGACAACTCGCCTCAGACCGTGTTGTCTCAATAGCCCAGCCAAATTATTTCGAGCAAATGACAAGTTAGGCTCTCGGCCTGACGCGCGGTTTTCCTTGTCTTTGTCTCATTTATTTCAGACGCCAGTAGTGACGGCAAGCGAACGGATTGAACCGAATTTTTTGTTTTCCCCCGCTTCTGAAAACTATTAATCGAGTGTGCTTCTCACCGGATGCTTACTCGAAGTGGAGGGTAGTTTACCTTCCAAGACAGTGGGTGAGGGGAAATCATGGCAAGAATCGCTTTTTTGGTGGACATCGAACAGGGGCACATTCTCTCCACCTTCAGCTTGGCCCGCAAGCTGAAGGCGTGTGGTCACGAAGTTTTTTTTCTCGGCGTTGCCGATGTGGAGGAGATGATTCGCAAACAGGGAATGGAGTTTCGCGCGTTGCTCCAGGACCTGATGCCGGTTGGATCTGTCGCGAAACTGCGGGCTGAATATCTCAAAGATCAACAAAGCCACGAGAAAATATTTTTCTATATCAAGCCGTTGTTAGAGGGCACGATGCTCGACAGCACCTTTCAGGAGCTTCGGCCCGACGTCGTAGTAATCGGTAGCTTTTTCGAGGCCATTGCGATTCGGTATAAATACAACGTACCGGTTGTTATGTGGAATCCCACTATTCGAAAACAACCGCGAGCCGAAGCGTGCCAGTCAGTAATTCAGGTGTTGATTGAAGTACCGGGTGCCTGCGATCTGGTTGGTGTGCTTGAGTCTGCGGGTGTGAGGGTCCGAAACTTCGCCGACGTAGCGAACCTCGTGTTGACCATGCCTGAGCTGGCCTTTATACCAAAGGCATTCGAGCTGCCGGATCGCGTTGAGGATGAGCGTGTCTTTTACATCGGACCGGAGATTGATCTTGAGCGCGCCGAAGTGCAATTTGAGTGGAACCAACTCGCGCCCGATCTGCCGTTGATCTACTGTTCGCTGGGAAGTCAACTCGATATCAGACACGAAGTAAGCCGCCGCTTCATACGAACTGTAATTGATGCCGTTGCGGGGCGGCCGGAGTGGCAGTTAGTAGTGTCGCTTGGATCGAGAATGGAGCCTGATGAATTCATGCCGGTGCCTTCGCACGTGTGTCTCAGTCGTTGGGCGCCACAGTTGCAAATGCTTTCACGCGCAAGCGTGATGATCACTCATGCGGGAGCTGGTGCGACGAAGGAATGCATAATCAATGGAGTGCCGATGCTCGCAGTGCCGATGATGCGCGACCAGTTCGACTGCGCTGAGCGCATTGTGTATCACGGCCTCGGACTTCGCGCCGATATCGAACGCATCAACGCGGCGGAAGTTTGTTCAATGCTGGAACACTTGCTTGCCGATGGATCGTGTAGGGCAAGAGTGAACGCAATGAGAGAGGAATTCCGGCGTGTTGACGCGATGAACGCGGGTGTGGAACTGATAGAAAAGGTAGCCGCCGGGGGGCTTCCAGGTAAGTATTTCGTGGCTCACAAATAGTTTTATCGACCGAGCAGATTATTGATACGGAGGACGAAAAGGCTCTACTCCCAGGTACAAACTGCTTACTTGTTGACTTTACAAATGCTTGAGAATAGAGTCACGGCGAACTCAAACTGTTGGATCCTCGCGAGGTTGGCTTACCCCCTTCACGCTTGTTGAATCCAGCTTAGCTTAACTACTTTTGGGCGATCTTCATTCTCACACTTCCTAGTGTTTGAAAGACCTGCAAAATGGATCCTAGAATCCGCAAAATGATGTCTTCGTTATCGTCAGACGTGGGGTTCGATTTCTCACTGACTCACACGGCCGCGCAAGTGAACCTCTCCGTTTCAAGATTTCGCCATCTATTCAAGAGCGAAACCGGAACGTCAGTCGTCCAGTTTGTGAAAGCCTTGAGGCTGAAAAAAGCTAAAGAGCTAATTGAGACCACGCCACTTAGTATCAAGCAGATCATGACAGAGGTTGGAATAAAGGATAAAAGTAACTTCGCTCGAGATTTTAAGAAGACCTACGGGGCATCACCAGTTAAATATCGCCACAAGTTTCAGTCGGAAGATGATGAAACGCCAACTGACATGGCAGCCGTTTTCACCAATAAATAGCCAGTTTTACAACCACATTTTTCTTGCCAGTGCAGTCATCTTAAACTAGCCTCGCGGCTTCTCAGTTTGTTTGAATAGATCTCTGACTTAATTGACACACATATCGACTGTTCCTCCCCCCAAGCAGTTCGAGCCCTTCGTAAGTCGCTGAGCGCCCATGAGCAAGGTGCACTCAGCTTGAATTAACCGCAATCTAATTGGTGTTTAGCTTCCGTAAGGTTGCGGCCTCTGTCATTTTCACTTGTAATCAAATCGCGTTGCGATGTGCGGTAGCTTTGCCTACTGTCAAACTCAACCCTTCAGCGGTCGTAAAATTGCTCTTCGTCGAATGTTAGTCTAACCAGGCAGAGGCTAACCAGCACTGCCTAAACTCGGTCGATTCGAAGATGGCCTCTCCCCAATTCAGTCGAACTCAACAGAGAGATACGATCAGTCGTTACAAAACATCAATCGCCCAAATTCAGTTAGTTATGGGTTCCGCACATACCCGCTGAAACGTAACTACGCTGAATTGGATTCAATCGATGTCCACGTACATCGGGAACGAATTAAGAGGTTTGGCACACGACGCTGTACTCACCTAAAGCAAGGCTTCAACTCGATATGCAGTAGCCTTGTACCGGTTTCTCTAGCGATCCAACTTCCAAAACCGCTTCAATTATTTCATCGTCATTTTATGACGGTGCTGGTCCCCCTCTCTCGCGAGAGGGAGTCAGGACAGTCTTCAACGCAATGGGTGATATGGCTCAGAGCGAGGTTCTCGATTTATTGCACACGCCTTCAATCGGCTCGATTTTCAGGGTGGAGGTCGGCATGAGCATTGGGATGTTTCTCTGTTCGCTTTGCGTCGTATTTGTCTCGGTGTACCGATTACAGCCTCCCAGCGTCGTTCCCGCCAGTGCCGCGCTTACTGAGTTCTCGGCCGAACGGGCGATGGAACATTTGGCTGCATTGTCGAACAAGCCGCATCCGGTCGGTTCAGAGGAGCACGCACGAGTAGGCAAGTACATCGCGAGCCAATTGACGATTTTGGGCCTCACGCCTGAACTTCAAAAGACGAACAGCATGACCAATATCGTCGCCCGGCTCAAAGGAACAAGCGGTGGAAAAGCAGTGTTGCTCGTCGCTCATTACGATACGGTGCCATCGAGTCCGGGAGCCAGTGATAATAGTTCCAGTGTGGCCATGTTGCTGGAAGTACTGCGTGCCCTCAAAGCCGGATCACCATTAAGTCGTGATGTAGTGTTCCTATTTTCAGATGGCGAGGAGATTGGCCTGCTGGGAGCGAAGGCTTTTGCGTACGGGCATCAATGGGCCAAAGAGATTGCTGTCGTGCTCAATTTCGATGCGCGCGGAAACAGCGGTTCTTCGATCATGTTTGAGACCGGCCCCGAAAATGGATGGCTGATCAGGCAGTTTGCTTCCGCCTCACCACGTCCGGTGGCGACTTCGCTCTCACACGAGATTTATAAACTACTTCCGAACACCACTGATTTTGCGATCTTCAAAGAGGCCGGATTTGCCGGGCTTGAGTTCGCATTCATAAATGGCATTAACCACTACCACACTGCTAATGACACTGTTGCAGAGGTTGATCGGCGCAGCCTGCAACACCAGGGGGCAAATGGCCTGGCTTTGACCAGTCAACTGGCCAATGAAAATCTCGAAAACGTGCGAGCCGGCGACGCGATCTATTTTGATCTCTTCAGCTCTGCAGTGGTCGCTTACCCTGCGCGTCTGGCCCTGCTGTTCACCGCTGTAATCGTACTGTTGTTCCTTGCGGTGATAACGCTCGGTCTCAGAAAGGGACACTTAATGATTGGTGGCGTCGCGGCAGGAAGTGTCGCAATTCTGTTGAGTATGTTCGGCGCATTCGTCGTCGTGATTCTGATCCATTGGGTGATCGGCTTATGGAGAGGAGCGGCGAGTCAGAATGGTTTCGAGATGATAGTTTTTGCCGCCACTGCCACTGCTGTTGCTGCATTTCTTTTTGTTTTGGTTTTGCGAAGAATCAATACGCAAGACTTGATGGTGGGTGGTTTATGTTTTTGGTTGGTGCTGATGTGCGTGACCGTGTTTGTGATGCCGGGGGCCAGTTACCTGTTCACCTGGCCGCTATTATTCAATCTGGTTGCATTGGCCTCTATGTTTGCGAGACGGAGCGACAAGCCCTGGGCGGTGTCACACCTTGTGGTGCTTGCGCTATGCGCTCTGCCCGGGATTATCCTGTTTGTTCCCGTTATCTACCTGACAAGTATTGCGCTTAGCTTGGATTCATTCGGCTCGCTCGCAATTCTGACCGCGGTACCAGTACTTCTCCTCGGGCCATTTTGCCCACATCTGATGGTTCTCTCACCAAATGTCCACCGAAGAACACTTATCCAATAGAGCGGAACCCTATGCAGGTTTCCACAGCGAGGCGCCGGAAGCTTCGACTCTAGTCGAACTTCTGCGCTGGCGCGCGCTTCTGCAACGGGACCAGTTGGCTTACACCTTTTTGGTTGACGGCGAGTTGACAGAGACGCGGTTGACCTACGGTGAGTTGGACCAAAGAGCAAGAGCCATCGGTGCTTTCCTTCAGTCTTCGCAAGCAGCCGGCGAGCGAGCCCTACTCCTCTACCCGCCGGGTCTTGACTACATTGCGGCTTTTTTCGGTTGTCTATACGCAGGCGTGATTGCCGTTCCCGCATATCCGCCAAGGTCGTCGCGGCTTCGCAGTTTGTCGCGGATTCGGACCATCGTCAATGATTGTCAACCGACCTTAGCCCTCACCAATGCTCCAATGCAATTGGTGCTGAAATCGATGGCCGCGCGGAACTCTGATTTCCAGGCGCTCGAATTGATCGCGACTGACGAGCTCGACCCGGCGCTAAGTGATCGCTGGCAGGAACCAGCAATCAGCGAACACACACTGGCATTTCTCCAGTACACCTCGGGTTCGACCGCGACTCCTAAGGGAGTCATGGTGAGCCATGGAAACCTGTTGCACAACGAGCGACTAATCAAGCTGGCGTTCCAGCAGGACAGGCACTCGCTAGTCGTCGGTTGGTTGCCGCTGTACCACGACATGGGTCTGATCGGAAATATTCTACAGCCCTTGTACGTCGGTGCTCCTTGTATCCTGATGTCTCCCACGGCCTTTCTACTGAGTCCTTATCAGTGGCTGCTGACCATCTCAAAGTACCGGGCCACGACCAGTGGCGGTCCAAACTTTGCATACGATTTGTGCACCAGAAAGATTACCCCGCAGCAACGTGAAAGCCTGGATCTAAGCAGTTGGACCACCGCCTTTAATGGGGCCGAGCCGATTCGGGAACACACGATGGAGCGGTTCGCTGCGGCGTTTCAATCTTGTGGTTTCCGGCGCGAGGCTTTTGCGCCGTGCTATGGGCTCGCGGAGGCGACCTTGCTCGTCTCCGGCGGCTTATCGTCGGTTCCAATTACCAACATCGTCGAGTCGTCATCATTTGAGCAAAACCGTGTGATCGTCGCTGCCGCTGAAGGAGAGAACACACAAACGCTGGTGAGCAGCGGCGCAGCCTTGCTGGACCAGAAGGTAGTGATTGCGGAGCCGGAAATGTCAACTCTGTGTCCGCCGGATCAAGTCGGAGAAATCTGGGTTTCCAGTCCCAGTGTGGCCCAGGGCTATTGGAACCGGCCGGACGATACGGCCAATACCTTCCAGGCATATCTGACGGAGACCCGTGAAGGTCCTTTCCTCCGCACCGGTGACCTGGGTTTCATGAAGAACGGTCAGTTGTTCGTCACCGGGAGGTTGAAAGATCTGATCGTGATTCGTGGCCGCAATCTCTATCCACAGGACATTGAGCGTACGGCAGAGCAAAGTCACGCGTCCTTGCGACCAGGCAGCGGCGCGGCATTCTCAGTCGAGGTGGAGGGTGAAGAGAGATTGGTGGTGGTCCATGAGATCGCGCAGCGGCGAGTGGGGAACACGACGGAAATACTCGACGCGATTCGCCAGGTGATTTCAGAAGAATACGAACTGCAAGCGTACGCGATCGTGCTCCTTAAGTTCGGAACTATCCCCAAAACCTCATCCGGCAAGATTCAACGTCATGCATGCCGGATCGGATTTCAAAACGGCAGCCTCGAGGCCGTGGCCGAGTGGCGTGCTTCTTCTACGGCAATCGAAGATGAGGAGTTGTTAGTCGACGACAGCGCTCCACTTCAGAGTGTCGAAGACATCGAGCAATGGTTGGCTTCACGTTTGGCTGTCAAGCTGAAGCGCGATGTATCAGAGATAGACGTCAAGCAGCCAATCGCCCGTTATGGCCTCGACTCCCTGCTGGCTATGGAGCTGACACATAACATCGAAGCCAAATTGGGTGTTGTGCTTCCGGTTGTCAGCTTCCTCCAGAGTCTCAGCATTTCCCAGATTGCAGCGAAGGCAGTGGAAGAGTTAATGGCGACTCACTCGCATGGACCCGCGATCCTGAGTGCCTCCGGCGATTTGACGGTGGAACAACCGCTCTCATACGGACAACGGGCGTTGTGGTTTTTGCACCAACTGGCTCCAGCGAGCAGCGCTTATAACATCGCGCGGGCCGTGCGCATTCGCTCAAGGCTCAACATCGCAGCGCTGCGGCGCGCGTTTCAGACTCTGGTAGATCGACATGGCTCCTTGCGTACGACGTTCAAAGTTGGACCTGGAGGCGAGCCGGTGCAGGAGGTCCAACCGCAGGTTCCGGTCTGCTTCATCGAGATCGATGCGCTGAACTGGAGCGAAGACGAGCTGAATGAACGGTTGGTGACTGAAGCACATCTTCCCTTCGATCTCGAGAATGGCCCGTTGCTGCGAGTCACTTTGTTTCAGCGTTCGATGCACGAGCACGTGCTGCTCCTGGCGGTCCACCATATCGTGGCGGATTTCTGGTCGCTGGCAGTGCTGGTAAATGAGTTGGGCATCCTTTACCGCGCGGAAAACTCCGGTGTTCAGATCACCCTCACTCCTTTGTCGCTGCAATACAGCGATTATGCGAGTTGGCAGGAAGCCGTGTTGACGGGTCCAATAGGAGATCAACTCAGGCTCAACTGGGAGAAGCAACTGGGCGGAGACCTGCCTTTGCTGAATCTTCCTACTGACCATCCGCGACCACCACTGCAAACATATAACGGCGCATCGCAGCCATTTACGCTTAGTCAGGAATTGACTGAAGGGTTGAAAGCTATCTGTCACTCTCGCGGAACTACTTTATTCATGGTCCTGCTGGCGGCGTTCGATGTCCTGCTTCATCACCACACCGGACAAGACGATTTAGTGGTCGGCTCTCCGACTGCGGGCAGAAGTCTCACCGAGACGGCGGGAGTGGTGGGCTACTTCGTCAACCCGGTGGCTCTGCGAGTAGATGTTTCAGGTAATCCAACGTTCGAGGAATTTCTCGATCGCGTGCGCCAGAGCGTCATAAAAGCTTTTGAGCATCAAGACTATCCCTTCGCTTTGTTGGTCCAACAACTGCAACCGGAGCGCGATCCCAGTCGTTCACCGCTTTTCCAAACGATGTTCGTTTTCCAAAAGGCACACTTGCTCGAGGAAGAAGGTCTGTCGTCTTTTGCTCTCGGAGAAGCAGGCGCAAGGATGCAGTTGGGCGGCCTTTCGATCGAATCCGTGGCACTGCCACAAAGGATCGCCCAGTTTGATTTGACTCTGACGGTGGCCGAAGTCGAGAACGGACTGAAAGCGACGTTGGAGTACAACACAGACCTGTTCGAGCGGGAGCGGATGGCGCGGCTGGCGGAGCACTTTGAGAACCTGGTGGCGAGCGTGGTGGCGGATGCGGGGCAAAGAGTAGGAGAGTTGCGGCTGCTGAGTGCGGGCGAGCGGGAGCAGATAGTGGAGCAGTGGAATGAAACGGCGAGAGGCTACGAGCCGCAGGAGACGATGTTGGCGCTGTTCGAAGCGCAGGTGCAGGAGGGACCAGAGCGACTGGCATTGGTGGACGGTCAACGACAGATGAGCTATGGGGAAGTGAACGCGGCCGCGAACCGGTTGGCGCATTACCTGCGGACGGTGGGAGTGGGAGCGGAGCAGCGGGTGGGAGTGCTGCTGCCACGGACGACGGAGTTGGTAGTGGGGCTGCTGGGGATCCTGAAAGCAGGGGGCGCGTATGTGCCGCTGGAAGTGGGCTATCCGGAGGAGCGATTGCGCTACCTGCTGGCGGATGCGGGCGCGCGGGTGGTGCTGACGACGGGAGCACTGAAGCAGCAGTTGGGAGTGGTTGAGGGTGGGGCACTGCGAGTGGTGTGTGTAGACGAAGAGGGGGAAGCGATTGGAGCGCTGAGCAGTGCGAACCCTGCCTGCGAGACGGTGGGGAGCAACCTGGCTTATGTGATTTACACCTCGGGGTCGACGGGCCAACCGAAAGGAGTGGCCATCGAGCATCGCAGTGCGACGACCTTGCTGCAGTGGGCGGTGGAGCAATTCACGGCCGAGGAGTTGCGGGTGGTGCTGGCGGGGACGGCGATCAGTTTCGATCTGTCGGTGTTTGAGATGTTTGCGCCGCTGAGTAGTGGGGGGCTGGTGGTGGTGGCGGAGAACGCGCTGGCATTGCCGGAGCTGGCGGCGGGACAAGCGGTGACGTTGCTGAACACAGTGCCGTCGGCGATGAAGGAGTTGCTGCGGCTGGGGGCGGTGCCTGCCACGACGCGGGCGGTGAACCTTGCGGGGGAAGCGTTGAGCGGGCAGTTGGTGCGCGAGCTCTATGAGGAGACGGCGGTGCGGGAGGTGCGGAACCTGTATGGACCGTCGGAGGACACGACGTACTCGACCTGCGCGCGGTTGGGGCGCGAGAGTGAAGGGGAGCCGAGCATTGGGCGGCCGATAGCGAATACGCAAGCGTACGTGTTGGACCAGCGGCTGGAGCCGGTGGCGATCGGGGTGGTGGGAGAACTGTATCTGGGAGGAGCGGGACTGGCGCGCGGCTATCTGGGGCGGGCGGGGCTGACGGCGGAGAAGTTTGTGCCGCATCCGTTTGCGCGGGAAGCAGGGGCGCGGTTGTACCGCACGGGCGACCTGGCGCGATATGGGAACGATGGCGAGCTGGAGTTTCTGGGGCGGCAGGATGAGCAGGTGAAGGTGCGTGGCTACCGCATCGAGTTGGGAGAAATAGAGAGTGTGCTGCGGGAGCATGAAGGAGTGGCGGCGGCGGTGGTGGTGGCGAGCAGCGGCCAGCGCGAGGGCGCGGGCGAGGCGGGGCGGCAACTGGTGGCGTACGTGGTGGCGGCCGCGGGCGAGGTGGCGGTGGGAGAGATGCGGCGTTATTTGCGGAGCCGTCTGCCGGAGTACATGGTGCCGGCAGTATTCGTAGCGCTGGAGGCGTTGCCGTTAACGGCCAACGGGAAGATCAACCGGCGGGCGCTGGCGGCGCAGGCGGAGCAGGAACTGGCGGGGGCAGCCGGAAGCGGCGAGCAAGTGAAACCGAGTAGTGTGACGGAGGAGCTGCTGGCGGGACTGTGGAGTGCGGTGCTGGGGCAGCGGGAAGTGAGCGTGACCGATAACTTCTTCGAGCGCGGCGGTCACTCGCTGTTGGCGGTGCAGTTGTTGTCACGAATCCGGGAAAGCTTTGCGGTGGAACTGGAATTGAAAAAGTTGTTTGAGTTGCCCACCATCGCGCAACTGGCGCAGTTGATCGACGAGGAGTTGCAGGCCGGCAGCCAATTGGAACTGCCGCCCATCGTGCCTGTCTCGCGTGACCGCAACTTGCCGCTCTCGTTCCCTCAGGAACGTTTGCTGTTTCTCGAGCAGTTGGAGCCGGGCGGAGCCGTCTACAACCTGCACGCGGCTTTACGTCTGAAAGGAATTCTCGACCTCGCAGCGCTTGAACAGAGCTTTAACGAAATCATCAGGCGACATGAGAGCTTACGGACTACTCTGGAGCTGAGAGAAGGGGAGCCCGTCCAACTGATCGCTCCCACTCTAACAATCCCACTCCCGCTAATGGACGTCAGTGCGCACTCCGGTGCAGAGCCCGAGACGGAAGCGCTGCGGCTGGCGGCCGAGGAAGGTCAGCGACCTTTCGATCTAAGCACCGGACCGCTACTGCGAGCTCTCGCAATACGGATTGATGTGGAAGATCACTTAGTGGTGCTGACGATGCACCACGCGATCTCCGATGGCTGGAGTATGGGCATCCTGCTGCGCGAGTTGAGTGCACTCTACGCGGCCTACAGCCAGCACACGCCATCACCTTTGGCTGAGTTACCGATCCAGTATGCCGACTATTCGTCATGGCAGAGGAAATGCCTGGAAGGCGAATGGCTTGAGTCACACTTAGCGTACTGGCGCGAGGTATTGGCGGGCGCGCCTCCGGTGCTGGACCTCCCTGCCGACAGACCGCGCGCTGCGGTCCAGTCTTTTGCCGGCGCTACCCAGGTCATGGTCCTGGACCAGGACTTAAGCCGGCGAATCAGATCTTTGAGTCAAGAACAGGGCGTGACGCTTTTCATGACATTGCTGGCCGCCTTCAAAGTGCTGCTCTCGCGCTATACCGGACAACCCGACATCGTGGTGGGCACGCCCATCGCAAACCGAAACCGGCTCGAGACAGAAGCGCTGATTGGATTCTTTATCAACTCGTTGGCGCTGCGTACGGATTTGTCCGGCAACCCAAGTTTTACGAAGTTGCTTCAACGTGTGTTTGAAGTCACCCTCTCAGCGTACGCACATCAGGAAGTACCTCTTGAGAAGCTGCTACAGGATCTACAACCGGAGCGAGATCTGAGCCGCACACCGCTCTTCCAGGTCTACTTCAACATGCTGAATTTTCCACTCGGCGATCTGCAACTGCCGGGATTGACCTCGCAACTCTTGTCGTTTCCGGAAGCGTGGTCCAAGTTCGATCTGACCTTGTACGTGGAAGACCACGAGAGTATTCGTTGCAACTTAGTTTACAACGCAAACCTTTTCGAGCCGCTGCGAATGGCAGAGATGCTGGCGCAGTTCAAACATCTGCTTTTACAAATCGTCGAGCAGCCTGATGTAGAGATTGGTCGTTTCACACTGATTACGCCGGCAGCCGAAAAACACCTGCCGAACCCGAAGATGGAATTGAGTGCGAAATGGGAGGGAGCGGTCCATACGCTCTTTTCCAGGCATGCCCGGCAGTTTCCGAATAAGCCGGCCGTAATCGACAAACAAGCGACGTGGACCTACGCAGAACTCGAATCGCGCAGTAACCAGATAGCAAATTACCTGCTTTCGAGTGGCATTCAATCAGAGGACGTAGTTGCAATTTATGCGCATCGTAGTGCTCCACTAGTCCTGGCTTTGCTCGGAGTGCTCAAAGCCGGTGGGAGCTTCTTATTGTTGGATCCGGCCTATCCCGCTACGCGTCTCATTGATTGCCTTAAGCTCGCGAAACCACGCGGTTGGATCCAACTTCAGGCCGCCGGTGTGCTTCCTGAGTACTTAAAAGATTTCGTGACGTCACAAATCTCGTGCGTCCTCGAGCTTCCCGAGCGCCTCGA
>Ga0070698_100006872_pt1 | contig 12327 bp, 11 predicted proteins | sample KBSK1502metaG_FD_65477 | JGI IMG/M metagenome (GOLD analysis project Ga0070698, IMG submission 65477) | Corn, switchgrass and miscanthus rhizosphere microbial communities from Kellogg Biological Station, Michigan, USA - KBS K1-50-2 metaG | ecosystem: Host-associated > Plants > Roots >...
TTCGCGTCCGCAGCTCCAGTTCTGAGTTGACCTCTCCGCCGATGAGAATCGCCAGACCGGTAAAATAGAACCAAAGCATGAGCACGATCAGCGCACCCAGCGAGCCGTAGGTTACGCTGTAGGAATTGAAGAAATGCAGGTAGAGCCTGAATCCAAACGAGACCAGCAACCATAGAAACACCCCGATTATCGCGCCGCCGGTCAGGAGCCGTCGCTTTGGGCGACGGTCATTTGGAGCAAGGTAATAAATCAGATCGAACGTGAGCAACAAAAACACAATGGCGATCGGCCATTGCAAAATATTCCAAACAATTGTAAAGGCTGCGCTAAAACCGAAATGCGCCGCTACCCGATCGCCGAGGTGGCCACCAAAAAATACAACGGCGAGAGCGATCACGATAAACAATGAAACCATGATCGTCAGAAAGATGGCCACTAGTCTCACTCTCCACCAGGGGCGAGTTTCCTTCACGGCATACGCCACATTCAGAGTTGAACTGATTGCGCCCATTCCATTGGACGCAGCCCACAAGGCCGCCAGAATTCCCAGAGAGAGTTTGCCGCCCCCGCGCGCCTGGGTAATCTCATCGAGTGTGGTGTGAACCAGCGTTACCGCGGAAGAAGGCATGACCGCGGCCAGGTACGAAAGTAGTTTGTTCCGCAGATCCGATTCGGCCCCGGCAACGTAACCCAGCAGAGTGACCAGGACCAGCATCAGCGGAAAGAGTGCCAGCAGAAAATAATAGGATAGTTGAGCGGCGCGCCCCAGGAGGTCGTGATCTTTAAAGCGAGTCCAAATGGAGCCGGTAAAATTTTTCCAATCCAACGCGGAAAGACCCCTTGAAAACCGTCCAAAGTCCAAAGTCGAATGTCCAAAGTCTAATGCTTAACGTAAACGAACGCCACGCATTGGAAAGACTTTGGACTTTGGACTTTTGGACCTTGGACTTTGGACTTTGGCCTTATCACTTCACCATCGTGCCAGTGCGTCCCCAACGAGTATTAAGGAGGAAGTTTGAGATGGGATTGCCGTCAGTCGGCGCACTTTCGTCGTAAGACCAATAAACAAACATCGCGCGACCAATGACAAACTCGCGCGGGACGAAACCCCAATAGCGGCTGTCTTCGCTGTTTTCACGATTATCGCCCATGACGAAGTATTTGTTTTCCGGTACGACTAACTCTTTTCCATTTCCTTCATGAGTGAAGGCGTCATAGTCTTCACTGCTCTGTTCATCACCAGAGCCGGGATGGTAATAGACGTCGTAAGTTTCGCCGGGCTTCCGTGGAGGATCAGTGTCAACTACCAGCGGAGATTTCTCGTCTCGCTTATCGACCGCCTCAATGCGGTGTTCCGGTAAAGCCTTTCCGTTGACTATGACGTTCCGGCCTTGAATGCTAATGCGATCACCCGGTAGGCCGATAACACGTTTGACGTAGTTAGTAATGATAGGCCTGTTATTGGGACTCTCGTCCCGGCGCGGATCGTAACGATTCCCGGGATACTTAAAAACAATGATATCGCCACGCCTGATTTCGCGTTGTGGCAGAAACGGGAAAGTTTTGCCAGGCGCAAAAATAAATTTGTTAACTAAGAGATGATCGCCAATCGTTATTGTGTTCTGCATCGACCCGGTTGGCACTTTGACCGCCTGCACTACAAACGTCATCCCAAACAGCGCCATGATTACGGTGACGACCGCCGATTCAAAATACTCCCGCCAAACAGACTTGGGCGGACCGGTGGGCTTTGTTTCCGGCTCCGGCGACGAACCATGGCCATTGCGATTGAAGACCCGGGAAAAAGCAGACGTCTTCGGAGTCGCTTTCGCCTCGGATACGTTAGTAGAAAGTGGCCGGCTAGAAGGATTGCTCATTATCAACTCATCCTAGATACGTTAGATGCGGCGGTCAAGTTTGCTCGCTCACTCTCTGTCGTTAGTTCTCATCAATGCCAGCGCCTCCTTGGCGGCAGCGGCCTCGGCCGTTTTCTTCGAGCGACCCTCCGCCCGCACGCTACCATTGTCCCAGCTTACTTCGACATGGAAAGTACGGCGATGTGGCGGACCAATCGACTCCACTACCGAATACTTCGGCGCCGGTCGCCGCTCGGCCTGCAGTTTCTCCTGCAGCATTGTTTTGTAGTCGGCCTCGGCCGCGGCACTTGGCGTAACTTTCTGTAGTTCCTCACCGAGCGCCTGCTGAACAAATCTAGTTGCCGCCGGCAATCCCCCGTCAACAAAAATCGCGCCAGTCAGCGCTTCCAGAACATCGGCCAGCAGCGCATCCTTGCGACGCCCGCCGCTCATCTCCTCGCCACGGCCGAAACGTAAAAAACTCCCGAGGTTCAAACGCAGCGAGGCTTCCGCCAAGGTGGAGGCACTTACCAGCCGGTGCTTCATTCTCGAAAGTTCGCCTTCAGTGCCGGCGGGATAGGCTTTGCAGAGATAGTCAGCTACGACTAATCCCAGCACGGAATCACCAAGAAACTCCAGGGCTTCGTTATGGAGTTGACGAGCCTGGTCTTCCGCCCCGGGAGCAACCTGTTCGTGTGCCCAGGAGCGATGCGTGATCGCACGTTCCAGCAGAGCGCGATTATCGAACTTGTACCCAAGAACGATTTCCAGGAGGTCAAGATCCGGAAGTGTAATCCCCTGTTTCTTCAAGGTAGGTCCAACTGTAATAAAGCCGGAAGCGTCGTCACACTAGGGCGACAGGGCTTCCGGCTGTTAATGGAAAAGGTCTCCAGCGCGGTGCGAGCTTACGGACGCCGATGATTGTTTCGAGTCTTTGGTTTCGGTGTCGTTTTCGTGGTTGCCGTCTCCGCAGGGTTCTTCGGACTTGTGGTCAGCGGCGAAGCGGCACCGGACGATTTGTTTGGTGCTGGCGCTGCAGTTCCGCTTACCACAGTTGAACCAGCAGCGTTCGAGCTCGTCGGCGTAGACGTCGTTGGCGTCGCAGCCGGAAGGGTCGTCAATGGTGTCGGCTGCGGAGGCAACGGCTTAGTCATCACACTCGCAATCAGGTCTGTTAGCCCGACGTCAGACTGGTTGTGACGATATTTGTACCAGGTAGTTAGTGCGTCCATCCAGGCCTTCTTGCTGGCTTGAATAGCAGCCTCACTTCCCGCGAGGGAAACCGCGCGAGCATAGGCGTCAATCATCCGATCAATTACCTGATTGATATTCTCGAGAGCCAGCTTGCTTTCTGGAGTCTCGTCTTTATCCTTGTAAAGTCTGTTGTATTCTGCCGATAATTTCTCATACGGCCCCGTCTGATATGCCTCGGCGATATAGACGTAAGTAATGGGCTGTTTCTTTAACTTGCCATCAAGTTGTCCAGTCTTGAGAAAGTATGGCAAAGCCTCCGCTGCGTTCTTAGGAAGTGTAAGTACTCCGACTGTATTGTTCAGATAAGAAAGTGCCTCGTCCTTATTGGTATAGGGAGCCCAATTGTCCGGGACCGAACCTGCTTGAAGCAGTTGGATGGCTTTCTTGGCATAGACAAGCGAATCAGCATTAAACGTATCAACCTTCGACGTGGCGGCCAGATATCCTGCATACGCCAAATCCATTAGGACCTTAACATTGTCGGGCTCGTCGGTCAGCACCTGCTTTCCAAGTTCAAAAGCCTTGGCGTAATCCTTCTTGTCATAGACCAGTTCGCTTACTCGCGGTGTTCGTCTTGCTTTATCGATCACGGCTACGAACGTATTCTTCAGATAGTTTCTGATTGATTCTTCGCCCGCCTCACTTGGACAAGCCAAATATTTCTGGGCCAGGTCGTAAGCCCTGTTCTGATCAGTTTTGAAAGTGGCGCGGAACTCCGTATACCAGGCAAGCTTGTTCTCCGGAGTGCACTGCCCCTGAGCCGGCGAGGCGGCCGGTGTTTGCGCTTTCAGTTCAATAACACTTCCAAACACTGGCAGAAGGGCCAGGGTCGCATAAATTGCTAGTACCCGAATAGTCTTTGTCATTAGTTGTTCACAACCTCCAAGTTCTTTCTTCTCCCTTTGAGTTGTCCCCGCCCCGGGTAAATACCGTTCAACAACCTAGCAAATAACGCGCCACTAGGATGCGGATTCACAAACACCGGTTGCCGATCTGCTGTTCTGCGTCGCGGTCAGGAGAGAACCCAAGTTGAAATGGAACCCCAAAAGAACGCCCGCAATATTCCTGCAACTCCCATAAGGTGTCAAGGCAAGAATGTTGGCAGGTGAAAGAAAAAGGCACCCTGCAAAAAGACTTTGCGCCGGACATCGTTTACGGTTTACGACGTTCCGGCGCAAATGGGTTGGTAGAGATTGCAACTCTCTTGCAACTACTCCTGCGGATCCTGTGTCCTTCGCGGTCTGTCGTCGGGTTGTGCCGCCGGTGGAACGGAGGACTTCGCTGGTGTAACAGCCTTTTGAGTGTCCGTTTTCTGGGCCGGTGTGTTGATTGGATTCATCACACGTTTGACGTTGGAAGGAGCCGACTCGGGCACCAGCTTGTGCGTAGGCGAAGGCGCCGCCACCGCATTTGCTTCATTAGTGTCCACTGGAGCGGTACCGTTTTGATCGGCAATCATGTCGTCGCCCTCCTCGGTGCCGACTTCCTTTTCTTCGTCGTCAGGAGTGGTGGCTATCTGGAGGTTCGTCGGAGTGCCGAAGCGATCGTGGAGGTCGCGATAGATTCTCCCGGCCACGGCCGCCGGAAGATGATGATGAGCGTCAGTTCCACGCGTAATTACTACAACGGCGAGTTTAGGATTGGCGAGAGGCGCATAAGAGGTGAAGAGTCCTACCCAACTGCCGCCGCCGCCATTACAGGTGCCTGTCTTTCCCGCTACTGTCTGCAGCGGATCATATGCCTTCCGACCGGAACCGTAGTTAACGGCACCGATCATGCCCGGAATCATTCGTTGCAGGACGTTGCCGTCTATATCCAGCTTCCGACGCACCTTTGGCTTGAATTTGGCGGAAGCGTCTTGAGGACTCGGAACCTGCGGCACCAGCAACTTTCCGCCGTTGGCCATTGCGGACACGAGATTGCCCAACTGCAAGGCGGTAACCTCGAAGCCATCGGCATAGGAAAACATGCGACGAAGAGTGAACCCGGGACTCATCTCCGGCAAGCGGCCGGCAAACTCAAACGGAACATTCGCTCCAGTTTTTTCTCCCAGGCCCATTTCGCGCGCGTAGTGAATCATCTTGTCGAAACCGATGCCGCCACCGACCCGTTCGAAGTAACCATTGTCAGAGCGAGCAAGCGCCGAGGTCAGATCCATATGGGGGCGATCAGACGCCAACGTCAGCTCCGCAGGCGGAATAATATTTTCTGAAAGTCCGGCTACTCCGGTCACGAGCTTGATCGTCGAGCAGGGTTTGAAACCTCGTCGCACAGCCCACTCCTGGTTGACTATCGAGTAGACTTTCCCAGTCATCGGATCCATCACGACAACTGTGCCGGCATGATTACCGAGTGCATTGATTGCTACCCGGCGTACCTGCGCATCCTCTCCACTGGTGTTGTCTCTGGAAATCATTCCCTGAACTTCGTCGCGCAAGGCCTTGTCGAGCGCGCGCTGACGGGCGATGGCAGCACGTCGCGCAGCCTCAGCCCGGCGGCGCGCTTCAAGAATTTCACGTCGACGTTTTGAGCCCATTCGTCGCAGCTCGGCAGCACGTTCGCGCTTACTCAAAGGGCGCCCGCGCTTTCGTTCAAGTGCCTTCAATAAGGCAGCTTGTTCGCGGGCGTTCTGAATACGCTCGCGTCTGATGTCTCGTCGCGATAAGCGCACGCGGGATTTGCCGCCGTGCCGCGAGTTTCTGGCAGAAAGACGCTCGCGCCGATTAGAGCGCCGATCTCTTGCGGAAAGCTTTTTGCCTCTCTCTGAACGCGAGGCACTGTGGCGGCCATTTTTTGCGCGGGAGTTGTTTTGGGCACGCTTCCTGGCAGCGTCTGCAAGGTGCAAGGGAAGAACCAGAAGGACGATTAAGAAAAATGCGGAAATAAGATTGCGGGGGTACCGATTGCTCAAAGTCATCAGGGGTCTATTACCTTTCTACGGGTTTGGTCTTGCTCGGCTGCATTAGCCTCGCGGAAAAATCTACGCCGTGAACCACATCGGGAAAGGCCGGGAAACGCCGATTCTCAAATGCAAAAAACTGTTTTGGCAATCCTGAGAGTCAAACGCTCTCATAAAAAAACCCTTGTTTTCTTATGGACCTGTGGGTCCTCTACGTTGAGGTGGGAGAATTCCCGAATTTGGCGGTCCCTGGGGACATTGATTCGAGACCAGCGCGACTATAACATCTGAAATCACGAGGGACAATACAAAAGTAATCTTTTGTACACAACTGGTCATATTGCAACCTTTCTGTTCTTTCTTAATACAGAAAATACAGAATGGTGACAACTATCCAGCTGTTATTCTCCCTCAAACTATTATGAGGACTCCGCAAATCTTCAATAGCTTTCGCGCCCGACTGGTGCTTCTACTGGTCGTGCTTCTCGGACTGACGCTTGGTGTTCAGTACTACGTAAACCTGCAATCGGTAAAACGAAACGCCCACATGTTGGTTGAGCAGGAACAGGCAATTATGGCCGGCGTAGCGTTGGGGGTTAACAGCATCTCAAGCAACAAGTATCTCGATCAAATCAGGAGCAACGTACGTGAGCCGCTTCTCGATGAGCCGAATGGACGCGTGCGCAACGTGCTCGTCGTAGACAGCAACGGAAATGTTTTGGATAGCCTGAGCAAGGACTACGCGCCCGGGAAGAACCCCGATGAAAGCCCACGCTATGCGAAGATCACAGATTTACCTCTACCTCCTCTTAGAAGTGCGGTCGATCTGCCGGATGAAAGCCAGCAACTGCCGAGTTGGTTAACCAAGTCGCGCGACCCACTTTCCGGCGAACCTGGTGCGTTCTATTTTCCGGTAGAAACCCAGCAGGGACGTTGGTATGTAATCGTCGTACTCGGTTCGGCAAACACTCTGCGAAGTATTCTCCAGCGCCAGGCTTCTCGCTCGGCGCAGTACACGCTGTTGCTTCTGCTCGCTACAACGTTAGTCACGGGATTGTTTGTCTGGCGGTTTACGCGGCCAGTCAAACGTTTGTCGGTTGCGGCCCAGCGCGTGGCAACCGGCGACTTCGACGTTCGCGTGCCGACGGATCGCAACGATGAAATGGGAGCGCTGGCTGTCGCGTTCAATGACATGACTGCAAAGCTGGGAAGCTTGCGCGAATTGGAAACGAAGCTTCATCAGGTGGAGAAGGCGGCGGTGGTGGGGCGTCTGGCTGCGGCTATCGCTCACGAGATTCGCAACCCATTGAACTACATCAATCTCACCCTGGATCACCTGCGCTCATCCTTCGCTCCGGAAGACCCGGCGAAACGCGAGACTTTCGAGCGCCTGGCAAATCAACTCAAGTCAGAGGTGCAGCGAATCAATCGCCACATTACGGATTTTCTGAAATACTCCCGGCCGGCCGCACTTGAGCTCGAAGCTCTCGACCTTCGCGTTGAAGCCGAAGATGCCTTGCGAGTTATTGCCGGCCAGGCTGTCGAAAGAGGGGTCGACACCGTTCTGGAAGCTGACGCCACACTGCCTCTCGTCGTTGCTGATAAGGATTCCCTGCGGTCAGTTTTCACGAATCTGCTGATCAATAGTCTCGAAGCCATAGATGGCGGCGGCGGAACTGTTGGGATTAAGCTGATGCCCGAAACAAGCGACAGAGCGCGCGTTGAGATTAGCGATACTGGAAGAGGAATTGCGACCGACGACATTGCCAAGATCTTCGAGCCTTACTTTTCGACCAAAGAAACGGGTACGGGGCTTGGACTTGCCATTGTCAAAAAAGCAATTGATGATCACGGTGGTTCAATCAGCGTGAGTTCAAAACAGGGCAGCGGCACGACGTTCGTGATCATCCTGCCGGTAAAACCAGAGAACGAAGGAGGAAAGGATGAGGGATGAAAGATGAAGGATGAATACGGCACGGCTCCACGATCAGACTTATTCATCCTTCATCCTTCATCCTTTATCCTTCAGTGTTATGGCTCGTAAAACCATACTCGTAGTAGACGACGAAAAAGCGCAGCGGGAAATCCTCGAGATGATTTTATCCGGGGAAGGTTATGACGTAACCACGGCTTCATCCGGCGAAGCCGCAATCAAGTTTGCCAAGGACCGGCGATTCGATCTTGCCCTGACGGACCTCATGATGACGGGCATGGATGGGATCGAGTTACTCCAACACCTGCTCGGCCTTGATTCTTCGATAATCGTCATCCTTCTAACGGCTCATGGATCCATAGAATCGGCCAAGGAGGCTTTGCGCCGCGGCGCCTTCGACTATCTCGAGAAACCGTACGACAAGACAGCGCTACTGGAAACAATTAATCGGGCGCTGAAGAAGCTTGACGCCCTCGACACAGAAATTGTTTCCGCCTCGCCCAATATGGAGTCCGTGAAGCGAATGATACTTAAGGTCGCTCGCTCAAATTCGACCGTGCTTATTCGCGGCGAATCCGGCACCGGCAAGGAGTTGATCGCCCGTGCGACTCACAATCAGTCTCCGCGTGCGCAGGAGATGTTTCAGGCTGTCAACTGTGCCGCCATAAATGAAAATCTGCTGGAGTCGGAGCTATTCGGCCACGAAAAAGGTTCATTCACAGGCGCTCACGCTGAGAAAAAAGGACTCTTTGAAATTGCCGACCGGGGCACGCTTTTCCTAGACGAGATAGCTGAGCTCGACGTTGCCATGCAGGCCAAGCTCCTGCGCGCCCTGCAGGAACGCAAAATCAGACGCGTGGGCGGGACTCATGAAATAAGTGTTGACGTTCGCGTTATTGCCGCGACGAACCGCGACCTTCGCGCGATGGTTACAGATGGCAGGTTTCGTGACGACCTTTATTACAGAATCAACGTGCTTTCAGTCGATGTTCCACCCTTGCGTGAACGACGCGAAGATATTCCGGTCCTAATCGACTACTTCGTAAAGAAACACACGCGCAATACCTCGCGCCTGGTGCGCGGGCTGACTCCGGAAACGCGCAAGCTGATGATGGATTACAGTTGGCCGGGCAACGTTCGCCAGCTCGAGTCGGCAATCGAGCGCGCAATTCTACTTTGCGAGGGCGACCAAATAACCATCGAGGATCTGCCACTCGAAGTGCGACAGGAATCCCGGCCGGTCGCAGAAGGCGCGTTTAAGCTGCCGCCCGAAGGTATTAGTTTTGAAGACGTCGAACGCGATCTCATCATGCAGGCGATGGAACAAACTGATTACAACATTACGAAATCCGCCAAGCTTCTGGGACTGACTTTTCGCACGTTGCAATACCGGCTGGAGAAGTTTGGCATCAAGAAACCGGACGGGAATAAAGAGGCGGATCAAAGTTAACGCTCGATGATCTTGAAATCATCAGGCCGCAAACCGCAAGCATCAGTTGGTTCTGCCGTTCTTAGGATGTTACCTGACAACACCAAAATTGAACGGAGGCTCTCCCAATGAAACTCGTCAAGATCTTCACACTTCTAGTGTCACTCTCGGTGCTTTGCAGTTGCGAAAGAATGGGGTCTTCCGAAAAGGTCGTTGCGTCCAATTCCGTTGACCAAGTTGCCGCTAAGCAAGTTGCCCCTAACGAAGTTGGCGCTAACGAGGAATACAAGACAAACACCCAGGTCTCGCTTCAGCAAGCCGATCAGTCTCAGTCGATGGCTGAGGCCGCTAATCGAAAGATTCTCCGGAATGGCGATCTCACACTTGAGGTTGCCACTCCCGCGGATACAGAACGCCAGATAACTACGATCGCGGATGCGCTCGGCGGGTTCGTAGTTACTTCTGAGTCAAAACAGCACGATACGGGCGACCCGGCGAAGCAATACCTCGAAGTGAATCTGGTTATTCGGGTTCCAGCAGCAAATTTTCAAACTGCCTTCGACCAGATCCTCAGCACCGGGAGCCGCGTGATCCAGCAAAAGAAAACCGGCCAGGACGTAACTGAGGAGTTCATTGATCTCGAAGCGCGGATCAAAACGCAGAAGGCGTTGGAACTTCAGTTTCTTGAGATCATGAAACAGGCGAACAAGGTACCCGACGCGCTTGAGGTACAGCGCCAGATCGCCGAAGTCAGAACTGAGATTGAAAAGCTTGAAGGACGGAAGCGGTTTCTGGAAAATCGCGCTAGCCTGTCGACGATCACGGTCAGTCTACAGTCGCCCGCACCTATAGCCGTCAACACTTCAGGATTCCGCAGGAGCGTTCGAGAAGCCGTGGCAGACGGCGTGGACCTCACAATAGGAATAGTTTTGTTTCTGATCCGCTTCGTAATCGTGATGATTCCAATTTTTCTTTTGCTTATTCTTCCGATAGGTCTGCTGGTACGTTTCTTATGGCGCCGAACCCTAAAATCGACTTGGTCTCGCGAACAGAGAACCAATTCGCAGTCAGCTCCTTCAGATAAACCAATGGATTCATAGCCCGGCTGAGTGCTAAATCCGCAAAACGACATGATGACATGCTCCACACGCACTTTACTTAGTTGTCTGGCAATCCTGTTCGTCAGTGCAGCTTGCTCCAGACCTGCACCGAATTCAGCTTCTGAATCGGCTGCTCCAGCGGCGTCGCCTACCGCTCAAAGAATCACTTCGGAAGGCGTGGTAAAGGCCGCGACCCAACGCGCCGAGATTTCGGCGGGCGGCTCGGCAGTGGCCACTGTTCGGCTGACAATCCAAAGCGGCTACCACGTCAATGCAAACCCGCCAACATTCCCATACCTGAAAGCAACCGCCTTGGACATTTCACCCTCGGAAGGAATTTCCGTTGCCTTTATCACCTATCCAAAAGGGCTGAACAAGAAATTTGCCTTCGCGGAACAACCGCTCGCAGTCTACGAGGGCGATACGGACGTGAAGGCAACGCTGAAAGCTGACAAGGCGGCAAAAAAGGGTGAACGATCCATTCCCGCTCGTTTGCGCATCCAAGCGTGCGACGACCAGGTTTGTTACCCGCCGGGAATGCTCGAACTGGCAATTCCGTTGAACGTTAAATAGTCGTTACACGAACATTCGTGAAAACTTTTTGGATGATCGCGGCTGGAGTCGCCATTGTAGTGGCGGGCGTTTTCGTGTGGCGGCGAGATTTCGACACCGCGTTTGTAATAGCGGCACTCGGAATGGTGGCGTGGTTTCTTAATTACCGCGCCCAAATGAAAGAAATTACCGCAGCGGCGGACCTCAAGGAAAAGAACAATGGGTATGCAGAAGAAGGCTACAAAGACCTGGACGATGAATAAGGAAACTGGATTTCGAACGCTCGGGTTTGCTCTGATGCTGGCAGTGGGGTTCTGCCTGACAACGAAAGTAGCGCTCGCCTCAGATGAAAGCGATGTGCGCACTGTCGTGCAACAAGTGTTTCAGCAGTTGCAGTCCAGAGACTTTGGTTCAGTCTATGATTCCCTGCCGGCGTCAACTCGCACTCGCACTTCGCGCGATCGCTTCACCAGCGCTTTGAAGCGATCTCAGGATCGCTACATTCTGGATCGCATTAGTATTGGAGCGGTGCGCGTTTCGGGCAACCTTGCCATCGCGGATACGGAGCTTTACGGACGACTCGCCAAACCAATTGAAGCTGAGGGTAAGATAGTAGTGCAGCAGTATCTGGTGCGCGAGGACGGCAAGTGGCGCGTGGCCACGGGCGATAACGCCACCATTCAACGCTTTTTGAAGGCGAACCCCAGCTTCGCGCGCAAGTTTCCTATTCGCCAGCCGCGCATCTACATGAAACAGAACGGCAAGTGGGTGCTGTTCAACCTGGGAGAAAGACAGTGAAAGGTGAAAAGTAAAGAGTGAAAGTAAGAAATCAAGAAGTCTTCTCACTCTTCACTGTTTCTTGCTCTTCCCTTTTCACTCTTCACTTTTCACCGCCGTTTCAGCTCAGCGCCAACAGGTCATCAAACGACAACTGCGAGTCGTCAACCGGCTCAGTGAATTCGCCGTGGCGAATTCTGTAACGAGGCACGTCCAGCGCCTCACGCACGGCGTCGAGGTGGAAACGAATTATGTGGGGCGTGACACGAACGGAAGGAATGCGTCGCTTGCGCGCAAGCCGGCGCACCGTAGACTCGCTAACCTGCAACACTTTCGCAAGCTGGCGAGCAGTAAGAAACTCCTCACGCTCTTCCATGACGAGAATAGTAAATCGTGAACAGTAAATCGTAAATAGTAAACCGGAATAAAACACTATTCGGGGCTGGTGGAGTTCCCTCGCATCACCGGGAGGAAGGGCGATCCGTTCACGACCTACTGTTTACTGTTTGCTGTTTACTGTTTGCTGT
>Ga0070698_100006873_pt1 | contig 12327 bp, 11 predicted proteins | sample KBSK1502metaG_FD_65477 | JGI IMG/M metagenome (GOLD analysis project Ga0070698, IMG submission 65477) | Corn, switchgrass and miscanthus rhizosphere microbial communities from Kellogg Biological Station, Michigan, USA - KBS K1-50-2 metaG | ecosystem: Host-associated > Plants > Roots >...
CAGCTGTACATGGCCGTCGGCATCTCCGGCGCCATCCAGCACCGGGCCGGCATGCAAACCTCCAAAACCATCATCGCCATCAACAAAGACCCCGAAGCCCCCATCTTCGAAATCGCCGACTACGGCATCGTCGGCGACCTGTTCACTGTCGTGCCGCAGCTGCTGGACGAAGTCGGCAAGCGCAAGCAGCTATAAGCACGGGCCGCCGCGCTCGCAGCGGGGACTAGGCTAAAGCCGCGATGAATACTAGCCCGGTCGTATATCTCGATCATGCCGCGACGACGCCGCTGCTGCCCGAGGCGATCGACGCGATGACGGAGGAACTCGGCCGGCTCGGCAACCCCTCGTCGCTGCACGACGCGGGGCGCCGTGCCCGCCGGGTGGTCGAGGAGTCGCGGGAGCAGATCGCCGAGGTGTTCGGCGCCAGGGCGAGCGAGGTGATCTTCACCAGCGGCGGCACCGAGGCGGACAACCTCGCGGTGAAGGGCCTGTTCTGGGCGCGTCGGGCGGCTGACGAGCGCCGCTGCCGGGTGCTCACGACCGCGGTAGAGCACCACGCGGTGCTCGACTCCGTGCATTGGCTCGCGTCGGCGCAGGGGGCCCGCCCGGACTGGCTGGGTGTCGACAGCTGCGGGCTCGTCTCACCCGCCGGACTGCGGGAAGCGCTGGAGCGCGACCCGGGCAGCGCGGCCGTGGTGAGCGTGATGTGGGCCAACAACGAGGTCGGCGCCGTGCAGCCGATCGCGGCGCTGGCCGAGGTGGCGCACGAGTTCGGCGTACCGTTCCACACCGACGCGGTGCAGGCGGCCGCGCAGCTGCCTGTCGACTTCGCCGCGTCCGGCGTGGACGCCATGACCGTCACCGGGCACAAGCTGGGCGGCCCGGTCGGAGCCGGGGCGCTGATCCTGGGCCGTGGCATGGCGCCGGTGCCGGTGCTGCACGGCGGCGGCCAGGAGCGCGACATCAGGTCAGGCACCCTGGACGCGCCCGCGATCCGCGCGTTCGCGGTCGCGGCGGTGGTCAGCGCGCAACGGCGGGTCGATGAGGCCAAGCGGCTGGCAGCGCTGCGGGACGACCTCATCCGCCAGGTGCTCGCCGCCGTCCCCAACGCGATCCTGAACGGCCCGCCGCCAGGCCCGGAGCGGCTGCCGGCCAACGCGCACTTCTCGTTCCCCGGCTGCGAGGGCGACGCTCTGCTGCTCCTCCTCGACGCCCGGGGCATCGCCTGCTCCACCGGTTCCGCGTGCACCGCCGGGGTGGCGGAGCCGAGCCACGTGCTGCTCGCCATGGGCGCCGACGAGGCGCGCGCCCGCGGCTCGTTGCGCTTCTCCCTCGGCCACACCACCACCCAGGCCGACGTCGACGCCCTCGGCGCGGCCATCGGGGAGGCGGTGTCCCGCTCCCGCCGCGCCGCCGCGCGCTAGCGGCGCCCGAGCGGTGCGCCCGGCTCGGTAACCTGGAATGGCTATGGGACTACGGGTTCTCGCCGCCATGTCCGGCGGGGTCGATTCCGCCACCGCGGCGGCACGTGCGGTAGACGCCGGTCACGAGGTGACCGGCGTCCATCTCGCGCTCTCGCAGAACCCGCAGTCGTACCGGACCGGCGCCCGGGGCTGCTGCACCCTGGAGGACGCCAGGGACGCCCGCCGCGCGGCCGACGTCATCGGCATCCCGTTCTACGTCTGGGACATGGCGGAGCGGTTCGCCCGCGACGTGGTGGACGACTTCGTCGCCGAGTACGCGGCCGGCCGGACGCCCAATCCCTGCCTGCGCTGCAACGAGAAGATCAAGTTCGCCGCGGTCCTGGACCGCGCGCTCGCGCTTGGCTTCGACGCGGTCTGTACCGGGCACTACGCGCGGACCGACTCCGCGGCCGGCACGCTGCGCCGCGCCGCCGACCCGGGCAAGGACCAGTCCTACGTGCTCGCCGTCCTCACCAGGGACCAGATCGCGCACGCGATGTTCCCGCTCGGCGACACGCCCAAGACGGCGGTGCGCGAGGAGGCCAGGGACCGCGGGCTGCTGGTCGCCGACAAGCCGGACAGCCACGACGTCTGCTTCATCGCGGACGGCGACACGCAGGGCTTTCTCGCGCGCAAGCTGGGGCCGGCCCCTGGACAGATCGTCGACGAGGACGGCACGGTGCTCGGCGGACACGACGGCGCCTACGCGTTCACCGTCGGCCAGCGCAAGGGGCTCCGGGTGGATCGCCCGGCCCCGGACGGCAGGCCCAGGTATGTGCTGTCCATCGAGCCGGTCTCCAGCACCGTCACTGTCGGCTCGCCCGAGGCGCTCGCGGTCCGCGAGATTACGGCGGTACGCCCGGTATGGACCGGCTGCGAGCCGCCGCCGGTACCGATCGAGTGCTCGGTTCAGCTCCGCGCGCACGGCGATGTCTACGCGTGCGTCGCCGCCCTCAGCGGCGACGACCTCCACATCGAACTGCGCGAACCCGCCCGCGCGGTAGCCCCCGGGCAGGCCGCCGTGCTCTACGACGGCGACACGGTCCTCGGCAGCGCCACCATCGCCGTCACCCGCTGAACGACGCTAAGTCATCGTCACCGTACAGGTGCGTGTTCAGTTCCCTGGGACGAGTCGATTCAGTGCAGGACTCGGTGTAGTAGTTCATGACGGCGACAATCCGCATGCCGGACTCCGCTGTCAGGGGCCGCGCGTAGTGCGGGTGCCGCCTGGCGTCGAAGAAGATCAGGTGCCCGGAATGCGGGCGGATGACCGAGCAGTCCTGCTCGACCGCCGCGATGTCCGTCGCGTCCGCGTCGTGCGCGAAAACGAGCTCGCCGCCGCTGGCGTGATCCGTGCAGAAGAGCACGCCTGTCAGCGGATTGGAGTCGATGTGGCATTCGAAGCGCATCGTCGTGCCGCGCTGAACGTTGAGCACGACGCCGTAGCGGTCGTCCTTGGCCGCCGCGACCGGCTCGTCGCACGCTACGGCGGCCATGCCGAGAAACACCTCGCGATAGGCCCGGTAGAGCCAGGGCAGCCGCTCGCGCACTTGAGCGGCGTGTACCCGGCCGCGGGGGATCCGCTGGACCTCGATCGCCTCCCGCGACAAGATCGGGGTGCGCGGGAACTCGCGGAAATCGGCGTCGGTGGCTACCTCTCGAACGTCCTGTTGCCAGTTTGCGGGGAGACATTCGTTCAGGTCGAACGTGGTCCAGCGGAATCGTGAGGGCATGCGTCCGATGATCGATTGCGAAGGTTTTTGCGCCATGCCGTCCGAATTCAGGACGTGGTGCTCCTTTCGAAGGCGGTCGCCCGCTCGGCGCCGGAGGCCATAACCCCGTGGTGACCTGTGCGGCCAGAGCGGCCCACGGCCCCACGGAGTCAGGCGAGCTCGGTTGGCGACGACACCCGGGGACGATGCACTGGCATCGATGTCGTCGCGCGGTGCCTACGCTTGGGGGTCGTAATGTTCGTAGCGATACTGAAGTGATGGGCGGGCGTGGAGCTTGGCCATGAGTGAGGCCTCCAGCGGTCGGGCCTAACGGCGGCGCCTGGTCCGGCGCAATCCGGCGTTAGGTCCTTTTTGAGACATCGCCGGGGTGTGGTCCGCCGTCCTACCTAACCGATTATGAGATACGCGAGCTTTGCTGTCATCTGTCCAGTTCAGCCGGCGGTGACGGGGATCTCAGACCCGGGCGAGGGCGCGTAAGCGGCCGTCGGCTCAGCCTTGGCCGCACCGCTGCGGGTGCGACCCTGTACGAGTCGGCGCCCGAAGCTGGGCGCGAAGATCATGACCGCGATCGGGATCAGGGCCGGCAGGGCAAGCATCACTCCCGTCCAGCGGACGCCGATCCAGCCCGCCAACAGCCCGTCGGTGAGCGACGCGAGCGGCTTGCTGCCTGCCCAGGCGATGGCCCAGACGGCCATCACGGCCGCTACCCGCGTCGGCCCGGCGGCCTTGGACAGCAACGTGCGGGTGGCGGAGTTGGCGACCAGGCAGCTGATCCCGGCGCCCAGGGCGGCGGCGACGCTTACCCAGACCCACGGCGTCATGACGAAGAACACCATGCAGCCGCCGAGGAGAGCCAGCGCGGTGGCGGCGAGCCTGAGCGAGGGCAGGTGCTTGGAACGCCGCAGGGATCCGACCACGCTGCCGCCGCCCAGCGCGGCGATGAACCACCCGGACCAGCTCGCGGATACCCCGAGGTGGTTAGCCAGGGCGGGCCCGAGCACGAGTACGGGATCGTCGGCGACGGTCACCGCCGCCACCATGAGCAGCAGGATCATGATGCGGCCATCGCCCAGGGCGATGTGGAAGCCGTCCATGATGCGCGACCGCTGCCGCCGCTCCACCGTTCCGTACCGCCCCGCTCGCCAGAGGATCAGGGTGAACACCACGAACGAGACAGAGTTGCCCGCGAACGCCCAGCCATAGCCGAACCAGTGCACCACGGCGATGCTCAGCAGCGGAGCTATGGCGCGGCCCAGGTTGTATGAAACCGCGTCCATGACGAAAGCGGCCCTGACTTCGCCGCTGCCGACCAGTCGCTGTACCGTGACATTTCTGGCGGGCAGCGCGAAGGTGAAGGCGAGCCCGCTGAGTATCGCGCCGGTGACGAGCCCTGCTTCGTTGAGATGGCCGGTGAATTCCAGGCCGGCGAGTGTGGCCGCGATCAGGGCGGACACGATCTGGGTGCCCAGCAGCGTCCTGCGTCCGCCGAACCGGTCGGCCATCACGCCCGCCCACGGCCCCAGCACCAGCGGACTCGAGAATTGCGCGCAGGTAACCAGGCCCACGGCGAATACCGAGTGGGCCAGCCGGTAGGCGAGCAGCACCTGGGCCGTGTTCTGGAGCCACGTCCCGAGGTCGGAAACGACGCTGCCGTAGAAATACAGACGGAACTTCTTGTTCTGAAGCACCCACCATGACGTGGGCTGGTCTCCGGCCCGGACGAGGCCGAATGGTGCCCGCAGGCGGCTGGGAACAGGCAGTCGCAGCACTGTTGTCCTTGACATCGAGATCAGCGTTGACCCGGGTAGTCCGAAAAATGCGAGTGGTGCGTAGTCCGGCGCTTACCTGGGTCTCAGGCTGGCTCGCTGGGTTCTTCTTGCTCGTCTTCGTACCGGGGAACCGGCACGTCCCCGAAGTTGACGATGAACTGGTTGCGGTCCGCGGGCCACACCGTAACCGTCACGCGCAACGGGGTCCCCGTCTGGTCGAAGCCGGTGCGGAAGATTTCGAAAACCGTGGCATCGTGTGCCAGCCCGAAGAACGACTGCTCGTTGGTGTCGGGAACGCGCGCCGTGATCCAGTCCCGGTAGCCGATCTGCTGGATGCCGATGGTCTCGCTCAGGTACTGGACAGCGCCTTCGGGGATGTCCTCGGCCATCAGCAGGCGAGTGGCGCCCTTGGTGATGAAGTCCATCGGGTAGAAAGACGTCTGCAACGACCACGGGATGCCGTCGATGTAACGGCTTTCATGCCTGCTGACAACGTGCGTGCTAGGCGCGACACGGAGCCGGCGGCTGATCTCGACGGACGGCGTCTGGACTTCGACCTTCGGCGTAGTGACTCGCGGCTTGCGGTGGCTCTCATTGACCTCAGACAAGTACGTGATACTGCCCTCAAGACTGCCGCTCTTCCGCGGATTCCCGGACAGTACGGTGACAAACGGGTCGATCCTCCGGGTGACGAAGGTCCCCTGTCCTGGCCTTGTCTCCACCAGGCCCTGGCTTGTCAGTCGCTTGATCGCATCCCTGATGGTGTTCCTCGACGAGGAATACCGGTCGCGTAGCTCGAGTTCGGTTGGCAACTGATCGCCCGGCGCGAGCTCGCCTGACTCGATCTGAGCGCGCAGTTTCTCGGCGATCTGCTGGTACATCGGCTGCTGAGCCATAGAGCCCTCCCATCGGTACCAACCACCCCGACGATCCTTGCCGCCAAGTTCATCAGAATCTGTGGAGCCGTCTGGTTTGTACCCGGGATTTAGTGGTACAACCGTTATGAGTCCTAGACGTTGGGATGGCTTGGATGGTATGGCTGATTAGGTATATCAGAGCTAGCCTACCAGGTCAACTGCTCGGTTGCAGCAGTACCTGAGGTATGGTTCCTGAGAACCTGATCATCCGGCTTACCGGGTCAAATCTGAACGACGGGGCGTCGGGGACCCGCGGGTTCACCGCGGGACAGGAGAGCTGGGAGGCTCCCATGGCCGGTTTCATCACCACGCTCATCACTTTCGCCGCCGGAACGGCCGCAGCCTTCGGCATCTTGCTCGGCGCCTTCTTCGCGATCTCCTTCGCCATCCGCAGGGAGGACGTGACCGGAACGCTGACCGGTCACGCGCCCAGCCGTGCCTGCCGCAGCGCGCGGTTCCTCACCCAATGGCACCGCATCCGCTGGGAATCGGAAGGGCCGCGGCCGCGACTGGCTATCGCGTGACCATTCTCCGGTTCCCGCGGCGCGTAGCCGCGGCGCCGGCTTAGTACTGCGCAGTCCTCCGCGGGGGCGGGCTGCGCAGGGGGCGCCTGGCCCGAGCCGGCCGGGAAAACAGTACGGGCGCCCCGGAACAGCGCCTGCCCTCCGCCGGCGTCCCAGTAACCGGTACGCACACAGGACAGGACCGCGACGCGGCCTGTAAAGCCACAAGCTCGTGTATCAAGTGCGCCTTCGCGCGCACCTACCTAGAAAAGGAAGATCAGCTGGCACGGGCAGCAGGGGAACCGGGCCGCCGGACGACAGCCGCGCGGTCCGTGTCCGTTCCCGATGATCCCGCCTGATGATCTTCGTCTGAGCTGGGCGTATGCCGGCCTCCCAAAAGATGATCGTGAGGTATCTCAGAGAGCCCCGCTTTCCACAAGCGGGGTAAGGGGGACCGGGTTGAGCAATCCCAACAACTGGAATGACATAGATCAGTGGTTTATGCCCTACCACATAAGGGCATCTCGTTGGTAGCCCTACTTGTAGGGATGGCCCAGACGGCATAGACGGGTCGCATAGGCCCCATAGGCCGTATGGGCTAGGCAGATCAGCTGGCTTGACCAGGTGGTATGCCAGCGAGCGCGGCGGACGGGAGGCCGGCATGGGCAGCATAGAGGTGGTAGCGGCGATGGTGATCGTGTTCGCCTTCGCTCTCGGAACAGCGATCGGGGTCGTGCTGGTCGCTTCGTTCGCGTCGCGGCGTGAGGACCGGCTGATGTCGCTCTGGGGCGAGGCGCCGGGGCCGGCCTGCGGGGGAGTGCGGCGGCTGGTCAGCGCCGGAGTCCGCGGCGGCGCGCCGGTCAGCGGGCTGCACCACTACGGCGAGGACGGCACCGGGTCGGGGCAGGAGCCCGAGCGGTGAGCGGCATCGAGCTGGTCGCGGGAGTCATCGCCGCCTTCTTCGCCTTCGGGATCGCGGCGGGCGTGCTCGCCGTGATCGCGCTGTCCGCGCTGCGCGGCCACCGGGCACGCGGTGAGCGGCGCCGCGGCTCCGGCGACTACGACCCGAACCGGACCCGGCCCATCGGCTGGATCCCCCCAGACGGTCCCGGCCAGGGCGACCTCCCGCCGCCCTGGCCTGGGCGCCGCGGCTGAGCAGCACAGGGCTTGACGCGCCTGGCGGGGGCCGCGTCAGGGAAGGCGGCCGCCGGGATCCGTCCCAGGATCCCGGCGGCCGCCGGCGCGTGCGGCGCGTCCGCGACCCGGATCGCTACCCCGGCTAAGCTCGACATCGTGGCCGAACAGCACGCATTCCCGTGGCCGCCAGGCGCCGCGACCGGGATCGGGTCGATGCCTGGCGCGAATCCGATGGAGGCGGCCCGGATCATCGCCGGTGAACTGCCCGACCTCCCGCACCTTGCCGAGCTCCCGGCGCGCGGGCCAGGGGCTGACCTGACCGGGCGCGCCGCCGCGCTGCTCGTGGACATCCCCGTCGAAGTCACGCCGCGCGGCTGGCGGATCGCCGACCGCCCCGGCCGTGACATGCGCCGCGCCCGCGGCCTCCTCTCCTCCGACCTCGACGCGCTGGAGGAGGCCCTGGACGGATACCAGGGGCTGCTGAAGGTGCAGGTCGCCGGGCCGTGGACGCTCGCCGCGACCGTCGAGCAGCCGCGTTCGCTGAACCCGGCGCTCGCGGACCCCGGCCTGGTCGCCGACCTGGCGACGTCGCTGGCCGAAGGCGTCGCCGCGCACGTCGCCGAGGTAGCGAAACGGGTCCCAGGGGCGACCATCATCGTCCAGGTGGACGAGCCCGCGCTGCCGGCGGTCGTCGCGGGCGGGGTGCCGACCGCCAGCGGCCTGTCCCGCGTCCGCCCGGTGGACGAGGAGGTGCTGCGGGAGAGACTGCGCGAGGTGCTCGCCGCCCCCGGCAGGTACACGGCGGTGCACTGCTGCAGTCGCAACCTTCCGTTCGGGATAATCCTGAGCGCCGGAGCGGATGCGGTCTCCTTTGACGCGAGCCTGCTGCGGAACACCGACTACGACGAGCTCGCGGCGGCGGCTGAGGCGGGGGCCGGGCTGCTGGTCGGCGCCCTGTCCGCCTTCGATTATCCGGAACGTCCCGGGGTGACTCCCGCCGATACCGCTCGAGCCGTCGCGGAGGTGTGGCAGAAGACGTCGCTGCCGCCGGGCGACTGCGCGGCGCAGGTCGTGGTCACGCCCGCGTGCGGGCTCGCCGGCGCGTCGCCCGCGCAGGCGCGCGAGGCGCTGCGGTGGGTGCGGGAAGCGGCGCGGATCCTGCCGGAGATGATGGGGGAGCTGGCGTTATGGAACTGGACGAGGCGCGGCAGCGGCACGCGGAGCTGAGCGAGAAGCTGCGCGACGCGCAGTACAGGTACTACGTCCTCGACGCGCCGACAATCGCCGACATCGACTACGACACGGACATGCGGGCGCTGGAAGCGCTCGAGGAGCGGTTCCCCGAGCTGCGCACCCCGGACTCGCCGACGCAGAACGTGGGCGGCGGGCTGTCCACCCTGTTCACGCCGGTGGAGCACTTGGAGCGGCTGCTCAGCCTGGACAACGTCTTCTCCGAGGAGGAGTTCGCCGCCTGGGCCGACCGGGCCGCAAGGCTGGGCGGCGCGGGGCCGTACCTGTGCGAGCTGAAGATCGACGGGCTGGCGATCGACCTGGTGTATGAGCGCGGCCGGCTGGCGCGCGCCGCCACTCGCGGGGACGGCCGGACGGGCGAGGACGTGACGCTGAACGTCCGGACGATCAAGTCGGTCCCTGACCGGCTGCGCGGTCCCGGAGTGCCAGCGGTGCTCGAGGTCCGCGGCGAGGTGTTCCTGCCCGAGGCGGCGTTCGTCCGGCTGAACGAGTCGCTGCAGGAAGCCGGCAAGCCGGCCTTCGCCAACCCGCGGAACGCGGGGGCCGGCTCGCTGCGGCAGAAGGATCCCCGGGTGACCGCTTCCCGTGGCCTGGGCGCGATCGTGCACGGCATCGGCCGCGTGGTGGGCTCGGGGGACGGCGAGATCAGCGGCGCCGCGGCTGGGCCGGGCGCGGCGGGGCACCTGGAAGGGGCGCCGGACACGCAGTCCGGCTGGTACGAGCGGTTGCGGGAGTGGGGGCTGCCGGTCAGCGACCGGTACAAGGTCTTTTCCAGCCTCGATGAGGTCAAGGCCTACATCGAGTACTACGCGGACCCGGCGCACCGGCACGAGACGCCGTACGAGATCGACGGTGTGGTCGTAAAGATCGACCCGCTCGAGACGCAGCGCGCGATGGGCGCGACCAGCCGGGCGCCGCGCTGGGCGATCGCCTACAAGTACCCGCCCGAGGAGGTGAACACCCGACTGCTCGACATCCGGGTCAACGTCGGGCGCACCGGGCGGGTCACCCCGTACGCGGTGATGGAACCGGTCAAGGTCAGCGGATCAACCGTCGACCGGGCAACCCTGCACAACGAGGACGAGGTTAAGCGCAAAGGCGTGCTCATCGGCGACATGGTGGTGCTGCGCAAAGCCGGCGAGGTCATACCGGAAGTCGTCGGCCCGGTGACGGAACTACGCACCGGCGGCGAGCGCGAGTTCGTCTTCCCCGCCGAGTGCCCGGCGTGCGGCACCCGGCTCGCCAGGGACGAGGGCGAGGTCGACTGGCGCTGCCCGAACACCGTGTCGTGCCCCGCGCAACTGCGCGAGCGGCTGTTCCACCTGGCGTCACGCAGCGCGCTGGACATCGAGGTGCTCGGCTACGAGGCGGTCGTCGCGCTGCTCGACTGCGGGCTGGTGGCGGACGAGGGCGACCTGTTCGCGCTGACCGCGGAGAAGCTCGGGACCTGCGCGTTCTTCGTGAACAAGGCCGGCGGCCTCAAGGTCAACGCCCGCATGCTGATGATGAACCTGGACGAGGCCAAGACCAGGCCGCTGTGGCGGGTGCTCGTCGCGCTGTCGATCAGGCACGTGGGGCCGACCGCGGCGCGGGCGCTGGCCGACGCGTTCGGCTCGGTGGACGCGATCGCGTCCGCGTCCGCGGACGCGCTGGCGATCGTGGACGGTGTCGGACCGACGATCGCCGCCTCGGTCGTGGAGTGGTTCACCGTCGACTGGCACGTCGCGATCGTCGACAAGTGGCGGGTGGCCGGCGTGCAGCTCGCGACGCCGGGATTCGACCCGTCGGCGGCATCGTCCCGGCTGCTCGCGGGCGTGACGGTGGTGATCACCGGCACGCTCCCCAGCCTCACCAGGGACGAGGCGGCCGAGGCGGTCCGCGCGGCGGGCGGCAAGGTGTCGTCCTCGGTGTCGAAGAAGACGAACTTCGTGGTGGCAGGCGAAAACGCGGGCTCGAAGTACGACAAGGCGGTGGAGCTGGGCGTCCCGATCCTCAGCGAAGACGCCTTCCGCGCGCTGCTAGCGCACGGCCCCGACGCGCTTACCTCTGAGGTGGCTGCCCCCGAATTGCCTAGCGGATGAATGTGACAGCGAGCCGGTTATAGGCGGCTGAATGTCACATTCATCCGGCCCGGTCCCAGCGTGGTTAGCGGGCCCAGCGGAGGATTAGCGGGTCGCGGGCCGTTGCCAGTTCGATCAGGCCGCGGCGGGTCCTTGGCGACACGGGGCCGAGCGGGGCGCGGGTCCGGTCCGAGGCGACGATGCCGCCCTCGGCCAGCAGGATCTTCTGGGCGCGCAGGCCGCACTGGCGGTTCTCGAAGTGGATGAGCGGCAGCAGGTCTTCATAGGCGTGCACGGCGCCGGCCCGGTCGCCGGACAGGTAGCGGCGGACGATCTGGCCGAGTTCGGCGGGGACCATCGAGCTCGGCATAGTGCCTGTGGCCCCGGCGTCCAGATCGGGGATCAGGGTGACCGATTCTTCGCCGTCGAAGGGACCGGGCAGGCTGTCGCCGAGGGCGCTGACCAGCGCGTGCAGCTTGTCCGCGGCCTGCGGCACCTCGACCTTGGCGTACTGCACCCGGGGCACCTGCCGGATCAGGTCGATCAGCAGGCTGACCGGCAGCGTCGTCGCCGACAAGGGCGCGTCCTGCACCATGATCGGGATGTCGATCGCGTCCGCCACCCGCTTGAAGTACTCGGTCACCGCTGGCCCGGGGACGGTGAGGGTGGCGCCGAAGAACGGCGGCATGAGCATCACCATCGACGCGCCCATCTCCTGCGCGGCGCGGCTGCGCGCCGCGGCGACCCGGGCGCTGTAGTGGCTGGTGGTGACGATCACGGGGCACTGTCCCCCGACGCGCTCGAGCAGCAGGCGGGCGATCGCGTCGCGTTCCGCGTCGGTCAGCGAGAACTGCTCCGAGTAGTTGGCGAGCAGGCACAGCCCGTCGACCCCGGCGTCCATCAGGTAGTCCACGACCCGCGCCGTGCCATCTAGGTCAACGGTCTCGTCGTCGTGGAAGATCGTCGGCACGACCGGCACGACCCCGGTCAGCGCAGCGTCCATCAGCGGTCTCCCCGGCGGCCCGCGTACTGGATGCGATTGGCCTGGATCAGGCCGGCGTCGATCGCGTCCTGCTCGTCGGCTTCGCTGGTCGCGGCCAGGTCCGCGAAGTAGTAGGGCCAGAAACCGAGCGTCTCGCGATCGAGCCTGGCGTCCAGCCCGTTCAGGATGTCGCCTCCGGCGTGCAGGTTCTCGGCCTGCGCCCAGGACCGCAGCCAGTCCTCCCACGGCAGGCCCGACTCTCGCCAATCGGCCTGCTGCCCGTGCAGCCAGCCGGGATCGTCGCCTGGCTCGGGAAGCCGGTCAAAGCACCATCGGGCGGTGGCCTCGTCGAACCGCTCCCGCGCCCACTCCACCACGACCGCCACGCCCCCGGGAACAAGCGCGGCACGCAGTAGGTCCAGCCCGGCGCCGAGATCAGCGACGTGATGCAACGACAGCGAGGCGACGACCGCGTCGACCGGGCCGGAAGTGCCGGAGTCTTCGAACTCGGC
>Ga0070698_100006874_pt1 | contig 12327 bp, 13 predicted proteins | sample KBSK1502metaG_FD_65477 | JGI IMG/M metagenome (GOLD analysis project Ga0070698, IMG submission 65477) | Corn, switchgrass and miscanthus rhizosphere microbial communities from Kellogg Biological Station, Michigan, USA - KBS K1-50-2 metaG | ecosystem: Host-associated > Plants > Roots >...
CAGTGTACCGGCCAGGTGCCACCGTAAGCCTGGAAATGTTTTGTCGTCTCCGGATGCCAGTCGCGACTTTTGAAGACCGGTTCGCCACGCTCGAGAAACTCCTCAATCAACTTATTTAACGGCGACACCACCTGATCGCCTTCAGCTACGGCGAGCGTACCGCCCGGACAGAAATCATTCTGCACATCTACGACAATCAGCGCGCGTTTCTTGTCAGACAAAGTTCTTGTTTCCCTCCTCAATGACTGCTGCTTATATGATGCTGGCAAATTGGCAAGCGTACAAGTCGGAAAAAGAGCGAGCAGTTCGTCAGTCCGCGGAGCGGACGACAGCATAAAGCCTGGGGTGGAGCGTAGCGCAACCCCAGGATCATCAACACCAAAGCCAGCGGAGCCCGCGAAGCGGCCGATAGAGGTTAAATTATTGAACGTCAGTCGTGATGAGTCCGCTGCCGGCCGCTTCGCGGGCTTTGATTATTTTCGATAGAGATCCTGGGGTTACGCTACGCTCCACCCCGCTTTATCCTGTCGGCCGCTTCGCGGACTATCAATTTGCGTACCCACGTTGCTGAGTCAAGTGTCCAAACGGTTTCACTTTCCTTCCGGCCACCTGGTCACCGGGCTAAAGCCGCGGTGTTAATGAAACTAATTGACCGCTCAAACTGAACCCAGTTGGGCGTGCCCCCGCTCTTACATTCGCCGTGGTAAACTATTTCCGTCCCCAAAATAATTATCGATTAATTGGTCTTTTCGAGGTCTGATTATGGATGACGCTGGAAGTGAAGCCAAGCGAGAGCCTGATCCTTATATGGGCTTGAGCGTATCGCCAGGAAAATATGCAGAAGCTATGAAGGCGGCGCTCGCAGAAGCAAGCCACGCCCATGTCATTGAGCGCATCTGGAACAAAGACGCGGCACTCTGGAAAAGCGAAGCCGCACATCAGAAAATCATCGCAAACTCTCTCGGCTGGTTAACTGTCCCGGGCGAGATGCTCGAGGTCGCTGAGGAACTCAAGTCGTTTGCGGAGAGTGTAACTGCGGCGGGGTTTCAACACGTGATGGTCTGCGGCATGGGCGGCTCTTCGTTGTGCCCCGAAGTACTGCGACAAACGTTTGGGCAGCAGGACGGCTTTCCCGAACTGCTGGTGCTCGACTCAACCGATCCCGACACGATTAATAGATTCAGAGAGCAGATCGATATCGCCAAATGCTTGTTTGTCATCGCGTCGAAGTCGGGAACGACAACGGAACCGAATGCTTTCCATCGTTACTGGTACAACGAAGTCGCACAACATAGTGATACTTCCGGTGATTCTTTTGTGACCATCACCGATCCTGGTTCACAAATGGCTGACATCGCTGCACGGGAAGGCTTCCGCCGAATATTTCTCAACCAGGCCGACATCGGCGGGCGTTATTCAGCGCTTTCATATTTCGGGATGGTGCCCGCGACACTAATGGGTGTCGACGCGGCGCGGTTGCTGCGGCAAGCACATTCGATGGTTACAGCCTGCGGAGCCCAGGCCGCGGTAAATCAGAATCCGGCGGCGATGCTTGGTGCAGTTATGGCGGAGTGCGCGCGCGGCGGTCGCGACAAGCTAACCATCGTCACCGATCAAAAACTCGCAGCGCTCGGCTTGTGGGTGGAACAGTTGATCGCCGAGAGCACCGGTAAAGAAGGAATAGGCATCGTCCCAGTAGTTGGCGAACCGCTCGGTGCTGTTTCCGATTATGGTAACGATCGACTCTTTGCTTCGATCGGCGTCGGGCCTGCTGACGACGAAACAAACTCGCGATTAAAAGCCCTCGAAGGCGCGGGCCATCCAGTTGTGTATCGAAAGCTCGCGGACGTTTACGATCTTGGCGCGGAGTTTTTCCTTTGGGAAATGGCGACCGCCTTTGCCGGCTGGCGCCTGGGCATCAATCCGTTTGACCAGCCAAACGTGCAGGAGTCGAAGGACGCCACCAAAGCCCTGCTGGAAAAATACACGCAGGATGGAAAATTCGCGGAGCAGCCCGCTTTAGCAAGCGATGGCCAACTCACCGTCTACGGTGGGGCGGCGGGCGAAGCTTCACCTGCGCTTTCAGTTCCGGAAACGATCCGAGCTCATTGCGCGAAGATAAAGCCTGGAGATTATGTCGCGCTGCTGGCATACATTGAAGAGACTTCGGAAGGTGAGTTAGCGATACAGGAAATTCGCACTACTGTTCGGAAGGCGACTCATTGCGCAACGACAAATGGTTTCGGGCCGAGGTTTCTGCATTCAACTGGCCAACTACATAAGGGTGGCTCAGACGAGGGGGTCTTTATTCAGATCACTGCGCCGGACAAAGTAGATTTTCCGGTTCCCGAGGCGCCATACACTTTTAGCGTTCTCAAGGATGCGCAGGCGCTTGGCGATTTCCAGTCGTTATTGAAACATGGCCGCAGGGCTATTCGGGTTGATCTGGGGAAGGATGTGATTGCGGGTTTGGATAGTTTGAGGAAGTTGTTAGAAGAAGAAGCGGGGGCAAGCCCGCCTTCCTGACCCTTGAGGTTACCTGGCAGCCAGGTTATCTCCACCTGGAAAGACTTTCAATGAAGACCTTGCGACTCAAGTTCGGTCGGCTCAAGGTCAGGAAGGCGGGCTTGCCCCGCTCTTGTAATCTGAGATTGCTATGAAAGAAACAGCAAACATTGGACTGATTGGTCTGGGCGTGATGGGTCAGAACCTTGCGCTCAACATCGAGCGTAACGGTTTTTCCGTTGCTGTTTACGAACGCGAACTGCCCGTACTTGATGCGTTTATCGCGCGTGAGACAGGCAAGCGACTCCTGGGCGCACATTCTCCAGAGGAGTTTGTACGTTCAATCGAGCGTCCGCGCAAAATAATTCTGTTGGTTAAGGCCGGCGATCCGGTGGACTGGACTATCAACCTAATAAAGCCCTTCCTCGAAGCCGGGGACATCATCATCGATGGCGGCAACTCGCATTTCAAAGATACCGAGCGTCGAGCAAAGGAACTTCAAACTACGGGCATGTTCATGATCGGCTCGGGAACCTCCGGCGGCGAAAAGGGCGCGCTGTGGGGGCCGAGTCTGATGCCAGGTGGCGAGGCACAAGCTTATGAGCAGATTCGTCCGATTTGGGAAGCAATCGCTGCGAAAGTTCCTGATGGGCCTTGTGTTACCTACATCGGTCCCGGCGGCTCAGGCCACTTCGTCAAGATGGTTCACAACGGTATTGAGTATGGCGACATGCAATTGATTGCCGAGGTCTACGGTCTGCTGCGCGATGGATTTGGGCTCAGCACAGATTCTATGGCGGAGATTTTCGAGGAATGGAATCGCGGCGATCTGGAGTCGTACCTGATTGAGATTACCGCGAAGATTTTGCGAGTTAAGGATCCGGAAACTGGAAAGCCGTTGGTCGATTTGGTCCTGGACAAAGCGGGGCAGAAGGGAACCGGCAAGTGGACGAGCCAGCTGGCCTTGGATCTCAGCGTGCCGATACCTACTATCGACGCAGCAATCGTGGCGCGAGTGTTGTCCTCTCGGAAAGATGCGCGGGTTGAGGCGAGCAAACGAATCACAGCGCGCCCGTCGGGACAGTTTGAGGGGTTTAGCGAGAAGCTGAAGGGCTACATTCACGACGCACTTTACGCTTCCAAAATTTGTTCGTACGCGCAGGGAATGAATCTTATTAAGGCCGGCTCGGATGAGTTTAAGTGGAATATTAATTTGAGCGAGGTGGCGCGGATTTGGCAGGGAGGCTGCATTATTCGCGCGAAGTTTTTGGGAAGGATCAAAGAAGCTTACCTGCGCACGCCGGCCCTCGGCAACCTTCTGCTCGATCAGGAGTTCAGTGCGAAAATAGATCAGGCACAATCCGGATGGCGTGACGTGGTCAGCACCGCGACGCAGCAGGGATTGCCTGTTCTTGCTATGTCGTCGAGCCTCGGATATTTCGACATGTACCGCACGGCAAACCTGCCGCTCAACTTAACTCAAGCACAGCGCGACTTCTTCGGCTCGCATACCTATGAACGCGTGGATAAACCCGAACAGGGCTTTGTCCATACTGAGTGGGAAGAGTTGCTGGAAAAGCAATGAGCAGAAGCAACGAACGCTGCACAAATACGGAACCGGGACACGTTGAACACTCAATAATGGTCGGGCAAAATCAGAACTGGGAGCGACAGCGACCAGCCAAAGACTCACTTCAGACGATTGGGGTTGAAACGGCTTAGGCTGCAGTTCATTATCATGCGCTTTTGGCTGGTCGCTGTCGCTCCCAGTTCTGATTTTGCTTTGGTCATGTTGTCTTCTTCCCTTTGACCGTCTAATGCAGCACCAATCCAACATTCTTGTTTTTGAAACACCCGAAGAGCTTGCGCTGGCTGCAGCTGAACGATTTGTGCAGTACGCCGGTGAGCTTCGGGATATGACTGAAAGGTTTAGTGTCGCCCTTGCGGGAGGGAACACCCCGCGGCGAGTTTATCAATTGCTGGCAACTGAGCGGTTCAAGAATCGGGTCGAGTGGTCGCAGGTTCATCTCTTTTTTGGCGACGAGCGTTGCGTACCTCCGCAACATCCTGACAGCAACTACGCCAGGGCTTATGAAGCGCTGATCTCAAGGGTGACGATTCCGGCAGATAATGTTCACCGCATCGTTGGTGAGGGCAACCCTACCGAGAACGCGCTGGCATACGAAAGCGAATTGCGAAAATTCTTCGCGGAGCTACCGCGTTTTGATTTGGTTTTGCTTGGAATGGGTGACGACGGACACACGGCCTCGCTTTTTCCCCATTCAGCGGCGTTGAAGGAGAGGTCGCGTTGGGTTGTGCCAACCAGGAACGAGCAGTCCGGTCAGGAACGCATTACGCTGACTCTGCCGGCTTTAAATCATGCGAGGCGGATCATGTTTTTGGTTACCGGGAAAAAAAAGGCGCAACCCCTCAAAGAAGTGTTGCGCCCCCAACCTGGATCGGAGCAGTTGCCGGTTCAGGCAATTACACCAATTGAAGGAATGCTGGAATGGTTGGTGGATGCTGAAGCAGCTTCGCTACTGTAAAGATAAATTGCGTTGCCGAATCAGCAATGCACATAACCAAGCAGCCAAAACACAATAATGAAAATCAGTATGGTGGAAAAGCAACCGCCGCCAAATTTCCAAGCTGCCGCGCCGGCGAGCAGTCCGCGAAATGGTCCTTCCATATTTTTCTCCCTTGTGACGCGTAGTTCTCTGGTTAACCAGCCGCTGCAGCTTTTAATTCCCGTTTCTTTGCTTCTTCCATCTGCGTGCCCAATATTTCAGCTTGCTCATTACTTAAGACCTTGCGGGCCTTGGGGAACATATTCTCTTCCTCTTCCTCAACGTGATGTTCGACGTTTTCTTTTAGGACTGTGAACCGCGCCGTCCACTGTTCGTTACCTTTGTCCATTTTCTCCAGTTCGCCGAGAAGTTGTTTGACGAGACGATGCTCCTCAAATGCTTCGAGCGTAATGTCGTGAGTTTTGTCAGCCTTCTCCAACTCGGGATAAAAGATCGTTTCCTCAACACGAGCGTGTGCATCGAGCTCGGTTTTGAGTTGAGTGAAAAGTTCCTCGCGCGTTTTCACACCGCGCTCTGTGGTTGAATCAATTTTTTCGAGAATACCGGCAACCTTCTTATGATCAGCCTTCAGTAGTGTAAAAGCGTTCATAGCTATATCTCCCCTTGTTGAATTGATCGGATTGGCTTCCGTTCGCACGCTAACCGAACAGTTTTTGCGTTCGCCATTTGCTGGAGCAAGAGCAGTGCCACGATCTATCCACTGGTGTTGCACAATTTACTTATCCAGATGCTGCTCGCTTCATGAAATTTAGAAGCGACTTTTCCGCAGCGTGCAATTTTCTTCCGCGGTAAGCGGTCAATTCATTCAATGAGTTGAAGTATTTGCTGATGGTCTTACCGCCCTCGAAACTTTCGATTATCTCGGGGCAGATATATGAGCTGCGGCACACAGCCGCGGTGTTCCCCAGCAATTCAGCAGTCTCCTTAATTGCCTCCACCACTTTCCGTTTTCGGAGCGCGCCTCGCTCTCCGGGTTCGCAACCCCGTTTCGCCAGGGCGCACGCACAAACCAAAGTGCCGGCCCAGGTGCGAAAGTCTTTGGCGCTAAACTTTTCGCCCATGACTTCGCGAATGTAGTCGTTGATGTGTTGGCGAGTTACGTTCACAAACTCGTCGTTGCCGTTTTGATATTTGAAAACTTCGCGCGCTGGTCGCCGCAGAAGATTGCGGACAACTTTGGCGACCTGACGGTCCTTGAGTTGACGCACCTGCCGCACGCCAGACTTCCCGGGGAAATCAAATTCAACTACGTCGCCCTTCACCTTCACGTGTCTTGGTCGCAAAGTCGCCAAACCAAAGCTCCCATTTTCACTGGCATAAACCTGGCTGCCAGGTCGCAGGAAGCAGGTCGACAGAATTCTCAAGATCGACGCCATTACAGGTTCTTTGCCTAAACCCGGCTGCTTTATTTGTGAGCTTATCGTCGCCCGCATCTTCGGCAACGCCTCGGCAAACTTAATAACCCGCTTGAATTTTTTGACGTCTTGCCGGCGGGTGTGATTGCCGTGATAGAGATACTGCAAACGACCAGCAGCGTCTCGGCCGATCGCCTGCACAGCGGCGCCGGCTGCTGAGGCGATCCAAACGTCGCTCCACGCCGGCGGTATTTTGAGTTCACGGATGCGTTTAAGATCCGCGCCGCTCACTTTTTCGAGATCGGCTCGTTGGTACCTGAACCCGCGTTCCTTTGTGCCAACGCGGCGTATTCCTGTTCGCTGAAGTTGTTCCAGCTTTGTCATTAAAGAACAGTGTCGAGTTCTGAGTAGAAACCAGAGAACTTACTTTCGCTTTTGGTCGCCGCGATCGCCCTGACCTGACTTAACCGTAGTCTTAGCGTGCTGCTTTACGTCCTGAGCCAGTGAGCGACCCTGGTCATCGGATTCTTTGAACTGACCCTCGGCGTCGCGCCGTACATAGCGTTTGTCAGAACCGGTATCAATTAATTCTCGCTTGCCGTTACCTTTTTTGTTTGGCACTGCACTCTCCTTCGATTGTGAACTCTGTGGATCTGTCACCTGTGTAGGATTCCTGTACATCTCCCGCGGGTCCTGTTTAGGAACAGACCACCTTTCAATCTCAGTGAATCCTCTAATCGTCTCGTCGGCAATCGTGATGCCAACGTTTCGTCTCTTTATTTAACGGCAGTTGGGCCACCTACGAAGTACTGCGGATCTTCGCGGGCCTACTTCGGGCGCGGCATTTGCAGAGTTGAAGTGCGCGATTGTTTGGCTATGGGAAGGAACCAAAAAGTCAGGCAGGTTAGTTGGACACTTTCACAGGAGGAAAATCTCATGGGAGACGATAGCGGCAGCGGTAGCGCAGGGGTCGTTGCGGTACTGGTTATTTTTGTGATCATAGTGGTAGCGGCACTGGCGATCTTTGGCGGCCGGTTTATGGGCAACAAGAAAGTTGACGTCAATATCAGCGTACCGTCGAAGTGAGAAGGCAGTCAGAATCGAAAGTCGAAATTAAGTAACAGGTCGTACTCGTTTGACGATCAAAGACGAACCGAATTGGCTCGCCCGATGATTTGTTTCCGGTACTACCATTGGGAAGTGCCGCACCGCGTGGCTCAGGACGAAACGTCGAGTCGCGCGGCTTTGTTATGAATTGCCTTTATTGTCAAGGGGGGAGCTTTGCCATGAACCATGTATTTCGCAAGTTTTCGATTGCGGCAGCTAACGCTCTGGGGTCGTCGTGGATGTTCATTGCAAATGTTCTGCTGATCCTGGTGTGGCTCGTCGCCGGACCGTTTTTTCATTATTCGGACACCTGGCAGTTGATCGTGAACACAGCTACCACTGTGTTTACGTATCTGGCTGTATTTCTAATTCAAAATACGCAGAACCGCGATGCAGTGGCGACTCATTTAAAACTCGACGAACTAATCAAGGGAGTCTCAGGCGCTCGCACCGCTTTGGTGAACCTGGAAAAGCTGTCAGACGAAGAATTGCAGGCCCTGCAGGAAGAATTCGACAAACTTCGAGCCAAACACTCAGAAAGCAGGGCAAGGGAAGGCATTTCAGCCAGTGCCTAGGTGGGACTTTTGCAGGGGATACCTGGAATTCACGCTCTATTAGACGTTCTTTATGTTATCAGCGTGAATAAATGAAACAGTTTGTACAAAAATCTGAGAACCTGTCCCTGGTTCCATCTGATGCGCGCACCCATGATTCAGCGAGGGAAGATAATGGCGCGGACCTAAGGGAGTCGTTCAATGGCTGGCTCAGTTCAGTGGCTCCAACACTGGATCAATCGACCCTTCCTCATGACCAACCAGCCCCTGCTGATCGATCGCGAAGGCGTTCGCTCAGCTTGACTGACGTAACGCGAGTCAACTTCGCGACTGTCAGGGAAGGAACTGAACATCGCCATTGGCCACCGGAAGTCGTAATAAGTTTTCTCTCTGCTGACGTTATCAAGCGAAAGCAAGGGTGAGTGCAAAGGTAAGTTTGTGAAAATGCCGCAACCAAAGGGTCGCGGCATTTCGACGTGGGCAACTGCCTGTAATTATTGTCTAGGGTTTCTTGTTCTGTTCGTCGAGCCACGTCTTGAGTGGTGCGAAGTAGTCAATAATGGCGGTTGCATCCATCTTGTCTTCACCCGTCATTGTCTTCAGGGCTTCCGGCCACGGCTTGCTTAATCCCATTGCCAGCATTTGTTTCAGCTTCTCGCCGGCCTGCTTGTTGCCGTAGATCGAACATTGATAGAGCGGCCCGTTGAATCCGGCTTCACGACATAAGGCGCGATGAAATTGAAACTGTAGAATTGCCGCCAGAAAGTAGCGCGCATAAGGCGTGTTTGCCGGCACGTGATATTTGGCTCCGGCATCAAAGTCTTGTTCGCTGCGCGGCGCGGGCGGCGCCAGCCCCTGATACTTCGCGCGCAGGTCCCACCAGCCTTTGTTGTAGTCCTCCGGTTTGATTTCGCCTGAGAAAACTTTCCAACGCCACTGATCTACAAGATAACCAAACGGCAAAAACGCAACTTTATCGAGCGCGCGCTGGAGTAGAAATCCAATATCCGCGCTCTGGTCCGGCACCTTATCGATCAGACCGATTTGCTTAAGGTAGGGTGGCGTAACTGATAACGCCATTGTGTCGCCGATGGCTTCATGGAAACCGTCGTTGGCGCTGTCGCGATAAAGGAAAGGCTGGCCGGCGTAAGCCATCTGGTAGTAGTTGTGTCCCAGCTCGTGGTGGACTGTTGTGAAATCCTCTTCGTTGATTTGGATACACATCTTCAGGCGCACGTCTTTTTCGTAATCGACGTCCCAGGCGCTGGCGTGACAGACAACTTCGCGATCCACCGGCTTTGTGAACAGAGACCGCTCCCAGAAGGTTGCCGGCAGCGGTTCAAAACCAAGCGACGTAAAAAAGGATTCGCCATAGTGCACTAATTGCTTAGGGTCTGTATTGCGCGACTTGAGAATCTGAGTCAGGTCATAACCACGATCGCCAGAGCCCTCCGGTTTGAGCAGCGGATAGATGTTGCCCCATTGCTGTGCCCACATATTGCCCAGCAGGTGTGCCGGGATGGGCCCGTCCGGCGGAACGATCTCCTTGCCGTATTTCTCAGAGAGTTTCCGGCGTGTGTAAGTGTAGAGCGAATCGTAAAGCGGTTTGACCTGCTGCCATAGCCGTTCCATTTCGGCAGCGAAGGCATCCGGCTCCATGTCATACTTTGCGCGCCACATCGCCCCGGTGTCTTTGAAACCCATCTCGGCCGCACCCTTGTTGCTGAGTTCGACAAAGCGCGCGTAGTCTTTACGATAAGGTGGCGAAACCTGATGCCAGCCAAGCCAGATTTTCTTTAGCTCCTCCGGGTCACGGCTGGTTCCCATGATCTCTTCCATATCGCCGAGACTGAGACACTTTCCTTTATCGCCGTCAGGACAATACTTGCCCTTACCGTAGGCGCCCTCCAGCGAGGCAGCCAGCTTGGTGACTTCCTTGCGTTCCTTCTCGTCTTGCGGTGCCGGCAACGTCAGCGACAACTTCAGAAGTTTCAGCTTGCGCGCGACGTCAGGTGGTAGTTCTAAACCGTCGAATCGTCGCGATTGGCCCGCCAGTTCGGTCGTCGCAGCTATCAGGTCTTCGTTCGCGCTGGCAGAAAGAGCCTCGGTGTCTCCAGTGATGAAGGTGCTTTTGATCCAATCCGCGCGGCTGAACTTAAGGTTCAGATCGAACAAGCGCTTCTCGGCATCGTCGACAAACTTCCTGGCTTCTTCCGGAGTACCCTTGGCGCTGGAAACGGCAGGTGAGTTTGGTTCCTTGGTGCATGAAGTCGTGAGCGCAAGACCCAGACTCACGAGTAGAAACGCACCCGTCCACAGATGTCCATTACGACAAATAAAATTCATACTGCCTCCATTGGCTGGACCGTCACTGAAACTCACAAGGGGATGCGAGGATTGTAACCAGAGGCGAGAAACTTTGGAAAGGAGCGTTCGGTAGCGCCATTACTGCCAGGGTCTAAAGACGGTGCCGTGTTGTTAAGAGGTGTTTTCCGAACCTTTCAAAAAACGAAATGCGGCAACTCCTACGAGACCTATCGCAGTTACCAGACCGAGCCAAAACCAACCAGTTAGTCTTACAGCTACTAGGCCGGAAGTATCGTTGGCCCTCATTCGTTCCCGATTCATGAGGAAGGTGGTCACCAGTCCGCCGATTAAAGGAACCAAAGCCGAGACCCGTTCTTTCCAGGCCCGCGCGACGGCGACCAGCAGAATAACCAGCATTACTAACGGAATTAGCCAGAGTGAACTATGACCGTCGCGAGCGAGATCTACTGCGGTTAGTCTACTGGTGCTTGAGCCGCAGCTGACCTGGACCCAGGGTAAGAAAAAACAGATGAGGACAATAAGGGCCAGTGTAATTGTGGTTCGTCGATGTTCCATGGCCCAGCTTGCTGTGATGTGACGGAGAGGCAGCGTTCAGGAAATCCGGTGACAGGGATTAAGGCTCGACTAAGCCTTTTTTGATATTGCGCTGCCAGGCCTCGTAGTTTCTCACGCGACGCTTTGCCTGCTTGCGTGTCAGTCTCAGCTCAGTCGCCACTGAATCAATGCGCGCGGTGCGGTCTTTCTTTTTGTCGTAACGATCGCCTGGCGCCTTGAGATAAATTTGGTAAGCACGCGTCCACTCCGATTTGACGTCGGCAGTCGCCTGTTTGCCACGTTGTTCCGGCATATGTTGTTCCTTCGCTAGTTTTGGGTGATTCTAGCAGTGAAGTCTATCAAGGGGTAGCAGAAAATACTTTGTCAGAAATAGGTCGCGGCCCTTACCAGGCCGCACCGTACGAACATTAAACTTTGATTTGAGGCATGGCACTCTGTTTGGCTTGGGTCCCCATAAGACAACGCTCCCCCATTACTGAAGAAGCGTTGACTCTGTGGACATGCTCTGACGCGTTACCGCCAGGGCCCTGTAAGAAACGCGCCACAGAAGTGGCGCATTTCCATCCTGTTTGAACACACAACGACCTTAGTCAAACATCGAACACCAAGGCCTACTGCCTTTGGGAGCGAAGACTGCCGCTATACAGTTCGCCGGCCCGAAACAATGTTGATGATGAACACAATCAGCGCGATTACTAAAAGTAAGTGAATCAACCCACCGCCAACGTGTCCAATGAATCCCAGTAACCAAAGCACGAGCAAAATCACTAGAATTGTCCACAGCATAATCTTCTCTCCTTTTGTTAATTAACCTGCGTTTCAGTCGATCGGAACACTTCCCGAGGAGCAATGCATATGCCGTTTGGGGAAACCCATCAAATACCGTTATTACCTAGGAATCTCCTACTCAAGCTGACATAGGTGCATTAGAACGGTTCACATCCGGCCTTGATTACTTGTGCGAATTTGGTTCAACAAGCTTTCAACGCCCTTTCAAGAACTCGACTTCACTTCAAACTCAGGTGAGGAGCCAGTAGAAATGCCTGTAAAAATGAAAGCGAGCAAGTTTTTCGAGGCTGAATCGTTATTGTTTTGGGGACTGGCAGAGTAATAAGGACCAACGAAGATGGGCCTTGACAAATCGGGCAACTGTAACTATATTGGTTACAGACGATTAACCAAGTTTATTTACTTATGTCAACCAGCAGCCGGTTTGCAGTAGCAGTTCATGTCCTCACGCTGATGGCGTGGGCTGACGATGAACCCCTCAAATCAGAGCATGTAGCCGAAAGTGTCAACACGAATGCCGTTGTCATTCGGCGAATGCTGTGTGAG
>Ga0070698_100006875_pt1 | contig 12323 bp, 11 predicted proteins | sample KBSK1502metaG_FD_65477 | JGI IMG/M metagenome (GOLD analysis project Ga0070698, IMG submission 65477) | Corn, switchgrass and miscanthus rhizosphere microbial communities from Kellogg Biological Station, Michigan, USA - KBS K1-50-2 metaG | ecosystem: Host-associated > Plants > Roots >...
GTCGCCGCGGCGCCGATGCAGAAGGGCGGCATGAGGTCATAAAACATCGCGTTGTAATGGTCGGGCCCGAACAGGACCACGAGATCCGGCGCGTACGAGGCGATGAACCGGCGGGCGTCTGCAAATGCCGCATCGACACGCCGCCGCACCCCGTGGACGGGCTCGGTGAAGCCCATCAGCGGTGAGTGCGAGGCACACACCAGGGCCGCGGCGCTCACCATGGCGCCGACTGCAGCCACTCGTGAGGCGCGACGGCGAGCGCCCCGTCCCAGGCCCGAGGTTCGATGTCAAGGAAGCGGCCAGAGCTGTAGAGCAGCGGCTCCCCGGCGGCCACCCGGATGTCGTAGACCCGGCCGACCACGATCGCGTGATCGCCGCCGTCATATACGGCGTGCCGGGTGCACTGCACGTGGGCGATCGCACCGTCCAGCAGCGCGACCCCGAAACAGCCGGCGTGGTGGGCGACCCCGGCGAATTTGCCGGCCGACCGGCGGGCGAAGGACAGCGCGAGGCCGGCCTGCAAGCTGGACAGGACGTTGACGGCGAAGCCCGGGCCCTCGGTTAGCAGGCCATGCATGAACCGGCTGGCTTCGATGCAGACCAGAACCAGCGGCGGGTCCAGTGACACTGAGGAGAAAGCACTGACCGTGCAGCCCGCCGGGGTGCCGGTGGTGTCGAGCGTGGTGATGATGGTGACGCCGGTGGCGAAGCGGCCCATCGCCTCGCGCATCGCCGTGGGCGAGATCGTCGCCGTCTCGGGCGGACGGACCGCGAGATCAGACATTACGGGCCCTGCGCACGGCCTGGATTGCGGTAACCGGGTCACCGCTCAGGTCCAGGGCGTGGTCGACGAGTGCGAAGGATTCTGTCTTGTCATAGTTCTTGTAGTTCATGGCGAGCAGGCGGACCGGGTCGCCGGCGTAGTAGCGCTCGTACTGCAGGGCACGCTGGCCGAACCCGTCCCCGCACAGATCCCAGGCCAGCTTGTACAGCCGCACCCGGTCGGTGGCGGTGAGGCCGTCCGCGCCCTGGAAGTACTTGTCGACGTCGCCGGCGATGGGAGAGGCGAAGTCCGCGGCGGACGGCATCGCCAAGAGCCCGCCCGCGCCGAGGGTCTGCAGGGTCTCTATCACCTTGGGATAGGAGGCTGACAAGTGCATCCGCAGCGTCTGGAGCGGGTCGAGCCGCGGCCGGAGCGATCCGCTCGAACCCGTTTCGTACCCGACCTCGGCGGCGGTCAGCAGGGACCGGCAGATCTCCGTGGCCGCGATCGCCTGGCCGAGCTTCTGCTGCACGTGCAGGAACGAGTCGATCTTGACTGATTGCGCGAGCTTCATCGCCACGCCGGTGGCAAACTGCATCTTCACCAAGCCGCGAACCCCGGTCTGGTGCCCGGTGTGCTGGCGCAGGGCCGTCTCGCCGTACATGGCGTTCGCCAGGGCGACGTCGCCGTGCAAGAACACCCGATCCCACGGGACGAGGACGTCATCGAACACCACCAGGGAGTCGGCCTCTTCGAAGTGCGCCGAGAGCGGGTGGTCGAAAGTGTTGCGGCTCCCGTCGTCGTAGGGCTCCCGGCTGATCAGGCGCAGGCCAGGGGTCTCGATTGGCACAGCGAACACCGCGGCGTGCCGCTCGTCGCCGGCACGGAGCCCGGGCAGGTTGTACACCAGCAGCTCGTCGGCCATCGGGGCCAAGGTGGCGAGCATGCGGGCACCACGCACGACCAGGCCCTCGTCGCTCTGGATAACCACGCCCATGTGGAGGAACTCCCCGGCCTGCTCGGCGGAGCTCTTCGACCGGTCGGTCTGCGGGGTGATCAGCGCATGGGTGAGAAACAGGTCGTTGTCGCGGACATACTCGTAGTACCGCTTGACGTTCTCCGCGTAGCGGTCACCGAGGCGGGCGAACACCCCGGGTTCCTCGGCGAGGGCCATCACGGTGGTGTTGAGGAAGTCCGGAGCCCGGCCCATCAGCCCGAGGGTCGCCCGTGCCCAGACGGCGAACGCCTTCCTGCGTGCGACGAGGTCGTCGTAGGTATGCGGTACCGCGAAGGCGGTACCGATCGGACCGTCCGGGCCTGGGCGGGTCAGCATGTCCCGGCAGGCCGGGTCATGCTGCATATCGTAGAGACCCGCGATCTGCTCTACGGGGCGGCGCAGGGCGGGGTGGGTGGTGACGTCCTCGACGCGCTCGCCGTTGATCCACACCTCGCGGGAAGTCTTCTGCAGTCGCGTCGTGTAGTCCACACCGGATCGTACCGTCATCTCTCCTCCGTTGGCATGCTAGCGTGCAACAACGTTAGCATGTCGCTTGGCACCGAACAAGGGGGAACCGAAAGTGCTAGAATGCTAGCTATGGCTGGAGCGAGCTGGGGACGGTCCGCCGCCAATGGCCGGCGGCTCGGTGCCTACGTGTACGACACGGTGAAAGAGCGCCTACTCGAAGGTCAATGGCGAGCAGGCGAGTTCATCGGAGTCGAGGCGCTCAGGGCCGAGCTCGGGGTGAGCAAGCAGCCGGTCATGGAGGCATTGCGGAGGCTGGCTGGCGACGATCTGGTCGAAATCATTCCTCAGGTCGGCTGCCAGGTCCCGATCTATCCACCCGACGAGATGGCGGACTTTTTCAAGCTGTTCGCCAGCCTCGAGTCCGAGGCGGCCGCGATTGCGGCTGCCCGGCGCTCGGAGCCTGAGATCGCCCGTCTCACCGCCATCAACGCGCAGATCAGCGCGCACTCCGACCTTCCAGACCCCCATGACCGCGTGCACCACTACCGCACCCTCAACCGCGAGTTCCATGCGGTGATCCTCGAGATGGCCCACTCCTCGGTGGTGACCCGGACCAGCAGCCGCATGTGGGACAAGTCCGACCTGCTGATCAACGCTTCGGGGCGGACAGATCCCCTGGCGGACGATATCGAGGCCCGGCACGCCGAGCACGAGCTGATCATCGAGGCCCTGCGGGCTCGGGATGCCACGGCCGTGCGCGATCAGATGCGTGCGCACATTCTCCGGAACATCGTGATGCTGCAGGAGGCGGACAAGGCCCAGCGCCCCGACGCCCAGCCTCTCCGGTAGACGGCTCAGTGCGGACAGGCCGGCCCAGCCGCGCGGATCGGCTCGGGGGCGAGGAGAACCGGGGAACGGCACTGCAGAACCGGCAGGGGCCGGGTAGGAGGGCTCAGTCCGGCGTCTAGGTCTAGGCGCCGGCGAAAAGCAGGTTGAGGGCCTCCTGGTCGACATCGACCTCGCCGTCGATCAGGCACTGCTCCCGCCGCGCTCTGCTGGTCTCGCCCGGGATCCTGGCGCCCGAGGCCTGCAGCTCGGTGACCAGCCGCTCGGTTGCATCCAGCGCCGCCTCCGGGTCTCCCACCAGTTCGGGGCGGTAGGCGATGTAGATGCCGCTGAAGTCGGCAGGTTCGAGGATGACCGGGCCGCGCTTGTCCGCGCCGGCTCGCCCAGTGACGCCGGCTGAGATCATCAACTCGAGCATGACCGAGAGACCGTAGCCGCGATGCCCACCGAAGGGCAGGATCAGCCCTCGCCCGGTGCGCGGGTCGATCGCCGTGGCGGGATCCGTGGTTACGTGTCCGTCGGCGCCGACGCACACGCCACTGGGCAGGCTCTGCCCGGATTCGCGCGACCTCAGGATCTCGTTGAAGGCTATCGCGGAAGTGGCCATGTCCAGTACCAAAGGTGGCGCGGACCGGCGGGGCAGCGCGATGGCGACGGGGTTCGTTCCCAGGGAGGGTGTGGACGACCCGGGTGCCACGACGGTCAGCGGGGAGCTGTTCGCTGCGATTCCGACCAGGCCGGCTGCGGCGATGCGCTCGACGAGGTAGCCGAGCGCGCCGCTGACGCCGGCGTTCGCGACGCTGACGATCGCGATCCCACTCGACGCCGCCTTGCCGATCAGGATGTCGACCGCGGTGCGGTGCACGAACCACGACAGGTGAAACCCGCCGTCGAGCCGAGCGGACACCGGCGACTCGTCCACCGCGACCAGCCGGCTTCGACGACCGGTGCCTTGCGCGTACTCCGCGGCGACGTTGCGCAGCAGCCGGATCCCATGCGAGCTGTGTCCCCGCAACTCGGCGTCGACGCACATCTCCGCGCCGACCTCAGCCTCCTCAGGTGGCGCGCCGAGCCGGATCAGCCTGTCCGCCACCGCCTGGCGCAACCGCTCCGTCGTAACCTTCACCGCACTCCCCTCACGCTCACACTGCACCGTGGACCACCACCCCTTCGAGGGCTCAAGCTCTTGTAATTGGCGTAGTAGCACGCTAGCGTATCACTACCTCCAACGCCGGCAACCGACAGAGAACGCCGGCAACCGACAGAAGGAGCAGGTCATGTTCCACCTTCGCCTCTTCCACGACGTGTATCCGCCGGACGCCATTGTCAAGGCGATCCGGCCCGCCCCTCACAGCATTCTGTACGTGTTCGAGGGCTCGGCAACTGCTGGCGGCGTACCGCTCGCGCAGGCCGAGGCCGGCTACTTCCGTGACGACCTGTCCGTCGAGGCAGGTCCGGCTGGGGCCACAGTGTGGCGCTGGGAGCTGGTCGACCGGGACGAGCCGCTGGGGATCATCGGTGCTAAGGGCGTCTCCTCGCGCCTGCGGATGGCCCGCGACGTCAAGATGTTCGAGCTGGTGCCGACCTCGCGCTGGCTGTTCCGGCTCGATTCGATCATCGGTTTCGAAGGCACCACCGGGATGCACTCCCACCCTGGATCAGGCATCCGCTGCATGATCCAGGGGCACCTGCGTGCGGAGTCGGAAAAGGGCGAGAACGCCGAGGCTTCTAAGCCCGGTGACGTCTGGTACGAGGAGGGCGCCTACCCCCTGGTGTCCACGGTCAACCCGGGCCTCAAGTCGACCTTCCTGCGAGGAATGGTCTTGCCACCGGAGTACTCCGGCTACGCCGAGACCGCGAACTGGATCTACGGGCAGCCCGAAGGAGGAACCAAGTTCGAGGGCTGGAAGGCGCTGGCTCAGCAAGTGGTCACCCTGGACTGACCGGCTCACCTGGAAGGGGGACGAGCGGATGACCTCGTCAGCGTCCTGGATCGACGAAATCTCGATGAAGGATCTTGAACAGAAGACAAATGAGATCTACGAGCGGCTACGGCGCGAAGCGCCACTCACCTATATACCGGCTCTCGGAGCGTACGTCGCCTCGACCGCGGAGCTATGTCAGGAGATCGCGAGAAGCGACGACTTCGAAGGAGTTCTCAATCCATCCGGAATTCGCACCTTCGGACGGCCCTGCATCATCGATGAGAACGGGCCGCTTCACCGCGACTTGCGATCGATGATTGACCCGGCGCTGCGCGCGACCGACGTTGATCGCTGGGTCGACGCCCTCGTCCGCCCGATAGCCCGGCGTTACATCGGGGCTATGGAAGACGCCGGCCACGCTGAGCTAATGGCCGAATACTTCGAGCCAGTCAGCGTCCGCTCACTCGGTGACTTTCTGGGCCTGACCGCAGTGTCATCCGACACCTTGCGCGACTGGTTCCACCGGCTGTCCGCCTCACTGGCAAATGCCGGCATGAACGCCGATGGCTCGTTCAGCAACCCGGACGGGTTCGCCGACGGGGACAAGGCCAAAGAAGAGATCCGCACACTCGTTGACCCGCTGCTGGACCGCTGGACCAAACACCCCGACAACAACAGCGCGATCTCACACTGGCTCCACGACGGGATGCCGGCTGGCACCACGCGCAGCCGCGAGGACATCTATCCCACCTTGTTCGTCTTCCTGCTCGGCGCTATGCAGGAGCCCGCCCACGCAATGGGTTCCACCCTGGCCGGGCTGTTCACCCGTCCCGGACAACTCGAAGCAGTCATCGACAACCCGCAGCTGATCCCGCGGGCCATCGCCGAGGGGCTGCGCTGGGTCGCCCCCATCTGGTCCGCAGCAGGACGTATCACGGTCCGTGCGACGACCGCCGGAGGCGTGGATCTCCCCGCAGGCACCGTCGTGATGCTGTCGTTCGGCTCGGCGAACCGCGATGGCGGCCGCTACGAGGCGCCGAGCGCTTACGACATGACCCGCCCACCGCTGCCACACCTCGCGTTCGGGGCGGGTAGCCACGCCTGCGCGGGAATCCACTTCGCCAATCACGTGTGCCGGATTGGACTGGAGGAGCTATTTGAGGCGATCCCGAACGTCGCCCCCGCCGGCGAAACTCGGTTTCGGGGCTGGAGCTTCCGGGGGCCGACAGCGGTCTACGCAAAGTGGGAGGTATAGCGCCATCAGCCACGCGATTCGCATCGGCAATGACGCCGCGCCCCTGCGGTGCGCGCCCGGCCAGGGCATACTCGATGCCTTCCTACGGGCCGGGCGCTGGTTGCCGAACTCATGCAACCAGGGGACCTGCGGCACCTGCAAGGTACGCCTCTGCTCGGGCGAGGTCGACCACCGGGCGTCCCCGGCCAGTACCCTGCCCTTCGACGAGCGCCATCGCGGTTGGCTACTCGCCTGCCAGGCCACGCCACGGACCGACATCGTCCTCGAGCCGCTGGCAGGAAGTGCGCTGGGCTGCACGACCGCACCTCTACGCGATCTGCTCGCCGTGGTGGAGAGCGTGCAGGACATCGCCCGCGACACCCGGCGGCTTATCCTCACGCTCGCGGAACCGCTCCCCTTCCGCGCAGGTCAGCACGTCGAGTTGACCGTGCCGGGTACAGAGCACAGTCGCCGGTACTCTATGGCGAACGCCCCCGCCGACAATCTCAGGCTCGAACTGCAAGTCCGTCGAGAGCCCGGAGGCATCGCCAGCGACAAGTGGACCTTCGGGACGGCGGAACCAGGTCAGGAAGTGGCAGTCCGGGGGCCGCTCGGTGACTTCTGGTGGGAAGACGACACAGACGAGCCCGTCGTCATGCTCGCTGGCGGGACTGGCCTCGCCCCGATGCTGTCCATGCTCAGACACGCTCTTCCCCGCCAGCCAGGCCGAGAGGTCACATTGTTCCACGGTGTCCGCACCCGCGCGCACCTATACGACCAGGATTTCCTCAACCAGCTGCACGCAGATCATCCGTCCTTCCGGTGGGTGGCGTGCGCCGGCGATTGCAGCACATCGGCGGTAGACCGCTTCCTCGCCGACATCGCTTCCTGTCGAGACCGCCGTGGCTACCTCTGCGGGCCACCCGGCATGGTTGACGCGGGCGCCGCAGCCTTCAAACGACGTCGTATGGCGCCCCGCCGAATACACCGGGAGCGGTTCTTGCCCGCCGCCACGTCGTCCACGACTACTACTTCGGTGCGTCCAGATCAAAGGAGAACAGCGGGGCCTTTTCAGAGTGCTACGGCCACGGCGTGAACGTGGGTATCCGGTCGCTACCTGCAGTTCGCCCGGCTGCTTCTGGTCGCCGCCGCCCTTGACGATCGCCTGCGCCGCCGCCACGGGATTCGAGCACACGCTCGTCCTGTGGCGGCACGAGGCGATGACCGCGACGATGCGGTTCCTGACCTCCCGCCCTGATGTCGAAGCACGAGGTGCGGACGGGCTAGCCGCCGGACGGCGCGATCCGGCCGAGACCGCGATTTTGATGCCGAACGACCCGGTATCCCACCCCGGTTCCCCCGCTTGCTCAGCCGGGCCCTGCGCCCCGGCCGCGGGCCGGCCGTGATGCGGTGAGGGACGCGAATACGACCGTGGAACTGAGGTAATGGCCGGTGGCATAGTCGAAAGCGCCGCCGCAGGTTATCAGGCGCAGGGCCGCGTAGTCGGTCACGCCGTAAATGGCCTTGGCAGGGAATTTGGACTTGGCGTACTCGCGCACGCCCGTGATGCGGAAAATAGCCGTGATCCCGTCGGCGAGGGTGATATCGACGGTATCTCCCGGGCGGAGCGTCCCGAGGCGGAAGAAGACGGCGGGCCCCTGACGGCTGTCGACGTGACCTTCGATGACCGATGACCCAATCTGGCCGGGCGTCGCGGAGTACTTATACCAGGCCGCCACGCCGGAACTCGTTTCCAGCGACGGCACCTGGATCGTGCCGTCGGGGTTGAGCCCCAGGTGCAGCAGTTTCGAGTTCACGCCGATCGCGGGGATATCGACGGACACCGGCAGCGAGCGCGGCAGCGATGGCCCCCGGGCCGATGACCCGATCGCGCCCGCTGCCGACAGGGACGGCTGCGGCGCGTGCACCTGGGCACTGACCGCGACGCCCACCGCGGCGGTCCCGGCCATGATGAGCAGGACCCCGGCCATCCCGGCCACCCGGGCCCGGAGGCTGCGCGGCGCGGGCATGGTAGGCGGCGGGGCATACCCGCTCTGCGGCCAGCAGACGACAACGCGAAACCCGGCTATACGCCGCCACCCCGCATCCGGCAATGTCGTTCGTCCCTTCCTCTACTTACGTAGCCTAATATTCCGATGGTGAACAGGCCATTGCCCGTCTGCGCCGGCCATGTGCCATAGGCCGGTCCCGCTTTTTCCGTTCCGATGCCGGTTTCTCATGGCGGGACAGGGAAAAACAGTCGTCATATGCCCCTCGCATGAGGAGGTTCGATGAAGGTGCGCACAACGATCGCGGGGACGGCGCTGAGCGCGCGGCTGACCGCCGTCTGCTGGGGTGCCCTGACCCTGCTCGCTCCCGCGGCCGTCTCGGCCTGCACCTCGTCCTCGTCCCCGTCGACGCCCGTTTTCTCGCCGTCAGTGACCGGCCCGGCCCCGGCGACGGCCTCACCGGGCAGCACCGCCTCCGCGGGCAGCAGCGCCTCCGCGGGCAGCAGCGCCTCCGCGGGCAGCAGCGCCTCCGCGGGCAGCACCGCCTCGCACGGCACGCCCGGCGTGAGCGAAAGCCCCTCGGCGTCGCACCCGGCCACGGCCACACCCACAGCGACCGTGACGGAAACGGTCACGGCCGAGCCGAGCTCGTCCACCAGCCAGATCCCGACCGCCGCCCCCGTCGCTGGCGGTGGTGGCACCGCCGGATCGCAGGACGCCCTGCTGTTCGGGCTCGGCGCGGCGGCGATCCTGGCCGGCGCCGGGGGCATCGCCTACCGCAAGAAGGTCACCAGGGACCGCTGACCGAGGCCGATGGACGAGGGCCGAGTACCCGGGCTGTGGGCACCGCAGCGGCGGGCGCTGACCGCGGGCCTGGTCCTGACGATCACCTTCGTCGCGTCCGAGGCGCTGGCCGTGGTGACGGTGATGCCGGTGGTCGCCCGTGACCTCGGCGGGCTGCGCCTGTACGGTTGGGTGTTCAGCGGGTTCATGCTGGGCAGTGTGATCGGCATCGTGGCGGCGGGCCGGGAGGCGGACCGGCGCGGGCCCGCCGTTCCGTTCGTGGCCGGGGTGGCGCTGTTCGGTTCCGGGCTGGCCGTAGCGGGCCTGGCGCCCTCGATGGGCGTGCTGGTCGTGGGCCGCGTGCTGCAGGGCCTAGGGGCGGGGGCGGTGCCCTCGGTGGCGTACGCATCGATCGGCCGCAGCCTGCCCGGGTCGCTGCGGGCCCGGATGATGGCGGTGCTGTCCACGGCGTGGGTCGCGCCCGGGCTGGCCGGGCCGGCGGTCAGCGCCGAGGTGGCGCGCCTGTTCGGGTGGCGATGGGTGTTCCTGGGCCTGCTGCCGGTGGTCGCGGTGGCCGGGTCGATCGCCGTGCCTGCCCTGATCCGCCTCGGCCCGCCCGCCTCCGCCCAGGCCCAGGAGCACCGGCTGACCGACGCCATCCGCACGGCCGTCGGCGCCACGCTGATCCTGGCCGGCCTGACCCTCGCGGCCGGATCCGGCGCGGTCCTGGCCGGCCTCGCGCTGATCGCGGCCGGCGGCGTCGCCGGGCTGCCCGGCCTACGCCGGCTGGTACCGGCCGGGACCTTGACCGGGCGCCCTGGCCTGCCGGCCACGATTGCCAGCCGCGGCCTGCTGACGTTCGCGTTCTTCGGCGCCGACACCTATGTGACCCTGGCCATCACGGCGGTGCGCCATCGCAGCCCGGTGCTGGCCGGCCTCGCCGTCACCGGCGCCACGCTGGCCTGGACCGCTGGCGCCTGGGCCCAGGCCCGGCTCAGCGATGCCTGGGAAGGACGCCGGCTGGTGCGCATCGGGCTCGTGATCATCCTGGCCGGCATCGCCGGGATGGTCCTGGCCCTGCAGCCGGCCGTTCCGGTGGCCGAGGGCCTGGCGGCCTGGACCGTCGCGGGCCTGGGCATGGGGCTGGCGTACGCGCCGCTGTCGCTGATGATGCTGCAGAAGGCGCTGCCCGGGCAGGAGGGCCGGGCCTCGGCGTCCCTGAACCTGGCCGACGTGCTCGGCACCGCGATCGGCATCGGCGTGGGCGGCGCGGCCGTGGCGGCGGCCGCGGGCAGCGACCTGCGCCTGGGCATCACGGCCGCCTTCGGCGCCGCGGCGGCCGTAGCCGTCGTGGCGCTGGCCTTCACCCGCCGGCTCCCGGCGGGCCCCAGTTCCGCCCCACCGCCGGTCACCGGGCACGTGCCCGCGCGGGCCCCAGACTGACAAGCCGGGGCCGCTCACCATGGCGCTGCCCGAGGATCAGCCGGCGGCCGCGGTGAAGACCGGCAGGTAGCCCAGTTCCTGGCCGCTGGCGGTGGGATGGTAGGACGAGCTGATCGCGAAGATGTCCACCGCGTGCAGCCAGCTGTCGGAGTCGCAGATCTCGTGCCTGGCGAACTGGCCGCGGACATCGGCGAACGTGGCCCCGTTGGCCGTCGCGGCCGTGGCCAGCGCCTGGTCGAGAGCGTTCGCGCCCCCGTTGAGCGCGGTACGGTCCCTGGTGCTCAGCCCGATACAGGTGCGGGACCTGGCCAGGTCGTAGAGGTCGGGGTAGCCGAGCAGCACGATCTTCGCCGCGGGCGCGCGGGCCCGGATGGCCTGCAGAGTCGCGGTGAGCCTAGCCGGCAGCTGACCGGCGATGAAGGCCTCGGCGGTCGAGACGGCGTTCAGGCATGCGCTGGTTGACCCGAGCACGCAGGTCTCCATGACGCCGGAGAAGCCCGCGTCGTTACCGCCGATCGTGATGCTGACCAGGGTGGTGCCCGGGCTCAGCGCCGATACCTGGCTGCTGACCACGTCGGCCGTCGTGGCGCCCGAGCAGGCCACCGAGACGAACGAGGCCGGGGCGTGGGCGCCGGCCCATTGCTCCGGATAGGCCCGGGTGCTGCGGTCGCAGCCGCCGCTGGAGGAGATGTAATCCCCGGCGCCGACCCCTGAACTGTACGAATCACCAAGTGACACGTATCTGACGGCGGACGCGGCACCGGCGGCTGGCGCCGCGGCTCCGGCCGTGACCAGGCCGGCCGAGGAAGCAACAACCGCCGCGCCGAAAATGACACGGGAAATACGCACGAATCACCCCACGAAGACCTGGAAGGGCAGGTAAAAAAACGCGCGCACTACGCTTGTACCATGCGTCAGCGAGGAGATCAAGATAGTGACCGGCAGACCCGCCGGTTAAGCGAGGTACGCACCGATTTATGCGCAATGCGACGCTTTGCCGGTGATGGTAATCCACGACATTTGTGATTCCTGGCCGCCGGGCCGCTGATCCCGGCTTCCCGCCCCGGCGCGAGCGGAACATCGGGCGGGTGGCGGTTGTTCTTGGGGCATGATCGAGGGCCGGTTTGCTGAGCTGATTGCCGGGCAGCGGCAGGGAGTCCTGGTCACCCTCAGGAAAGACGGGTGGCCCCAGCTGTCCAACGTTAACTACGCCTGGTACCCGGAGGAGCAGACCATCAAGGTCTCCACCACCGATGATCGGGCCAAGACGAGCAACATGCGCCGCGACCCGCGGGCCAGCTTCCACGTCACCAGCGGCGACTTCTGGTCCTACGTCGTAGTGGACGGGCACGCCGAGTTGTCGGCGGTGGCCGGGGACCCGCACGACGCGGCCGTCGAAGAACTGATCGACCTGTATCGCGCGGTCCAGGGCGAGCACCCGGACTGGGACGATTACCGGGCGGCCATGGTCCGGGACCGGCGGCTGGTCGTCCGGCTGCGGGCCGAACGGGCCTACGGAATGGTCCGTCGCGGCTGACGCAGCGCAAGGTGCGGTTGCGCCGGGCAAACCTGACTTCCCCGTTATTGACAGGAGACGCCATGAGCACCAATTGGTTTTTGCTGTCACGCGTAGTCTTGAATAATGCTGGCTGATTCCTTCGGGCGGATCGCCACCGATCTGCGCGTCTCGCTCACCGACCGGTGCAACCTGCGGTGCGCGTACTGCATGCCGCCCGAAGGACTCGACTGGCTCCCCGGCCCCGACCAGCTCACCGACGATGAGGTAGTGCGCCTGGTCCGCGTCGGGGTCGAGCTGCTCGGCATCCGCGAGGTCAGGTTCACCGGCGGCGAGCCG
>Ga0070698_100006876_pt1 | contig 12321 bp, 13 predicted proteins | sample KBSK1502metaG_FD_65477 | JGI IMG/M metagenome (GOLD analysis project Ga0070698, IMG submission 65477) | Corn, switchgrass and miscanthus rhizosphere microbial communities from Kellogg Biological Station, Michigan, USA - KBS K1-50-2 metaG | ecosystem: Host-associated > Plants > Roots >...
GCTGCGCAGCTGGTACCGGACCGGGCAGATCCCGTCCCGGCTGGTGGACGGGCCGCACGGCCCGCAGCGCCTGGTGCCGCTCGGCACCGTCGCCGAGCGCGCCGAGGCCTCGCCGCGGGTCCGCCGCACGGCGCAGCGGCGGCTCGCCGACGAGGCCCAGCTGGAGATTCTCCGGCACCGGATCGACCAGCTCGAGCTCCGGCTGGGCGCGCTCGAGCGGCGACAGCCACCAGAATCCGCCTAGGCCCGGAACGCGAGGTCGTGCCACTGCTCCGCGGTGAGCTCGGCGACCGGGGTCCTGGGGTCGATGCCGGCGCGGAGCAGGTGCTGCCGCTGGCCGGGCAGCGCGGCGTCCGCGCGCGCGCCGGGCCGGCGGTAGGCGGCGCGCAGCAGGGTCCGCAGCCGTCGCTGCCCGAGGGCCGAGGCCGCGATGGGCCTGGGGCGTACCGACAGCCGGGCCGCGCCGGCCCGGGGGGGCGGGACGAAGCTGGCCGGGCTGATCGGGCGGGCGAGCCGTAGCTCGTAGCGGGCGGCCCACCAGGCGGTCTCGGCGTCACGCGGCCGCGGGCTCGCGAGCCACTTGGCGGCGCCCCACTCGACGACCAGCTCGGCGCCCGCGAGCGGCAGCGCCGGGTCGCCGAGCAGGCGCCGGCACAGCGCGGTCGTGAGCGAGAACGGCGGGCTGGCCACGACCAGGAACTCCCGGCGCGGCAGCGGGACCGTCCGCAGGTCCGCCTCGACCACGCGGACGCGGGAATCGTGATCGAAGCGTTGTCGCAGCCGCGCGGCCAGGCGCGAGTCCCGCTCCACGGCGATCACGCGAGCTCCCCTGGCGGCGAGCCCGGCCGTGATCGCGCCGCGCCCCGCGCCAAGGTCGAGGGCCAGCCGGCCGTCGCCAGCGCCGCAGGCGCGGGCAAGCTCGGCGATCAGCGCGCGGTCACGCAGGAAATGTGCACCGGCAGGATTCGGCGCCAGCGGCGGCCGCCCTGCCACGGAAGACCATGGCCATCGGCAAGGCCGTTCTCCTCGGGTCGGGCTTGTCGCGGCACAGGCTACGTTCTGCCGCCATGAACGGCCACCGAATAAACCGGGCTCATCCGGCGGAGCTCCACGAGATCTCCACAGCCTTCGCAGCCGGTCTTCATACCGGAGCGGTCTGCTGGAGGCGTGGTCGCGAGGCCGTCGTCGCTGGCCTCGGAGGGACCGGGCGGCCGATCGGGGACTCCGGCCGGCCCGGTCCCTCGGTCCGCCGAGCTCACCTGGTCCGGGGCGAGACGCGGTGGCCAGTTGCCGGGCCGGCGGCGATCTGACAGCTTGTCCGCATGCCTACACGCCTGGTGCACCTGGTCCTCGACGCTAACGACCCGCCGCGCCTGGCGCGGTTCTGGGCGGGTGCCCTCGGGTGGGAGGTGGGCGGGGAGCCGCCGGACGAGATCGAGGTGAGTCCGCCGGGCTTCGCGTACCCGAGCCCGGCCGCGCTGCCGCTGGTTTTCGAGCCGGTGCCCGAGCCGAAGACCGGCCAGAACCGGGTGCATCTCGACCTGGCCAGCTCCTCGGCCGAGCACCAGGCGGAACTCGTGCGCCGCGTGCGCGACCTGGGGGCCACGCCGGCCGATGTCGGCCAGGGCGAGGTGCCCTGGGCGGTGCTTGCCGACCCGGAGGGCAACGAGTTCTGCGTGCTCGAGCCGCGCCCGGTCTACCGCGACACCGGCCCGGTCGCCGCGATCATCATCGACTGCGCCGACCCGCAGGGCCTGACGCCGTTCTGGGCCGCCGCCGCGGGCTTCACGGCCCGGGGCTGGGACGGGCAGCTGTCCCAGCTCCGGTCGCCGAGCGACGAGGGGCCGTACCTCGAACTGCTGCACAATCCCCGGGAGAAGCTGGTCAAGAACCGGATGCACCTCGACGTGGCGCCCTATGCCGTCGACGATCAGGCGGCCGAGGTGACCCTGCTGCGGCAGGCCGGCGCCACCGACGCCGACGTCGGCCAGGGCGAGGTGTCGTGGGTGGTGCTGGCCGACCCGGAGGGCAACGAGTTCTGCGTGCTCACCCCGCGGTAAGCCCAGGGGCCAGGGCCGCCGTCCGGAGCGCTTCCCGGAACGCCGCGGCCTGGTCATCCGACAGCGGGCCGAGAAAGCGCCGCTCCGCCTCGTCCACCGCCCGGGTGGCCTCCTCCAGCGTGGTGCGGCCGGCCTCGGTGAGGGCCACGACGTTCTTGCGCCGGTCGCGGGGGTCCGGCCGGCGTTGCACGAGCCCCTTGGCCTCGAGCTCGTCGACCAGGTCCACCATCGTGGTCCGGTCGACCCCCATGCGCCGGGCGATGTCATGCTGCGAGGAGGGAGCCTCCTCGTTCACGGCCACGAGCACTGCGCACTGTCGTCCGCTGATCCCGAACGGCTCCAGGGCCGGGGCGGTCAGCTCCGCCAGCCGCATCTGCGCGTGTTTCAGCAGGTAGTGAAGGCTGCCATCGTGACGTCGGGTGGACACGGCTGAATCATACTGCCTGCTGATCGTCAGTGGTGCTGATGATCAGCGAACTGTCAGCGCTGGGGGATTAGGCTGCCCGGTGTGGCTGCGAAGCTCGTGGTGGTCGTCCGAACCGATCTCGGCATGGGGCGCGGCAAGCTCGCCGCTCAGGTGGCGCACGCCGCCGTGGTGGCGGCCTTGTCCGCCCAGGGCTGCCCGGACTTCGGCATCTGGCTGGCCGAGGGGCAGCCGAAGGTCGTCCTGGGCGTGACCGACGGCGAGCAGCTGGGCGCGGTCGCTGCGGCGGCCGACGCGGCCAGCTTGCGGGTGCACGTCATCCGCGACGCCGGGCGGACGCAGCTGGCACCGGGCACCCCGACCTGCTGTGCCATCGGCCCCGCGCAGAACGCGCGCATCGACGCGGTCACCGGCGGCCTGTCCCTGCTGTGAGCCGGCCGTGACCACCACCTCACGTTCGGCCGGGCCGCGGCGTCTACATGGTGTGACTGGTAAGCGGCCGTTCGAGGCGGTGGTGGCCGAGCACGGCGCGATGGTGCTGCGGGTGTGCCGGGCGGTGCTCGGCGGTGCGGACGCCGAGGATGCGTGGTCGGAGACGTTCCTGGCCGCGCTGAGGGCCTACCCGGAGCTGCCGGACGACGCGAACGTCGAGGCGTGGCTGGTGACGGTCGCGCACCGCAAGGCGATCGACGTGGCGCGGGCGGCGGCGCGGCGCGCGGTGCCGGTGGCCGAGGTGCCCGAGAACTCGTCCGCCCCCGGGGCGGACGGCCGGGACCTGGACCTGGCGGCGGCGGTCGCCGGGCTGCCGCGGCGCCAGCGTCAGGCGGTGGCCTACCACTACCTGGGCGGGCTGCCGTACCAGGCTGTCGCCGACGTGATCGGCGGCACCGCGGAGGCGGCTCGCCGGGCGGCGGCCGACGGCATCGCCACGCTCAGGAAGACCTACGCGGCGGCCGCCATCGGAGAGGGAGAGGATCGATGATCGCACATCACGAGACGGAGGCGCGGGACCTGCTCGAGGCCCTGCCCGCCGTCACCGAGGCGGAGCTGCTCGGTCTGCGCGACCGGCTGGCCGACAGCGCGGCCGCGCAGGGCGTGCTGGACGTCGCCTACCGGACGCTGGACACGCCGGTTGGCTCGCTGCTGCTGGCGGCGACGGAGAAGGGCCTGGTCCGGGTGGCCTACGAGGTCCAGGGCCACGAGCGGGCGCTGGAATCACTGGCGGCCCTGGTGAGCCCGCGGATACTGCGCGCCCCGGCGCGGCTGGACGCCGCGTCCCGCGAGATCGACGAGTACTTCGCCGGCCGGCGCCGGACGTTTGACCTGCCGCTGGACTTCAGCCTGTCGCGCGGCTTCCGTGCCGCGGTGCTCAGCCGCCTGCCCGACATCGGCTACGGCCACACCGCCAGCTATGCGGACGTCGCGGCGGCGGCCGGCCGCCCGCGGGCGTTCCGCGCGGTGGGGACCGCGTGCGCGACCAACCCGCTGCCGGTGGTGGTGCCCTGCCACCGGGTGATCCGCTCCGACGGCTCACTCAGCGGGTACGCGGGCGGGCCAGCCGCCAAGCAGGCCCTGCTCACCCTGGAGGCAGCATGAGCGTCGTGCCGGAGGCGCGCAAATGAGCGTCGTGCCGGAGGCGCGCAAATGAGCACAGCGGCCGAGCGCGTCGACGGGGCCGACTGGGGCCACATCACCGGCCAGCTCAGCGAGCATGGGTGCGCGCTGACGCCGCAGCTGATGACCTCGGCCGAGTGCGAGGCCGTCGCCAGGCTCTACGACAGCGACGAGCACTTCCGGTCGACCATTGAGATGGCCCGGTACCGCTTCGGCGAGGGCGAGTACCGGTACTTCAGGCGGCCGTTCCCGGAGCCTATCGAGCCGCTGAAGCAGGCGCTCTACCCGCGCCTGCTGCCGATCGCCCGCGACTGGCACGGAAAGCTCGGGCGCCCCGCGCCGTGGCCGGACACCCTCGATGAGTGGCTGGACATGTGCCACGCGGCCGGGCAGGCCAAGCCCACGCCGATCCTGCTGAAGTACGAGGAGAACGGCTGGAACGCGCTGCACCGTGACCTGTACGGGGAGCTGGTGTTCCCGCTGCAGGTCGTCATCAACCTGAGCAACCCGGGCGTCGACCACACCGGAGGCGAGTTCCTGCTGCTCGAGCAGCGGCCGAGGGCCCAGTCCCGCGGGACCGCGACGCTGATCCCGCAGGGACACGGGCTGGTATTCACCACGCGCGACCGCCCGGTGCGGTCGCAGCGGGGCTGGTCGGCCGCGCCGGTCCGGCACGGCGTGTCGGTGATCCGCACCGGGCAGCGGTTCACCCTGGGCCTGGTGTTCCACGATGCGGCCTGAGGAAGCTCATCATGGGATGAGACGGAAAGGCAAGTGCCATGTCATCCACGGCAGAAGAGCGCGCCCTGCATCCTGGGCGCGAGCAGAGCATCGCCGACGGGAAGGCGGCCCGGGTCCGCGCGCCGCGCACGTCGCAAAGGGACTTCGAGCCGACCGCGTCGCGGGATCCGGTCGGCCTGCTGCTCGCTCAGGCGGTTCTCCGGATCCCGGAGCTGGTACCGGTGCGCCACGGCCGGATGCTCCTGTCGCCGTTTACGTTCTACCGGGGCGCCGCTCTGCCGATGGCGGCTGACCTGGCGGCCACCGCCGCAACGGGTCTTCGCGTGCAGCTGTGCGGCGACGCGCACCTGTCCAACTTCGGCGCGTTCGGATCACCGGAACGGCGCGTGGTCTTCGACGTCAACGACTTTGACGAGACGCTGCCGGGGCCGTTCGAGTGGGACGTGAAGCGGCTGGTGGCGAGCCTCGTCGTGGCCGGGCGTGGGAACGGCTTCACCTCCGGCCAGACCCGCCAGGTCGCGCTCGCCGCTGCGGCGGCCTACCGCATGGCGATGCACGAGTTCGCTGCCATGTCGACTATGGACGTCTGGTACGCCCGGCTCGATGTTGCGGACGCGATCACCCAGTTCAAGGCGCAGATGAGAAAGGGCGCGGTCAGGCGGTCGGAGTCGGCGCTCGCCCGGGCACACGCCCGCGACAGCACGCAGGCCGTGGCCAAGCTGACCAGGGTGGTCGGCGGGCAGCGCGAGATCATCAGCGACCCGCCGCTGATCGTCCCGGCCGAGGAGCTCGCGCCCGAGCTGGACGTCGGCACCAGCTACGCCGCTCTCCGCTCGCTGGTCAGCCAGTACGGCCGGACGCTGCCTCCGGATCGGCGGCACCTGCTCGAGGGATTCACGCTGACGCGCCTGGCCCGGAAGGTCGTCGGGGTGGGAAGCGTCGGTACCCAGTCCTGGATCTTGCTGATGGAGGCCAACGACGGCACTGGCTGGCTGTTGCTGCAGGCCAAGCAGGCCCAGCGATCGGTGCTGGCCGGATTCGCCGGGGAGAGCGAGTACGACAACCAGGGAGAGCGGGTCGTGTCCGGCCAGCGGCTGATGCAGGCGTCCAGCGACATCTTCCTCGGCTGGCAAGAAGCGGCCGCCCCCGACGGCACGCGGACCGACTACTACCTGCGCCAGCTGAGGGACTGGAAGTACTCCGCGCCCATCGAGGAGATGGATCCCGCGACGATGGCGATGTACGGCCGCCTGTGCGGCTGGACGCTCGCCCGGGCGCACGCCCGCTCCGGTGACCGGATCGCGATAGCCGCCTACCTCGGGTGCTCGGACAAGTTCGACCAGGCCGTGGCCGATTTCGGCGCGACGTACGCGGATCAGACCGAGCGCGATCACGCGGCGCTCGCCGAGGCGGTCGCGTCCGGGCGCGCGGAGGCCCGGCTGGACGTCTAGCCGGGCCTCGAACGGACGTCTAGCCGCCGAGAAGCGGCCTCGGATCGAACGTCGCCCGGATCCGGGCGATCTTGCCGTCGTCGACCTGGCTCCAGCTGGCCACCGGGCATGATCGCCGTGGGTTCGTTATTGCTCGTGATGTCTCTACGGTTCCGCAGTCAGCTGAAGAAGTCAAACAGCCAGATCTTCTGAATTGTAGAATTATCTGTTATGGAATTGCATCAACTCGAGTACTTCGTCGCCGTGGCCGAGGAGGCCAGCTTCACCCGCGCCGCGGCCCGCGTGCACGTCGCTCAGCCCGGGGTGAGTGCACAGGTCCGCCGCCTGGAGGCCGAGCTGGGCCAGCAGCTGCTGGACCGGTCGAGCCGGTCGGTCCGGCTCACCGAGGTGGGAGCGGCCGTGCTCCCGTTTGCCCGCTCCGCGCTCCGCGCCGTGGCGAACGCCCGCCTGGCCGTGGACCAGCTCGCCGGGCTCGTGCGGGGTCAGGTAGCGGTCGGCATGGTCAGCGGGTGCTCGGTTCAGATCCTGCCCGAGCTGCTGGCGGAGTTTCGTCACCGCTATCCCTGCGTGGGCATCGCCCTGTCCGAGGATGGCTCGGACCGCCTGATCGAGTTCCTCCGTGACGGCCGTCTCGATCTCGCGCTGATCGGATCGGCGGGCGGCGCCATCCCCGGGCTCGAGACCGCGGTCGTCACCGATGAGGCGCTGGTCGCGGCCGTGAGCGCGGACGACCCGCTCGCGGCCCGCACCTCCGTCACCCTGGCCGACCTGCGAGACCTGCCACTGGTCAGCCTGCCCCGGGGCACCGGCGTGCGCGGGGCGCTCGACGCCGCGTGCGCGGACGCCGGGTTCGAGCCGCGGATCGTGCTCGAGGCCAGTGCCCTGCCGATGGTGGCGCGGCTGGCCGGCCTGGGCCTCGGGGTGGCGGTCCTCCCGGCCTCGGCCCCGCCGTCGCTGAATCTCCCGCTGCACGTCCTGTCGATCGAGCGTCCTCGCCTGCGGTCCCGCCTCGAGCTCGCCTGGAGCCCGGCCGCGTCCGCGAGCCCGGCCGCCCGGGTGCTCGTCGAGCACGCCCGCGCCTTCCTGCGGCGAGACCCGGCCGCCTAGCACCAACCGTGCACCGCTGATCTCGGCGGTGGCGGCCGGCTCGGCGGCCTGGGCTCTGGCCGTTCCCGGCCTCTCGGCGTAATGTCTCGGTAACGGTCGGGACAGTGCAGGCTCATCAACGGGGATCCTGCCGGCACGACACCGGCCAACGCCTGGAAGTGGAGGTCGCGAGGCTCCGCCGAGGAGCGTACGTGATCGCGCAGACTATTTGCTTAGTGCGAACTAAGTCATATGATGGGTGTGTTCTTATGAGCGGAGAACACGGACCGCAAGGACAAACGCATGGACCAGGCAGGGTCGCAGCCTCGCCCGGATAAGCCCGACCGGGCCGACAGCACCGGACGCCCTCCCGGGCAGGCCCTGCCCGAGCGACAGCCCGCGCCGCGGCCATCAGCCAAGGACCAGCCGGCTCACGCGCCCGCCGCGCGGGAGCCCGCGTACCCCGCGCACCCGGTGGTGGTCGGCTATGACGGGTCCCCGTCGAGCCGCAACGCGCTGTGCTACGCGGCCGGGGTGGCCAGGCGGCTCGCCCAGCCGCTGCTCATCGTGTATGTCGTCCCGTTCGGCGTCTACTGCGAGCCGATGACCGGGCAGGTTATCTGCGCTGCCCGGGAGCGCGGGGAGCTCGAGTCGTGGCTGCTGGCCGAGTTCGACCAGATCTGCGACCGGGACGGGCTCGAGGTCAGCGTGATCGCCCGGCGCGGGAACGCGGCCAAGGAACTCGCGGCCACGGTCAGCTCGTGCAACGCCGACGCGCTGGTCGTCGGCGCTCCCGGGCACCGGCTGCATCACCTGGTCGGGTCGATTCCCAGCTGGCTGGCGCGACATGCGCAATGCCCGGTCATAGTCGTGCCATAACGCGATTTGCGATCGGCAAGCACGGGCCCGGGCGGTAGCGTTCAAACGTGCCCGGCGAGACCCGTGAGCTTCCCGACGTAACCACCCTGCTGGCCGCAGCGGTCGCCGGGATCGGGGGCGCCGAGCGGCCCGGACAGGTCGCGATGGCCATGGCCGTGGGCCGCACGATCGACACCGGCGAGCATCTCGCGGTCCAGGCGGGCACGGGCACGGGAAAGTCGCTGGCCTATCTCGTCCCCGCCGCGCGGCACGCGGCGGCGCGGCAGGCCACGGTGGTCGTCTCGACGGCGACGATCGCCCTGCAGCGCCAGCTCATCGACCGCGACCTGCCGCGCCTCGTCGCCGCGCTGCGGCCGCTGCTCGGCGAGACGCCGACCTACGCGATCCTCAAGGGGCGCCGCAACTACCTGTGCCGGAACCGGCTGAAAGATGGCGCCGAGGATCCTCAGGAGACGCTGTTCGACCCCCGGACCGCCACGGAGATCGGGCGGCAGGTGCAACGCCTGCGCGAATGGGCGGAAACTACCGAGAGCGGCGATCGCGACGAGCTGGTGCCGGGCGTGGACGAGCGGGCGTGGCGGCAGGTCTCGGTCACCGCGAGGGAATGCATCGGCGCCCAGCGTTGCCCGTTCGGCTCCCGGTGCTTCGCCGAGCGGGCCCGCGAGATCGCCGGCCAGGCCGACATCGTCGTCACCAATCACGCGCTGCTCGCCATCGACGCGCTGGAGAACGGCCAGGTCCTGCCGGAACACGACGTCGTGATCATCGACGAGGCGCATGACCTGGTCGACAGGGTGACCTCGGTCGCCGCGGCCGAGCTGTCTGCCCCGGCCGTGGATGCGGCCGCCCGCCGGTGCGGCCGCCAGGTCACCGAGGACGCGGCGGGCAGGCTCAGGGAGGCCGGGACAGGGCTCGAGCAGATCCTGGCCGGCGCGTCCGCCGGGCGCATCGACGTGCTGACCGAGCACCTGGCCGTGGCCCTGGCCGCGGTCCGCGACGCGGCAGGATCATGTGCGACAGAGATGTGCACCAGCGAAGATCAGGACGGCCCGCAGAACCTGGCGGCGGAGCGGGCCGCCCTGGCCGCGCTCGACGAGGTGCGTACCGCCGCCGACCGGATGCTGGGGGCGTTCGGCCCGGACATCGCGGCCCGGCCCGAGGTGGTATGGCTGGACGTGGCCCCAGATGGCGACCCGCGGTACCCGGCGACGCTCCGGGTGGCGCCGCTCGAGGTGGCCGGGCTGCTGGCCGAGCGCCTGTTTGGCCGGCGGACCGTGGCGCTCACCTCGGCCACGCTGTCGCTCGGCGGTTCGTTCGGGCCGCTGGCCCGGCAGTGGGGCCTGCCGACGGCTGACCGCGCCGATTCCCCGGCACCCGCAGGGGAGGGCACGGATCCAGGCCCGGCCGACGGCGACCTGGGACCGGACATCGCAGATCCGCGGCCGCTGATCTGGTCCGGGATCGACGTCGGGTCGCCGTTCGACCACCCGCGCAGCGGGATCCTGTACGTGGCCCGGCACCTGCCGCCGCCGGGCCGGGACGGGCTGCCGGAGTCCTACCTCGAGGAACTGCGCGGGCTCATCACCGCGGCCGGGGGCCGCACGCTCGGGCTCTTCTCCTCCATGCGGGCGGCCCGGCAGGCCGCCGCGGAGCTGCGGCAGCGGATCGACCTGCCGCTGCTCTGCCAGGGCGAGGACCCGACCTCCCAGCTGATCGCCCGGTTCGCCGGCGACGAGGCCACGTGCTTGTTCGGCACGCTGTCCCTGTGGCAGGGCGTGGACGTGCCCGGCCGGTCGCTGCAGCTCGTGGTCATCGACCGGATCCCTTTCCCCCGGCCCGATGACCCGCTGGCCTCCGCGCGGCAGCGGGCGGTCGCGGCCCGCGGCGGCAACGGGTTCATGACCGTGGCCGCCGCGCAGGCCGCGCTGCTGCTTGCGCAAGGCACGGGCCGCCTGCTGCGCACGATGACCGACCGGGGAGTGGTCGCGATCCTCGACCCCCGGCTGCTGACCAAACGGTACGGGACCTTCCTGCGCGCGTCGCTGCCGCCGTTCTGGACCACCACGAACCCCGAGGTGGTCCGCGCCGCCCTGCGCCGTCTGGCCGCGGCCGATAGCGATCGATAATCTGTAACGCCTGTGCTCAGCGCATGGTCGGCCGCGCCTGAGCAAGCGACCGGGGAGCTTACAGGACGTCGTGGCCGGGGTGCGGCTCGGCGGGGATCGAGCCGAGCCTGCCCGCCTGGTAGTCCTCGAACGCCTGCACCAGCTCGTCCCTGGTGTTCATCACGAACGGGCCGTAGGCGGCGACCGGCTCCCTGATGGGCTGGCCGCCGAGCACGAGGATGTCCAGGCCCGAGCTGGGCCCCTCGTCACGCTGGCCCGCCGCGACCGTGATCACGTCGCCCGCGCCGAACACGGCGAGCTGGCCGGTGCGCACCGGCCGCCGGTCCGGGCCCACCGTCCCAGCCCCGGCCAGGGCGTAGCCGAGCGCGTTGAAGTCGGCCCGCCAGGGCAGCCGCAGCTGGGCGCCGGGCTCGAGCGTGGCGTGCAGCAGCGTGATCGGCGTGTGGGTTACGCCGGGACCGGGGTGGCCGTCGATCTCGCCCGCTATGACGCGGACCAGTGCCCCGCCGTCCGGCGAGCTGAGCAGCGCGACCTGGCCGGCCCGGATGTCCTGGTAGCGGGGGCCGACCATCTTGAGGCGGGCGGGCAGATTCACCCACAGCTGGAAGCCGTGGAACAGCCCGCCGCTCGCGACCAGGTCCTCGGGCGGCTCCTCGATGTGCAGGATCCCGCCGCCCGCGGTCATCCACTGGGTGTCGCCGTTGGTGATCAGGCCGCCGCCGCCGTTGGAGTCCTGATGCCGGAACGTTCCGTCGATGATGTAGGTGACGGTCTCGAAGCCCCGGTGCGGGTGCCAGGCCGTGCCCTTCGGCTCGCCGGGCGCGTAGTTCACCTCGCCCATCTGGTCCATGTGGATGAACGGGTCGAGCGCGCGCAGGTCGACCCCGGCGAACGCGCGGCGGACCGGGAAGCCCTCGCCCTCATAGGCCGACGGCGCGGTCGTCACCGCCAGGACCGGCCGGTCCTGCGCGGCCGCCGGGTCGGGCTCGGTGATCCTCGGCAGCACCAGGATGTCATCGACGGTAACCGCTGGCATGGCTCAGTCCTCCTCCTCGCGGCCGGTCTCGTCCGTGCCGCACCCCGACCAACGATGATTGAACGCGCAACATTCCCAGTGCTACAGGGGGAGACCCTCCTCGAGGTGGGCCAGGGCCGCGTCGATCCGCCCGAACGTGTCGGTGGCCGGCTGGCCGGCCCACGGCATCGTGGCCGACATGATGACGCCGATCAGCGCTCCGGCCACAGTGCGCACGGCGAAGTCGTCGGGGGAGCGTCCGGCCCGCTTCGCGATGGCCGCCGCCATCACGTCGATCGTTCGCGCAAACTCGTCCAGGGCCCGGGCCCGGACCTCAGGAACGTTGAACGTGAGCTCGGTGGTCTCGCGCAGGCGTTCGAGGTCCTCGGCGCTCAGCGCGCCGAACATCTGCGCGGCCGTGGCCCGGAAGGCGGCGATCGGGCTGAGGTCGGCCGGCTGCGCCTCGAAGAGCTCGACCGCGAGGACGTCGAAGTCGTCCTGCAGGACGACGTCTTCCTTGGTAGGGAAGTAGCGGAAGAACGTGCTCTGCGAGACCTCGGCCGCCTCGGCGATCTGCTCGACTGTGGTGTCGTGATATCCGTGCTCCTGGAAGAGCCGGAGCGCGTGCTCCCGGATGGAAGCACGCGTCCTTGCTTTCTTCCGCTCGCGGAGGCCGGCTGGTCTTGCCGCGGCGGCCGTCTCGCTCATAATCGTTATTCTGCCCTCGCGGGGTCGCGGGGCGTAGTGGGCACGCCTGCCGTGTCGGCGGGCGTGCCGGCCGATGCCGCCTCGGCGGGCCCGCCCGCGCGGCGGGGCAGGAAGGCCAGCGCCAGCAGGGCGGAGGCCAGCGCGATGCCCGCGCAGCACCACAGCATCACGTCCAGGCCGTGCACGAACGCGGTCTGCACGGAGTGCAGCAGCGGCG
>Ga0070698_100006877_pt1 | contig 12321 bp, 7 predicted proteins | sample KBSK1502metaG_FD_65477 | JGI IMG/M metagenome (GOLD analysis project Ga0070698, IMG submission 65477) | Corn, switchgrass and miscanthus rhizosphere microbial communities from Kellogg Biological Station, Michigan, USA - KBS K1-50-2 metaG | ecosystem: Host-associated > Plants > Roots >...
CGGGCTTCCCCGGCTAGCCCACGCGGACTTCCCCGGGCAGGCGACGCGGGCTTCCCCGGCTAGCCCACGCGGACTTCCCCGGGCAGGCGACGCGGGCTTCCCCGGCTAGCCCACGCGGACTTCCCCCGGCAGGCGACGCGGGCTTCCCCGGCTAGCCCACGCGGGCTTCCCCCGGCAGGCGACGCGGGCTTCCCCGGCTAGCCCACGCGGGCTTCCCCCGGCAGGCAACGCGGGCTTCCCCGGCTAGCCCACGCGGGCTTCCCCCGGCAGGCAACGCGGACTTCCCCGGCTAGCCCACGCGGGCTTCCCCCGGCAGGCGACGCAGGCTTCCCCGGCTAGCCCACGCGGACTTCCCCCGGCAGGCGGCTAGCACCGGGACAGCCGCCGTCTCCGCGGAGATGATCAGCCGTCTAGCGTAGCTGGCGTGCGCATCGGGCAGATCGTCATCGACGTCGCGCCGCTGCGCGAGAGCAGCGACTTCCGCTGGCTGTTAACCGGACGGCTGGCGTCCATGGTCGGCAATGCGCTGGCGACCGCCGCCGCGAACTGGCAGGTCTACGGGCTGACCCACTCCTCGCTGGCCGTTGGCCTGGTCAGCCTGGCCGACGGCGCGGGCATGCTGGCCGGCCTGCTGGCCGGCGGTGTGCTCGCCGACCACCATGACCGGCGCAAGCTGCTCGCCGTCGTCCGTATTCCGGAGGCGCTGCTTGCCGCTCTGCTGATGGGCAACAGCCTGCTCACCCGCCCGGCGCTTTGGCCGATCTACGCCATCACCCTGGTGATGGGGCTGCTGGCCGGACTGAGCGCGCCCGCGTCGTCGGCGGCGATGCCGGCCCTGGTCGGGCCGCTGCGGCTGGCCGCGGCCGCCGCGCTGAACTCGATGAGCGGCCAGCTGGCGAACCTGGGCGGCCCGGCGCTGGCTGGCGCGCTCATCGCCGGGCCCGGCCTGGCGGTGTGCTACGGCCTCGGCGCCGTCGGCTTCGCCGTCTTCGGCATCGCGCTGCGGTTCGTCCGGCCGCTGCCGCCTGCGCCGGGCGGCCAGCGGCCTGGGCTGCGGTCGCTGGCCGAGGGGTTCCGGTATGTGCGTCATAACGGCGTCATCGGCGGCATGCTGCTCATTGACACCAACGCGATGATCTTCGGAATGCCGGCCGGGCTGTTCCCGGCGCTGGCGAGCGAGCATTTCCACGGCGGGCCTGCCACGTTCGGGCTGCTCACCGCGGCGCCGGCGTTCGGCGCTCTCGTCGGTGCCGCGGCGAGCGGCTGGACCGGGCACCTGCGGCGGCCCGGCCTGGTCGTGATCGGCGCGGGCATGCTATGGGGAGCTGCGATCGTCGGCTTCGGCCTGTCCAGCAGCCTTCCGGTCGGGCTCGCGTTCCTCGCGCTGGCGGGGATGAGCGACCTGATCTCGGAGGTACTGCGGAACGCGCTGCTGCAGCACTACGCGCCCGACCAGCTACGTGGCAGGGTGAGCAGCCTGTACCTGGCGCAGGTGACCAGCGCCCCCGCGCTGGGCAACACCGAGGCAGGCGCGGTGGCGCAGCTGTTCTCACTGACCACGTCGGTGGTCAGCGGCGGACTGGCCTGCGTCGGCGGCGCGCTGCTGCTCGGCGCGCTGATCCCGGCGGTGCGGCATGCGACGCTGCAGCCGCTCGGCCAGGGCGCCGCCGCCCCAACCCATGCCTGAGTCCTACGGCGAGCCGGCCGCGCGTCCCAGGGACAGCAGGAACTGGATCAGCTCGTGCGCCTACGCTTCGTATCCCGGTCGGGCCGCCGCAACATCATCACCGGCAACGACTTCACCGGCAACGACATCGGCGCCAATACGGCACCGCAATGACACGACCTCGCCGCACAACCGTGGCCCGTTGGATACACCCGCGGACAGACGACGAGGCCGTGCCGTGTGACAGCTGATCCTTGACGCTTTCGTGCCAGCCGTTGCCTGGCACTTGGCCTAGGAAACAGCGCTCATTTCGTCACGAACCGTCTGGCGGCATCCGAATCGGTTGGCAGCTTCGGCTTGGTGACCAGGTCGTTGCTCGCGGACATCACCTTCGTGTCGAAGGCCATCCGGACCACGGTGTTAGCGAACGCCTTCGACATGAACGTGAGCACCGTCGGATCGTTGTTGCTAAGGTTGTCGCACCACCGGAACGGGTTGTCGACACATCCTCCGTCGAAACTCGGAATGTTCCCTTCGTAATTCCCAAGAGAACCACCGAACAGGTTGACTTCGTCCTGCGACTTGCAGCAGTCCTGCCCGGTCAGCAGCCCGCTGGCGGGAATTCCGGCCTTGTTGAAGGTGAACGCGTCCGTTCCGACGGGTGAGAACAGCTCATGGTTAAGCCCGATCGAGTCGAAGTACGCGATCGACTGGTCCCGCGAGACCTTCGACGCCTTGTAGACCCGGTTCGGGAACGTTTGGGTGACAGTACGACCGAAGAGGTCCGGCGCCGCCGGATCAAGGATCCCAATCAAGTAATTGGGCGTTGCCGTCACGTCGGCATCGAGGTCATAGCCGATATGACTGAGCTCGGTCGGGGTGAGGCTGTTGACGTAGGCGATCGACCCCAGCAGGCCGAGTTCCTCGCCGCCGAACCAGATGAACCGCAGCTTGTTCAGCGGATTGACGTTCTTCATCATCTGGGCGATATCCAGGATCGTCGCGGAACCAGACGCGTTGTCCAGCATTCCAGCCCCGTAAATCGCGTCCAGGTGCGCGTCGACGACCACGACATGGTTCGGGTTACCGCCCTTGGACTCGGCGATGACGTTGTAGTCGACGGCGTTCGGGTTGACGACCGCCTGAATGCTCAGGTTCATGACCGGCAGCGCCGTTCCACCCTGAACCGCTTGCTGATACTCGTTGAGGAGGCTGTCGCCGATATCAAAGGACGTGAAAGCGACCGGAATCGTCGGGACGATCCGGTTCCCCGAGGCGTCCACCAGGCTGCCTGCCAGCACGCCGGTGCGGCCGGGGTTGCCCTCGTTGAAGATGATCACGCCCGAAGCGCCCGCAGCCTGGGCATTGAGGACCTTCGTTCCGAAGGTGCATGTACCGCGCTGGATCAGAGCGACCCGGCCCGGTACGAAGCCGCTGAAGTCAGCCGCAGTGCAGCCGCTTGACGAGCTGGGAGTCGGAGTCGGCGGGATGATGATGCCTCCAGCCGGCTGAAGATCGGCCGTCGTGGTCCCGGTGCTCTGCCCGGGATTCCATTCACTGCTAACCGTGAAATCATGGGCAGTCGGGGAGATCTCCCGGAACACCGGGATACCTGTGTAGGCAAAGTAGAAGAACTTATATGGCTGGATCGTGACGTCGTATCCGGCTTCCTTCATCAGTCCGGCGACATAGTCCACCGACGCCTTGTAACCCGGTTCGCCGGAGTTGCGGGACGGCATACCGTCCGGACCTGGATTGGCATCGGCGATCGCCTGGAAAGCCTTCATGTGATTCCAGAGATCATCCGTCCGGATACAAGGCAGGAGCTTGCTCGGGGTGTCGTTGACTTGGGTGTCGCACTGATCTGAGGTGGTCGCCAAGGCGCTAGTCGCCGCGACAGGTCCTACAGCGGGCGCGAGAGCTGCTAAAGCCATGCAGAGCGGCACTAGCCACAAAAGCAGCCGCCGCCTACGACGTTCTGGCATGAGACCAATCCCTTCAGAGAGAGTCCGACACGAAACCGCGGACAGAACCGTGGCGCGTTACCAGGCGAATCGCCGCTGCGTCCGAACGAGAAATCCGCATCGCCCACCCGGCATTCCAATGCGCTGCCTCCGCGTTAGGCGGACGACGGGCGCAAGGCAACCGTCGCGCTGAGCGGCGGCCGCAGAGATCGAGCTGCGTCACTGGGACGGGCTGTCGGTCAGGTGCAGGAGAACCTTCCTCAACGGAAGCGATGAGCGCGATCTCGGATATCGGCCGAACGAGAGCCGGCCGGTCAATGGGCGTCGGGCTCGTACGCGTGTCGCTCACATTCCCTACTGCGCGGCGGGGCTCAACCTCCGCGCGTCTTCCCGCTGACGCGACTATAACGGCGGCTCCCCACGGCGGCAAGCAACGGCGGCGGTGTAGCTGGCCAGCACCAGTGAGGTGCGGGCCCGGGCATACAGGTGCGGGCGACGAAAGTAGAGCAGCATCAAGGCGGCGAGCGTTACCGCGAAGTGGAGCGTGAGATAGTAGCCGGCTGCGGCCGAGAGCCAGCCTGAGTCCTGCGGCTACCTGCACCGGCGGCTACCTGCACCGGCGACTGCCTGCACCGGCGGCTACCTGCACCGGCGGCTACCTGCACCGGGCGGCTAGCTGGGCTCGATGCTCCGGTAGGCCCCGTCGATCACCGTCATCTTGCGCGGGTCGTCGGCCAGGTTCATGCCCATCCGGTTCATCACGTAGGCGATTGCCAGACCCGATTCGGGGTCGGCGCAGGCGGCGGACCCGCCGAACCCGTCATGACCGAAGGCGGCCGGGTTCGGGCCGTAGTGATGCTCGGGGCCGGACAGTGCGTAGCCGAGGCCGAACTCCAGCGGGAAGCCGAGGACCAGGTCGGTGAACCTGCCCTGGCCGGCGCACGCAGTCTTCAGCGTTTCCGCGGAAACCAGCCGGTCCGATCCGTCCACGAGGGCGCCGAGCACCGTGGCGAGCGCGTTGGCGGTCCCGTGCCCGTTCGCGGCAGGTATCTCGGCCATCCGCCAGTCGGCCGCTTTGGCCTCGTCGCCGCTCAGCGCCGGGTTCGTCAGCGCGGCCATGGCCGCCGGGTGCGCGTTCGCGTATGCCTGGGCGATCGCCGCCTGCTCGTCCTCGGACGGCCGGACGCCCTGCAGGTCGGAGCACCGGCCGAGCTCGCTGTCCGGCAGGCCGATGTGGAAGTCCGCGCCGAGCGGCCCGGCCACCTCGGAGCCGAAGAACACGCCTAGGCTCTGCCCGGTGATCCGGCGGACGACCTCGCCGACCAGGTACCCGAAGGTGATCGCGTGGTAGCCGGTCGCCGTGCCCGGCTCCCAGAGCGGTTCCTGGGCGGCCAGCAGGGCGGTGATCTTGTCCCAGTCGTAGTAGTCCTCGACGCTGACCGGCACCGTGAGGCCGGACAGGCCGGCCCGGTGGCTCATGATCCAGCGGACCGGGATGGCGGCCTTGCCGCCCATGGCGAACTCGGGCCAGTACCTGGCCACCGGCGCGTCCGGGTCGAGCTCGCCGCGGTCGATCAGGATATGCGCGCACAGCGAGGTCATCGCCTTCGTGGTGGACCAGACATTGGTGAGCGTGTCCTGCTGCCAGGGCCTTGTCCTCGCGGGGTCGGCCCAGCCAGCCCACAGGTTCACCACGGGCTGGCCGCCTGCCACCACGGCCACGCTGGCGCCGATCTCGCCGCGCTGCGCGAAGTTCTCCTCGAACGCCTCCCGCACCGGCTCGAAGCCGGCTGCGCAAGTGCCGTGGATCTCGGTCTCAGCGTCGCTCACTGGTCGCCACCTCTCCGGATCGGCGCAGCCCGGCGCGGCGCCCTCTCCCGGAGTGCTACGCCGTCCTGGCCCGGTTTGTCAACGGCCGCCTGCCCTGCGCCCTGCCCCCACGACCGGCCAAGGCGCCCTGCCCCCTGCGCCCTGCCCCCCGGACCGGCCAAGGCGCCCTGCCCCAGGACCGGCCAAGGCACCCTGCGGTCTGCCCCCAACGGCCGCGGCCAAGACGCCGCAGACCCAGCCGATGGCGCTGAACGCGCCATGCCGCGTCGCTGTGGCTAGCGCGCGTCGCCCTGGGCTGGGCGTTCTTGCCAGCGGTCGGGGCTGGCCAGGTTGTCGAAGCCGAGCCGCCGGTAGATGGTGCGCTCGGGCACGGTCGCGAGGACCTGGCGGAGGTCACGGACGGCCGGATGGTCGGTGGCCACTCGCACCAGGAACGAGCCAAGGCCGTTGCCCCGGTGCGCGGAGTCGACGAACACGTCGCAGAGCCAGGCGAACGTGGCGTAGTCGGTGACGAACCTGGCGAAGCCGGCCTGCCCGCCGTCGGCCGAGTAGAGTCCCACGACCAGCGAATTCTGGATCGCCCGCGCCATCACGTGGTAGGGCCGGCCGGCCGCCCAGTAGCTCTCCGCGCTTATCCATTTGTGCACCTGCTCGATGTCCACCAGCGCGGCCTCGTCGCTCGCGAAGTAGCCGTCCGGGCCGTCCCACCTCATGTCCGCTGCTCCTCGCTAGTGCGCACCTCGCTAGTGCGCGCCTCACCGGTCATCCGACACCGGCTGGGCCAGCCAGCCCGCCGCCCGCCGGCGGTATCACCGGCAGGCCCGGCGGCGGCCCGGCCGAGATCAGGCCGAGCAGCGCATCCGGGTCGAGATGGTCAGCCACCAGATCGCCAAGCAGATCAAGCCGGGCTTCCCGCAAGGCGCCGAAATCAGTACCGGGAGCAGGCACGAAGTCCCGCCCCGCGAGCGCAGCGACCTCAGCCAGGAACGCCCGCCGGAACGCGTCGTTCTCCATGGTCCCGTGCCAGCTGGTGCCCCATACCGCGCCACTGCGGCAGCCATCAAGAAACGGCTCGGCGGCAGCCTCGTCCACGACAGCCACACCATGGTGGATCTCGTACCCGATCACCGCGCAGCCGTACGCCGAGCCAGCAGGCCGGCCCAGTCGCTTCGGCGCGCCGAACGCCACCCGGGCCGGCAGCAGTCCAAGGCCCGCCACCCGGCCCGCCCCGGACTCGACCTCGTCCTCGATCTCGCGGCCCAGCATCTGGTAGCCGCCGCAGATGCCGAGCACCGGCAGCCCCTTCCGCGCCCGCGCCGCGATCACGTCGGCGAACCCGCGATCCCGCAGCCAGGCCAGGTCCGCGACGGTCGCCCGGGAGCCCGGCAGCACGACAAGGTCGGCGTCGGCCAGCTCAGACGGCAGGCCGGCGAAACGCACCAGCACCCCCGGCTCCGCCCCGATCGCGTCGATGTCGGTGAAGTTGCTGATCCGCGGCAGCCGCACCACGCCGACCCGCAGCACATCCGTCCCCGCCGACCCGCCACCCGCCGCACTCGCCAGGGCCCCGGCGCCCGCTGCGGTGCCAGCGATCCCCGCGCTGGCGCCCCGCCGCCCGTCCAGCGCCAGCGAGTCCTCGACATCCAGCCACAAGCCGTCCTGCCACGGCAGCACGCCGAGCACCGGCCGGCCGGTCAGCTCCCGCAGCATCCGCAGCCCGCTGTCCAGCAACTCGGGCGCGCCGCGGAACTTGTTGATCACGAACCCGGCGACGAGCGCCTGGTCGGCCGGCGCGAGCAGGGCAAGCGTGCCGTGCAGCGCAGCGAACACCCCGCCCCGGTCAATGTCGCCGACCACCACGACGGGCAGACCCGCGGCCCTGGCGAGCCCCATGTTCGCGATGTCGGTGTCCCGCAGGTTGATCTCGGCCGGGCTGCCGGCCCCCTCGCAGATCACCACGTCGAACTCGCGCCGCAGCTGGGCCAGGCTGTCCAGCGCCACGTCAAGCAGCCGCCCGGCGTGCTGCCTGTACTCGACCGCGTCGACCTCGCCGTCCGGGTGCCCGAGCAGCACGACCTGGCTGCGCCGGTCGGTGCCGGGCTTGAGCAGCACCGGGTTCATCCGCGCGTCCGGCTCGATGCCCGCCGCGGCGGCCTGCATCGCCTGCGCCCGGCCGATCTCCGCGCCGTCGGGCGTGACGAAGGAGTTCAGCGACATGTTCTGCGCCTTGAACGGGGCGACGCTGACGCCCAGCCTGCGCAGCCAGCGGCACAGCCCGGCGGTGATGACGCTCTTTCCCGCGTCAGAGGTGGTCCCCGCGACCAGCAGCGCGCCGTTCACCCGCCCACCTCCCCTGCGCTGCCCGCTGCGCGCCCGGACTCCGACTGCGGCGACCCGCCTTTCCATGATCGCGGAAACTTTCGGGGGCTCGGGCACCCGCAATCTTCCGTGATCATAGACACCAGTGCGGCGATCCCGGTCGCAGCGACGGTAACCGCGCGGGACAGCCGGACCGCGCGGCCGATGTCGGCCGGGCCGGGCGCGCGGCCGTCGCCGAGCCACGGCCGGCGCTCGGTCGTGCCGTCGTACACGTTCGAGCCGCCGAGCCGCACGCCGAGCACCCCGGCGAACGCGGCCTCGCAACGGCCCGCGTTCGGGCTCGGGTGCCGCCCGCCGTACGCGCGCAAAGCCCGCCACGCCGCAGCCGGGCTACCTCCTGCCACCGGCGCGCACACCACGGCCAGCACCCCGGTGAGCCGCGCGGGCGCCCAGTTGACCACGTCATCCAGCCGCGCCGCCGCCCAGCCGAACCTCGCGTACCGGCCCGAGGAGTACCCGACCATCGAGTCCAGGGTGTTCACCGCCCGGTACCCGGTCAGGCCAGGCAGCCCGGCCAGCGCGCCCCACAGCACCGGCGCGACCGCCCCGTCGCTGGTGTTCTCGGCCACGGACTCGATCACCGCCCGGGCAAGCTCCGGCTCGCCAAGCCCCGCTGGGTCCCGCCCGCACAGGCTAGGCAGCGCCGCCCGCGCGCCGGGCAGGTCCCCGGCAGCCAGCGCCGAGCGGATCCGGTCCGCCTCCGCGGCCAGCGACGCGGCACCGGTGACCGCCCACGCGGTCGCTGCCGTCAGGGCAATCCGCGCCCACGGCCGGCCACGGCAAAGCTGATCAGCCACGGCAGCAGACCCGAGCACGGGAATTACGCAGGCACCGGCGTACACCAGCCCTCGCATCCGGCTGTCTGCATAGGCCCGCTTCTGCAGCGCCTGCGCGGCCCGGCCGAACAACGCCACCGGATGCCCGCGGCGCGGATCGCCGAGCAGCGCATCGGCGGCCACGCCCGCCGCGATCCCGCCCGCCAGCGGCCACCGGCAGCCCTGCCGACCCGGGCGGCCCGGCCGGCTCCGGCGACGTGATCCGTCCCGCAGGCCGGACCCGCCGTCCGCCCCGGTCCCAGCCACCCCGGCGAGTCGAGTCACGGGCACGACGAGAGTCACGGGCACGACGAGAGTCACGGGCACGACGAGAGTCACGGGCACGACGATAGGCAACGCCCAGTCCCTGCCGCCGGGTGGCCCACTGCTGAGCTCATCGCGGTGGCCGGTTCCGCCGTGACCATGTCGAGTAGATGACTCCCGTCATGCACAATTGACTCCGGGCGCCTGTAGCTCAGCTGGACAGAGCAGCTGCCTTCTAAGCAGCCGGCCGCGGGTTCGAATCCTGCCAGGCGCGCTGACCTGCCGTTTTACCTGCGAAAACATCGTGGATCTTGGGTTGCTGCGGTTGTGGCCGCTTCTTAGGCATCCGCTCATTGACTGGTCCCTCTCGGCCCGAGATCAGGGCGTGCTAGCGCTAGCTGCACAGACATGTGCCTGGACTTCGTCGCGGGGATAGCTACAGCGCTCGGACAGCAGATAACTAGAGATCGCAGACCAGCGGCCCGGACCCGCACGGCTGCTTTCCTACTCACCGATAACCCCGGGCAGAGCACCCGGATTTAGTCCATAGTCCAGCCCGGAGTTGACCGGCGTAAAGGGCAACTCCAGGAGCGTCAAGCAACCACAGGCGGCAGCGGCCGTAGCCCGCACAGGGACGCTGCAGATCGAGTAACCTCCAGGGCGTGGAAAATATCGTGATCCGCGCAGGTTCGGCGACCGAAAGTGTAACCCCGGCGCGTCGCGCTGAAGTGGAAGAGCTAGCCGCTCTTCTCCGGGAAGATGGCCGTTCTGTAATCGTTGAGGAACGCGGACGCATACCCGAGCGTTATGGCGTGGTCTGGGCGGAAACGGTCGCCGTATTTATCGGGACATCCGTAGGCAGCGGCCTGATCGGAGCGATCGTCACCGACGTCTATAACACAGCCAAAAAATGGACGCGTGATCAATGGAAGAAGAAGAAGAAGACGGAGGCCCGCCCCGGCGGCCGCGTCCGCTCGCAGAGCTTTACGCTTTACGGCCCGGACGAGAAGCCGATACTCTCCTGGAAGATAAGCTACGAGGGTGAAAAGGAAGAAATCTACCAAGAGATCGACCTGAAACCTGACGACGATTCCAGCAATGACTGAGGAGCCTGCGACCGCAAACGGGCCATATATAAAGCTCCCGGAATGAGCCGTCGCCATAGCCGAGGACACCGCGGCAGACTGACCACCATTGCGCCACCCCGTCCACGAAACGGTCAGGTCGACTGGTGCTCCTGGCAAGTGTAGGTTGCCGGGTCTAAAGATTTAGTGTCATCGCGGCCCTCTGCTCGGGTCGGCAAACATGGCCCGCGGGGGCCGGGCGATGGCGGCGAGGGGTGCCCGTCCAGGGCGGGTTGGGACTTTACTATGAGGTGGCTGCAGGCGCGCTGTCGGGCGGTCGTCGGCCAGCCGCCCGGCGAGGGGAGGCGTGGTGGGGACGCCGGTGCTGCGGATCAATGACGTCCCGCTGGGCGGCGGCGGGCGGCGGCGGGTAGAGGTGTCATGGCAGGACGGCGACGCCCGGCAGATGGCGGTGTCCTCGTTCGCCTACCAGGTCGGTGACCAAGACGCGGAGAAGGTCCGCTGGTACCTGGAGGACTTCGCGGAGTTTCCCGCGGACCCGGCGCCCCGCCAGGCCACCGGTGCTGAGTCGGTCCTGGCGGAGACCGGGGCTGGGCTGTTCACCCGCGTGTTTTCCGGGAGGGATGCGGCGGGGATCTGGGACCGGGCGCAGGCCCGGCTGGGGCAGGTGCGAGTGGAGGTGGATACCGACCCGGCCGAGGTGCCGGGGCTGCCATGGGAGCTGGTGCGGGACCCGGGCACCGGCACGGCGCTGGCGCTGGGGGCGGGGGTGTTCGTGCGGACTCACCTGCAGGCCGCGGCCCGGGCCGGGGTGCCGGAGGCGGGCGGGGACCGGCTGCGGGTGCTTTTGGTGATCTGCCGTCCGGGCCGCGGTGATGATGTGCCGTTCCGGTCGGTGGCCAGCCGGCTGGCCCGCGGCGGCGCCGCCCGGATGGAGGGCCTGGACCTGGACGTGCTGCGCCCGGCCACCTTCGCCCGGCTGGCCCAGGTGCTGCACCAGGCGGCCAATGCGGGCCGCCCCTACCACGTGGTGCACTTCGATGGCCACGGCACCTACCTGGACCTGGCGGACATGCAGCTCGGCCAGGACGACGACGGCGTCGGCGGGGGCGGTATCGGGTTGTCGCCGCTGCGGTACGGGATCTCAGTGGCGGGCCCGGTCCGGGCCGGGCCACACGGGTACCTGATCTTCGAAGACCCCTCCAGCACGGCCAACCAGCAGCTCGCCGACGGTCCAGCCCTGGGCCAGCTGCTGGCCGCTACCGGGGTGCCGGTCCTGGTGCTGAATGCGTGCCGGTCCGCCTACACCGAGGCACCCCGCAGCCCGGCCAACCGGGCCCCCACCCCGTTGACACGGGCACCAGCCCGCCTGAGGGTGAGGGCGCGGGCGGGCAGGCGGCGGGCCTGGCCGGGCATGTGCATGCGCGGATCCGGGCGTACGGGTCACTGGCGGCCGAGGTGGCCGACAGGGGGGTGCCCGGGGTGGTGGCGATGCGCTACAACGTGTACGTGGTCACCGCCGCCCAATATATGGCGGACCTGTACGCCCACCTACTGGCCGGCCGGACCCTGGGCCAGGCCGCGACCGCGGCCCGCCGCACGCTGGCCGCCAGCCCGGTCCGGCAGATCGGCGGCGCTCCGGTGGCGCTGCAGGACTGGGCGGTCCCGGTCATCTACGAGGCCGCCCCGCTCGCCCTGCTGCAGCCCGGCACCCGCGATGCTCCCTTGATCCACCTCACCTCCGCCGACGCTACCGACGGTGCAGGCACCGGTGCAGCTGGCTCGGAGGGGCTGCCGCGGCCGCCGGATGCGGGGTTTTTTGGCCGGGACGAGACGCTGCTGGCGCTAGACCGGGCCTTCGACACGCAGCCGGTGGTGCTGCTGGAGGCCTTCGCCGGGGCGGGCAAGTCCGCCACCGCGGCGGAGTTCGCCCGCTGGTACCAGGACACTGGCGGGCTGGACCACCCCGACTGGGGGCCTGGAGTGGTGCTGTGGTCTTCCTTTGAGCACTACCTGCCGCTGGACCGGCTGATCGGTGCCACCGGGGATCGGTTCGCCGGTGTGCTGGAAGCCAGTGGTATCCACTGGCGGGCCATCACCGATCCAGCCCAGCGCCGGGATCTGGTGCTGCAGGTGCTGGCGCAGCTGCCCGCCTTGTGGGTGTGGGACAACACCGAGCCGGTCACCGGGTTCCCGCCGGGTCTGTCAGATTTCCGGTGTGAGGGCTTTTCCGGTTTCCTTCTTTGTCCGTTCTCAGAAGGACCTGCGCGCACGCACCCGTCTCTGACCTATTTTGAGTCACCGCTTGCCGCGCCCGT
>Ga0070698_100006878_pt1 | contig 12321 bp, 11 predicted proteins | sample KBSK1502metaG_FD_65477 | JGI IMG/M metagenome (GOLD analysis project Ga0070698, IMG submission 65477) | Corn, switchgrass and miscanthus rhizosphere microbial communities from Kellogg Biological Station, Michigan, USA - KBS K1-50-2 metaG | ecosystem: Host-associated > Plants > Roots >...
AGCCTGGAGCTCGAGGTACACGTGGCGCTGGGCGAAGTAGGCGCGGCGGCTGAAGCTCGGCAGGTCGCGAGGGAGCGCCAGCTTGCCGAGCGCCGTCACGGTGTCGCCATATGTCACCTGCGTCGGGCCACGCCAGCGGACCATCAGGTTGCCGATGCCGGTGAGGTCTGCGGCGGCGTCGCGGATCTGGGTCGGTTCGACGAGGACCTCGGCTCCGCCTCCGACCGGTTTGGCATCGTCCGCGACTCGCCCGATGATCGCGACCGTGGCTCCCGCGAACGCGGCCGCGCGCTGCGGCGCCTGGGGATCGATGGGCGGCAGCTCCGTGCGTGCAACCGCAAGCAGGGCAATGGTGATCGCGAGGGCGAGCAGCGCCGGCCGCAGCAGCAGGCCCAGGGCGAGGAGCGGGACCGCGGCGGCGAGCGCGAGGGCGCCGATCACCGGCTGCGCCGGGATGAGCACGACGGCGGCGGCGATCGCGATGCACCAGCTGATGGCCAGGACGAGGGCGGGGTAGCGGGTCACAGCGTGAGGTACTTGCGGGCGATCACGTATTCCGCCTCGCTCATGCCGAGGATGTCGACGAGCTCGCGCAGGTTCTGAAAGCCGCCGAAGTTCACGCGGTAGTCGATGCAGTCTTGGGCGAAGCCCACCGTGAAGCCGGGGACCGACTCGACGTCTTCGAGGGTCGCGGTGTTGATGTTGATGCGCGTGGTCACGGTGCCGGACGTGGTCTTGGCGAAGGGAACCTTGATCTGCTCGCCGTCCTTCAGCCTTCCCGCGAGATTGGGCAGGCGGGACATGTCGGCGTCGGGGCTGAACCCGCCGGCGGCGGCGATGGCGTCGAAGACGCGGTCTCCTCTCGGGAGACGGTACAGACCCGGGTTTTCGACGGCGCCGACGACGTGGACCAGCAGGCCCGGCTGGGCGGGCACGTCGAGGGCTGGGTTGGGCGGCGCGGGTGAGGTTGGTTGGGTGGCGGACGCCGAGGTCGAGTAGGCGAGGGCGCCGGCGACGAGCGCGAGCGCGAGCGCGATGGGCGCGCCTATTAGCGCGAACTTCTTCCAGCCGGGGACGAACCGGACGAATGGCCAGCGCACGGAGTCGAGGCTAGGTGCGGTGAGCGGGAAAGGGAACCCAGCCTGTTAAGGGTTGCGAGCTACTCGAAGTCGCGCAGAACCTGACGAAAGCTGTCGATCGATTCCAGGTCGGTGCGCACTTCCGCAGCGCGACGGAGCTCGTCCAGGGACACGAGGCCTCGAGCAATGGCCTGCCTGGTAACCCTGACTGCCTCGTCATATCGGAGCTCCCCCGCGAGGTCGATGAGCGTCCGCGTTGGTGACGTGACCCTGAATCCTCTGACGATCACGACGTCCTCCGACGGGAGGTGGGCGAATTTGATCCGGATTTCGGGCAAGCGTAATTGCGGCCTGTGTACTGGACGCCTGCGGCGCCGATTTGCTGTCACGCGAGAAATATCAGAGATGAGACTCGAAAGCACAATTGAGCCTGTAAAGGACGACAGAACAGAGCACAAGGTCAGAAAATGGCTGCCCGGGAAGGATTCGAACCTTCGGTCGAGGATCCAAAGTCCTCTGCCTTACCGCTTGGCCACCGGGCAAAGCCTCCTCAACACTAGCGCGAGGGCTGCGCGTGACCTGGTGGCCCCGTGAGGCGTTGGGTCGGTGATGAAGAACGGCTTGCTGGCCGCCCTGGTGCTGTGCGTTTGCGCGTGCGGGACGTACGTGTTCCCGGGTTCGTCGCCATCGCCGACCCCGGCCACGGGCACGGTGAGCGGGCGGGTGATCGCGGTGCCGTGCGCCCCGGTCGAGCAGGCGGGCGCGCCGTGCACCGGTCGGGCGGTGCCGCAGCTGGAGATCGACTACCTAACCGGGACCACCGTCAGTTCGATGACGCGCACGGATGGCTCGGGCCACTACGCCATCACGCTCCGGCCGGGCGCCTACACGGTGAGGATGAAGACCTACATGCGGGTGATCAGCGGGCCCGTGAACCTCACCGTCGGGCCCGGCTCCAACATCGTCGCCGACTACGTTCTCGACACCGGCATCCGACTGCCCGTTCCGCAGCAATAAAGAAGTAGAAACCCACCCACTGACCCCCCGCCCACCCAGGGGGCATGCACGGGTCGGAGTGTATTCGCGATCCTGCGGGCCTTGTCAACCCTGGTCGTTAAGGGACTAGGTTGATCAGCCGGTCCTGGACGTAGATCACCTTCGACGGCCTGCCGCCGTTGAGCGCGTTACGCACCTTTTCGCTCGCCATCGCCGATTCCAACGCCGCGTCCTCGGACAGCCCCACCTTGACCTCCAGCCGGTCGCGCAGCCTACCCCCCACCTGGACCACGAGCACGACCGTCGGTTCCACCGCGTCGGCGGGGTCGAACTCCGGCCACGACGCGTCGGCGAGCAAACCTTTCTCGCCCAGCCGCGACCACATCTCCTCGGCGATGTGCGGCGCCATGGGATTCAGCAGCTTCAACAGCACGCGCACCGACCCATCCCACTGAGCGTCGCGGGCGCCGCCGCCCTGCAGGTAGTCCTGCATCGTGTTCGCCAGCTCCATCAGGAACGCGACCGCGGTGTTGAAGCGCAGCTCGTCGTAGTGCTCGGTGACGCGGCCGATCGTCTGCGCGACCTTGCGTCGCAGGGCGACCGCGTCGACGGCGTCGACGGCGGCGGCGGCCCCATCACTGTCGGCGACGATCGATTCCGGCTCCAGCACCAGGCGCCACACGCGCTGCAGGAACTTGACGACCCCGTTCAGACCGGCGTCGTTCCACTCCACGTCCTCCTCGGGCGGCCCGATGAACATCTCGTAGATCCGGCCCGCATCCGCGCCCTGCGCGCCCGCCAGCTCGTCGATCGACACACCGTTGCCCGCAGACTTCGACATCACCTGCCCGAACCGCTTGACCATGCCCTGGTTGAAGAGGCGCATGAACGGCTCGGTGGCCTCGATCAGACCCGCGTCGTGCAGGACCTTGACGAAAAAGCGCGAATACAGAAGGTGCAGGATCGCGTGCTCCACCCCGCCCGTGTACTGGTCGACGGGCATCCAGTGGTTCGCGAGCTCGGGGTCGAACGGCTCGGTGCTGTCGTGCGGGCTCGCGTAGCGCAGGAAGTACCACGACGAGTCGATGAACGTGTCCATCGTGTCGGTCTCGCGCTTCGCGTCCTCGCCGCCGATCGGACACTTGGTGTTGTACCAATCGGGCTGCTCCGACAGCGGTCTGTACTCCCGCGGCAGCTCGACCGGCAGCTGGTCCACAGGCACAGGCACGATGCCGTGCACCGGGCAGTACACGACCGGAATCGGCGCGCCCCAGTACCGCTGGCGCGAGATGAGCCAGTCTCGCAACCGGTACTTGACCGCCCGCTTGCCGATGCCCTTCGACTCGAGCCACTCGATGATGCGGTCGACAGCGACCGAAGACTCGAGCCCCGAGAATTCGCCGCTGTTCACCAGTACGCCCGACCCGAGGTACGCCTCGCGCAGGACACGCTGGGCACCCGCGGACGGCGCGATGACCTCGCGGATCGGCAGGTCGTACTTCTGCGCGAACTCGAAATCGCGCTCGTCGTGCGCGGGCACGGCCATGATCGCGCCCGTGCCATACGTCACCAGCACGTAGTCCGCGACCCAGATCGGGATCCTCTCGCCGTTGACCGGGTTGATGGCGAAGCCGCCGGTCGGCACGCCGGTCTTCTCGCGCTCCGTCGACAGACGCTCGATCTCGGTCTCCTTCCGTGCCTTCTCGACGTACTCGCGCACGCGCGCGCGGTGCCGGTCGCTGGTGACACGTTCGACCAGCGGATGCTCCGGCGCCAGCACCATGAAGGTCGCGCCGAAGAGAGTGTCCGGTCGCGTCGTGTAGATGCGGATCGACCCGTCCGGCATCCCGTCGATCGGAAAGTCCACCTCGGCCCCCATCGAGCGGCCGATCCAGTTGGTCTGCATCACGCGCACCTTGTGCGGCCAGTGCTCGAGCAGCGACAGGTCGTCGAGCAAGCGGTCCGCGTAGTCGGTGATCTTGAAGAACCACTGCTCGAGGTCGCGCTTCTCGACCTCCACGTCGGGATGCCTCCAGCACCGCCCGTTGATCACCTGCTCGTTGGCCAGGACCGTCTTGTCGACGGGGCACCAGTTGACCGGAGCCATCGCGCGGTAGGCCAGCCCGCGACGCAGCATCAGCAGGAACAGCCACTGCGTCCACCTGTAGTAATCGGGCGCGCAGCTGGTGACCTCGCGGTCCCAGTCGTACAGGATCCCCATCATCTTCAGCTCGCGCTTGCCCTTGGCGATGTTGTTGCGCGTCCACTCCGCCGGGTGCACGCCGCCGCGCTTCATCGCCGCGTTCTCAGCGGGCAGGCCGAACGCGTCCCAGCCGAAGGGGTGCAGCACCTCGAAGCCCTGCATGCGCTTCATCCGAGCCAGGATGTCGCCCATCACGTAGTTGCGCGCATGCCCGACCGTGAGGTCGCCGGACGGGTACGGGTACATGACCAGGTCGTAGTACTTCGGCTTCGGCGAGCTGTCCGACGCCCTCATCACGCCCTGCTCGACCCAGGTCTTCTGCCACTTCGGCTCGATCTCCTGGGGTACGTAGACGCTACGGCGGGGACGGTTCATGAACTTCAAATTTTAGGGACGCGCCCTCATGGCCCAGGATCGCCGCGAGCACGACCGCCGCGCCGATGGCCTGCAGCAGGCCGAGGCGCTGTCCGGCCAGGACCACCGACGCGGCCAGCGCCCACGCCGGCTCCGTGGCGAGGATCAGCGCCGTCCGGTTGGCGCTGATGAACCCCTGCGACCACGTCTGGATGTAGAAGCCGAACGCGGAGGCGAACACGCCGGTGATCGCGATCGCGAACCACACGGCCGCCGACGGTGGGCGCAGCGACCACGTCCCGCCCACGCTGAAGATCGCCCCACACGCCGCCATCTGCACCATCGCCAGCGGCGCCGCCGGCAGACCTGGCGACCACCGGCCGAGCAGCACGATGTGCAGCGCGAACAGAACGGCGCAGGCCAGCACCAGGATGTCGCCCAGGCCCATCCCCGACGGACCACCGGTGAGCATCGCCAGCCCCGCCAGCGACAGCAGCGTCGCCGCCCACGTCCACCACCGGATGGGAGCGCCGAACACCCGGTTCAGGAGCGGCGTGAACACGACGAACATGCCCGTGATCAACCCCGCGTTGCCGGGGCTCGTCATGGTGAGCCCGACGGTCTGGGCCAGGTAGCCGCCGGCCAGCACAGCGCCGACGATGGCGCCCACGCGCAACTCGCGCCGCGTCGGCAGCCGCCGCACCAGCAGGGCCATGACCGCCAGCGCCAGCAGGAAGCGGACCTGCAGGAACGGCAGCGTCGGGTACTGTGTGATCGCGTCTTTGACCAGGACGAAGGTCCATCCCCAGACGGCCGTCACCCCCAGCAATAGAAGGACGTAGATCAATGGAGCGACTGTGGGCGCCCTGGCGCATGCAGTACATCGGCGGCACGCCGAAGCCCGGCTGCCTCTTCGAACGCGTCATCGAGAACCCCGACGACGAGGACGCGCAGCTCGTCGTGTGGCGGCCGCCCGGCGCGATCGTGCTGCTGAACAAGTTCCCGTACAACCCCGGGCACGTGATGGTGGCGCCGCACGCTCATAAGCCGAGCCTCGAGGACCTCGACGACGCGCAGACCGCGGACTTGGTGCGTGCGGTTCGACGGACGGTCGTCGTGCTGCGGCGGGTCCTGAATCCGGAAGGCTTCAACATCGGGCTCAACATCGGCCGCGCGGCCGGTGCTGGGATCCCCGATCACATCCACTTCCATGTCGTGCCGCGCTGGAACGGCGACACCAACTTCATGCCCGTCATCGACGACGTGAAGGTCATCCCCGAGGCGCTGCAGCAAACGGCGGAGAAGCTCAGGCCGGCATTCGCCGCCACGTAACTCGCCCGCCGGCGACAGTCGCCACGACCTTGCCACCGTCCACCACGGTCAGGTCGCACCATCTGCCCCGCCGCAGCGCGCCCGCATCGCCTTCCATGCCGGCGGCGTACGCGGCGCCCGACGTATACGCGCGCAGCGCCGATGCCTTCGAAATGGCCAGTTCCGGATACCAGCCCTCGCGCTTGCGCCACGACGTCGCCGCCTCGATGCCGGCCAGCGGGTCGGGCGTCTCCACCGGCGCGTCGGAACCAAACGTGAGCCGCACACCGGCAAGCTCCAGCGCGCGCCACGCATACGCGTTCCGGACCACCGACGGCCACAGCGCGTCGGCCAACCCGCGATCGGACACCGCATGGATCGGCTGCATCGACGCGATCACGCCGATGTCGGCCATGCGCGTCATGTCTTTTGGATGCACGCACTGCGCGTGCTCGATTCGGGGGCGCCACCGCGGCCACGCGTTCCGGTGAGGCGCGAGCGCATCGAGCGCGCGGCGCACGGCGGCGTCGCCGATGGCGTGGAGGCACACGTTGAGCTCGGCTCGCGCGCTGCGCTCGACGATACCCTCCAGCTCGGCCTGCGGCATCCGCACCACGCCCGAGCCGTCGAGCATCTCCGCTGTCCGGCTGCCCAGCGATCCGTCGAGGAATGCCTTCACGCCCCAGACACGCAGCCACGGATCGCCCCATCCGGAGCGCAGTCCGATGCGCTCGGCGTGCGGCAGGTCCGCGACCGGGATGTTGTAGGTGACGCGCACGGGCAGCTCCGCTTTAGCGCGCAGCCGCTGCAGCGACCCGAAACCACGCGCGCTGTCCATCGAGTGCACGCCGGTGAGCCCGACCTTGGCCAGGTCCGTGAGCACCTTGCCCATCGCTCCGTCGAGGCCGGCGTCTTCCGAGCGCGGCACCTTGCCCCAGACGAGGAGCATCGCGGTCTCGCGCAGCATCCCGGTCGGCTTGCCGAGCTCGTCTCGGTCGATCGTCCCGCCGGGCGGGTCCTCGGTCGAGCGGTCGATGCCCGCGATGCGCAGCGCCTCGCTCGAAACCCACGCCGAGTGGCCGTCCTTGCGCCGCAGGTACGCGGGCCGCCTGCCGGCAGCGGCGTCCAGCTGCCCGCGTGTGGGAAACGCGGGCTCCGACCATTCGTCGTTGTACCAGCCGGCGCCGAGGATCCACTCGCCCCTCGGCAGCGGCTTCGCCCACGCCTTGACGCGGGCCAGCACCTCGGCGAGCGTCGACGCGCCACCGAGCTGCAGGGTGAGCTTGGCGTCGGCCAAGCCCTCGAGGTGGATATGGGAGTCGACCAGCCCCGGCCACGCCTCGCCGCTGAGCCGCACGACCTCGGCCTTGCGGCCCGCCGCCGCTCGGGCGCCGGCGCCCACGCCGATGATGCGACCGTCGACGCCGCACGCCACCTCTGGCGTGCAGCCGGCGAACAGCGTCGTCGAGATCACTCAGGGGCCCCCGCGAAATCAAGCCGCAGGCTGCGATTTCGTGGGGTCATAGGCCGTACGACTTGGCGATGATCTCCTTCATGATCTCGTCGGTCCCCGCTCCGATGCGCGCCAGGCGCGCGTCGCGCCACGCGCGCTCGACTGGAAACTCGCGCATGTACCCGTGGCCGCCGAGGATCTGGATCGCGTCGTCCGCGACTTCGCACGCAACCTGCGTCGCCAGCAGCTTGGCTTGCGAGATCTCCCTGACCGGGTACTCGCCCTGGTCCCACTGCTTCGCCGTCTGGTAGACGAAAGCCTGCACGGCGGCGATCTTCGTCCCCATGTCGACGAGGCGGTGCTTGATGACCTGAAAGTTCGCGATCGACTGCCCGAACGCCTGGCGGTTCTTCGCGTACTCCATCGCGTATTCGAAGGTCCTCTGCGCGCCCGCGATGGCACCGGCCGCGGCGATCATGCGCTCGCCCTGCAGCTCCCACATGAGGTTCTTGAAACCGTCGCCCTCGTCGCCGATCAGGTTCGCCACCGGCACGTGGCAGTCGTCGAACAGCAGCTCCGCAGTGTCGGACGAGTGCATGCCGAGCTTCTCGAGCGTGCGGGTGACCTCGAAGCCCTTCGTGCCCTTCTCGATGACGAGCAGGTTGAAGCCGGAGTGGCCTCGGTCACGCTCGGTCTTGGTGACCACCAGCGCCCACCGGCAGCGAGCGCCGTTGGTGATGAAGATCTTCCGGCCGTTGACGATGAACTCGTCACCGAAGCGCCTGGCCGTCGTCTTGATGCCCGCCACGTCCGAGCCGGCGTCAGGCTCGGTGATGGCCAGCGCGGCGATGTGCTCGCCTTTGATCGCGGGCACGAGCCACCTGCGCTTCTGCTCCTCGGTGCCGAACCTGAACACAGGCGGGGTAGCCATCTCGGCCTGCACGGCCACGGCCATGCCGAGGCCGCCGCTGCCGATCTTCGCCATCTCCTCGGAGAGGACGACCGCGGAAAAGTAGTCGCCGCCCTGGCCGCCGTACTCGGGCGGGTAGCGGAGGCCGAGGAAGCCCAGCTCGCCGAACCGCTGGAAGATCTCGTCGGGGAACGTCTTCTCCTCCCACTCCTCGAGGTGCGGCTGGACCTCTTTCTCGAGGAACTTGCGGATGTGCAGCCGCAGCTCCTCATGCGCGTCGGTGAAGTACATCGGCAACGAGTGTATGCCGCCTTCAGGTATCATTCGCGGCCGTACCCCTCGACCGTTAGATCAAGCACGCGCTGGGAGTTGGATTGGGCTCAGTCATCAAGAAGCGGCGCAAGAAGATGCGCAAGCACAAGCACAAGAAGATGCTTAAGAAGACGCGATGGCAGCGCCGCGCGCACGCCTAGCGCTTCAAGCCACGGAGGTTAGGACATGGGCTGGGTGATCCTCGGTGTCGTCATCGTCCTGGTCCTTGCCTGGCTGGTCTTCACCTACAACGGCCTGGTCACGGCGCGCAACCGGACCCAGGAGGCGTGGTCGGAGATCGACGTCGAGCTGAAGCGCCGCCACGACCTGATCCCGAACCTGGTCAACACCGTGCAGGGCTACATGGGCCACGAGCGCGGCACCCTCGAAGCAGTGACCAACGCGCGGGCCAACGCGGTCGCCGCGGGGGCGACCGGCGACCCGGCCAAGATCGGCGAGGCGGAGAACATCCTGACCCAGAGCCTGCGGTCACTGTTCGCGGTCTCCGAGAACTACCCGGACCTGAAGGCGATCTCCGCCTTCACGAACCTGCAGGAGAACCTCACCGCGACCGAGGACAAGCTCGAGTTCTCACGCCGTTTCTACAACGGCAACGTGCGCGACTACAACACCAAGCTCCAGACCCTCCCGACCTCGCTGATCGGCGGGGCTCTGGGCTTCAAGCCGTTCGGCTTTTTCCAGGCCGACGAGGGCGATCGCGCCGTCCCGCAGGTGAGCTTCAGCAACCAGCCGGCCGCGCCGCCCGGAGCGTTGCCTCCTGCCGCCGGGCCCGGCGGACCGCCGGCGCCTGGGTCCGCAGGACCGCCGCCGCAGAGCTAGCCGCCCGAGCGCGCCCAATCGGCCTCGAATCGAGACCCGTACGCCCCGATCGCGTACGGGTCTCGCGTTTCGATGTCCAGCTCGTGGTTGACGCCCAGGCCGCTGAGCGTCCAGTTGGCGGACCCGAGGATAAGCAGGCCGTCGAACAGGCCGATCTTCGCGTGCAGGAGGACGCCCCTGGGCACGGGATACCAGCGCACGTCCACGGCGCCCGCCTTGAGCATGGCGTAGGCGTGCAGGTTGTAAGCCTGGTTGGGGTCGAGGATGACTCTCACGATCACGCCGCGGCGTTGGGCGATGACCAGCTCGGTGATGACCTCGGGGTCGGTTAGCGTGTAGACCTCGGCCAGCACGCGCCGCACGGCCGTGCCGAGCGCCGATTCGAGCATGGCGCGGATCTCGCCGGTCGGAGCGGTCTGGGCCACGGCGCCGGCGATGGCCGACAGCGGCACGGGATGGCCGCCGCTCAGCGCCCAGTCCTGGTCGAAGATGCGGGACATGCGGTCGACGTCGACGGTCACACGGGTCTGCAGCACGTAGTCGTGGTTGCGATCGCTGTGTCGGCCCCAGTTCATGCCCCCGACGGCGGCCTGTCGATCGGCGATCAGAAGCTTCACATGGTCGATCTGGTGACGCTTGTCGTCCACGGGGTATGCGCGGACCAGCACGTGGAGCTCGCTGAGCTGGATGGCCGACTGGCGGCTCACTTTCACCGTCGGGTCGAAAACGACCCGCACCTCCACCCCGCGCAGCTGCGCGGCGCCCAGCGCCTGGACGATCTCCGACCGGCCGAGCTCGTACATCTCGACCATCAGGCGGCGGTGCGCCCCGGCGATGAGCTCGTCGACCAGGTGAAAGATGTCGGCGTCCTGCCAGAGCCGCACCTCGGCGCCCGCCGATCCGGACGGCCCTGGCGCGGGCGCGGCCACGGCCGGGCTCGAGCAGCCCACCAGGGAGAGGAGGAAGGAGAGCAAGCAGGCCACTCGAACCACAGCGAGCGGAAAGCTACGCCCGTGTGGGCGCGGCGCCAACCCTGGTTGTTAATTTTTCGGATTACGGACGAAAACGCCGAAGCGACCGCCGGCTAGATCGTCTCCACACGCATGCCGGGCCGCGCTCCCAGCAGCTTGTCCGCGCGCGCTTCTCTGACCCCGACCTCCAGGTAGCCCATGCTGCCCACATAGACGAACGGCTCGCCCGGCCGCGCCTCGAAGTACGTCTTCGCGGTGGCGACGATGTCGTGGTTGTGGATGCGCAGGTGGCGCGCGGGCGGCTTCAGGTTGGTGATGAGGTTGCCGAAGCCGTCGGTCCACAGCACTCGGGGTCCGGTGTCGGGAAGGCCGATGGGCGGGTCGGTCGGCGGTCCGAGCGACTCGAGCGGAACGCCGCTGGCCAGCGCGGCGGCCGCGGGCGCGAACACGTCACGTCCCTCGAACGTGGGCGCACCGTGGGGCCGCGGCGCGAGCTCGTGCACCGCCTGCACGCCGACCTCATCGATGACGATCGCGAAGAGGCCGTTGTCCGGGCCGATGTAGTAACGGCCGCCGGCGGCGACGATCAGCCTGCGCCGCGTGCCGCCCACGCCAGGGTCGACCACCGCGAGGTGCACTGAACCGCCGCCGAAGTGCCTCGTCCCGGCGAAGAGCATGAACGCGCCAGCCGAGACGTCGAAGCGCGGCACCTCGTGCGAGACGTCAACGAGTGTGGCCGCCGGGCAGCCCGCGAGCACGACGCCCTTCATCGCCGCGACCAGCGGCGAGCCGGAGCCGAAGTCGGTCGTGAACGTGACTACCGGCGGTGCGGCGACGCCGCTACCAGTAGCGTGTCTCTTTCCAGGGGTCTGCTTCGTCGTGATAGCCACGCTGCTCCCAGAAACCTAGCCGGTTGCGCTCCATGAACTCTAGCCCGCGCAACCATTTGGCCGATTTCCAGAAGTATTTCGAGGGCACGAAAAGCCTCAGCGGCCAGCCGTGGTCCGGCGTGAGGTCCTCGCCATTCCAGGCGTAGCAGAGGAGGTTGTCCTCGTGGTCGAGGACGCTCAGAGGCACGGAGGTCGTGTACCCGTACTCGCAGTGGGCGGTCACGTACCTGGCCCCTGGTTGGGGCTTGACGCGATCGACGATCTCGCGGATGGGCACGCCGGTCCACCTGTCGCCAAGCCGGCTCCACCCGGTGACGCAGTGGATGTCGGCCACGACGTCCTTCGAGGGCAGGGCGCGAAGCTCGCCATAGTCGAGCGTCAGAGGATTTTCGACGGCGCCGAAGATCGTCAGGTCCCACGTCCTGATGTCGGTCTTGGGGACGGGGCCGAAGTGGAGGAGCGGCCAGCGGTCGGGCGCGGTGAGGGTCTGGCCGGGCGGGATGCGAGCAGGGTCGACGCCCGCGGGGAGGCGCTTGCTCTTGAACAGGCCGGCCATCGGAAGGCGAGTATAGGAGCGCCGCTATACTCAGCTTTCACCGCTCGGTGCGACGACTGTGGGCCTGTGGCGCAGTTGGGAGCGCGCGTGAATCGCACTCACGAGGTCAGGGGTTCGAATCCCCTCAGGTCCACCAAAGTTCCCACTATGCGAACCCCTGCCGTGGGAACACGGTACTTGGGGTAGGCGACCTTGCCGTCCACAATCACCTCGACGAACATGCGCCTGTTGAGGGCTTTCTTCTGGGCCGGCGTCCCATTCTCGATGGTCTCAAGGATCTCGTCGTGGAACTCCGCGATCAACTCGTCGGTGACTTCGACCTCGGTCTGATAGGTCATCGCAAGGTCGAGCTCAGCCTCACGCGCGCGGAGATCGCGGACCTGGATGCCGAGCTCTTGAAGGCGCGCACCGCAGTCCTGGGCCTCCATTTCTCCGGCTTCGAAAGC
>Ga0070698_100006883_pt1 | contig 12317 bp, 11 predicted proteins | sample KBSK1502metaG_FD_65477 | JGI IMG/M metagenome (GOLD analysis project Ga0070698, IMG submission 65477) | Corn, switchgrass and miscanthus rhizosphere microbial communities from Kellogg Biological Station, Michigan, USA - KBS K1-50-2 metaG | ecosystem: Host-associated > Plants > Roots >...
CCGTATTCGAAGCAGTGCCTGAAGAAGTAGCTCCGAGTTTTGCCGACGAAATCGCTGATGTGCTGCGTCGAGCGAAACGCTACGCTGGGCGTCCATGCGTTGGCTCGCGATCGCGTTGCTGTCCGCCGCAACGACAACAGCACGAGCGGATGACGCAATCGTCGCGAGCGCCGGCGAGCCGCCGCCGCCGCGACACCTCGTCTACGTCGAGGCGCTAGGCAAAGGCGGGCTCTACGGCATCGGCTACGAATACGCGATGACCGAGCGGCTCGGCGTCGGCGCGGCCACCTCGTACTCGAACCTCAGCGAGCACCAGGTGTTCACGATGTCGCCGTACCTGCATGCGCAGATATTTAACCGCGGCCGTCACTCGCTGTTCGCCGAAGTCGGCGGGATCCTCGCGTACAGCCGCATCGCATCGCCGGTCGAAAACTGGGACGGTATGAGCGAGTGGGGCGGCGGCGGCTTCGCGACACTCGGCTGGCAATACGTGCGCGGGCCGATCGTGCTGCGCACGAGTGTCGGCGTTGCGGTCGGCGAGGGCGGCGGAGCGCCGATGACCGGCATCGCATTCGGAGTCCGTCCGTGAAGTGCGCGCTCCTGCTCGCGCTCGCCGCGTGCAGCCAGATCACCGACGACGGTACGCCGTGGGAAGATGCATCGATGGGGGCGGGCACCGAGCTCGGCCCACCGCCGACGCTGCGCGCCGCGCCTGGCTGCACGCTACGTGTGGCGTCGTGGAATCTCCACCTCCTCGACAATCCGGCGAACGTGCTCGAGCACTTTCGCGCGTCGACGATGATCGCGAACGCCGACATCATCCTCTTGCAGGAGACAGCGCAGTATCCCGGCGAAGCGCAGACGCGCACGGCGACGCTGGGAACCGACCTCGCCATGACGTGGGCGCATACGGCCTCGCATGAGTTGCGAAGTGGCGTGATTCAAGGCAACGCGATCCTCAGCCGTTATCCGCTCGAGAACATCGCCGTCAAGCGACTGCCGCACGTCGACCAGCTGCTCTCGCAAGATCGCTTCGCGATCGCGGCCGATGTTGTCGTCGGCGATCACCGAGTGCGCGTGGCCAGCATTCATCTCGATGTGCGGATCCAGATCACCGATCGGATTCGTCAGCTCGATCCCGCGGTCACGCAGCTCGACGAGCGCGCGATCGTCGGCGGCGATTTCAACACCGCGCCATGGCAATGGCTGGAATCACTCGTACCACTCACGAGCACCGAGGCGATCGTCGGCATGGAGCAAGCTGCCGTGCTCGACGACTACATGGCATCGCGCCGCTACGTCGGCTCGATTCCGGCCGATACGAACACGTTCACACTTCCCGGCTTTGGCATGCGCCTCGACAACCTGTACGCGCGCGCCGTGCCGATTCTCGCCGCAGATATCGAATACGTCGAAGGTTCGGACCATTGGCCGATCTGGTTCGACATCGACGTCTGTGAAGAACTGTGAAATCGCGAGCCGCGGGCGTGCCCGCGAGGCATGATGCAAGCGTGAAGCGCATCCTCATTGCCTGTCTGTTCGTTGTCGCCTGCAAGGATAAGGAAGAGGCGAAGTCCGCCGCGCCCGCAGAGACGCCGCCAACGGCGACGACGCCGAGCGCACGCCCGCCACGGCCGTCACTGCCGGCGCAGGAGCAGCCGCGCGATTGGAACGATCCTGCCGCGCGCGAGCAAATGCGCGTGCGTCGCGAGGAGCGCCGCAAAGACCGCGAGCAGATGCTCGATACGAACAAAGACGGTACCGTCAGTCCCGAGGAGCGCCGCGAGCGTCTGCGGCCGATGATGGATCGCATGGATCAGAATCACGACGGCAAGCTCACGGTCGAAGAGCTCTCGCAGGTGAAAGGCCGCGTCGCGTTCGATGATCCGAAAGCGATCGACACGGATCACAACGGTGAAATCTCGATCACCGAGCTCGATACCGCGGTCACCGCGCGCCGCGAAGAGATGCGCCAAGCGTGGCAACACCGTCGCGAAGGTTCTGCCGGTCCGGATTGAGAAATTCGCTGCGAGAAGCAGTATCGTGCCCTCCACTCAAGAGGAGGAGCTATGGGTCTGCTTGGAAAATTCATGGGACAAGCGCCGGCGAAGAAGCCGACGGACGACGTTCTCTTGCTGCACTCGATCATGTGCATGGCCGCGGCAGACGGCATGATCGAAGACTCTGAAGACGAGATGATTCGCAATTACGCGAACACGCTCCCCGAGTTCCGCGACATGGATGGTCAGGAATTCGGCAAGTGCTTCGAGCAAACGATCAAGATCGTCCACAAGTACAACAAGGACATGAAGTCCTCGCTCCAGGTTCTCAACGAGATCCAGAGCGATGCCGTGCGCAAGAAGGCGTTCGTGCTCGCCGTCGACATCGCGATGTCGTCGGGTGATATCGACGAGAACGAAGAGGAGATGCTCGAGGCGATGCAGCGCATCCTGCGCATCGACGACAACCTCGCGCGTCAAATCGTCGAAGTCATCGCGCTCAAGTACGTCAAGTGAGCCGCGTCGCCGAGATCCAGTCGCGGCGCGATCGCGTGCTCCGCGAGGAGCTCGTCACCGATTGGGGCGTCAAACACGCTCTCAAGAAGATCGACGAGCGCACGAGCGGATACGGCCTGCGCACGCGACGCAGCCTGCTCACGAACGCGCTGCGCCTGACGAAGGGCATCGCGCCCGAGGCGCATCGCTCGCTCGCGGCGTGCCGCGAGATCCTCGGCTACGACCGACCGGTCGAGCTGTACGTGAAGCCCGAGCCGATGGTGCAAGCGTTCTGCGCGCGCAGCGTGTCGGGACCGATCATCATCGGCATCAGCTCGCGTCTGCTCGAGACGTTTACCGATGCCGAGCTGCGCTTCGTCATCGGTCACGAGCTCGGCCACACCGTCTTCGATCACTTCGCGATCCCGATGCCGGCGACCGCGACGCTCGAGGACGTCGGCGGCAAGTTTGTGAGTCGCCCGGTGTCGCTGAAGCTCTATCTATGGTGTCGCGCCGCTGAAGTCACGGCCGATCGCGCCGGCGTCGTATGCGCTGGTCAGGTCGAGCCCGCGGCGGTCGCGCTGCTGAAGATCGCGAGCGGGCTCGGCGCGGGCGTCATCAAGCCCGATCTCGACGCGTTCGTCTCGCAGATCGATGCGCTGCATGCGGCACCCGCCGCCTGCGCCGACGAGCGCGACGCAGAGCACCTGCTCGATTGCTTCGATACGCATCCGTACAGTCCGTTGCGCGTGCGCGCGTTGCTCGCGTTCGCGCGTTCGCAAGCGTTTCAACGCGCGACGGGCAAAGCGGCCGACGGGATCGATGAAAGCGAGCTCGAGCGCATCGTCGAGCATGACCTCGCGGTCATGGAGCCGACCTATCTCGAGGATCGCAACGAGCACTCCGAGCTCATGCGCCGCGTGCTGTTTTGTGCCGGCGTTTGCGTCGCCGCCGCGAATGGCGACATCGCACCGACCGAGCTGCGTGCCCTGCGCGCACTCCTCGGCGCGAAGAACGTGGACATTCCCGAGCAGCTCGACGCGATCCGCAAGGAGCTCGTCGAGCGCGTCGCAGAGGCGCGTGACAAGGTGCCGTTCCTCGGTCGCGCGCAGATCGTCCAGCACGCGACGATCGTCGCCGCCGCCGATGGCGTCGTCGAGCAGAGCGAGCTCGACGAGCTGACGAAGCTCGCGCAGGGCCTCGGTGTCGATCCGCAGGTGATCGATCACACGCTGGCCGGTGCCGCCGCGCCGATGGACTAGGGCTGGTTGCCCGTCAGGCTCGGCAGCTCTTCGAGATTCGGTACCAAGATGATCTCGATGCGGCGGTTCTGTTCGCGATTCTTGTCGTTGTCGTTCGGCGACACCGGATCGAATTCGCCGTAGCCCGCGGCGGCCAGGCTCTTCGCGGGGAAGCCCTGCTTGATCATGAACTGCACGACGCTGTTCGCGCGCGCCGTCGACAAGTACCAGTTGTTTGGAAACTTTGCCGTCTTGATAGGCTGGTTATCGGTGTGGCCGGCGACGACGAAGCGCCTGTCCTTGAAGTCCATGAGGATCTTCACGACGTCACCAAGCGCGGCCTCGCCGCCCTTCGACAGATCCGCCGAGCCGCTCGGGAACAAGATGCCCGACGGTAGCTTCAGCGTCATCTGACCATTGCGGAATGCGACCTGCAGCTTGCCCGTGTCTACAAGCGCGTGAAACTTATCCTGCAGCGTCTTGTACGCGGCGATGCGCTTGTCGGCCGCCTCTTTCTGCCGACGCAGCTCGGCGAGCTCCTTCTCGCTCGCTTCCTTCTCGCCCTTCACCTTGCCAAGCTCTGCCTCGCGGCTCTTCGCCGTGTCGCTGATGAGGCCGAGCTCTTTGAGCTTGGCTTTCAGCGTTTCATCGGTCTGCGACAGCTTGGTGTTGATGTCGGCGAGCTCGCCCTTCAGCTTTTTGTTCTCGGCGACAGCTTTCTCATAGGTTGACTTCTTCACCAGGCAGCTGGCGCTGAGCAACGCGACGATAAGCACGAGTGTACGCATCGAGATGAACGATATAGGATGCGCGCCGCGCGATGAAGTCCGAACCCGAAGATCCCGAAGCGATCTGGCTCCGGGATGTGTACCGCCCAAACGACGTCAACTTGACGATCCGCGCCGTCATTGTCGGCATGTTGGTCGGCTGCGTGATGTGCATCTCGAACATCTACGTCTTCTTCAAGACGGGATGGAGCATGGGCGTCACGATCACCGCCTGCATTCTTGCGTTCGCGGTGTTCAAGATCATCTCGGAGCTCGGCGGCAAGCAGCTCGGCGTCCTCGAGAACAACGCGCTGACGACCGTCGCATCGGGTGCCGGCTACATGACCGGCGGCGGCAACATGGCGGCGTTCGGCGCGCTGCTGATGGTCACCGCCGTTCGGCCGCCTTCGACGCCGATGGTGCTTTGGTTCGCTGCGATCGCTGCGCTCGGCGTATTCGCCGCGATCCCGATCAAGCGCCAGCTCATCAATAAAGAAGCGTTGCCATTTCCCACTGGCACCGCGACCGCCGAAACGTTGCGCTCGATCCATGGCGCATCCGCAGGCGGCACGAAGGCAGCATGGGCGCTGCTCTACGCGGGCGGCTTTGGCGCGGCACTCGGCGTGTGCCGCGATTTATTGAAATGGATCGAAGGCGCCTACGCGCTGCCATTGTCGATCGCCGGCCATACGCTCAAAGAGTGGACGCTCACGTTCAAGACGGAAGTGATCCTGCTCGGCGCAGGCGCGCTGATGAGCTTTCGTACCGGCTGGTCGATCCTCGTCGGCGGGATCCTCACGTACGCGGTCATGGCACCTGCGCTCCTCGAGCGCGGCCTTATCAAAGGCGTCAGCTACAAACTGATCGTCGAGTGGACCGTGTGGCCGGGAGCCGCGATCCTCGTCGGCGCCGGATTGACCTCGTTTGCGCTCGACTACAAGAGCCTCGGCCGCGCGTTCACGGGCCTCATGAACACGTTCAACCGCTCCTCGGGGCCGGCGCCAGGAATCTCGGCGGTCGAATCACCGGAGTGGTGGTTTCCGGCCGGGTTCGTGGTGCTGACGCCGATCGTCGTGTTCTTGATGGCGTTGCTGTTTCAGATTCCGATCTGGGCCGCGATCCTCGCCGTGCCGCTCGCGGTGGTCATGGGCTTCGTCGCGGCGCGCGTGACCGGCGAAACCGATGTCACTCCGACGAAGGCGCTCGGTCCCGTTACACAGATGATGTACGGCGTGATCACGCCCGGCAATCTCTCGGGCAACATCATGTCTGCGAACGTCACAGGCGGCGTTGGCCTCCACGCCGCGGATCTACTGACGACACTCAAGACGGGCTGGCTGCTCGGCGCCAAACCTCGACATCAGTTGTACGCACAGCTGTTCGGCGTCCTCGCCGGTGCATTCATCGTCGTGCCCGCATTCAACCTGATCATTCCCGATCCGCAGCTGCTCGGAACCGACGAATGGCCCGCGCCATCGTGCTTGATCTGGGCGGGCGTCTCGAAAGCGTTCTCCGGTGGGATCGACAACCTTAGCTACGAAGCACGCGTCGCGATCGCCATCGGCTTGGCACTCGGCATCACGCTCGCGCTGCTCGAACGGTTCGCACCGAAACGCGCGAAGGCGTACTTGCCGTCACCCTATGGACTCGGCATCGCGATGGTCGTGCCGGGCAGCAACTGCATCGCGATGTTCATCGGCTCGGCGATCGCGGAGCTCTTCCGCAGGCGGCAACAAGAAGGCATGGTCGTGCCGGTCGCGTCGGGCTTCATCGCCGGCGAGAGTTTGTGGGGTGTCGCCTACGCGATCATGAAAGCGGCGGGCGTCGTCAGTTGACGGCCAAGAAGTCGGACTCGAACGCGAAGCCGAGCAGCACGTACGGAATGACGCGCGACTTGTAATCGGCCGACATGTGATCGGGCGGCAGGATTGTCGGCTCGCCCGCGCGATACTTGTGAAACAGGTACCACGACACGATCAGCACGATCGTCGGCTTGTTGAACGTCGACGGTCCATCGTCGCGTAGCGTGTACGCGCCGAAGAAGCCGATGCGTTGGTGCGCGTTGTCGTTCGCGACGCGCTCGTGCTCCGCCGCGTTTTCGAAGTGACGGTCCTCGTAAAACGGATGCACCCACGTGTGGCGAAGGCCGGCGACGAGCCCGGTGCCGGTCACATACAAGACGTCGGTATCGGTCTGCAGCGTCCAGCCGCCATCGGGCAGCAGCGTGTCGACGGTCGGCTCGTAGGCGACGACATCGAGCGGGCGCACGTCGAGCTCCCAGTAATCGAGCTGCAACAGCGCGCGCACCGCGATCTTGCCGAACTTGAGCTGCAGCATCGGGTGAATGCTCACGTGACCGATCAGCGCGGCTTGCGGCTCGGTGCTCGCGTTCGGGTTGTCCTTGTTAAACGCGAGGCGGCGATCCGAGTAATTCGATGCCGCCGTCTTGAACGATTGCAGATATCCGAACGAGCCGAAGTACTGCTGGATGCCGGCCGCAAGTCGCAAGTTGAAGATCGACGCGGGCTGGATCTCGACGGCGGCGGCAATGTGCGCGCTCGCAGGATTGAGCTTCGGCGACAGGCCGATGAACACGAAGTTGTTCTCGGTCGCCGGGCTCGTCGATGGATAGAGCTTCTTCTGCAAGCCGAACCGCGCACGCGTCTCGAGCCCGACGGGGTTGTAGCGTGCGAGCGTCAAGTCGCTGAGCATCAGGCGCCAGCCATCGGGGTACTTGCTCGGCGCTTCCACCGGCGGCGGCGTCGGTGCCGGTGGCGGTGGCGTCGGAACCGGCTCCGGCGGCGGCGGCGGTTGCGAGACGGTGTCGGGCGGCTGCTCCTCGGGACCAGGACCGGGGCCGGGACCGGGCGGCGTCGTCGGACCTGGACCGGGCGGCGTTGTCGGACCTGGGCCGGGCGGTGTCGTCGTCGGACCTGGGCCGGGCGGCGTCGTCGGACCTGGGCCCGGCGCGGGCGTTTGCGCCGGCTTGGTTGGTGCCGGCGTCGGCTGCTTTGCGGGTGCCGGTTGCTTCGTTGGTGGCTTCGTCGGTGTCGGCGTCGGCGCCGGCTGCTGCGGCGCCGGCTTCGGTTGCTGATCCGGCAGCGGCCCGGGCTGAGCCCTGGCGAGCAATGGGCATACGATCACGACCCCCACCAAGGCGCGCAGCATCTCTTCATCCTATATATGGGCTGCATGCTGGCGCGAGCGGTGATCGTCACAATCGGGCTCGACCTGGCAGGATGCGGTAAGCAGATCGCTCCACCTAGTGGCGATCCCCACTCGTTCGCGCGTCCCGAGCGCGTTGCTGTGCGCGAGCTCGCTCTCGACTTGACCGTTGACTTTGCGACGAAGACGCTCGCGGGCACGGCGCAGCTTTCGCTCGCACGCAAAGCGGGCAACGAAGTGATCCTCGACAGCGACGGGCTCGCGATCAAAGCCGTCTCTGAGTGCGCATCGAAGCAACCGCGCACGTTCAAGCTCGGCGCCAAATCGCGCCTTGGCCAGCCGCTCAGCGTGCAGCTCGAGCCAAGCGATCAATGCATCGCGGTGACGTACCGCACCGGGCCCGATGCTGGTGCGCTGTTGTGGGTTGAGCCGAGCGGCACCGCGGGCGGTCAGCACCCGATGCTGTTCACGCAGTCGCAACCGATCCTCGCGCGGTCGTGGATCCCACTGCAGGACACGCCGAGCGTCCGCTTTCCGTACCAAGCGACGATCCGCGGCACCGGCAGTTTGTGGGCGCTGATGAGCGCCGAGAATTCGCAAACGCCGCCGCCCGATGGCGTGTGGCGGTTTCGTCAGCCGCGCGCGATTCCGTCGTACTTGATGGCACTCGCGGTCGGCGATTTTGCGTTCCGCTCGATCGGTCCGCGCAGCGGCGTCTACGCCGAGCCGAGCGTTGTCGAGGCGGCCGCCCACGAGTTCGCCGAGGTCGAGGCGATGATCGACACCGCCGAGAAACTCTACGGGTCGTATCGCTGGGGCCGCTACGACATGCTCGTGCTGCCGCCGAGCTTTCCGTTCGGCGGCATGGAGAATCCGAACCTCACGTTCTTGACGCCGACGGTGATCACCGGCGACCGCGCGCTCGTCGCGCTGATCGCGCACGAGCTCGCGCATTCATGGTCGGGCAACCTCGCGACGAATTCGACGTGGAACGACACGTGGCTCAACGAAGGCTTCACGACGTACGTCGAGCACCGCATCATGGAAGAGCTGCGCGGACGCGAATTCTCCGACGCGCGCTGGTACCTCGATCGCAAAGACGTCGTCGAGCAGACCGCGAAGAACGACGTATCGACGCGTCTCGCGCACTCGTTCGGTCGCGAGACACACCCCGATGACATTCCGAGCGGGCTCGCTTACGACAAGGGCGCATTGTTTCTGCGCACGCTCGAGCTCGCATACGGTCGCGCGAAGTTCGATGCGTTCCTGCGTGGCTGGTTCGATCGCCACGCGTTCCAAGCCGTCGACACGAAGATGTTCATCGCCGAAGCGAAAGCCCAGCTCGGCACGAAGGTCGATCTCGAGGCGTGGCTGTACAAGCCGGGCTTGCCGGCGGATGCTGCGCCCGCATCATCGCCGCAGGCCGAAGCGATCGAGAAGCTCGCGACGAGCGGCGGCGAACCGAATGCGCAAGCCTGGACCACGCTCGAGTGGACCGCGTACATCGAAGCGCTTCCGGAGAACACGCCGCTACAGCGCCTGCAGCAGCTCGATGCTCGCTATCACCTGACGACATCGCCGAACGCCGAGCTCGCGATGCATTGGCTACCGCTGATGGTGAACGCCGATGCGCGCGACGTCGCGCCCGCGGTGCAATCGTTTCTCATGCGCATCGGCCGCACGCGGATGATTCGCCCGCTCTACAAGGCGATGTGGGGCAAGAACGAGTTCTGGCGCGAGCTCGCGAAGACCACATTCGAGCGCGCAAAGCCACGCTATCACTCGCTCGCGCGCGACTCGGTCGCCGAAGTGCTGAAGTAGCACTACGTCAGATTTCGGATCGCGGTGTTCTTCAGCCAGTCGTGAATGAACTGCCCGAACGAAGCGACCTCTTCCTTCGAGTTCGGCGGCGGGAACAGCGTCACCGCGAGCAGCGGGTTCTTCGCTTTCACCTTCTCGAACGTCGCCTTGATCGCGGCGGCCGTCTTCGGGCCGATGAAGCCATCGACATCGAGCGGCTTGAAGCCGACCACGCTCGCGACCTTGTTGAGCTCGCGCTGGATGCCGAGGAACTCATCGTGGACCGCGCCCTTGCCGTACGCGATGTCGCCCTTGACGTTCCAATCGCGACCTTCGCCGCGCTCGTAGACGCGGAACGTCGAGACGTCTAGCGTCTTGGCCGCCGTGCCGTGCAGCCACTCGCGAATGCGCGGCGCGTACTTCGCGACATCCTCAGGTCCGTTGTACGTGAACGCGGCGGGCACGAGCATCGAGTTCTTCGCGAGCACCGCGTCAACGACTTTCTTCAGCGCGTTAAACGTGTGCTGCCCGATGATGCCGTCGACCTCGACGCCGTTGAACCCGGCGACTTGCGAGTAGAGATTGAGATCAGCCTGCAGGCTGCGGAACTCCGACAGCACTTCGCCCTTCGCCGTGTAGTTGCCGCCGCTCGCCGTGAAATCACTGCCCGGTGCAAATTCGCTGTTCATAGTCCCTCCTGGATGGCGGGACTGTAGCTCAGCAGCCGCAGCCGAAGAACGCGATCGAGGTCGAATCGAGTGTCTCTCCGTCGGCGCGCATGATGGACGTCGTGAACCAATCATCGCTCCCGATCAACTCGAGCTCACCATCGCCTTCGATGTCGATGATGTTCTTGATCGTGTCAAAAGAGCCCGCGCGCAGCTGCGCGCGCTTGAGCGTGCCGTTCGCGACTTGGAACAAACCCCAGATGTTGCCGCCCGGATCGCCGCATTCCTCGGGGTTGTACACGTGGATCGACACCCAGATCGCGCCCGTCGTCGGATGACGCAGCATCTTCGCATCGATCTTCGTGTCCTCGGCGTCGTACCACTTGCCGCTCTGTTCGTACTCTTTCGTCCACCGCGTCTGCGCTTCGCTCGAGAGCGTCGATGCGAGCACGAGCTTGCGCGCTTGGTCGATGAGGCCGCGTTGATCGTCAACCTCCGCGAGCGTCACGACCTCCGGCAGGCTCGTGTCACGCGCGTAGGTTCCGCTGCAATCAGCGACACGCGCGGCGAGCACGGGCGCGCCTTGCGTGAACACGTTCGCTGCGGTCCACGTCTCTTCGCCGAGATCCGTGTAGCCAGGGCTGCCGGTGACGCGCGCGATCAGCGCGAACCCGCTGACCTTCGCGACGCAGCCGCTATCGAAGCGCAGCGAGCGTTGCGCCCAGCTCTTGTACTCGTCGGGCAGGTCTTTCGCGGCGACCTTGCCGATCGAGACCTGCACACCGTCATCAACGACCAACCGCAGCTTGCCGTGCTTGATGTCATCGACGGCCGCGATCTTGACGTACGTCGCGCCGGCGACCGTGAACGCGAGCGATAGCTCGCTCGCGCGCGGCATCGAGGGCGCGGAAGCCGAGCTCGGGGCTAGCGGCGGAAGTGGCGCGACGGGCGGAACCGGCACCTGCACGGCCACCACCTCGGGCGTGACGATCACGGGCGCCTGCACCTCGGGACACTGCGTCGCGATCGCGATGAAGCCAATCGCTGCCACGCCGATCACCACGCAACCAGCTGCGATCGCGAGGATGCGACGTCGGCGATAGACGGGCGGCAGCGTTTCGGGGCGAAGCTCGTCGCTCATCTGCGCATAACGCGCAGCCGCGGGTCACTATTTCCAGCTCATCGTCGGGACGAGCGCTGGCTCGAGGTACGGCCCGGGCGCACTCGAAGTGCCCGGGAATGCGGCCCATCGCGCCGGATCTGCGTCGAGGTATGACGACGCGAACACGACGGTCCCTTGGGCTCCCGCGACGCGCGAGCGCTCGATCCGCGCGCGCACTTTATCGAAGCTCCACATCGATTCATCGAGCGCGTGCATGCCGGCCCAGATGTGGCGATCGGCGTGATTCGCGACGAAGCCATCGAGCAGCGCGCTCCAATCCGTGCACGCACCAGGCTCGATCGACCAGTACATCATCGGTGCGATCGCATCGATCGTGCTGGCGGCGAGCCACGAGACCGAATCCTGGTAGTAGTTCGCGTAGCCCTGACTCGTCGTGCAGCCGGGCAGGGGCTTGTAGATTCCCCACACCGATGCCGAGAGCTTCGCGCTCGGTCGCGTTTGCTCGAGCATCGTGTGGATCTCGGCGACCATCGCGCTCACCTGCGAGCGTATGAAGTCCGCCCACGTCAGTGTTGCAACCGTCGCGCGCGCCGCGTCATACGCGGCGACCGTTGCCGCATCGCGCGAGTAATCGGGCCCCGGCACGCGAATGCGATCGAGATGCAGCCCATCGACGTCGTAGTTCGTCAGCAGATCGCGCGCGACGTTGACGATGTGCGCGCGCACTGCCGCGTTGCCCGGCGCGAGCCAGCGATACTCGGTATCGCGGTTCGTGTTCGTCGAATCGACGGCGAGCCAGTCAGGATGCGCGACGAGCACGTGCTGCACGGGCCCTTCCGCCGTCGGAATCGTTGTCGTCGCGTTCCAGCCCGTGAACACGTTGAAGTACGCGTGCAGCTCCATGCCGTGTGCGTGTGCGCGATCGATCGCGACGCGCAGCGGATCCCAACCCGGGTCGCGGCCGAGCACGCCACTCAGCCGCTTCGCCCATGGCTCGTAGGCGGAGCGATAGTACGCATCGGCCTCGCCGCGGATCTGCACGAACACCGCGTTGAAGT
>Ga0070698_100006884_pt1 | contig 12316 bp, 12 predicted proteins | sample KBSK1502metaG_FD_65477 | JGI IMG/M metagenome (GOLD analysis project Ga0070698, IMG submission 65477) | Corn, switchgrass and miscanthus rhizosphere microbial communities from Kellogg Biological Station, Michigan, USA - KBS K1-50-2 metaG | ecosystem: Host-associated > Plants > Roots >...
TCGCCTGGATGGATGCAGGCGCCCGCAGCCTCTACGACACCAAGAAACCGATCAAGAGCATCGACGATCTGAAGGGCCTCAAAGTGCGGGTCATGGGCAACCCAATGTTTGTCGACATGATGAATGCGCTTGGCGGCAACGGCGTCGCAATGGGGTACGATCAGGTATTCAGCGCATTGCAGACCGGTGTCGTCGACGGTGCCGAAAACAACCCGCCGAGCTTTGTTTTCGACAATCATTATCAGGTTGCCAAATACTACACTCTGACCGAGCACCTGATCGTCCCCGAGATTCTGGTGTTCTCGCGGGCCACCTGGGATAGCCTCTCTAAGGACGACCAGGCGCTGATCAAGAAATTGGCGCGTGAGACGCAACTGGACGAGCGGCAGCTCTGGAAAAAAGTCGAAGACGACGCGATGGCCAAGATGAAGACGGCCGGCATCGAGGTTGACACGGTCAACGACAAGACGCCGTTTCAAACCGCAGTGAAACCGGTTTGGGACAAGTACGGCGCCAAATACGCCGAGCTGATCAAGCGCATTCAGGCGGTGAATTGATCTGAGATGCGCCAACCAATGGCACACCGTCACTCCCGCGAAAGCGAGAGCTTTCCGGGGAAATTCGCCACGAGTACGGTTCCGAGCTCACAATGACGCTTGTACAGCTCAAGCTCGTCATGGCCGGCCTTGATCCGGCCATCCCGGTCCTCGCAACGGCCAATAGCAACGCCGGTAAGGAGCGTGGATGCGCGGGTCAAGCCCGCGCATGACGACCTTCGGTTGGTTCCGAGCAAGCAGAACAACCCATTCCCCCGACAGCGCTGCGCTTTCGCGGGAATGACGCCAAAGCCGTAATCTAGGTCACCGATGCCACCACATTCCCCGTGGATGAAGTTGCGCTTCCGCGCCGCAATGGATGCGCTGTACGGCCTCTGCGTCATCGTCTCTGGAGCGGCCTTGGTGCTGATCTCGGCAGTGATCCCGTGGAGCGTTTTCACCCGCTATGTGCTCAACAGCGCCGCCTCGTGGCCCGAGCCGATGGCGATATTATTGACGATCGTCCTCACCTTCTTTGGCGCAGCGGCGTGCTATCGGGCCGGCGCGCATATGAGCGTGTCGGTGGTCGTGCGGGCGCTGTCCCGGCCATTGCAGCGGGTGATCGAACCGCTTGCCGAGCTGCTCGTGGCCTTGGTCAGCCTGTTCATGGTGATCTGGGGGGCGAGGCTCGTCGAGACGACCTGGTATCAGTCGATCGCCGAATTTCCCGCACTGTCTGTTGGATTGACTTACCTGCCGATCCCGATCGGCGGGGCTATCACGCTCGTCTTTGTCGCCGAGCGCCTACTGATCGGGCCACCGCGGCGAGCCACCGAAGCTCATTCCCGCACCGCCGCGCCAGACTGACCCTGCGGGATCGAGCAGATGGAAATTCTGGTCGTCATTGGAACCCTGCTCGTCTGCTTTGCACTCGGGGTCCCAATCGCTTACGCGCTCGGTCTCGGAGCCCTTGCCGGCGCCTATTGGATCGGCATCCCGCTCGAGGCGGTGATGCTGCAGGTGTCGAGCGGCGTCAGCAAGTTCGCGATGTTGACGATCCCGTTTTTCGTGCTGGCCGGGGCAATCATGGCAGAGGGCGGGATGGCGCGCCGGCTGGTGGCGTTCGCCAATGTGCTGGTCGGGCTCGTGCGTATTCGCGGCGGGCTGTCCGCAGTCAATGTCCTCGCGACGACTTTTCTGAGCGGCATTTCCGGTTCGGCGGTCGCCGACACCTCGGCAATCGGATCGGTCATGATCCCGCAGATGGAGAGAACCGGCTACCCCCGCGTCTTCGCCACCAATGTCACGATCAGCGCCTCGGTACAGGCTCTGCTCGTCCCGCCGAGCCACAACGCCGTCATTTATTCGCTCGCCACTGGCGGCACGATCTCGATCATCAGCCTGTTTATGGCCGGGGTCGCCCCCGGCTTGCTGCTCGGCGCCGCGTTGATCGTATTGTGCCTAGTGCTCGCTTATCGCAATGGTCATCCGAGGGGCGAGACGGTGCCATTGCGCGAGGCAATCAAGATCGCCATCGACGCCCTCTGGGGGCTGGTGACACTAGTGATCATCCTCGGCGGCATCTTGGGTGGGGTGTTCACTGCGATCGAGGCGGGAGCCGTAGCGTGCATCTGGGCTTTTTTCGTCACGATGTTTATCTACCGCGACTATCGCTGGCGCGACTTGCCTGAGCTGATTCATCGCACTATGCGCACCGTGGCGATGGTGATGACCCTGATCGCCTTTGCCTCGAGTGTCGGCTACGTCATGGCGCTGATGCAAGTGCCGGCTAGAGTCACGGCACTGTTATTGACCTTGTCGAGCGACAAGAACGTGATCCTGTTCTTGATCAACATTCTACTCCTGGTGCTCGGCTGCCTGCTGGACATGGCGCCCTCGATCCTGATCGTGACGCCGATCCTGCTGCCGGTGGTTGTCAAATTTGGCGTCGATCCGGTCCATTTCGGAATGATCATGCTGCTCAACCTCGGCATCGGATTGTGCCATCCGCCGGTCGGCGCCATCCTCTTCGTCGGCTGCGCCGTCGGCCGCGTGACGATCGAGCAGGTAGTGCGCGAGATCTGGCCATTTTACGCGGTCATGTTCCTCGTCCTGATGCTGGTCACCTATATCCCTTCGATCTCGCTGTGGCTGCCGCGGATACTGTCGCTCTGAGGTTCAGGAGATGAAGCACCAGGCCGTCGTCATTGGCTCCGGTCCGGTCGGCGCAACGATCGCGCGCCGCCCGGCCGAGCGCGACGTCTCGGTCCTACTGCTTTGGGGCCGGCAGGGCAGTGACTTCACCGCTGGGCAGTCACCTGCGTAATGATCCATGCTTCACTGGTGATCACGATCGCCGCAGAAGTCAAATTGGCCTCGGCCCATCGTCGCGGATTATGCAATTCGTAGTTAATTTGTGTGAATAGGAATTGCAATCCTGGTAGAAAAGAGGCACTCTGTTGGCGGCATCGTTATGTCCCCCAACGATGCGGATAGGCCCGTCGGACCGGCACACTGGCGGGCCGCAGAAGCCCCGGTCTTCCCCGGCCGGGGCTTTTCTGCGTCTATCGGCTTGGCCTCCCCAACCAACGTCTGGCGCATTGCGCCCTGGGGCCTTTAGGATATCCTCCAGAATACCTCGGACCGGGAGTCGGCAAATGGCGGTCGATCGCGATGCGGAGCGCGTTCTCGAGCTGGTGCAGTTGTCTGGCCGGCCACCCTACGAAACGCTGACGCCGCCCGAAGCCCGTGCGCTCTTTCTTGCCGGCCGCGAGGTCCTGACCCCCGATCCCGAACCGGTCGCGGAGGTCCGCGAGCTCTTGCCGCAGCGCCACGATGGCGGGGTCGTTCCAGTGCGTCTTTACCGCGGCATCACGGCGGATGCCGGCAAAATTTTGCCGGTACTCGTCTATTTTCATGGCGGCGGCTGGGTCATCGGTAATCTCGAGACGCATGACAGCCTCTGTCGCCATCTCGCCAACGCAGCCCGCTGCGTCGTCGTCTCGGTCGATTACCGTCTCGCACCGGAGCACAAATTTCCGGCGGCAGTCGAGGATTGCTTCTTTGCGACCTCGTGGGTGGCGGAACAGGCGCAGGCGCTCGGCATCGATCGCGATCGCGTCGCTGTCGGCGGCGACAGCGCGGGCGGCAACCTCGCGGCAGTGGTCAGCCTATTGGCGCGCGATCGAGAGGCGCCACGGCTTTGCTTCCAGGCCCTGCTTTACCCGGCCGTCGATTGCAGCATGACCCATCCCTCTCACGAGCGCTTCGCCGAGGGCTACTTGCTGACCCGCCCGACAATGCTATGGTTTTATGGCCACTATCTGCGCGGGCCGGCCGATGTCGAGGATTGGCGGGCCTCGCCACTGCGCGCTGCGGATCTGTCCGGTGTGGCGCCCGCCCTGGTTCTGACCGCCGGCAACGACGTATTGTGCGATGAAGGTGAAGCCTATGCCGACCGGTTGCAACAGCAAGGTGCCCTGATGCAGCTGCGGCATTTCCCCGACCAGATCCACGGTTTTTTGACGATGGGTAAGATTGTGCGGGCCGCGGAGCCGGCCCTCGAAGAGGTCGTAGCGGCACTGAGGACGGCTTGGGGAGCGGTATAATTCCCCCCACAACGCTATTGCGAGCCGATTTGATAGGGCTCGTCATATATTGCGGTATGGATAGCTCCTCCATCCTGGACGAAACCGCGATACATGCCAGCGGTGTTGAATGGCAGCGCCAGCGCGCCGGTGCAATCGATCGCGACGACCCCACCCGAGCCCCCAATTGCGGCTAGGTCATCGATGACCCCTCGTGCGGACCGTTGTAGCGATTGACCGGCATAGCGCAGCCGAGCCGCGATCTCGAAGGCGGCGCCGTAACGGATGAAGAATTCGCCGTGGCCGGTCGCCGAAACGGCGCACGTCGCGTTGTCCGCGTAAGTTCCGGCGCCGATGATCGGGCTGTCACCAACCCTGCCGGGAGCCTTGCCGGTCATTCCGCCGGTCGAGGTGGCGGCAGCGAGGTTGCCGTGCCGGTCTCGAGCGACGGCGCCCACCGTACCGTGCTCGCCGACCTCACCAGCATTCTGAGCCCGCCTGATGCGGCGTCTTTCGAGCTCGTCCTGCAGTTCTCGCCAGCGCCTGTCATTGTAAAAATAGCCAGCTTCGGCAAAAACGACGCCGTGCTTCCGACAAAAAGCGAGCGCACCCTCTCCGATCAGCAATACCTGGTTCGATCGCTCCATGACCGCACGGGCGGCCAATATCGGATTGCGCGGCCCGAAGACGCCCGCGACCGCACCCGCCCGATGGTCGCCACCGTCCATCACCGAGGCGTCCATCTCCTGCGTCCCGACATCGGTAAAGACGCTGCCTCGGCCGGCATTGAACAACGGATCGTCCTCGAGCGCCACGACCGCTTCAGTGACCGCATCGAGAGCGCTGCCACCCGCCGCAAGAATCTCACGGCCGGCCGCCAAGGCTCGCTGCAAACCCTCATGGTGCGCGGATCTACGAGAGGCGGTCGTGGCCTCTCTGGGGATGGTTCCGGCGCCGCCATGCACGGCAAGAGCAAAGCCCGGCGCGTCCAGATTGGTTAGTGCGGTTCGGCGCATCAGCCAGTTGTCATTGAGCTATCACACAGAGGTAATGTGCAGCAAGTTGACGAAGCCCGCTCGGCATCGCCGCAAATGACGGCGAGACAGGCGCTGCAGATCGTGCTTGCCGGTCTCGGCACATCGGTGGTTCCGCTCGACACGGCGGTCAACATCGCCTTTCCCGACATCACAGAGAGCTTTGGACTGCCGATCGAGGCGATCCAATGGGTGGTCATCTGTTATGTCTTGACGTACGCCAGCTTGATGCTCGCCTTCGGACGGGTCGGCGACATCCTCAGTCACGGTCGGGTTTTCCGTATAGGGCTGTTGTGGAGTGGCGCCGCCTACCTCCTGTGCGCCGCCGCGCCGAACTATGGCTGGCTGCTCTTCTGTCGGTTTCTCCAAGGCGTCGGGGCATCGCTGGTCGTCAGTTGCGCGCCCGCACTGGTAACCGGGCTCTTCCCGGAAAACAAGCGCAGCCGCGCGGTCGGCATCTTCACTATTATGTACGCAATCGGCTCCGCTGTCGGGCCTTTGCTCGGAGGGGTGCTCGTCCAATACTGGGGTTGGCCAGCAGTATTTTGGTTCCGTGCTCCTATCGCCCTTTTCGCCCTTCTCTTCCTCCGGAACCTCCCCGAGGGGTCTCGCCACGGTGGTGCGCGAGAGCAGCTCGATATGCTTGGTGCCATCCTGCTGGCCCTCGCCATCAGCACCTTGCTGCTCATGCTCAATCAGCTGCAGCACCCGGACCGGAACGTATTGCTGGCCGTAGGGCTTCTGGGGATCGCCGCGGCGAGCCTCCTCGGATTCATCCGTCGCGAGCAACGCGTCGCCCAGCCCATCGTCAATCTCGACGTCTTCCGAACGGGCGGCTTCGCAGCGCTCAATCTCGCCAGTGTCTTAGTGTATCTGACCGGCTTTTCCGTCCTCTTGTTGGGGCCATACTATCTGGTACGCGTCGCTGCTCTATCGGTGCCAATCGCCGGCGCAGTCCTCGCCGCTTCATTTGCCGGAAGTATCGCCGCATCCCCACTCGCCGGATCGGTAATCGAACGTGTATCGGCGCGTCGTGTCGCCATGCTCGGTGCGGTGCTGGGCGGAATAGGCTTGGCGCTGATCGGCAGCTGGGATCCCGGTTCCAGTTGGCCGATGATCGCAGTCCTCGGAGCCCTGATGCTTCAAGGGTTCGGTGCAGGGCTTTTTCAGGTGGCCTATATGGATATCGTCATGCAGACCCTCCCGCGCAGGCATCGCGGCATCGCCGGAAGCATAGCCATGCTGAGCCGATCGCTTGGCGTTGTCATCGGCGCAACGCTGCTGACGCTCGTCTTCCACGCCGTCGAAGGTCTCTCGTCGGGCGCCCCGTTCTTGTCAGGCTTCAGAGCGACCTTCTGGTTTGCCGGGATAGTTTGCGGCTTCGCCGGTCTGCTTGCTCTAAAAACGGCGCCCACCCGCAGATAGGCGCGGGATCCGAGGACTAGGCGGAAGATCAGGGATCTTCGAGGGTGAAGCCGACTTTGAGAATAACCTGATAATGCGCGACTTTGCCGTCCTCTACATGGCCGCGTGTCTGCACGACTTCGAACCAGCCAACCTGACGAAGCGTCTGGGAAGCTCGGCCGACGGCGCTTTGGATCGCGTCCTCAATACTCTTTTCCGAGGAGCCTGCGACTTCAATGATCCGGTAGACATGGTCGGGCATCGGCGTCCTCCGTTGCAAGCCACTCTGACGGTGGGGCACAGTTTTCGTGGCGGGTTATTTCGTGACGGCTCCGTGGAATTAAAGGCCCGGCACGGGCTCTTTTTGAGAACAGCCCGGTGGAGTTTTATCGCTCGTTTTTGATAGCGTCCGATCAGATTTCAGGGGATGCAGCCGAGACAGGCAGGGGCGATATCGTCGGCTGCTCCGATCGCCGGCTATGATTGGCTCTGGGTGTTAGCTCCGCAACTTCCGGGTTCGTCGGCATCTCACTGATCAGGGGACGCAGCGTTACGGCCGCGTTGCGGCGCCAAACCGTAACAGCGGCCGCTCGGCCAATCGGCATTTCGGCGACGACGAGCGGAAGGTCGTGCATCCGTCTGATTTCCTGCCCGTTAACGGAGAGGATGACATCGCCCCGCTCAAACCCGGCCGTGGCGGCGGGACTACCCGCCCCCACTTTGGCTACGAGCGCGCCCGTCGTGTTGGGCAGCCCTAAACTCTCGACCATCTCGGGCGTTACCGGTTGGATCTGCACGCCAAGCCAGCCGCGTGCAACCTTGCCATTCACCTTCAACTGCTCCACCACCGGTCTGGCACGGTTTGCCGGGATGGCAAAGCCAATGCCAACGGAGCCGCCATTTGGCGAATAAATCGCCGTGTTAATCCCGATCACGTTCCCACCAAGGTCAAAGGTTGGGCCGCCTGAATTACCCCGATTGATCGCTGCGTCGATCTGGAGGAAATCGTCGTAGGGGCCCGAATGGATATCACGCCCGCGTCCGGAAATAATCCCGCTGCTGACTGTATTGTCGAGGCCAAAGGGGCTGCCGATGGCGAGCACCCAGTCGCCGATCCGTGCCGTATCGCTGTCGCCCCATCGCACATAAGCGAGGGGTCGCCCAACGTCGATCTTCAACAACGCAAGATCGGTCAGCGGGTCGCGCCCCACTATCCGTGCGGGATACTCAGTCGCGTCTTCGATAATTATCGTCACCTTTTCGGCGTTTTCGACAACATGATCGTCGGTGACGACATATCCGCTCGGATCGATGACGAAACCCGAGCCCAATGCGACGGTTGCCACCTTCGGACCTGATGTCGGCTTCCGGCGGTCTGGATCCACAAAGCGGCGAAGGAGCTCGTCAAGCACCTCAGGCGGCAATCCGCGGAGCGCGCTCTGGTTCTCCGAGAAGCCCCCTCCCCGCCCCTCCTGGTTCGCTACGGACTTGCTGACCCGCTGGACTGCCGACACGTTGACGACCGCCGGCATCACCTCTCGGACGACCGGCGCAAAGCTCGCCACAGGCGCTCCGGTTGCGTCCAACGCTGAACGCTCGTCTACTCGTGTACAGCCCGTTACCATCATGGCGAGCCCGAGCAACAGGACTACGACTGGTTTCGTTACACGCGATGGTTGAACAGTCGGCTTGAGCATCGCAGAGACCTTCATCGCAGGGCGGCTGGCTACCTGATCCGGGCCGGCCCGATCCTCGGGTCGCTTAAGATGCTCTCCACCGTCTAACACATGCTTAACGATGGGGCGCACCCGTTGACACGGCCAACGCGCAACCCGCGCCGCATTCGGCACTCTCTTTATATGGCACCGGGGAACGACGTTACGAGCCAACCGGCAAGCGTTCAGATGATACCGCGGCCCGGAACCGCATGCCTCTGACTGGCGGCTTTCCGACGCGGACAAGATTGAGGCTCGCACCGGCCAACACGTGCGATGTCAATCAAGGAAACGAAGGAACGAAACTTCGCAGAGCTCGTCTGTATCTTGAAAAGGTCGAGTGAAAACCCACTTGCTTTAAGAAGTTTTGGCTCGTCGTTGAGATTTTCAGCGGTGCCTCGGGCCCCGGAAGTTTGGCGAGACCTCGCAGGTGATAGAGCCCCCGGAAAGATGCACAGTCCCAGTGGCTGACGAACCGAACTAGGAGTAAGGATGTCCAAAATTCCGCAAGGCGAATGGAACGCCATTGCGGCACGATATGCGCAAGGCGAGAAGATCAGTAGAATTGCGCAGAGCTACGGCTGCACTCCTCCGGCAATCCATTATATTCTGAAGCGCAATAAAGATCGGACTGCTCAGAAAAGCGAGCGGCCGCTGAACGGACGATGGGAACCAATGCCAACATCGAGCGCTGACAAATTACAAATGACATTCGCATCGGCTACTCCCCGCTCTGCCGAACGGCGTCGCGAAGAGTACGGCGGATTTCGGCCGGCGCCGAGTGAAATGGGGTCACCTCCGGCGCCGACCAGTCCGCTGCGGGCAAGCCGTGATCCTGAGCTCGCTGCCTCGGCGAGGCCAGTGCTAAGCGAGCAGCGTTCCGCGCCTTCACTGCAGCAGCGAGCGAGCAACCCACGCGAGGCCGGACAGGCATCCGCCCTTACTGCCGGTCTAGATCACGAGCTTCACGAGCGCGCGGAGGCGGCAATCGAGGCCTTTCGCTCCAGTTTCGACGCAGCGCTGATCGAGGGCTCGCCAAGTGTCCACCAGCGCCTTCGCGAAACGGCATCCGATCTGATGCGGGTGGCGGCGCGGATCACGATTGTGCTTGATCGATTGAACGCAAGCGCCGAACGCGTATCAATGCGGGTGCGCGGCCACTTGTGATCGACGCAGACTGGCGAATATCCCTGAGCGGCTCTGCCGTGCTGTTTTTGTCGATCCGGGTCAGCGGCGCCGGATTTCGGCCTCGCTGACCACAACATCCATCGGGATGTCAAAAGGCTGCGGATAGATCGTCTCGATCTGCGACTGTTCGAAGCCGACGCCTATAGGCAGCGGCCGTGGCGAGAGGGCTGCCAAAGTGCGGTCGAAATAGCCGCCGCCATAGCCGAGGCGATAACACTGGCGATCAAAACCAACCAGCGGTGCTAAAATGGTGTCCGGTATTACAATCTCTCGCTTTTGCGGAACCGGGATGTCCCACACCCCGTTGACGAGCGGCTCCCCCGGCCGCCAAGCGCGGTATTCGAGCGGACCTTCCTTGTCGACGACAGCAGGCAGCGCGACCGCGGACCCCTCGGCGATCAACCAGTCGATTAATGGGCGCGGATCGAATTCCGCCTGAAACGGCCAATAGATACCAAGAATACTTCCTGACCGCCGGCCCAACAGGGAATGCAGCCGCGCTTCGATGCATTGCCCCCATTGCCGGCGTTCGACCGCCGGCACACCGGTGCGCAACGCCAGCAGGCGTTGCCGCTCCGACCGACGCCAGGCCTTGAGCTCGGCTCCCTCCACGTTGCGGCCGTGGTTAGAACAGACCGGTGATGCGGCCGTCCTCGGCTACCTCGATGTTGTTCGCTGCCGGCACCCGCGGGAGACCGGGCATCGTCATGATCTCACCGCAGATCGGGACGACAAACTCGGCGCCGGCCGACAGCCGAACATCGCGCACGGTTACCAGGTGGTCGCTGGGGGCTCCTTTGACATTCGCATCGGTCGTGAAGCTGTATTGGGTCTTGGCCATGCAGACCGGAAGGTGCCCAAAACCCTGATCCTGCAACGCCGCGAAGCGGTCCCGGACCGCCTTGTCGGCCTCGATGTCGCGGGCACCGTAAAGGCGCTGAGCGATCGTGCGCGCCTTGTCCCAGAGCGGCATTTCGTCGGGATAGAGAAACCGGAACTCGGCCCTTCCGCTCTCGGCGAGAGCGACTACGGCGCGCGCAAGATCGGCCGCTCCCTCCCCGCCGCTCGCCCAATGATCGGCGATGACCGCCTCGACACCCAGCCCGGCGCAGAGCTCCTTCAGGCGCGCGAGCTCCCGATCGGTGTCGTTGCTGAACCGGTTGACCGAAACTACCGCGGGAACTCCGAACTGCCGCAGATTGGTCAGATGGCGGGCGAGATTGGCAAAACCGTTTTCGAGAGCGCCGAGATTTTCCTCCTTGAGCGCATCCCGCGCCACGCCGCCATGCATTTTGAGCGCCCGGACCGTCGCCACCACTGCCGCGGCATCGGGCTTGATACCGGCCTTGCGGCATTTGATGTCAAAGAATTTTTCGGCACCGAGGTCCGCTCCGAAGCCGGCCTCGGTGACGACGTAATCGGCGAGCTTCAGGGCTGTCTTTGTTGCGACAACCGAATTGCAGCCATGGGCGATATTGCCGAACGGCCCGCCATGGATGAAGGCGGGATTGTTTTCGAGCGTCTGCACGAGGTTGGGAGCGATCGCGTCTTTCAGAAGGGCTGTCATCGACCCTGCCGCCTTGAGGTCGGTGGCCCGGACTGGCTTACGTTCGCGCGTCTGCCCGACGATGATATTGCTGAGACGCCGGTGCAAATCCTGTGGGTCGGTCGCCAGACAGAAAATCGCCATCACTTCCGAGGCGGGAACAATGTCGAACCCGTCCTCGCGCGGAAATCCGTTGGCAATCCCGCCCAGTGAGGAGACGACAGAGCGCAAAGCCCGGTCGTTCATGTCGATTGCGCGGCGCCAGCTGACCCGGCGCGGATCGATGATGGGTTCCAGTCCGTAATAGATGTGATTGTCGACCATCGCAGCGAGCAGATTGTTGGCGGTGCTGATCGCGTGAAAGTCGCCGGTAAAATGAAGATTGATGTCTTCCATCGGGACGACCTGCGCGTAGCCGCCGCCCGCCGCCCCTCCCTTGACGCCGAAGCACGGCCCGAGGCTCGGTTCGCGCAAACAAAGGATCGCGTTCTTACCGATCAGGTTGAGCGCATCGCCGAGCCCGACTGTGGTCGTGGTCTTGCCCTCGCCCGCCGGGGTCGGAGTTATCGCGGTAACGAGGATCAGCTTGGCTGAGTGGCGGTCGGGGAGGGAGCGGATGTAATCGAGCGAGATTTTGGCCTTGTACTTACCGTAAGGCGAGATCGCATCGGGCGGAATGTCGAGCCTCTCCGTGGCGATCTCGGAAATCGGCCGCATCGTCGCCGCCTGCGCGATCTCGATATCGGATTTGGGATTTCTGTGTTGTTGATCTCCGCGCGCCACGCCGTTTCTCCTTGCTGAGTGCTATCGCGTCTTAGCTCTTCGGGGCCGGCCGACGCAACCTTCCTCGACCTGGCAGAAGTGATTACGACCATTGACCGCGTCGAAGCATGAACCCTCGCGCCATCGAGAGATCGCCGCCGATCTGGCCCGTTTCACTGTTGGCTACTGGCCAGCGAAAAGAGTTTTACCGCTCTGTTGCCCGAACCTATAAAGAATTGTATGGAAACCGGGCTCGTTGGTACGAGCGAACACTTGGGGGTGCCGGATGACCATACTACCGAGAGGGTGCAGGAGGGGTATCGGTGCTGCGGCAGTCGTGATTGCAGCGGTGGGGTCCGGCATTGCGATATCAAGCCCTACCCCCGCGGCAGCTCGTGTTTTCGTTGGTTTCGGCTTCGGTTTTCCTGTCGGTTTTCCGGGGTACTACTACCCGCCTTATCCCGATCCTTATTACCCGCCGCCACCACCGCCCTACTATTACCCTCCACCTCCCGGTTATCCACCCGCGGCCTCGTATCAATCA
>Ga0070698_100006885_pt1 | contig 12316 bp, 7 predicted proteins | sample KBSK1502metaG_FD_65477 | JGI IMG/M metagenome (GOLD analysis project Ga0070698, IMG submission 65477) | Corn, switchgrass and miscanthus rhizosphere microbial communities from Kellogg Biological Station, Michigan, USA - KBS K1-50-2 metaG | ecosystem: Host-associated > Plants > Roots >...
CGGATCGTCGCGATGGCGTCCGCCACCTCGACCCGCACGAACTCGCCCAAGCCACCCACCTCCACACCCGTCACAGCTACGTCTCGCCGTAGCTTATTCGCCGCCACCTGGCTGCGGAGAGCGCCTCCCGGTACCAATGCCCGGCGGATGAATGTGACAGCGAGCCGGTTATAGGCGGCTGAATGTCACATTCATCCGTGCTAGCGGCTGGCGGGGACGGCCTTGACGGGAAGCCGGGGGCGCCGGATGCCGGAGTGGTAGGCATTGGCCATCCTGCGCATCACGTCCGCCTGCTCGTTGCGGAGCTTGTACGGCGTGAAGTGCAGCGTGACGATCGAGTACTGGCCTAGGTCGGAATGCCGGTCCATGGTGTGATTCCAGTCGTCTTCCGAGAAGTGCCAACGTTTCGAGTCAACTTCGATGGCGACCCCGGCTTCCGGCCACCATGCGTCGGGCCGAGCGATGAACGTGCCGTTCGCCAGGTACAACGACGGGTTGAACATGGGCAGCGGCAGTCCGGCTCTGATAATCAAGGCTCTGAGCTCGGCCTCCGGAGCCGAGCGAATGCCTTCCGTGACCTCGGACAGTACTTCCCGGAACAGGGCTGAGCCTTGTCGCGGCCCTTCACGCAGTTCTTCGGCAAGCTCATCGAGCCAGCAGCCCCTGCTCTGCACCGCGCCGGCCACCAGGGCGCGTACCTCGCGCAGGTCGGTCAGCCACCGGGCGGCATCCGCAACGGAGCGTGCGGGGAGCGTGTAGCTAACCGTTGACGGGCCAACGACCAGCTTCGGCATCCGCGTAGTCCGGTGCACCGCGACGTAAGAGATGCTCCGGCACTGCCGTCGGGCTGGCACGAGCAGGTCGATCACGTCGCAGTCGGGTGCTGGCATCCGATGATGACGGACGGCAGCGAGGCCGGTGATAACCGCATGCGGGCCTCCATAAAGAACCGCTGCGACCTCCCGCTGCACCTGGGTCGGTCGCCCCGTCATGGTGAGGTAGACGCCGGGAAGTATCGGCTGCCACGGGCCGCCCGTGCGCAGCCGATGACTGACAGCGTGATGGCTGAGCCCGCCCCGAAGTGCTTGGGCGCGCGTGACGACCGCCGATTGCTTTTGAATAAGTGCGCGCAGCGCGCCCGGTTCCCGCTCCAGCATGTGAGCAGTGTGTCACCGCCCTACGACATTCCGCGTTCGCCCGGGACGCCCGCCTCCGGATGAATGTGACAGCGAGCCGGTTATAGGCGGCTGAATGTCACATTCATCCGGTCGGACAGGACAGCCGGGGTTACCTCAGGTCGCCGTTGGTCATACCGGCCGGGGCGTCCGGGTAGGTGACCAGGCCCAGTTCGGCGCGGCTGGCGAGCAGCGGGTGGTTGGGGAGCACCCGGACGGTGTAGCCGAACGGGCCAGGGCGGCCCAGTTCGACCGCGCCGGAGAAGCGGGCGTGCTGTCCCGGCGCAGGCTCGTCCGCCTGCAGGGTGACGTAGCAGGGGTCCACTATCTCGTCGTCGTCGCCGGGCGCTCCGTAAACGACCTCGACCGACACGTCGGACGGGCTGAGCGGGCCGAGCGCGGCGGTGACGCGGACGTCGAGGACCGCGCCGAGGCTCGGCTCGGCGCCGTCGGCCTCGACGTGCTCGATCCGCACCGACGGCCAGGCCTCGCGGACGCGCTGGGTCCAGGCGGCGAGGTCGCGGCCGGCGTGGAAACTGTCGGCCGCCAGCGAGCGCGACGACTCCGCGGCGGGCGCGTACAGGGTCGTCACGTAGTCGCGGACCATGCGGTCGGCCTGGACGAGCGGGCCGAGGCTGCGGAAGTTGTGCCGCACCATCTCGATCCAGCCGCCGGGGATGCCGTCGTGGTCGGTGTCGTAGAACAGCGGCGCGACAGACTTGGCGAGCAGCTCGTACAGGGCGGAGGCCTCGAGTTCGTCGCGGCGCGCCGGGTCGGTCACGCCGTCGGCGGTGGGGATCTCCCAGCCGTTGCCGCCGTCGTACCACTCGTCCCACCAGCCGTCCCGCACCGAGATGTTCAGGCCGCCGTTGAGCGCGACCTTCATGCCGGAGGTGCCGCAGGCCTCGAGCGGGCGCAGCGGGTTGTTGAGCCAGACGTCGCAGCCCTGCACGAGGTAGTGGGCGAGCGCCATGTCGTAGTCGGGCAGGAAGACGATGCGGCGGCGGACGGCCTCGCTGTCGGCGAACCTGACCATCTGCTGGATCAGCCGCTTGCCGCCTTCGTCGGCGGGGTGGGCCTTGCCGGCGATGACGATCTGCAGCGGCCGGTCGGGGTCCAGCAGCAGCCCGGCGAGCCGCTGCGGGTCGTTGAGCATGAGGGTCAGCCGCTTGTACGACGGCACCCGGCGGGCGAATCCGATGGTCAGCACGTCCTCGTCGAGGACGTCGTCGATCCAGGTGAGCTCGGCGCCCGAGGCGCCCCGCTGGCGCCAGGAGTCCCGCAGCCGCCGCCTGGTCTCGGCGACCATCCTGCTGCGGAGCTGGCGGCGGATCTCCCACAGCCGGCCGGCGTCGGCCGCGGCCGCGGCGTCGCCAAGCTCGGAGACCTTGCTGGCTTCCCAGGTGGGGGCATGCACGCCGTTGGTGATCGAGCCGATCGGCACCTCGGAGGTGTCGAAGCCGGGCCATAGCCCGGCGAACATCTCGCGGCTCACCTGGCCGTGCAGCCGGGAGACGCCGTTGACCCGCTGGGCGAGCCGCATGCCCATCACGGCCATGTTGAACACGTGCGGGTCCCCGCCCGGGTACGTTTCCGCGCCGAGCGCGAGGACCCGGTCCAGCGGCAGCGTCTCGCCGGCGGCATCCTGGGCGAAGTACCGCTCGATGAGGTCGCGGGGGAACCTGTCGATGCCGGCGGACACCGGCGTGTGCGTGGTGAACACGGTGCCCGCACGGCACAGTTCGAGCGCCTCGTCGAAGGTCAGGCCGGCCATCGTGTACTCGCGGATCCGCTCGAGGCCGAGGAAGCCCGCGTGGCCCTCGTTGGTGTGGAACACCTCGGGCTCGGCATGGCCGGTGATGGCGCAGAAGGCCCGCACGGCGCGGACGCCGCCGATGCCGAGCAGCAGTTCCTGGCGCAGCCGGTGCTCGCTGCCGCCGCCGTAGAGCCGGTCGGTGACCTCGTGCAGCGCTGGCTCGTTCTGCTCGACGTAGGAGTCGAGCAGCAGCAGCGGCACCCGCCCGACCTGGGCGAGCCAGACCTGGGCGGTGAGCAGCTTGCCGCCGGCCAGGGTCACGCTGACCAGCACCGGATCGTTCGTCTCAGGGTCGCGCAGCAGGGTGAGCGGCAGGCCGTTCGGGTCGTCGGCCGGGTAGCGCTCGGTCTGCCAGCCGTCGGCGGACAGCGACTGGGTGAAGTAGCCGTGCCGGTAGAGCAGCCCCACGCCGATCACGGGGACGCCCAGGTCGCTGGCCGACTTGAGGTGATCCCCTGCCAGGATGCCGAGGCCGCCGGAGTACTGCGGGAGCACGGCGGTGATGCCGTACTCGGGGGAGAAGTACGCGATCGCGTTCGGCAGCGTGCCTGCGGCACCCGGCGCGTCGGACTGGTACCAGCGCGGCTCGCCGGTGTACTGGCGCAGGTCGGCCACCGCCGCGTCCAGGCGGCGCAGGAAGTCCTCGTCGGCAGCCAGGCCGGCGAGCCTTCCCGGCCGCAGCATGCTCAGCATGGCTACCGGGTCGCCACCGGACGCGGCCCACCCCGCCGGGTCTATCGACTCGAAGAGCTCAACCGCCGGCGGGTGCCAGGACCAGCGCAGATTGAGCATCAAGTCGTGCAGCGGCGCGAGCGGCTGCGGAAGCGTCACGCGGACCGTGAAACGTCGGATCGCTCTCACGGGGAGTCATCATAAGCGGCCACGGGACGTGCCCGCGGCCCATTGTCGGGCAGGGTCGTCACAACCCCTAGCCCGCTGGAATTCCCGGATCAGGACTGGGTACGGTTGCGGCGTGATCGGACGCATTCCCATCCTCGACGTCCAGCCTGTGGTGGACTGCGCGCGCCGCCCGGCCAAGGCAGTCGCCGGCGAGACTTTTCAGGTCAGCGCCACCGTCATCCGGGAAGGGCACGGGGCGCTCGGCGCCGGCGTGGTGCTGAGAGATCCGGCGGGCAGACCGGGCCCGCTGGTGCGGATGCACCCGCTGGCACCGGGGACGGACCGGTACGGCGCCGAGGTCACGGTGACGGAAGAGGGCACCTGGTACTTCCAGGTCGAGTCGTGGAGCGATCCGATCGCGGCCTGGCACCACGACGCGGCCATCAAGGTCCCGCTGGGCCAGGACGTGGAGCTGATGCTGACCGAGGGCGCGCTGCTCTTCGAGCGGGCGGCCCGCTCGATCAGGCAGCCGCCCGGCGCCGCCAGGCCCGCCGCGGCCAGGACCGCGCTGAACGCGCTCGCCAGGAAGCTGCGGGACCGGGGCGTGCCGCCCTGGGACCGGCTGGCGGCCACCGAGACGCGAGAGATCAGGGAGATCCTCGCCAGGTACCCGCTCCGCGAGCTGCTCACCAGGTCAGCCAGGTACCCGGTGCTGGTGGACCGGCTGCGGGCGCTGTACAGCTCCTGGTACGAGTTCTTCCCACGGTCCGAGGGAGTGCAGTTCGACCCGATGGGCCGCAGGGAGCCGGAGCCGGGGACGCTGCGCACCGCCGCCCGCCGGCTCGAGGCGATCGCGGACATGGGCTTCGACGTCGTCTACCTGCCGCCTGTCCACCCGATCGGGACCACGTTCCGCAAGGGGCGGAACAACACGCTCGAGGCCAGGCCAGGCGACCCCGGCTCGCCCTGGGCGATCGGCGGCCCCGAGGGCGGGCACGACTCGATCCACCCGGACCTCGGCACGTTCGCGGACTTCGACGCGTTCGTGTCCCGGGCCAGGGATCTCGGGCTCGAAGTGGCGATCGACCTGGCGCTGCAGGCGTCGCCTGACCACCCGTGGGTGAAAGAGCACCCGGAGTGGTTCACCACGCGGGCCGACGGGTCGATCGCGTACGCGGAGAACCCGCCGAAGAAATACCAGGACATCTACCCGCTCAACTTCGACAACGACCCCCAGGGCATTTACGCGGAGATACTGCGGACGGTCCGGCTATGGATGGACCACGGCGTGCGGATCTTCCGGGTCGACAACCCGCACACCAAGCCGCTCCGATTCTGGGAGCGGCTGCTTGCCACGATCCGGCAGACCGATCCCGACGTGCTGTTCCTTGCCGAGGCGTTCACCAGGCCGGCGATGATGGCGACCCTCGCGAAGGTCGGCTTCCACCAGTCGTACACCTACTTCACCTGGCGCAATAGCAAGGACGAGCTGACCGAGTACATGCGGGAGCTGGCCGGTCCCGCAGCCGCCTACATGCGCCCGAACTTCTTCGCCAACACGCCCGACATCCTGCACGAGTACCTTCAGCACGGCGGACTGCCCGCATTCAAGATTCGTGCCGTGCTAGCAGCCATGCTTAGCCCTTCCTGGGGTATCTATTCCGGGTATGAGCTGTGTGAGAACACACCGCTGCGCCCAGGCAGCGAGGAGTACCTGGACTCGGAGAAATACCAGTACCGACCAAGGGACTGGGAGACGGCGGCGCGGGACGGACTCGGGATAGCCCCGTTGATCACAGATCTGAATCGGATCAGGAAATCTCATCCGGCGGTGCACTGGCTGCGTAATCTACGGTTCCATCACGTGGATCAGCCAGACCTGATCTGCTTTTCCAAGCACGTGCCGGGCCGGGAGATAACCGGCGCCGGGACCAGTGCGGGAAGCACCTACGGGGCAGGTACCATCGCGGAGAGACCCTCCGCACAGGCAGCGCCGCAGGCGGCGGAACAGGGCGGCGTCGCCGGGGACACCGTCCTGGTCGTAGTGAATCTTGACCCGCACCAGGCCAGAGAGGCCACGGTCTGGCTTGACATGCCCGCGCTAGGCATGGACTGGCCCGAGGGGTTCACCGTCACGGACGAACTCGACGGCGAATCGTACCGGTGGGGACAGGCCAACTACGTACGCCTCGACCCAGCCTGGCAGCCCGCACACATCTTCACCGTTACGCGTGACCTGGCATGACGGATTAGCCTTGGCATGCGTTGGTCGCGCATATCCAGGAGAAGCAAGCAGTGACAGAGCACGAGCCGGGAGCCGGCTGGTCAGTTGCCCGGCAGGACAGCATCTCGCCGCTCGCGAGCACCACCGGCTCGTTCGCCGCGGTGCCGAACGAGCCGGTGCCCGACTTCGCCCTCGACCGGCCGCGGGACCCCGAGTGGTACCGGCGCGCGGTCTTCTACGAGGTGCTGATCCGCGGCTTCCAGGACGCCAGCGGAGACGGCACCGGCGACATCAGGGGCCTCACGTCGCGACTGGACTACCTGCAGTGGTTGGGCATCGACTGCATCTGGCTGCTGCCGATCTACGACTCCCCGCTCCGTGACGGCGGCTACGACATCTCCGACTTCATGCGGGTCCTCGACGAATACGGGAACATCGCCGACTTCATCGAGCTGGTCGAGGAGGCGCACAAGCGCGGCATCCGGGTCATCGCCGACCTGGTCATGAACCACACCAGCGATCAGCACCCGTGGTTCCAGGCGAGCCGCACCGACCCTGACGGCCCGTTCGGCGACTTCTACGTCTGGTCCGACGACCCGGACAAGTACGCCGGCGCGCGGATCATCTTCGTTGACACGGAGACGTCGAACTGGACGTTCGACCCGGTGCGCGGCCAGTACTACTGGCACCGGTTCTTCTCCCACCAGCCGGACCTGAACTTCGAGAACCCCAGGGTCCAGGACGCGATGATCGAGGTGCTCAGGTTCTGGCTCGACCTCGGCATCGACGGCTTCCGGCTGGACGCTGTGCCCTACCTCTACGAGCGGGAGGGCACCAACTGCGAGAACCTCAAGGAAACGCACGAGTACCTGAAGCGGATCCGCGCCGAGGTGGACAGGCTGTACCCGGACCGCGTGCTGCTCGCCGAGGCCAACCAGTGGCCCGCCGACGTGGTGCAGTACTTCGGCGACCCGGAGACCGGCGGCAACGAGTGCCACATGGCGTTCCACTTCCCGCTGATGCCGCGCATCTTCATGGCCGTGCGCCGCGAGCAGCGCTACCCGATCTCCGAGATCATGGCCCAGACGCCGAAGATCCCCGCGGGCTGCCAGTGGGGCATCTTCCTGCGCAACCATGACGAGCTCACGCTGGAGATGGTCACCGACGACGAGCGGGACTACATGTACGCGGAGTACGCCAAGGACCCGCGGATGAAGGCGAACATCGGCATCAGGCGGCGGCTGTCCCCGCTGCTCGACAACGACCGCAACCAGCTCGAGCTGTTCACCGCGCTGCTGCTCAGCCTGCCCGGCTCGCCCGTCATGTACTACGGCGACGAGATCGGCATGGGCGACAACATCTGGCTCGGCGACCGGGACGGCGTGCGCACGCCCATGCAGTGGACGCCGGACCGGAACGGCGGCTTCTCGAGCTGCGACCCGCAGCGGCTGTACCTGCCGCCGGTCATGGACCCGATCTACGGCTACCAGGCGCTGAACGTCGAGGCCCAGCAGCGCATCCCGCAGTCGCTGCTGCACTGGACACGCCGCATGATCGAGATCAGGAAGCGGCACCCCGTCTTCGGGCTCGGCGCCTACGAGGAACTCGCCTCGAGCAACCCGAGCGTGCTCGCCTTCGTCCGCGAGTACGACGCGGCGGGCACCATGGCGGCGCAGCGGCTGCTCGGGGAGCACGGCGGTGCCTGGGAGCACGACGCGAGCGACCGGATCCTGTGCGTCAACAACCTGTCGAGGTTCCCGCAGCCGGTCGAGCTTGACCTGCGCAGGTTCATGGGCGTCACGCCGGTGGAGTGCATGGGCGGGGTGACGTTCCCGCGGATCGGTGAGCTGCCGTACCTGCTGACGCTGCCAGGACATGGCTTCTACTGGTTTCAGCTCCCCGCTGTGAGGGAGGAACATGACCGATAGGCCGGCCAACGGCCCAGGCCGGCACGTGCGATAGAACAGGGGCGGCCGGGTCTGTAAGCGGCACCCACGGGATGAGCGAGGCCGATGGCTTTCGAGGAAGCTCTAGCGACGTGGCTAGTCAAGCAGCGGTGGTTCGCCGGCAAAGGGCGCGGACTGCGAGATCTCGCGATCGTCGCGGACACCGAGGTCGTCAGCGGCGATCCTGAACTACGGCACCTGATCGTCACGGTCTCCTACGACACGACCGTGGACTACTACCAGGTGCTGACCGGGCTGCGCCACGAGCTGCCTGACGAACTGCAGCACGCGCACATAGGCCCGTCCGATGACGGACGGCAGGCGTACGACGGGCTGCACGACGCCGAGCTCACCAGGACGTTGCTCGTGGGCATCGCCGCCGACGAATCGATCGGCAGGCTGCGGATGCGGACGATACCCGGCGCTTCCTTCGGGACCGGACTCGACAGCCTGGTGCTCGGCGGCGAGCAGAGCAACACCAGCCTGGTGTACGGCGAGGAGTCGATCCTCAAGGTGTTCCGGCGGCTGTCCCCCGGCCCGAACCCGGACCTCGAGGTGACCACCGCCCTGTCCCGGCTGGGATCGCAGCACATCGCCGAGCCGTTCGGCTGGATCGAGACCACGCTGGACGGCGTGCCGACCAGCCTGGCGATCCTGTCCAGGTACCTGCGGCTGGCTTCCGACGGCTGGTCACTCGCGGCGACGAGCGTGCGTGACCTGTACGCGATGGAAGACGGAACGGGCGGCGGCGTGCGGGCGGCCGAGGCCGGCGGCGACTTCGCCGGCGAGGCGCACCGGCTCGGCATCGCCACCGCCCAGGTACACGCCGACCTGGCCGCCGCGTTCGGCGCCGACGTGCTCGGCGACGACGCGCTGCGCGAGCTGACCGAGCAGATGTTCTGGAAGCTCGAGCTGGCGGAGGACGCGGTGCCCGAGCTCGGCAGGTACAGCGAGATGATCGGCGACGCCTACGCCAGCCTGGCCAAGCTGCGGGACCGGATTCCTGTGCAGCGCGTGCACGGCGACTACCACCTGGGCCAGGTGATGCGCACGACGGAGACCGGCTGGGTGGTGCTCGACTTCGAGGGCGAGCCGGCCACCCCGCTCGCGCAGCGGCGCGCCCGCTCCTCCCCGCTGCGCGACGTGGCCGGGATGCTCCGCTCCTTCGACTACGCGGCCAGGCACCAGCTCATCGGCCACCCGGAGCAGTTCAGCCTCAACGCGGTCGCCGGCGACTGGGTGCGGCGGAACGCGAGCGCGTTCTGCGCCGGATACGCGGAAGCGGGCGGCCAGGACCCGGACGAGAACGACGTGCTGCTGCGGGCGCTGCAGCTGGACAAGGCAGTGTACGAAGTACTGTACGAGGCAAGGCACCGGCCGTCCTGGCTGCAGATTCCGCTTGACTCACTCGCGGAGTTCTAGATGACACACGACTTGTCCGCTTCAACGTCAGCGGGAATGACCGCTCCGGGCGCGGGCGGCGTATCCCTGCGCGAGATCGAGCGCGTGGTCGCCGGGCAGCACCACGATCCGCACTCGGTACTCGGCGCGCACCTCGGCCCGCACGGCGTGACGATCCGCGCGCTGCGGCCGCTCGCCGAATCGGTCACCGCGGTGCTGCCCGACGGCAGCCGGTTCCCGATGCCGCACCGCCACCAAGGCGTGTTCGAGGTGACGCTGCCGGAGTCGCAAGCATCCGTTCCCGATTACCTGCTCGAAGTCACGTATCCGGGAGAATCATCCGGAACGTCCGCGGCTGGCTCCACGGCGCTTCAGGACGACCCGTACCGGCACCTCCCCACGCTCGGCGAGTTCGACCTGCACCTGATCGCCGAGGGCCGGCACGAGCAGCTGTGGCAGGTGCTCGGCGCGCGGCCGCGCGGCACCGGCACCGCGTTCGCGGTGTGGGCGCCGAACGCGCGCGGCGTCCGGGTGACCGGCGACTTCAACTTCTGGGACGGCCGTGCCCACCCGATGCGCTCGCTTGGCGGCGCCGGGGTGTGGGAGCTTTACGTGCCTGGCGTGGGCCCCGGCACCCGGTACAAGTACTCGATCTGCGGGCCCGACGGGGAGTGGCGGGACAAGGCCGACCCGATGGCGATGCTCGCCGAGACCCCGCCCGCCACCGCCTCAGTGGTGTACGAGTCGGCGTACGAGTGGGCCGACGCGGACTGGATGACCGCGCGGGCGGCGCGGCAGCCGGTGACCAGCGCGATGAGCGTGTACGAGGTGCACCTCGGCTCATGGCGGCCCGGGCTGTCCTACCGTCAGCTGGCCGGCGAGCTCGCCGCCTACGTGACCGACATGGGCTTCACCCACGTGGAGTTCCTGCCCGTCGCGGAGCACCCGTTCGGCGGCTCGTGGGGCTACCAGGTCACCTCGTACTACGCGCCGACCTCGCGGTACGGCTCGCCTGACGACTTCAGGTACCTGGTGGACACGCTGCACCAGGCGGGCATCGGCGTCATTGTCGACTGGGTCCCCGCGCACTTCCCGCGCGACTCCTGGGCACTCGCTGAATTCGACGGCACGCCGCTGTACGAGCACGCAGACCCGCGGCTCGGGCTGCACCCGGACTGGGGCACGCTGGTCTTCAACTACGGCCGCTCCGAGGTCAGGAACTTCCTGGTCGCCAACGCCATCTACTGGCTGGAGGAATTCCATATCGATGGCCTCCGGGTCGACGCGGTCGCGTCGATGCTCTACCTGGACTACTCGCGGCAACCCGGCCAGTGGACGCCGAACGTGTACGGCGGCCGGGAAAACCTGGACGCCATCTCGTTCCTGCAGGAAACCAACGCCACCTGCTACAAGCGGGTGCCGGGCATCATGATGATCGCCGAGGAGTCCACCGCGTGGCCCGGCGTCACCAGGCCGGTGCACCTCGGCGGCCTTGGCTTCGGCTTCAAGTGGAACATGGGCTGGATGAACGACACGCTCGAGTACATGCGGCGGGACCCGATCTTCCGCCAGTACCACCACAACGAGCTGACGTTCTCGCTGGTCTACGCGTTCTCGGAGAACTTCGTCCTGCCGCTCTCGCACGACGAGGTGGTGCACGGGAAGGGCTCGCTGCTCGGCAAGATGCCCGGCGACGAATGGCGCAAGTTCGCGGGCCTGCGGGCCCTGCTCGCCTACATGTGGGCGCACCCGGGGAAGCAGCTGCTGTTCATGGGCTCGGAATTCGGCCAGAACAGCGAGTGGTCGGAGACGAACGGCCTGGACTGGTGGGTGCTGCAGTACGACTTCCACTCGGGCGTGCAGCGCATGGTGCGGGACATGAACGCCGTGTACCGGGAGTCGCCCGCGCTCTGGTCGCAGGACACCATCCCCGACGGCTTCTCCTGGATCGACTCCAACGACGCGCACGGCAACGTCCTGTCCTTCCTGCGGTTCGGCTCGCAGGAGCACGGCGTGCCCGTGCTGGCCTGCGTGGCCAACTTCTCCGCGATGCCGCACAACGACTACACGGTCGGCCTGCCGCTGGCCGGGCGCTGGCGCGAGGTGCTGAACACCGACGCGACCGCCTACGGCGGCAGCGGCGTCGGCAACCTGGGCGTCGTCAACGCGATCCCGAAGCCCTGGCACGGCCGCCCCGCCTCCGCGTCGATCGCCCTGCCGCCGTTCGGGGTGCTCTGGCTGACCCCCGAGCGGTAGCCCCGACCGCTAGCGGAGATCGCTAGGCTACGGACGTGCAGACGTGGGAGGCGATCCGGTCCCGGCGGGACGTGCGGTCGTTCGAGGACCGGCCGATCGCCGACGACCATCTTGACGAGATCCTTGAGTCCGGCCGCAGGTCGCCGTCCTCGCAGAACTGGCAGCCCTGGGACTTCATCCTGGTGCGGCAGCGCGAGCAGCTGCTGCAGCTCGCGCACGTGTGGCGGGGCGCCGGCCACGTGGCGCACGCGGCCGCGGCGATCGCGCTGATCGCGCCGCTGCCGAAGGACGAGCGGCAACGAAACCGAGTGCAGTACGACCTCGGCCAGGCCACGATGAGCATCATGCTCGCGGCGGCCGGCCTTGGCATCGGCAGCGGTCACGCGGGCGTCAGCGACCAGGATCTCGCGCGCGGCCTGCTCGGCTTTCCCGGCGACAGGTTCTGCGCTTACCTGATCTCGCTCGGCTACCCGGCCAATCGCCCGCTGACGCTGATCCGCCACCCGGACCGCCGCCCGTTCGACGAGGTCGTGCACCGCGACCGCTGGTTACCTGCTTCCGGAATCAACCGCTAGGCCGAAGTTAGGGCCAGTTCGGTAGGGGATACCTGGTTTGACCTGGTGTTTCGCTGGTGTGGCCGGGTTTTGTTCTGGCTACG